>Ga0111538_10009944_pt1 | contig 12663 bp, 7 predicted proteins | sample SoiMethybrSBSTD1_FD_79669 | JGI IMG/M metagenome (GOLD analysis project Ga0111538, IMG submission 79669) | Bulk soil microbial communities from a Populus tree surrounding site in Tennessee, USA - Soil MetaG P. TD hybrid SBSTD1 (version 2)... | ecosystem: Environmental > Terrestrial > Soil > Tree...
CACCCAATCCGATGAATTGGGCACGCGTCATCTTCGACATACGCTCCTCCTCTCGTCGTTTCGAACAATCGTGCCGGCTGCTGAGAAGGCTTCTTTTCTACACACTGCTGCAGTGCCTCGCGAGCGTCCAGAGAGATCCTCATCCAAAGGCGAGGATCGGAAGCTGATTCAACAAAGAGGTATCCCCTCACCCATGAAGTCTTCTCAAGGCTTCATACCTCTCCCGCGTTGGGGCGAGGGGAGCCGATGCGCGCGACTTGTAGCTCTATCAGGCCAGCTCGTAGAAAGTATCGCTATAAATTGCAGTCCTCAAGAAGCCAGGCGCTATTAGAAGTGCTATTAGAAAGTGCTTCTGCAGAGTGGAGATGCACGAGGTGGAAGGAATCTACCACATGAAGTCAGGAAGAAGGAAAATCTCAAGTCCTAGCATCGTAGAGGAACTTGGCCGAAGTGCTCTCCAACGAGAGCACGTGGCTTTCTTATTCGCGGTGTCTCTTTCGAGGTAGAGTGGCCAGCAAATGATGGTGCAGGCCCTGCTGAGTTAGTGCCCGAACTTAAGTCTTCATCAGTCGCCTACCGTTTAGCGATCACGGCGCACTCCTACGAAGCGGGAACCGGACTCGAAGGACAATCCGCAGCGAAAGCTTGATTTCCCCACAGCCAAAACGCTCAAGCAAAGATGTCCTTAACAACTGTGCCGTGAATATCGGTCAAACGGAAGTTCCGTCCCGCGTAGCGATAGGTGAGCCGCTCATGATCAAGACCAAGCAAGTGCAACAGGGTCGCGTGGAGGTCATGGAAGTGTACTTTGTTTTCGGTTGAATAATATCCGTAGTCATCGGTGGCGCCGTACTTGGATCCAGCCTTCACTCCCCCGCCAGCCATCCACATGGTGAATCCTTCGGGGTTGTGATCGCGGCCGTCAGAGCCCTGTGCCGTCGGCGTCCTCCCGAACTCGCCACCCCAAAGAACAAGCGTGTCTTTCAACAAACCCCTCGCCTTCAGGTCCTTCAGAAGAGCGGCTATAGGCTGATCCACTTCCATTGCGTTCCCGGAGTGGCCCTTTCGCAGGTCAGAGTGCTGATCCCATTTATAGCTATGAGTCACCTGAATAAACCGCACACCGCGTTCTGAAAATCTTCGGGCCATCAAGCATTGCCGACCAAAATTTTCGGTGACCGGATTATCGATGCCGTAGAGCCTCAATGTCGCTGGCGATTCACCTGAAAGGTCCTGCAAGTCCGGTGCCGTCGTTTGCATGCGAAATGCCAATTCAAACGACTCGATACGTCCCTCGAGCGCCTGATCCGGACCGGACGCGGCCAAGTGCTCGCGGTTCATCTCCTGAAGCAGATTAAGCTCCAGGCGTTGAATGTCACGGGAGGTCTCCTGATTCGTAATAAACGGGATCTTAGCCTGTCTTGCAGAGATACCCGCATTGCCGACGGGAGTGCCTTGGAAAGCGGCCGGAAGAAAGGCTGAGCTCCAATTGTTCGCACCTCCGTGGGTTAAGGTGGGGCAGATGGTGATAAAGCCCGGCATGTTTTGGTTTTCGCTTCCCAGCCCGTAGTTGATCCAGGAACCCATACTGGGGCGAACAAAAGTATCACTACCCGTGTGGAGTTCCAGCAGCGCCCCACCATGGCGGGAGTTGGAACCATACATGGAATTGATGACGCAGAGATCGTCCACGCACGTCGCGACGTGCGGAAACAATTCGCTGACCCAGAGGCCACTCTCGCCACGCTGCTTGAACTCCCATGGGGACTTGAGCAAATTGAACGTCTCACTCGAAACAACTCTGGGACGTTTGAACGGGAGTGGTTTGCCGTGGTCGCGTTGCAGGAGTGGTTTGTAGTCGAAGGTATCGACTTGCGAGGGTCCTCCATGCATGAAAAGGAAAATAACTCTTTTGGCCCGAGGGGCGAAGTGCGGAGGCCGAGGCGCCAGTGGATCAACTCCTGAGCCAGAATCGGGCCTGGGAGCAATCTGGGCGGCCGCGGCTTCCTCGCCAAGCAGTGCTGCCAGCGCCAATCCGCCGAATCCGGCACTGCTGGTCCGGAGCATTTCTCGCCGTGAGAGAACCTGATTCCAAAACGAATTCCAGTGCCGAATCGAAGCAGACTTCACAGGGTTCCTCCCTCGATCCACTATCGCCTAATTCACATAAACAAACTCACTCGAGGCCAGAAGTGTGTGGCAGAGACTCTGCCACGCCCTCAATCGACGTTCCTCGAAGTTTAGTTGGCCACCGTCGAGTGCCGCATCCATACGCCCGACAAAGGAAAGAGCTCGATCCACCTCGCTGGCCTTGGGTGAGCGGCCAAAAGCCTGCATGTAAGCTTGCCGTACCCGACTCTGATCGTCGAGCTCTGGCCGCATGACCAAGTTCGTTGCCATTTTCCTGGTTTCCTTGAGCACCAGCGAACCGTTCATCATGAACAGTGCTTGCGGCGCCACCACAGTGCTTTGACGATCTCCGTTCAGAACACTGGGATCGCCGAAGTCAAAGGCTTGGAAAACGTCGTAGAGGGAACTCCGAATGATGGGAAGATAGATGGATCGGCGGTTGGCGTCATAGTCGGTCGTGTCACGGCTCTTGATGCTCGTAACGTATTCCCGGTCCTTGAAAGTGAACATGGAGCCCCCCATGGTCAAGTCGAGCCCCTCACCAACAGCAATAATGGCGTCGCGAATCTCCTCAGCTTCGAGGCGCCGCCGATCCATTCGCCAAAGCAGCTTGTTTTCGGGGTCCACTTCGGCTCCCTTCTCGTCCCAGGCCGTGCTCATTTGATAGGTGCTGGAAAGCATCATGACGCGGTGCATTGCCTTGATGGACCACTTCTCCTGAATGAAGCGCCGGGCCAACCAGTCGAGTAACGGCAAATTGGTCGGTGGCTCGCCAAGTCTGCCAAAGTTGTCAGTGGACGGAACAATGCCTCTTCCGAAGTGCCATCGCCAGATTCGGTTCACCATGACGCGACTCGTCAAAGGATGATCTTCTCGAGTGAGCCATTGGGCCAGCTCCAGCCGCCCGCTGTGGTTGGATTCAATAGGCGTTTGATTCTCTCCCGCGATCACTCTGAGAAAGCGTCGAGGCACACGATCGCCAAGCGTGAGATGACTACCCCGAATGTGAATGGGCAGGTCACCGATTTCTCCCTCGGTCACCCCCATCGCATGTGGGAACTGCGGAGTAGATTCCTGTAAAGCCTTGAGCTCTTTTTTGAGCCGGTCAATTTCCACTCTCGTTTCGACGGAATAATATCGCTCCGACTTTACAGGCGCGCGACAAGGCCCAAATTTTTCATAGAGCACCTGTCGAAGTGCTTCCAGAGCTGAATCACCCAGCGTCTCGTCCTTCTTGTCGGTCTTGAGGCTGGCATTGTCGTCTTCCGCTTTGTCCTCTGTTGACCCATCAGGATGGAGCGCTCTCCAAGCACTGTTGGCGCGATCAAAGAGGGTCTGATAAAAAGCCGCCAGTTCTTGTCGCGTCGAGTGCTTGAGCCCATCGAACAGGCGGGCCACCGGCGAGGTCCACGCCGCCAGTGAATCATAAGCCGGCGTCCCAAAAGCATGCCAGGCGTAGAGGACCGAGGCGGGGGCTCCCCGCGATCGGCGTAGATAGTCCGTCCACTGCAAGAGAATATCTGGATTGATCCCATAGTCGACGGCAACCTGCACGGAGGTTTTTGGAACGACTGCGCCCGCAGGCAGCGGATTCTGAGCCACAAGGAACTGGTCGAAATAAGGGAACGGCCCGTCAATCTCTAGTCGCAGGGTGTTCCGGCCTTGCCGGAAGGGAAAGATTCCGATCGCCGTCCACAGCTGGGCATCTGGAGAGGAGGTACGGTTAACCTCGGGAGGTAGGCCCGCCTGAACCAGCACCCCATTGATCCTGATGTCGAGTGTGTGGAACTGGGGAGAGGCCCGACGAATTTCCAGTTGATAACTTCCGCCTTCAGGCAGCACGACGTCGTATTCGACAAAATAGGGAGCCGCTTTCGTATCGACCAACACGCGGGGATCGTCTGCGTCTTGGTTGAAGTTCTTATCGACATTTCCTCGTAAGAAATCGGTCGCTCCAACAGTCAACAGGCCAGATTTGTCAGCTTTCTCGGAATCTCCAAGCACCGATTGAAGCTTCATGGACTCGTAGCGCAAGAGATCCGTAGCCGCCAGTAAATAGGCTCCGACTTTGCGATGGGCCGTGTCAGAGATCTCCCGATCAACTGGCTTGGAGAGCCGGCTGATTTGTTTCTGCTGGGCTTCGATCCTGTTGCTGTGTGCTTCGAGCCGGTCTCGGTCTTGTTTTGGAGCCAGGACATATTCGTGCCACTTTGCGACGACCTTAAAATTCTCCATCGTCTTCGAACTCTTGAAGACGCCAGCCAGGGAATAGTAGTCGGCCGTCGGAATGGGATCGAACTTGTGATCATGACAGCGGGCACAACCGACGGTCATTGCGAGAAAGGCGCGCCCTACTGTGTCGATCTGTTCGTCAACGATGTCCATCTGCATCTTGACAGGATCATCCTCGGCGAGCATTTTGGCTCCCAAGGAAAGAAACCCGGTGGCAGTCTGGCGCTCGTAAATCATATTTTCGTCGCTGGTACCCGAAAGAAGGTCACCCGCCAGCTGTTCGAGAATAAACTGATTGTAGGGTTTGTCTTTGTTTAAGGCGTTGATGACGTAGTCGCGATACCGATAGGCGTTTTTGTAAACCAGGTTCTCATCCAGTCCGTTGGAGTCTGCATAACGAGCAATGTCCAACCAGTGTCGTCCCCACTTTTCGCCATAACGTGGTGAAGCCAGGAGACGATCCACCAAGCGGGCAAAGGCATTCGCTGAATCATCGGCCACGAACGCCTGAACTTCTTCAGGCGTAGGAGGCAGGCCAGTGAGATCAAATGTCGCCCTACGTATCAAGGTGCGTTTGTCAGCTGCTGACGCAGGTGTTAGCCCCCTGGCTTCAAGCCCTGCCAGGACGAATGCATCCAGAGGAGTCTTTACCCATCCTCGCTGCTTCACCTGGGGGATAGCAGGCTCTCTTGGACTCTGGAATGCCCAGAAAGGCTTCCCTCCGGAGATGGTCTGGTCGCCCTCAAGGGCTCCGTCTTTAACGCCCCATGGGGCTCCCATCTTCACCCAAGCCGTCAAGGTTGCAATTTCATCGTCCGTCAACTTGCCTGTCGGAGGCATTCGAAGACGATCGTCACTGTAGTTGACAGCTGTGACCAGCAGGCTTCTTTGTGGTTCTCCTGGAACGATCACTTTGCCGCGGCTGCCCCCTTCGCTCAAGCCGGCTTCCGTATCGAGCTTCAGCCCCGCCATCACCGGTTGGCTGGCCGTGGAATGACAGGAATAGCAGTGCTTTGCTAGCAACGGGCGAACCTGTTTCTCGAAAAACTCAGCACCCTTCGTGTCCTGGGCATTGCCGGCAGGCAGCCAGGCGAGAGAATGGAGCGCGAAGAGCAAGAGCCGAAGCGACAATGGAAAATGGAATTTATGCATCAGAAACTTCTGAAGCGAAGCTGATCTCGAGAGACTCATTGTCCCCCTCGCCCTAACGCGGGAGAGGGGTCAGGGGTGAAGGGGCCAACGTACCCCTGAACGTTGTCGCGTGTGCTCCGAGACCTTGATCCGGAGCTGAGTGTCGGGAACTGAATCAGCAAGGAAGTATCCCCCTCACCCCCGGCCCCTCTCCCGCGTTGTGGCGAGGGGAGCCGATGTCCGCGACTGTGGCTGTATCAGACCAGCCAGCAGAGGTGTCACTATGATTTGCACTCCTCAGTAGATTCTCTCGGCGGTGTCCTAACGAACACACTAAATGCTCATCCGTTGCGTCGAGGGGACCCGGTCGGTAGACAGCCAAAGGAATCGTATTCAGGTTGCGCAAACTGTTCGAACTTCGCTCTAACGGTCGGAGCGAACGCTTTTTGCAGCCGTCCCCTTGGCAGTGATCTCTTCGGGCGGGGAGCCAGGAGCTGCGATGCCCAGCGCCCAGCAGATGCCATTGAGCAGCAGCTTTCGGAATGCAGGGTTCTGGAAATCGTCGGGATGGCCGAGCGAGGTGTAGAACACGGGCGGTCGTCCAGCGTGTGGTGAGTTCGTCCATGCGACCGGCTCGGGACCTTGGCCGGGAATAGAACCAAGGACAAGCGGAGTTGTGGAGCCCGCCAACGGAGTCACCTTGTAAAGCGATCCGTTGCTCAAGAGCTGTGTCAAATCCACGCCGCGCAAGATCGGGTGCCTCTCTGCCCCAGGGGCAGCCGCCGTTGCGACCTTGGAACCAGCGCCGTGATGCCCCGTGTAGTGGCCACCCAGCACTTGTGGATCGAATTCCGGCCAAGTGGTCGCGCCGCTTGCAAGCGCCGTATTTGCGTCTCGCACGGCAAAGGCGTGACTTGCCGTGCGGATACCCACCAACGGTTTGCCCGCGGCCAGATGCGCGCGGATAGCATCAAGTTGTTCACTTGGCGGCGTACGACGGCGAATGCTGACAAGCACGAGATCTGAGCCGGCAACAGCTTGAGCCAGACCTGGGAACTTGTTCTTGTCGGCCGGGTCGGCGTGCACGAACCGAACCTGAAAGCCGCGCGGTTCCAGATCCTGTCGAGCAAACGCTGGCAAAGTCAGTTCGGTCTTGTACTCATCTTCACCAATCACCATCAGGATAGCGCGTCGGTCGTTCTTGAATCGAAACGCCTCGCCTCCGAGGAAGTCGACGCTTGTGATTGTCGGGCAAACGAACTTTTCGATGTGCTCGACGATCCGTTCCGTGCCAACAAAATGCGTGACGTACGGCCAGCGCTCAGGGTTGTACATCGTGTCGGTCATATCGCGCATGAGCACGACGTTCTTCCCGTTTTTGGCCATCTGGCGCAAACCAAACGGTCGACCCAGCACACACATATTGGTGTGTACGCCCAAGAGGATCACGTTCTTGATACCACGGTGTTCGAGCAGGTTCCAGATCTCGACGCCCGAGTCGCTGATGGCATCCTCATCGTGAATCGTTAGGAGACTGTTCTGGGCCTTCCAGGGCCCGTTCGGATCGCGCCCCATGCCCACCAGTCTTTGATGCCACTGTTCGTCTTCGACCGGATCGTCGTCTTTAGCGCTTTCCGTCTGGTCAACCGGATAGGTCCCTTTCTCTTCAGAAGGAATCTTCCGGCACCATTCGCCGATGCCCTCGGGTAGATTCGCTGCCCGTGGAGCTTCCTGTGCTCTACGGCGGGCCGTGTGACCTTGATATCGTTCCATGCAACTCGACGGCGCATGAACGATGAGCACACCGCGGCCGCGGGCGCTCTCCAGCACCTGGTTCATGCGCGGAGCCATCTCTTCCAAGCGACGCACGGCGTTCAGGCTCTCATGCGCGTCCCACACGTCACATACGATGATGGCTGTCTGATTTGGCTTCCACTGCTCGGTCTTCTCACGCACGGCGTAGGTGCGATTGGCCGTCTCCTCCCGGAGACGCTTGTGGATCGTCACGAGGACTGGACTGCTCGATTCCGCACGAACCCGATCGAACACGATCGTGAACGTGGCAAAAAAAGCTGCCGCACAAAGAATCGCGCTTACCAGACGCAATGATTGGAAGCGTGGAGAAATGGAACTCATGTCCATGGCCTCCTTGGTTGTTGGCTTGGGAAGTCGGGTGACGGGTGAATCGGCCGGGCTCAGCTTAAACGGTCATCAACCAGCTTCTCACAGGATTTCTAAAGCAATCCTTGTCAGCCAGGCGTCGCGGGGGTGGGCTGATGAACCCACCCCGATCCTAGTTCTTCCCAAGGCCTGTCAAGCATTCACAGGCTTGTGCAAATCCCTGAGCCCAACTGTTTCAAGTCCTATTTAGGCTGTGGAACAATCCGCAGATAAGGTCGGGGCGCCGTCCAGCCGCCTGGATACTTCTGTTTGGCCTCGTCGTCCGACACCGCCGGCAGGATGATGACATCGTTGCCCGGTCTCCAGTTCACCGGCGTGGCCACCTTGTGCTTGGCCGTGAGTTGCATCGAGTCGAGCACTCGCAACACTTCGTCAAAGTTGCGTCCAGTGCTCATTGGGTAACTGAGCATCAGCTTGATCTTCTTGTCGGGACCGACCACGAACACGGTGCGTACAGTTGCGTTTGTGGCTGCGGTGCGGCCTTCGCAACTATCACCAGCATCGGCAGGCAGCATGTCGTAAAGCTTGGCAACCTTAAGCTCGGTATCGCCGATCATCGGGTAGTTCACTTTGTGTCCCTGGGTCTGTTCGATATCCGACGCCCATTTGTCGTGGGCGCTCACCGGGTCCACGCTCAGTCCGATAACCTTGCAGTTCCGCTTTGCGAATTCCGGCTGCAACCCGGCCATGTATCCCAGCTCGGTGGTGCAGACGGGTGTAAAGTCCTTGGGGTGGGAGAACAGGATTGCCCAGCCATCGCCAATCCACTCATGAAAACTGATGGTGCCTTGCGATGTTTCCGCTGTGAAGTTTGGTGCTTCGTCGTTGATGCGTATCGACATAGTTTACTCCGTGAAGTTAGGATTCTGAACCCTGAGCAGAGTTCTAATAGCTAATCCCTATCATATCTGAAAGCCTTTGTGGATTCCTATTTCGCCGCTTGCTTGTCCCTATCGAGCACTCCGATCGAACGACCTTTGCCACCGCTTCCCCGAATTCAAGTTGATCCAGAAACCTGGCCTAGCGAAACCGGACTCTGCGTATTCACTGCATTCAAGCGAAGCGTGCGACAAGCATCACAGACCAAACCATAGTCAGCTTGCGTTAGTCTCCTCCAACCGGAAACGGGCCCTATGGGATGGATTCGTGCGCCGGTTGGATAGGAGGGTGCGGGATAGGAGACACAGATCACAGGAGAGCGCGCTCCCCAGTCTCCTAGACGATCATCGAAAATTGGAGTCAAACGGTTGGCCGACCGTCCAAGGCCGCTTGCCAGGACTACGGCAGCACCGCAGTGATGTTCCGCTTTGGCACCTGACCAACCGGGATGCGCGTGACTTCCTTTCTCGACGCGACATCGACAACGGACACTGAGTTCGAGCCGGCGTTGGCGACGTAGACCGACTTGCTGTCCGGTGTGAAGGTCAACCAGTCGGGATGATCGCCGACCCGGACTCCTCCCAGCAGTTCGAGGTCAGGCAGCGAGTAGGCATACACGGCGCTGTTGATCTTGCTGTTGACCCAGAGAGTCTTGCCATCGGGAGCGATGCCCATGCCGTGGGACGGAGACCCCTGCAAGCCCTCCAAATGTCGTTGGTCGGGCGGCACCTCAGGCAGCGTGATCCGGCCGATCTCCCGGCGCGTTTCAAAGTCGATGATGCAAAACCCGTGAAAGCCCGAGAGCTGCATGAAGATCCGTCGCGTCGAACCGTCGGCGTTCTTCTCGAAGGCCATCGGCCGCACGCCGCCCTCGAAATCCAACGACCACACAGGTTCCTCGGCCTTGCCATCGATGACCGTGAGGGTCTTTCCCAGGATCGACCCCGCGATCACGTACTTGCCGTCTGGCGTGACAAATGTGTTGTGCACCCCGCCGTGCGTCGAAATACTCTTGACTCTCTCCAAGGAGGCCGTGTCGATGACGTCCACTGCTCCGCTTCCCGACTGGATCGCAACGTACACGCGACGACCGTCCCGGCTGATAGCGATGTTGTTGGGGCGTCCGCTGAGCCCAATCTTCCTGGTGATGGCAAGAGTCTTGACGTCGACAACATCCAACGTGTGGTCAGCCTCGTTGCTGAAATAGAATTGGCTTCCGTCGGGAGCGACAGCCGCTCCATGGTTGACCTCAATGCCGGTGATCTCCGCTACTACCTTGTTGGTGACTGGGTCAATGAGATGGACGTTGTCTCCAGCGGCGTTGGTCTGCACAATTCTGACGGTCGCCGCGCCTGCCTGCAAAGGCAGAGCCAGGAGAACGATTGCCAGCAATGTCAGATAGCGGCGCTGGTGAGATAGGGTTGTCGGCATCATGGTCGTCGAGCCTCGCTTCGCATACTGTAGCGAGATGGGATTCCGAAGTAAACAGCGACGCCTGCCCTGAAACTAAAATCTGAAAACTCTGAAAACCAGATTGACGCAACTCCCACGCCACGCTATAAGCGTCCAGAACCTGACAGAACCGGTCCAAAGTTACGTCGAATCGCGAGGAGAGGATGCCCTTATGGCGTTGGCGGTGTCGTTGATCATAGTAGGTGTGTTGCTTCACGGGCAGGCTGCTTCTCCATCAGCGGCGGCGTTGTCACACCCGCAGCAGACAGGCACGTCCGCCGAAGCACCTGCTCTGGATTTCGATTTCTTCCGCACCCGTGTGCAGCCTATCTTTCTGAAAAAGCGCAAGGGCCTGGCGCGATGCTACGTCTGTCATTCACAGGGCACCGCTTTTCGCCTGCAGTCCCTCTCTCCGGGCAGCTCTTCCTGGAATGAAACCGAGTCGCGCCGGAACTTCGAAGCCACACTGCCATTCGTTGTTCCGGGGAACCCGCTGGCGAGCCGTCTGCTCACAATGCCACTCGTGGCCGAAGCTGGCGGCGTCGCGTTCCATCCGGGGGGCAAGCACTGGTCCTCACAAAACGACCCTGAGTGGCAAACCTTGGCCGCGTGGTTACGCGTCACACCAGCTCGCCGGAAGTGATTATCCTACTGAATCCTCATCTAGGGTCGTTCCCACGGATGCCGCGACAAGACTGTCGGCGGCACGTTTCCGTTTAGGCGACTCTTCGCCTAAGTGGATTTGTAAACACTAGGGCATTGCTCAGGGCTAAATCCGCGCAACAGTAGCAGGACGATTTTCTACGACCACTCCCGAACGTCAGTTTCCGGTTTAGCATTAGGCGTCCATGCCCGTTCGGTTGGATCGGTGCGCCGTTGAGTGTTACGCTGGGCGAATGTTCTGGTTCACGCGGAAGAAGTTTGTCGGATCGTACTTCTTCTTGATCGCAGCCAGGCGATCGTAGTTCTTGCCGAAGGAGGCTTTGGTGCGCTCTTGGCCCTCCTCCATCATAAAGTTCACGTAAGCCCCTCCGGCCGAGTACGGGTGCAGGGCGTGGAAGTATTCCTTGGTCCAGTTGGTGATGGTTTCTTGGTTCTTCGGGTCAGGATCGATGCCTACAATAACACCCGCCAGCAAACAGTCGCGATAGCTGAAGGCCGTGCCTGAACTGCTGACTCGGTGAACCGCACCGTTGATCGGGTAAAAGTGTGCCAGAGAAAGCCCTGCAGGAATCTTCTCGGCGTACTTCTGATGGACCGGAATAGACGCATCGCTGAGTTCCTTGTGAAAGTCGGCGCGCCAGTACATTTGCAGCCCGGGCGGCAAGAGGGGATCGAAAAGACTTTGCAGTGCCGGGAAAGGCATCGGTCCCACGTGATCGAGCAGTGGCTTGCCAACGCTCCGCATGGGCTGGGTGGATTTCTCAGCTTTTTCGGGCGCGGCGGTCGAGCACCAGATCACCGCGCACACCTTCTCATTGCGCAAATTCTCCGGGAACAAGGGTACGGGAGGTATGTTCATAAACGCGAGGAAGCCGCTCACGTCTTCAGGCGCCTGAACGATAAACTCCCGGTAAGCCTTCATTACCTGAGGCGTCTGCTCAAGGGGCCAGAAGGTTGGGCCCGCACTCACGATCTTCACGGGGTGGAGCCGAAAGAGAAAAGATGTGACGATGCCAAAATTACCGCCCCCGCCGCGTATAGCCCAGAAGAGGTCGCTATTTTCCTTTTCACTCGTTCTTACGAAACTGCCATCGGCGAGCACCATGTCCGCGCCCAGCAGGTTGTCGACAGTGAGACCGAAGGTACGCGTCAGGTGGCCGATACCACCGCCCAGCGTGAGGCCGGCGACCCCCGTGCTGCCAACCGTTCCGCTCGGAGTGGCCATACCAAAGGCGTGCGTGGCGTGGTCCACGTCAGCCCAGACGCAGCCTCCTTCCACACGCACAGTGTGCGCGGAGGGATCCACGCGGATCCCCTTCGTCCGCGACAGGTCAATAACCAGACCGTCGTCGCAGCTGCCGAGGCCGCCCGCGTTGTGACCACCCCCGCGCACCGCTGTCAGCACATCCTGCTCGCGAGCCGCGCGCACCGCGGCGATCACGTCGGCGACGTTCACGCAGCGCGCGATGGCGCCCGGCCGCTTGTCAATCATGCCGTTGTAGACCGTCCGCGCCTCTTCATAACCCGCGTCTGAAGGCCTTAGGATTTGCCCGCGGAATTGCGATTTCAATTGTTCGACCGCCTTTTGTACGGACATGATCCTCCCCTTTTTATGAATTTGTGTGTGGCTGCGCTCCAACCCAGGCTGAAGTCAGTCTGGCTACGGTTTTGGATCTGCCCTGTACTCGTTGAAGGTACCCCAGCAAGCCCGGCTTGACCTTCGATGACTGGGCCATGGCTCCGCTGCACGAACAAGAGTGCCCCAACTACTGGGAGATCTGCGCTGACCTCTGCTAGATGCGATCCACCATCCTGACTTCCCAGCTACCGGTGGTTCGGCGTTCCGACCTTCGCCGACCTCCTGGACCGGCTGGTTCACAGCGCTCATTCGATTAAGGTGCTCGGCGAACCCATGCGTAAGCTCAAAGCCGCCAAACCGCAGCGCTAACCCACTCCGGGGATTCTGGAGTGCTGGACAGGGCAAAGGGGGCGGCC
>Ga0111538_10009945_pt1 | contig 12662 bp, 12 predicted proteins | sample SoiMethybrSBSTD1_FD_79669 | JGI IMG/M metagenome (GOLD analysis project Ga0111538, IMG submission 79669) | Bulk soil microbial communities from a Populus tree surrounding site in Tennessee, USA - Soil MetaG P. TD hybrid SBSTD1 (version 2)... | ecosystem: Environmental > Terrestrial > Soil >...
CGCCCGGTGGAGAAGCCGCGGAAGGAATGTGGGGCCCACGCGGGGGGATGCGGTCGGCCGTCCATCCAGATCGTGCGATGGCCCTCGGTGGTCTGTCCCCAGACGTGGATGGCAATGAGTCGCTGATTGTGCGGGTCGCGTTCTTCCCACACGCGGAAGTTGCCCACCGCGCGCATCTGATACGCGGTGACGTAGGCGTCGCACTGGTGATGACGCAGCGTGACCCGAGACGGATCGTACGAGAGCGCCCACAGCCGACCGGCTTCGTTCAGCGCGAAGCCGCCGTAGTCGGCGATCTCGGACCCGGCCCCGCGCTCCATCGCGTCTTCGTGCATGGGCGGCGTCCAGTAGCCGGTGAGATCGACGGCGGGCGCCGGGGTCGCCTCACCGCGTGGCGCGGTCGGTGCCTGCGCGAGGACCGTTGCGCCGAGCGCGGCGAGCAGGACAGCAACAAGAAGGCGATGCGTCATCATGGTCTGATCCTCACCGTGCCGCACAAGGCGTGGGAGTCCACCCGGCGGCATCGGCCTGCCGCTTGAAGTGCGTGCTGGTCCAGTACGGCGTCGCGAGGTACTCGGGATCGACGATCTCGGTCGAGACCACGAGCAACGACTCGCCGCCGGGCACATCGAACCGATCGAAGTATTCCGTCATGACCGTCGTCGCGCTGTACGGCACGCCGTTCTTGCGCAGATATCCAGGCTTCAGTTTCGTCGTCACCACCTTCAGCGATCCGCCCGGCGGCGTGCCGCCGCCGCGACCGAGTCCGAACGCCGGTGGAAACAACTGGCGCGGATAGTCCCACGATGCCGTCGACACGCCCTGCCACTCGCCGCCCTGACTCTTCGCGTCGGCAAAGTAGAACGTGCGCGTCTGCGTGCCGGCATCGGTCTCCAGCTTCAACGTGGTGTCGTCCTGCCACGTGATGTGCACGCGTGTGGGCATGCGCATCAGACCGGCGGCGCCGTACGCCCTGCACTGCTCGCCGGCAGCTTCGTCCTTCGCCGGATCCCACGCGTCCGCGATCTTGCGACCGGCAGGGTTGATCGGCACCGACGTGTAGTCCCCTTTCGGCGGCGTGAACTGACGGTAGCGCCAGTCTTCGGTGACCAGCGACACCCAATACCCGGTGAGATCGGTGAGCGCCGCAGCGCGCGGCGTCGGCGGAGGTCCGGCCTGCCGGCCGGGCGGTCCACCACCCTGTCCGGCCGGAGGCGCGCCGCGCTGTCCATGGAGGGTCGCCGGAACGACGACCGCCACCGCCAGCACGATGATGAGGAATCCGCCCGGAAATCTGTGAGTCATCGACGCCTCGTGTTACCCATGCACAACGCGCAAGAATCCATTGTGAAAACGATTACGGCGGAACGGCCACTATACGCCGTTCGGAAGCCGCGACGCAATGCCGTCCGCCTCGCTGCGGCTCCGGCGAGACACGCATCGCGGCCATACTATGATCTCCGCACGTGGCCACCATTTTCGAAGTCGCCAAGCGGGCGGGCGTGTCGACCGCCACCGTCTCGCGTGTGCTCAGCAACCCGTCGATGGTTGCGCCGGACACCCGTCGCAAGGTCATGGCTGCCGTCGAGCGCCTGCGATACGCGCCGAACGCCGCGGCGAAGAACCTGCGCATGCTGCGCAGCCGCAAGCTGCTGGTGACGGTGCCCGACATCTCGCGGCCGCTGTTCTCGCTGATTCTGCAGGGCATCGAGGAATCGGCCAATCGCGAGGGCTACTCGGTGCTCCTTGGCGACACGCATTACGACCAGGGACGCGAAGAACGCTACGCGGCGATGCTCTTCGAGAAGCAGGCCGACGGCCTGATCTTTCTCGGCCGTAAGCTATCGAAGGGAGTCGAGACGCTCGTTCGCGGGAAGACCAGCGGTCGCGCGCCGGTGGTCAACGCCCTCGGCTTCGAGCCGCAGCTCGGCATCCCCAGCATTCAGATCGACAACGCCACCGCCGGTGCCGACGCGATGGATCATCTGTATCGGCTCGGCCACCGCAAGATCGGTCTGGTGACCGGTCCGCCTCTCAGCTTCGTCAGCGCGGAGCGCCTGCGCGGCGCGATGTTGCGCGCGAAGAAGGAGAAGGCCGACAAGGACACGATCGTGATGAACGGCGACTTCTCCGTCGAATCGGGCGTCGTCGCGGGAGAACGCCTGCTCGGACGCACCGAACCTCCCACCGCGATCTTCTGTTTCAACGACGAGATGGCGATGGGCGTTTTGCACACGGCGCGACGCCGCAAGATCCGCGTGCCGGACGAGCTCTCGCTCGTCGGCGTGGACGACATCAGGTACGCGCGGTTCGTGGATCCGCCGTTGACGACGGTGGCCCAGCCGATGAGGGAGATGGGCGAGTACGCCGTGCGCGTGCTGCTCGGGATCCTGCACGGCGACGAGAAACCACCGGAGTGCGTTCGTCTGCCGCACACCCTCGTCGTGCGATCGAGCACGGCTCCGCCGAGTCGTTGGTCCTAACGCGCGAACTCGAAGGCCGACACGACGTTGGTCGAGACTTCGACCCCGGTTCCTGACGACTGCACATCGCCGCTGACGGCGTAGAACCGGTTGCCCACGACGGCTGCCGCGATGCCGTGCCGCGCAATCGCCATCGGCGGCAGCACACTCCACGTGTTGGTCGCCGGATCGTAGGCCTCGAACGTCCTGAACGTCGTCTGCTGCACCGGATCCTGGAACTCGCCGCCGGCAATGTAGATGCGATTGTTGTAGACACCGTACGCAAGCGCACTGCGCGTCGTTGGCATACGCGCGCCCGGTGTTCCCCACGTATCCGTCGCCGGGTCGTACACCTCGACGAGCGACGTGTCCGACGCGAGTGAGATGAAGGCCGCCCCGACGCGACCACCAATCACGTAGACCTTTCCGTTGACGACGCCGATCGCCGCGTGATTGCGGGGTGTGGGCATCGCCGTGCGCTCACGCCACGTGTTGGTCTTCGGATCGTACTCGTGCACCGTGCCGAGGCCACGTTGTGGGGTCGTGAAATCGAGATAGTTCTCCTTCGCCCATGGCTGCGTCGTCACGCCGCCGATCACATACATCTTGTCGCCCACCGTCGCGGCAACGGCGGCGCCTCGTTTCACCGGCATCGGCGCCAGCGCTTTCCACGAGTCGAGCTTCGGGTCGTACTCCCAGGCGTTGTCGATTGGCACCCAGGCGGCCGGTCCCGATGCGGGATACACGAACCCTCCAAACGCGTAGATCTTGTCGTTCCACGTCGTGAACGCGATGTGGTGCGACGGCTGCGCCATCGGTTTCTTCTTCGCCCACTTGTCGGTGGCCGGGTCGTACTCGAAGACGATCCCGGCAGGGCGCCAGCGCGGAATCAGACCGGCGAACACGTACAGCTTGCCGCCTGCGGCTGCGCCGAGTACCTCTTCGCGTGGATCGGGAAACGCCGCCACATCCTTCCACGCACCTTGTGCGCGCGCGGCGGATGCGGTGAGCGCCAGCAGGAAAAGAACGACGAGGCCGGAAACAGTCAGGTGAGGGCGTCGCATGGCCGACATGTATGCCACGCTCCGCGCGCGACTGTCAACGAATCCCCATGATCAAACGTTTACATCGCTCGACCGCCCGGTGCCCGCCCGCCACGACGACCGCCAGGCGTCGAGACCCCAGGCACCACCGCCGGCGAGGAAGAGATAGCCGAGGACCACGACGTAGAGCAGGGCTTCGTTCCCGCCGTTGCGAATCGGCCACAGCGTGCGTGGCGCCGCGATGATCGCGTACGCCAGCAGCGCTTCAACAGCCACCGCGAGCGCCGCGGGACGTGTGGCGAGACCGAGCATCAGGAGGACTCCCGCACCCAGATCGAGATAGCCGGTCACGTCCGGCAGACCATCGAGCGCGAGAGGAGGCGCGTTGCGACGCCCTGCCACGGAGATCAGCACGCCGAACAGCTTTCGGCAGCCGTGCAGGGTGAGGAGGAACCCGACCACGATCCGAAGCAACGACCTCGTGTACGGTTCCCAGTGCGTCATGCGGGAGGGTCGGCGCGGCCGGCGCGCTCGCCACCATTCATCGATGCTCCAGGCACCGCTACCCGCCGTCCACAGCCACAGGAAGATGAAGGCGAACAGCGTGGCCTCTTCGCCGCCGTTCGCAATCGGGAAGAATCCGCGCGGCGCCCAGCTGCGGAAATAGGCGACGGCCATCTCACCGCTGAGGAGGAACGCGACTGGCCGCGTGAACAGTCCGACGGCGAGGAGGGGACCGCCGACGCTCTCGAGAATGCCACCGACACCACGAAGCGCGAAGAGTGTCGGCTCCGGCCGGGCGCCGGCAAAGCCCCACATCTTTTCGGCGCCGTGCTGGAAGAAGAGCAACCCTGCGACAACGCGCACGGCAAACAGCGCGTACGGCTGCCACCCGCGCGCGCGAGCGGCGATCGCGCTCGCGGTCACAGGTTGTAGGCCATGATGCGGCCCGCGGCGATGATGCCGAACCACAGGATCAGCGACAGCAGACCGGCGACACGCGCACGGGTCGGCGGCGTCGCCGCGGTATCCCACTGCTCGCGCTGACGATCGATCGTCACGTGGAAGATGAGCACGTTGAGGGCACCGAGCACGAGCAGGCCGACCTTGATGCGGAAGTAGGTGCTCGCGAAGGCCTCGGTCGCGCGTGCCGTGAACAGCAGCGAGCCGGTCACGATCATGATCGCGAACCCGATCGACATCCACGGCCGCACCTGCCTGAACACGTACGACACGGGGTCGCCGCGCATCGTCACGCCGACCAGCCGCAGGTCGAACCACAGCACGGTGCCCACCGACAGCGCCAGGCCGAGCACGTGGCTGCCCTCGATGAGGGGATAGAGGTACGGCGATTCACTGATGGCCAGACCGACGGCACTGTTCTGCAGCCATTGGCACCATTCGAGGAGCGGCATCTCGGCGGCCATTATAGCGACGACGAAGCCGGCCATGTAAACGTTGACATGGACGGGCGCGGCGCGTACGATGTTTTCTCTTCTTCGCCAGATTGTGGAGCTCGTATGAAAACACGCACGGCCTCATCAGCGGTGATCGTGGCGCTCGTGATCGCGGCCCTCTCGGTTCCGCTGGCAGCGCATCACGGCACCAACATTTCCTATGACCGGTCGAAGCAATTCATGAAGCAGGCGACGATCACACGCTTCGAATACCGCAATCCGCATCCGCAGCTCTACGTCGAGTTCAAGAACGATCAGGGCGCCACGGAGAGCTGGGCGCTCGAACTGCTGCCGAACCCGGCGCAGTTGATCAACAACGGCTGGAGCCGGCAGCGCTCGCTCGAGGTGATGAAGCCGGGCACGCCCGTCATGGTCACGATCGCACCGTCCAAAGCGGGTGGCGTGGTCGGCTTGTGTCTGCGCGTCGCCAACATGCAGGGCGAGGAACTGGTGACCGGTGGTGGCGGTCCCGGCGGCCGGCAGGGCGATCCCGATGCGGGGCGCCAGGGCGGCGGCCGCGGCGCGAGCAACTGAGGAGGATCTCATGCAGCGTCGCCTCATCGCATCTGGCGCTATCGCCACCGTCATCGCGCTGTCCTCAATCGTTGCCGGTCAGCAACCGGATGCCGCGCGCGGAGGCGGCGCCGGCCGGCAGGGCGCGCCGGGCGCCGGTGCGGTACGGGGAGTGCCGCCGGCAGCCGCCAACACGCCATTCAATGCGCGGGAGCTTGGCGGGATCTGGAGCCGCAACGCGGGTGGCTTCGGCGGCGGCGGCACGTGCCGCGGCTGCGGCGATCGCGGATACAGCTTCGAGTTCCCGATGTTCACGCCCGCCGGGCAGGCCGCGTTCGACAAGAACATCCCGTCATACGGTCGCGTGAAGGACAGCGACGATGCGAAGGCGCATCCCGAGGAGCACATCGGTCGTCGTCGTGCGCAGCCGCCGGCGCTCGGCAACGACTTGTACGGCACGTGCAATCCGATGGGCGTCCCCAGAGCGCTGCTCTATCCCGATCCCGTGGAATTCCACCAGTTGCCCGATCGCATCCTGCAGCACTTCGAATGGCACTACGAGTTGCGGACCATCTGGACCGATGGCCGTAAGCTGCCGACGCTGCCAGTCGACCTGCCGCGGTGGTGGGGGTATTCGGTCGGACATTGGGAAGGCGACACGCTGGTGGTCGAATCGGTCGGACACGACGATCGCACCTGGGTCGATTACTTCGGCTATCCGCACAGCGAAATGATGCGCCTCGAGGAACGCTACCACCGCGTGTCGGCGGACACCCTCGAGTTGAACATGACGATCACCGATCCCGGGTACTACGCGCAGCCGTGGAAGAGCGAGACCAAGCGGTTCAAGCTGCTGCCGAAGAATTTCATCAAGACGCCGGAAGGGTGGACGGGCCTGCTCGAAGACATCTGCGCGCCGGTCGATGAATTCGAGTTCAATCGCACCATTCGCGATCCGGCCGGAACAGGCAAGCCGCCAGCCGGAGCGGCTCGGTAAGCGGCCGACGCGTATGGGGTGGGAGACGCTGCAGCCGTACGTGTCGGTCGTCGGCAATACGCGGTTCGCGCTGTGGATTGGACAATCGACCTGGCGGATCGCCGGTCTGCTGACGGTCCACCTGTTCGGCCTGACCTTGCTGCTCGGATCGGTGCTGCTCTCGAGTCTCAACCTGCTGGGCCTGTTCCAGCGGGTCAAGCCGGCCGCGCAGGTTCGACGCGAGATGCAGCCGGTGATGATGGTCGGCCTCGCGCTGATGGCGGGAAGCGGCCTGCTCATTTTCATGGGCGGGGCCGAGGCGTACTACGCGGGTTTCTGGTTTCGATTGAAAATGGTGCTGTTCGCGACGGCGGTGACGTTCCAGTTCACCGTCAATCGCACAATCGCGACCGCTCCGGCGGGACGGTTTTCGCCGGCCGTGCGGCGGATCACCGGGCTCGCAACGCTGATGTTATGGTTCGGGGTCGGCTGCGCAGGACGGGCAATTGCGTTCTTCTGACGAATGAGGGTGAAAGTCGAAAGTCTGCGACTTTTGACTTACAGGTGCGGAATCAGGAGCTGCGGTTCATGAAGCAGATCAACGTTGGAGTGATTGGGACGGGGTGGTGCGGCGGCATTCGTGCTGTCGCGTGTGCCGCAAGCCCCTGGGTGCGCGAGCTCCACATCGCCGAGATCAACGAACCGCGGCTCGCCGAGGTGGCGGCGGCGACCGACCCGGTCACGGCGACGACCGACTACCGCCGGCTGCTCGAGGACACGGCCATCGACGCGGTCATGATCTCGACGACGCCCGAGCCGACCCACTACGTGTTTGCCAGGGAGGCGATGCTCGCCGGCAAGCACGTGTTCCTGGAGAAGCCGATCGCGTTGGAACTGTCCGAGGCCGACGAGCTCATTGCCATCGCCCGCGACAGGAACCTGCTCTTCACCATCGGCTACTCGCAGCGCTTCAATCCCAAGTTCGCATACGTGAAACGGTCACTGATGGACGGCACCATTGGCGAACCGGTGAGCGCGCTCGTCAGCCGCCACATCACGCGCAACCTGGGGAAGAAGATCAGCGGTCGCGTGAAGCTGTCGCCCGCCGCGATGGAGTCGACGCACGATATCGATTTCGTGTTGTGGTGCCTCGCGCCGCGGAAGCCGATTCGGATCTACGCGCAGGAAGCCGCGAAGATCATGAAGGCGCAGTACGACGCGCCCGACTGCGTGTGGATGATCGTCACCATGGACGATGGCACCGTCTTCACGGTCGGCGGCGGCTGGGTGCTGCCGCCTGGATATCCGAACTTCTCCTCGACGTGGATTGAATTCGTCGGCACCGAAGGCGCCGTCATGGTCGACGACACGCATCGCGACGTCTACGTCTCGACGCTGAAGGACGGCATCCGCTTCCCGCTGTCGACGATGCCCGGCGAGAAGGTCGAGCACGTCTACGCAGGGCCAATGGAAGCCGAGACGCTGCACTTCGTCGAATGCGTCGCCACCGGCAAGCAGCCGCTCGTCACGGCGGAACATGCGCGGATGGTGATGCAGGTGTACAAGGCTGCCGACCTGTCGGTCGAAACAAATCTGCCGGTGAGCATCACCGTCACCGATCCGGTGCCTCTCGCCGCCACGTCGGCGTGACATGTCAGGAATCAGGAATCGGTCAGCCCTGACTCCAGATTCCTGATACCTGATACCTGATTCCTGATTCCTGCCGATGCACCCAGCCACCACCGTCGCCGCCCACGCCCGGCACGAGGGCACGGCCCTTGACGCTCGGCCTACGCGTACCCGGTGGTGGATGCTCGGGCTCTTCAGCCTGATGTACCTGATCTGCTACCTGGATCGGGGCATCATCTCCGTCGCGCAGCCCGAGATTCGACAGACCTTCGGACTCAACCTCTCGCAGATGGGCCTCGTGCTCGCGGCGTTCACGTGGGCCTACGCGATCGGACAGATTCCGGTCGGCTGGCTTGGCGATCGTTTCGGACCGCGCACCGTCCTCATCGTGCTGCTCTGCTGGACGTCGACGTCAGCGATCATGACGGGAGCCGCGTTCGGGCTCGGCTCGCTGTTCGTCGCGCGGTTTCTGCTTGGCATCGGCGAAGCCGGCGCCTTCCCCGTCGCGAGCCGCGGGATGCAACTCTGGTTCGCGCCGTCGGAGCGTGGCCGCATTCAAGGTGTCACCCACTTCTTCAGCCGCTTCGCCGTCGCGATCACGCCACTTACCGCCGGCAGTCTGATGGTCGCCTATGGCTGGCGCACGATGTTCTTCGTCTTCGGGGCGATCGGATTTCTGTGGGTCTTCGCCTTCTGGTGGTTCTACCGCGAGCGGCCGGAGGACCACCCGCACGTCAATCGCAGCGAGCTCGCGGAGATTCGCGGCGTCGAACAGGACGGATCGATCAAGGCGCTGAACGTGGCGCGCCAGGACACGCCCTGGCGGCAGATCCTCACGTCACCGAACATGTGGTGGATCGCGCTCGGCTACTGCTGCTTCTTCTTCGGCACCAACTTCTATCTCACGTGGTATCCGACATATCTGCGTGAATATCGCGGTTTGAGCGTCGCCGCGCTCGGGCTCTGGGGATCGATTCCGCTATTCGCGGGCATGGCCGGTGACGTCGTCGGCGGCACGATATCGGACCTCGTGCTCAAGCGAACGCGCAATGCCAAGCTCGCGCGGCGCGGCGTCGCGGCGCCCGGGTTTGTACTCGCCGGGGTATTCGTGATTCCCGCGGCGATGGCCGGCGATGCGACGACGTCGATCCTCTTCCTCGCGGCCTCGTTCTTCTTCCTCGAGTGGGTGATCGGGCCGGCCTGGGCCGTGCCGATGGATGTGGGTGGCCGCTTCAGTGGCACGGTCACCGGCGTCATGAACATGGCAGGCGCGCTCGCGGCCTCACTCACGGCGATCGTGTACGGAGCCTTGTTCGGCGCCGGGTACTGGGTCGCACCGTTCCTGGTCAGCGCCGCGGTCATGCTGCTGGGCGCTCTCATCTGGCTGTTCCTCATCGACCCCGACAAGAGCGTCGTCACGGGGTAGTAGCGCGGGCCGTGTCGGGTCCGCGATAGAATCCGAATCAAATGGATACAGATCCCCGCGACGTGATCGCGAGCTCCGCCATGACGCGCCTGCAGGTGCTGGTTGTCGGCATCACGGTCGCGCTGAATGCGCTCGACGGCTTCGACGTGACGTCAATCAGCTTCGCCTCGCCGGGCATCGCGATGGAATGGGGCATCGATCGCGCGGCGCTCGGCATCGTGCTGTCGATGGAGCTGATCGGAATGGCGATCGGGTCCGTCTTCCTCGGCAGCCTCGCGGACAAGATCGGACGACGGCCAACGGTGCTCGGGTGCCTGGTGGTCATGGCGACGGGCATGCTCATGGCGACGACGGTGACCGGACTCGTCGATCTCTCAATCTGGCGCGTCATCACCGGGCTGGGGATCGGTGGGATGCTGGCGACCATCAACGCGATCGCCGCGGAATTCTCGAACGCGAAGCAGCGACACCTCAGTGTGTCGATCATGTCCATCGGCTATCCGGTTGGCGCGGTCACCGGCGGTCTCATTGCCGCACAGCTCCTGAAATCGCACGACTGGCGATCGGTCTTCTACTTCGGCGGTTCCGTCACCGCGGTGCTGATTCCGATTGTGTTCTTCGTCGTGCCCGAGTCGGTGCAGTGGCTGGCACGGCGGCAGCCTGCCCACGCGCTTCAGCGCATCAACGCCGCCTTACGTCGCATGGGACACGTCACCGTCAACGCGCTTCCCGAGATCTCTGTACTCGAACGCCGGCGAACGGCCGGCGAGCTGTTCGCTCCGCGCCTGGTCGCGACGACCACCATCGTCACGCTCGCGTACTTCTTCCACGTCACGACCTTCTACTACATCATCAAGTGGGTGCCGAAGATCGTCGTCGACCTTGGATTCGCGGCATCGGCGGCGGCAGGCGTGCTCGTCTGGGTCAACGTCGGCGGCGCAATCGGCGGCACCGTGTTCGGCGTGCTCACACAGCGGATCAGCGTGAAGATGCTGACGATCGTCGTCCTCGTCCTGTCGACAGTCGCGGTGACCGTGTTCGGACGAACGGCGGCCGACCTTCAGCAGCTGTCACTGATTTGTGCGGCCGCCGGCTTCTGCACGAACGCCGGGATCGTCGGCCTCTACGCGATCATCGCGCAGGCGTTTCCGACGCAGGCGCGCGCATCCGGGACCGGGTTCGCCGTCGGCGTGGGCCGCGGCGGATCGGTGCTCGCACCCATCATTGCCGGCTTCCTGTTCACGGCCGGCTATTCGCTGCCGACTGTCTCGTTGCTGATGGGTCTCGGCTCGCTCGTCGCCGCAGGCGTGCTCATTCTGCTCAAGCTCGAAGACGATCGGCCCGTCGCCGAAGGCCTCCGGCGCGCGCAGCTGACGCCGAACATGGCGCGGGCGTCGCGTTAGATTATTTCATCGCCTTTGCGCGCATATCGTGTTGCGCCGATCAGGCGCTCATCGCGATAGACGACCGATCGCCCACGTCTTCGAATTCCCCGCGCGACTGACATCGCCGCGGGGAACGTCGTTGCCGCACCAATCGCGACCAGTGTCTTCCCGACGGCTCGACGCCGCTCGGGCGACAGCTTGCCGGCGATCAACAGGCTGATGCCAGCGGCCAGCGCGGCGCGTGTGACGAGAACGAATCCGAACATCGGCAGCGGAAGCGTAACCTCTTTCATGATTGTCACCGGTTGGCAAAAGGATCGATGAGAGCAAGCCCCGAGGCGGCATCATGGTGTCGGTACAGATGCCGCGGGAGCTCGGTAACGATGATTTCGAGCGTCGGACGAACGTACCCCTTCAGCAGATGTCCGCCGTGCGCCGTCGCATCGGACTTGCCGAGCACGACGTGGGCGTGAACCTTGGGCCGCTGCTCTTCGAGCGTGATGTCGCCGTTCATCGCGAGCACTTCGACCTGTTCGTCGATCGGAATCGGCTTGTAATCTTTGGCTGACCATTCGAAATACGCGACCGTCGCGCGCTCGAACGCCCCGATCGCGGTGAACTGACTCGCGTGCACGCGGTTCTCGCGCGCCCACGACTCGAGCAGGGTCATGGCTTCCTCGCCCGTCTCGAGCACCAGCGCGAACGTTCGGAGATTGTGTTCCTCGTAAAGCAGCGCAGTCTTCATGTGAGTCGAGGTTGCCAGGTCTCGCGGACCTTCCACCTTCGCTGAAGCTACGGCGGACGAGTCCATGCGATGCAAGCGCGAGTCCGCTCGCCTCTGCAGAGGCGGGCCTTCAGGCCCGTCTTCGTTCCATGGATCGCCGTATGCACGGCCGCATTTCGTTACTCGACGAGGGTGGAACACCATGGCTCAGACGGCAGCTGAGATCCTCATCGACATCCTGCACGAGTGGGGCGTCGACACGGTCTTCGGTCTTCCCGGGGACGGCATCAACGGCATCATGGAAGCGCTGCGGAAGAAGCGCGACGAGATCCGCTTCGTGCAAGTGCGGCACGAAGAAGCGGCGGCGTTCATGGCGTGCGGCTACGCGAAGTTCACCGGACGCCTCGGCGTCTGCGTCGCGACATCTGGTCCCGGCGGAATACATCTGCTGAACGGCCTCTACGACGCGAAGCTGGACGGTCAGCCGGTGCTCGCGATCACCGGGATGCCCTTCCACGATCTGATCGGCACCAGCACGCAGCAGGACGTCGAGCTCGACAAGCTGTTCATGGACGTCGCGAAGTACAGCGTGCGCGTCATGGGGGCGACACACGTCGAGAACGTTGCGCACGTGGCCTGTCGCACGGCCCTGCTGTATCGCGGCGTGTCGCACATCACCTTTCCAGTCGACCTGCAGGAACACACGCTCAACGGCGAGCGCTCGAAGCGCAACATCGCAGGTCACATGGCGGAGCTCGAAGCGCACAGCGCGCGCCTGCCGAACGACGCTGACCTCGCGCAGGCCGCCGACATCCTCAAACAGGGCAAGAAGATCGTGATTCTCGCCGGTCGCGGCGCGATCACGGCGAGCGCCGAGCTCGAGCAGATTGCGGAGCTGCTGGGCGCGCCCATCGTCAAACCGCTGCTCGGTAAAGCCGCGGTGCCTGACGACAGTCCCTACACGACCGGGGGCATCGGACTTCTGGGAACGCGTCCGTCGCAGAATGCGATCGAGCAGTGTGACACGCTGCTCATGGTCGGCACCTC
>Ga0111538_10009946_pt1 | contig 12662 bp, 15 predicted proteins | sample SoiMethybrSBSTD1_FD_79669 | JGI IMG/M metagenome (GOLD analysis project Ga0111538, IMG submission 79669) | Bulk soil microbial communities from a Populus tree surrounding site in Tennessee, USA - Soil MetaG P. TD hybrid SBSTD1 (version 2)... | ecosystem: Environmental > Terrestrial > Soil >...
GCTCGGGCGACGCCCCCACCAACGTCAGCCCCGGCTGGCGTACGAAGTACATGTAGGGGCTGGGGTTGACCTGGCGCAGGACCCGGTAGACGTCGAACGGCTCAGCGTCGAGGTCGAAGTCGAAGCGCTGGGACAGCACGACCTGGAAGATGTCGCCCGCCATGATGTGCTCGCGGGCCACCTCCACGGCGCGGCCGTAGAGGTCGCTGCCCATGGTGGAGACCACGTCCGGCAGGGCGTCGCCGAGATCGGGCGGCTCCACCAGGGGCTCGTGCACCGGCAGGGCGCCGTCGGCGGCCAGGTCGTCGAGGCGGGCCACCGCGGCCGCGTAGCGGGCCTCCAGGCCGGCGTCGTCCACGTCCCGCGGCAGCAGCACGTTCTCGATCAGCACCACTCGCTGGCGCCAGTGGTCGTACGCCGCGAGCTGGCCGATGACCGACACCACCGCGTCGGCGTGGCCCTGGTCGTCCTTGGGCACGTCGGGCAGGTGCTCGACCTCCCGTACGACGTCGTAGCCCAGGTAGCCGAGCACGCCCCCGTGGAGCGGGGGCAGGTCTTCCAGCGCGGGCGCGTGCCACTCCGCCAGCAGCGCCTCCAGCGCGGCGAGGATCCCGCGGTCGCGGGGCACCGAGGCCGGGATGGCGCCGGACACCTCCACGTCGAGCCCGCGGGCGGTGAGCGTGGCCAGCGGGTTGCGGCCGATGAACGACCAGCGGCTCCAGCGGGCTTCGCCGTGCTCGACCGACTCGAGCAGGAAGCCGGTGTCGTCGCCCACCAGCCGGGCGAAGGCGGCGACCGGCGTGGTGAGGTCGGCCAGCAGCTCGCGCCACACGGGGATGACCGTGTGGGTGCGCGCCAGGGCCCGGAACTCGTCGAGCGTGGGCCGGATCACCGGGCGCCCACTCAGGCGGGGTCTTCCGGGCCGAACGCCCGGTAGAAGCAGGAGCGCTCGCCGGTGTGGCAGGCACCCGCCCCCTGCTGGTCGACCACGAACAGCAGGGTGTCGCCGTCGCAGTCGTAGTAGGCGGCGCGCAGCCACTGGACGTCGCCCGAGGTGTCGCCCTTGCGCCACACCTCCTGGCGGCTGCGGCTCCAGAACACGGTGCGTCCCTCGGCCAGGCTGAGGCGCAGCGTCTCCTCGTTGACCCACGCCAGCATCAGCACCTGGCCGGTGGCGGCGTGCTGCACGATGGCGGGAGCCAGGCCCGCGGCGTCGTACTGGACGCGCGCGAGCTGCTCGTCGGTCACCGCGATGGGCGTAGGGGTCGTAGCCGGCACCCCGCCATGCTATGGCCGCACGCGGTGGGGGCCGAATCGGTATCGCGGGGCGGCGGGCTAGAGGTACAGGCCGGTGGAGGCCTCGCCCAGGCGGGAGGCGGCCACCGCGTGGACGTCACGCTCGCGGAGGATGATGTAGTCCTCGCCGCGGACCTCGACCTCGTAGCGGTCCTCGGGGTTGAACAGCACCCGGTCGCCCACCTGCATGGCCCGCACGTTGGGGCCGACGGCGACGACCTCGGCCCAGGCCAGCCGCTTGGACATCTGGGCGGTCGCGGGGATGAGGATGCCGCCCGAGGATTTGCGCTCGCCCTCGCCCCCAGTGGCGGTGGTCACCAGCACGCGGTCGTTGAGCATCTTGATGGCCAGCTTGTCAGGGCTGGTGTGACCGTTGTCGAAGGTCGGCGAGGCAACAGGTGCGGACTCGGGCACGAGAACGACGCTACCGTCCACCCCTCGTGACCGACGACTCGATCGGCCCGATCTCCCTCACGGCGCCCGATGGGACCGTGCTGGCCGGTGATCTGGCCCGCCCGGCGGAGCCCCGGGCGGCCGCCGTGCTGTGCCACCCGCACCCCGCCTATGGCGGCGACCGCCACAACATCGTGGTCGACGCCCTGTTCCGGGCGCTGCCGGCTGCGGGGATCGCGGCGCTGCGCTTCGACTTCCGCGGGGCCGGCGGCGGCGAGCAGGACGACGTGCTCGCGGCGCTGGACCGGTTGGCCGCCGAGGTGCCCGGGGTCCCGCTGTGGCTGGTGGGCTACTCGTTCGGCGCGGACGTGGCGCTGGGGGTGGACGATCCCCGCGCCGCGGGCTGGGTGGCGGTGGCGCCGCCGCTGCGCTTCGGCGGCACGCCCACGCCCGCCCGCGGTGACCCGCGCCCGGCCCTCGTCCTCGTGCCCGAGCACGACGCCTACTCGCCGCCCGAGCGCACCCGGGCGGCCACGGCGGACTGGCCCGCGGTCACCGTGGAGGTGGTGCCGATGGCCGACCACTTCCTGGCGGGCGCGGCCGGGAACGTGGCCGCCACCGTCACGTCGTGGCTGGCCTAGCGGCAGTCAGAGGACGGTGCCGCCGGAGCGCCAGTACTCCCCCGCCTCGCGGTCGAGGAAGCCCTCGTCCACCAGGTAGCGCCGCAGCGAGGCCACGTCCGGGTGGAAGCGCCGCAGGATGCCGTTGACCTGGCGCTCGGAATAGCGCATGCCGATGTCGAACTCGAGCGCCAGGCGGTCGAGGATGATCAGCTTCTTGGAGCGCTGGGCCGGGATCTGGATCAACCGGCCGGCCCGGAAGTAGGCCCGCAGCACCCGGGCCTCGTCCTCGGGGGCGTCGCCGGTCGGATCGGGCGCGGGGCGCTCGGGCGCGGCGGCGACGGCGGCCAGCCGGAAGGCCTCGCCGAGCAGCACGTGCTCGCCGTCGGTGCCCCGCACCACCAGCTCTCCCGCCACCAGCCGAGCCAGCGCCTCGGCCACCTCGCGGGTGGTCAGGCCGGTGGCCAGCCGCACGTCGTCGACCGTGGCCGAGCCGAGCACGAGGGCCGCCACCACCCGGCGCCGGCACTCGTCCGCCAGCAGCCCGGCGATGGCGGCCGCGTCGGGCACCGGAGGCGAGGCGGGATCGGTCACCGCGCCCAAGGCTAGATCCGGCACGGGAGTCCGCCGGATCAGATCGGGCGGACGATGAGGCCGGCCGCCGTCAGCGCATCCTTGGCCTCGGACACGCTGTGCTCGCCGAAGTGGAAGATCGATGCAGCCAGCACCGCGTCGGCGCCACCCTCGAGCACCCCGTCCACGAGGTGGTCAAGCGTGCCGACGCCACCGCTGGCGATGACCGGCACACCGACGGCGTCGCTGATCGCCCGGGTGAGCTCGAGGTCGAAGCCGTCCTTGGTGCCGTCGCGGTCCATGGAGGTGAGCAGGATCTCGCCCGTCCCCAGCGCCTCGCCCCGCTGGGCCCACGCGACCGCGTCGAGGTCGGTGGGCGTCCGCCCGCCGTGGGTGGTGACCTCGAAGCCGCCCGCCTCGCCCGTCCGGCGCCGCGCGTCGATGGCCAGCACCACGCACTGAGCGCCGAACTCGTCGGCGAGCTCGGAGATCAGCTCGGGGCGCTCCACCGCGGCGGTGTTGACCGACACCTTCTCCGCGCCCGCCATGAGCAGGCCCCGGGCGTCCTCCACCGAGCGCACGCCCCCGCCCACGGTGAAGGGGATCCACAGCGTGTCCGCGGCGCGCCGCGCCACGTCGACCATGGTGTCGCGGGCGTCGGACGACGCGGTGATGTCGAGGAAGACGAGCTCGTCGGCCCCCTCGGCGTCGTAGCGGGCGGCCAGCTCGACCGGGTCGCCGGCGTCGCGCAGCCCCACGAAGTTGACGCCCTTCACCACACGGCCGGCGTCGACGTCGAGGCAAGGGATGACCCGCACGCTACGCATCGCCCAGCTCCGGAGGTGTCAGGCGAACCTCGGACAGGGTCTCGAGCGCATCCGACAGCCGGAACGCGCCCTCGTACAGGGCGCGGCCCACGATGACCCCGGCCGGGCGGCGGCCGTCGACCTCGAAGGCCGCCAGGGCCCGCAGGTCGGCCAGGGAGCCGACCCCGCCCGAAGCCACCACGTCGAGGCGGGTCTCGGCCAGCACGTCGGCCAGCTGGTCGAGCGCGGGCCCGCTCAGCGTGCCGTCGCGCCCGATCTCGGTCACGACCAGGGCCGCCACCCCGGCGTCGTCGAAGCTGCGGGCCACCTCGACGAGGTCGTGGCCCGACCCCTCGACCCAGCCGCGCACCGCCACGTCGCGCCCCCGGGCGTCGAGCCCCACCGCCACCCGACCCGGGTAGCGCCCGGCCAGCCGCCGGACCCAGGCGGGGTCGTCGAGCGCCGCGGTGCCCACCACCACGCGGCGCACACCCGCGTCGAGCAGGGCGTCGGCCGCGGCGTCGTCCCGGACCCCGCCGCCGGCCTGGACCGGCACCTCGACCGCGGCCGCGATCTCCGCCACCAGCTCCCGGTTGGCCCCTTCGCCCGTGCGGGCGGCGTCGAGGTCCACCACGTGGATCCAGGGCGCGCCCACGTCGGCGAAGGTGCGGGCCTGGGCCACGGGGTCGTCGCCGTAGACCGTCTCCTTGCCGTAGTCGCCCTGGTAGAGGCGCACGCACTGCCCACCGCGCAGGTCGATGGAGGGATACAGGTCCACGGCGCTCAGGCGGCCCGGGCGGTCTCGGCGGCCCGGTTGACGAAGTTGGCGAGGATGGCCATGCCGGTCTTGCCCGACTTCTCCGGGTGGAACTGGGTGGCCCACAGGGCGTCGCGCTCGACTGCGGCCACGACCGGGCCGCCGTAGTCGCACACCGCGACCGCAGCCTCGTCGTTGTCGGCGGCGAACGAGTGCACGAAGTAGGTCCAGGCGGGGTCGGGGACGCCGGCGAGCAAGCCGGATGGCTTCGTGCGCACCAGCAGGTTCCACTGCATCTGCGGCCGCTTGACCCCCTCGGGCAGCCGGCGCACCACCCCGGGCAGCACGCCCAGGCCCGGGACCTCCGGGCTCTCCTCCGAGGACTCGTACAGCATCTGCATGCCGATGCACACGCCGAGGAACGGGCGCCCGGACGCGGCGCACTCGATGGCGAGCTCGTCCAGCGCGGTCCGCTCCAGGGCCTCGATGCACCGCCCGAAGTTGCCGACCCCCGGCAGCACGACGCCGGCCGCCTCCCGGATGAGCCCGTGGTCGGCCGTCAGGTGGGCGTCGGCGCCCACCCGCTCGAGCGCCTTCTGCGCCGAGTGGAGGTTGCCGATGCCGTAGTCGAGGACGGCGACGAGCGGAGCCATGAGACGACGATCCTACGGCGGACCACCCTCGACCCCCGAACCGATTGCCGGCGCGTTCCAGCGGGCCAGCGTGCGGTTGTCCCGCTCCCAGCCCAGGATCGACAGCGTGGCGGTGCCCAGCAGGAGGTGCCGGCCGAAGCGCGGCGGCCGGCCCACCCAGCGGGCGGCCAGAGCCCGCAGGAAGTGCCCGTGGGACACCAGCAGCGCCCGCTCGGGCGCCTCGGCCAGCACCCGGGCGATGATGCGGTCGGCCCGGGCGGCCACGTGCTCGCCGGTCTCGCCCCCCGGCGTGGGATGGGTCCACAGCTCCCACCCCGGTGCCGACTGGCGGATGGTGGGGGTGGTCAGGCCTTCGTACTCTCCGTAGTCCCACTCGGTCAGGTCGGCGTCGGTCTCCGCCTCCGGGTAGCCGGCCAGCACCGCGGTGTCGGCGGCCCGGACCCGGGGACTGGCCAGCACGAGGTCGAACCGGACGCCGCCGAGCGCGGGGGCGAGGGCGCGGGCCTCGGCCTCACCCCGGGCCGTCAGGGGCAGATCGGTGCGGCTGGTGTGGCGCCCGTCGCGGCTCCACTCGGTCTCCCCGTGGCGGACGAGCCATACCTCGGGCTGGGTCATGGGCCTTCCTCTTCCACCGGCGCGCATCCAGTGACGTGCACATCACCCTGCGGCATGCTAGGCGGATGCTCCTCGTCGGAACCGCAGACGGTCTGGTGGATCTTGCCCTCGACGGACGGGAGTTACGCCGCACCATGCCCGGTGCCGAGGTGGTGGGAGTGGCGGGCGACTGGGCCATCGCCGACGGCTGGGTCATGGCCCTCGACGCAGGCGCGGCCCTGTCGCTGCCCGGTGGCCTGATCCCCCGCTGCATCGCCGCGCAGGACGGCGGCCGGGCGCTGGTGGGCACCGGCGAGGCCCACCTGGTCGACGTGGGCGGCCCGGACGGCCCGCGGCTCGACGCACTGTTCGATGCCATCCCCACCCGCGAGAGGTGGTCCACGCCCTGGGGCGGGCCGCCCGACACCCGCTCGATCGCCCTCGGCCCCGCGGGCGTGTTCGCCGGCGTGCACGTGGGTGGCGTCTGGCGCCGCGATGCGTCGGGCTGGATCGAGGTCGTGCCGGCCGAGGCCGACAACCACCAGGTGGTGACCGAGGGCGATCGGGTGGCGGTGGCCGCCGCAGTGGGAGTGGGCCAGAGCGACGACCGCGGCGACACCTGGACGTGGAGCCACGACGGGCTGCACGCCTCCTATTGCCGGGCCGCGGCCATCGCCGACGGCTGGCTGCTGGCCACCGCCTCGACCGGCCCGGGCACCACCGAGGGCGCGGTCTACCGCCGCCCCCTGGGCGATCCCGAGGCCCCGTTCACCCGCTGCGGTGGCCCCGGCGACGACGACCTGCCGGCGGCGTTCGGCCACAACGTCGACACCTTCTCGCTGGCCGCGGCGGGCGACCTCGTGGCCGTGGGCACGCCCACCGGCGAGCTCTACGTGTCCGAGGACAGCGGCGGGAGCTGGCACCGCCTCCCCACCGCCCTGCCCGGGATCCACTGCGTCAGCTGGTCACCCTGAGATCGGCGCGACGGTGCAGTACAGGTAGGGGATCAACGCCGACGCCACCGCGGCCACCGTCGGGTCGTCGGTGACGTCGAGGGGCGCGCCCCCGACGTGCCAGATGTCGTCGCCGCAGGCGAACCACGCCACCCGACCCCCCGGCTCCGACTCCACTCCGATCTCCACCCCGGGCACGCTTGCCACCTCCAGGGTTCCGCCGGTGGAGAGCACGACCCCGTGGGCGGTCGCGGTCACGCTCACCTGTGAGCCTTCCCACACCACTCCCGCGGCGAGGTCGTCCCCGTCGACGAAGTCGGGGCAGCACGTCTCCAGCCCGGCCTCGCGGGCCGCCCTCAGGAAGCTGCGGTCGAGGTCGGCGCCGAGCCCTCCGTCCGCCCGCGACCACATGTGGAGGACGCCCCGGGGCTCGATGGGCAGCTGGGCGTCATCGCCGCCAGTCTCGGAGGCGAACACGCGCGACGGGATGTCGGCCTGCCCGCACCCGCCGCCGACCAGCTGGGTGACGGCCCGGCCGTCCGGCAGCCAGCCCACCGCGTGCCCGTCAGTCAGGGCGTCGCCCACGAGGGTGGTCGGGTCCTCGGAGCCGTCTGCGGGGCCGAGGGCGGCCATCCCGTTGTCGCAGTCGTCGGTGGTGGCATCGGCGAGCAGCCAGCGGCCGTCGGGCGACGGCCGCACCCGGCTCCACGTGTAGCCCGCGGGCGCCTCGGCCACCGGGGCCTGGGCACCGGAGGGATCGATGCGCACGATCTCGTCGCCCGCGTCGCAGAGCGCGAGGCGGGTGCCGCCGGCGCCCGCCGCGGCGTCACAGCCCTCGGGGATCTGGGCGGGGTCGGGCGGGGCGACCCCGACCTTGGTGACGCCGTTGTCGTCCAGGACCACCAGGTCGCGGCCCCGGCCGGGGACCCCCCCAGGCCAGCCGGCGCTGGTCCCCAGCTCGGTGCCGTCGAGCGAGAACAGCACCACGCCAGCCGCGGTCACGTCGGCGAAGCCTGCCGCGGGAAGGTCGCCGAACGGCACGCCTGGCAACTGCGTCGCCGGCGGAACCGTCGTTCCGACCTCAGCTGGGGGCGCGGGCGTCGAGGACGGCGACTGGTCGGTCTCCACCCGGTCACCGCCGTCGCCGCCGGCGCCGCGGGTCAGGCCCGCGCCCGCCGCTACCGCGGCCAGGACGACGGCGGCCAGCACACCGGCGGCCACCCGGCCCGAACGGGGCCGTGGCCGGCGGACCGGCGCGGTGCGGGCCATGGCCGCGGCCGGGGTGGTGGGGCGGCTGCGAGCATCGAGATCCTCGGCCAGGGAGTGCACGGCGTCCGCCACATCGTGGATGTCAGGCATCGACCGTCACCCCCAGGGTGAGGCGGATCTTGGCGAGGCCGCGGTCCAGGTGGTTGCGCAGCGTCCGGACCCTGCAGCCCAGCAGGCCCGCGGCCTCGGCCAGCGGGTAGCCGTAGCCGTGCACCAGCAGGACCGCGGCCCGCTGGCGCTCGCTGAGCCCGGCGAGTGCCCGGGTCAGGCCCGGTTCGTAGGAGTGCTCGCCGCCCGCGTCCGCCGCCGGGCCCGCACCCGGCCACGGCCGCCGGCGGCCCGCGGCACGGCGGACCGAGGTCTGGCCGACCCGCCACAGGTAGCCCGCCGGGTTGTCCATGGCCTCCACCCGCTCGAAGTGCTCCCACGCCCAAGCGAGGGCGTCGGCGGCCGCATCCGACCCCAGATCCGGCCCGTAGGCCGCCACCAGGGCCCGGCGCAGGCCCGGCTCGACGGCCGCGCACAAGGCACCGAAGCGCGCCACGCGATCCTCGGCGCGGTCCCCGTCCTCCATGCCCTCAAGAGCACGGAGAGACCCCGTGCGTGCCACAGGGCAGAGGCTAGAGCGTGCCCTTCGTGGACGGGACGCCGCTGCCCTCCACGCGGACCGCATCGCGCAGGCAGCGGGCCACGCCCTTGAACGAGGCCTCCACGATGTGGTGGGTGTTCCGGCCCGACCGCAGCCGGACGTGCAGCGTGATGCCCGCGGCGGTGGCGAAAGACTGCCAGAAGTGCTCGGCCATCTCGGGGTTGAAGGGCGGGTCGCCCAGCGGAAGCACCGGGCCGAACGGGAGATCGATGGCGGTGAACGGCCGGCCCGACAGGTCGAGGGCCACCTCGACCAGCGCCTCGTCCAATGGGAAGGCGCCACTGGCGAAGCGACGGATGCCGGCTTTGTCGCCCAGCGCCTCCCGGAAGCACTCCCCCACCACGATGGCCACGTCCTCCACCGTGTGATGGCCGTCGACGTGCAGGTCGCCCTGCGCCTCGACCGTGAGGTCGAAGCCGCCGTGCCGGCCCAGCTGGTCGAGCATGTGGTCGAAGAACGGCAGGCCGGTGGCGACGTGGACCTTGCCCTCGGGGCCGTCGAGGTCGAGGGACACCGAGACCGAGGTCTCGCGGGTGGTGCGCCGGCGGTGGGCGGAGCGGGTCATCACAGCACCTCGGACAACGCGCCCAGGAAGGCGTCGTCCTCGTCGGGGGTCCCGATGGTGACACGCAGGCACCCCTCGAGGCGAGGCCAGGCCGAGCAGTCCCGCACCAGGACCGAGCGGGCCACCAGGTCCTTCCACACCTCGCCGCCCTCCCGCTCCCGGGGCCGGAACAGGATGAAGTTGGCGCCGGAAGGCCACAGGTCGACCGGCAGGTCGGCCAGGGCCGCGGTCACCCGGCCGCGCTCCTCCACGATGCCCGCCACCCGGGCCCGCATCTCGTCGGCGAAGCCGAGCGCGGCGGTGCCCGCGGCCTGCTTGACGGCGTCGAGGTGGTACGGCAGGACCACCTTGTCCAGCTCGGCCACCAGCCAGGCGGGCCCCACCAGGTAGCCCAGGCGGGCGGCGGCCATCGACCAGGTCTTGGAGAACGTGCGGGTCACCACCAGCGGGCGCTCGCCGTCCACCAGCTGCAGCGCCGACCAGCCTGCGAACTGGCCGTACGCCTCGTCCACCACCACCAGGCCGGGCGCCTCGGCCGCCACCGCCCGGACCAGCTCCGGCGGCTCGACCATGCCGGTGGGGTTGTTGGGCGAGCACAGGAACGTGATCGCCGGCTCGGCCTCGGCCAGCACCCGGCGCACCTCCTCCAGCGGGAGGACGAAGTCCTCGTCCCGCTCGCCCACCGCCACGGCGGTGCCGGTGATGCGGGGGATGTGGCTGTGCAGCGCGTAGGTGGGCTCGAACACCGCCGCAGTGCGCCCCGGGCCGCCGTAGGCCAGGCACAGAGACTGCAGCACCTCGTTGGAGCCGTTGGCCGCGAACACCTGCTCGGGCTCGACCCCGTGGTGGGCCGCGAGCGCGGCCCGTAGGCCCCGGTAGGAGCGGTCCGGGTAGCGGTGCCAGTCGATGCCGGCCACGGCCTCGGCCAGCCGCTCCCGGAAGGCCGCGGGCGGCGGGGCGGGGGCTTCGTTGGTGTTGAGGCGGACCTGCACGTCGAGCTGGGGCGAGTGGTAGCCCTCCACGAGGGCCAGGTCGCCCCGGGGCGAGACGGGCGCGGTCATGTCGGGGACTCCTGGCGCAGCCGGATGGACTCGGCGTGGGCGGGGAGTCCCTCGTAGGTGGCCAGCGCCACCACATGCGGGGCCACCTCGGCCAGGCCCTTGTCGTCGACGGTCACGACGTGGACGTGCTTGCGGAAGTCGTCGACCCGCAGCGCCCCCGAGAAGCGGGCCGAGCCGTACGTGGGCAGCACGTGGTTGGGCCCGGCCACGTAGTCCCCGATCGACGCGGGGGCCAGCGGGCCGCAGAACACCGCACCGGCGTGGCGCACCAGCGGCACCAGGTCGGCGGCATTCTCGACCAGCAGCTCCAGGTGCTCGGGCGCGATGGCGTTGGCCACCGCCAGGGCCTGCTCGGCGTCGTCGCACACCACCGCATAGCCACCCTCGCTGAGCGTGGCCTCCAGGTGCTGGCGCCGGGGCGAGGCGGGCACCAGCCGGGCCACCGCCTCGGTCACCGCGTCGGCCACCGCCTCGTCCCAGGTGATCAGCCAGGCCAGGCCGTCGGGCCCGTGCTCGGCCTGGAGGATGACGTCGATGGCCGCGTGGTCCACGGGCGTGGTGGCGTCGGCCACCACCACCACCTCGGACGGGCCGGCGAAGGCCGAGGGCACGCCGACCAGCCCCGACCCCGCCACCTCGCGCTTGGCCTGGGCCACCCGGGCACTGCCCGGGCCCACGATGACGTCCACCGCGCCGATGGAGGCGGTGCCGTAGGCCAGCGCCGCGATGGCGGCGGGGCCACCCACCCGGTAGACCTCGTCGACCCCGGCGAGGGCCGCGGCGGCGAGGATGCCGGGCGCCACCCGGCCGTCGGGCCCCGGGGCGCTCACCAGCACCACCTCGGGCACTCCGGCCACCTTGGCCGGCACCACGGTCATGAGCACGGTCGACACCAGCGGGGCGGCCGCGCTGGGCACGTAGCAGCCGACCCGGTCCACCGGGCGGACCAGCTCGCGGATCTCGATGGCGCCGTTGTGGTGGACCACCTCGTCGCGGCACTGAGCCTCGTGGTACGCGGCGATGTTGGCGTGCGCCACCTCCAGCGCCTCCCTCAGGTCGGCGGGGATGGCGTCGAGCGCGGCGGTGACCTCCTCGACCGGGACCCGGATGTCGTCGATGCGGACGCCGTCGAACCGCTCGGTCAGCTCCCTCAGGGCGTCGTCACCCCGCTCGCGCACCGCGGCGAGCACCGCCCGGACCTCGTCCACGGGCGGTTCCGTCTGGGCGGCGGGGCGGGGCAGCCGGCGGCGCAGGTCGCCGGAGCCGGTCCCGCGCAGGTCGAGTCGGCGGAGCACGACTGGCAACGCTACCGGGGACCGGAGGGACGGCCCCATCCGATACCGCGGGTAGAACGGTCCCCCATGGAGAACGATCGCGCCGAGCTGTCCGCCCTGGCCACCAGCCTCGACGACCTGACCCGCCGCATCACCGCGGTGGCCGACCGTTTCGCGGGCACGACCCATTCCGACGTCGCCGACAGCCTGTACGAGGTCGAGCGTTCGTTGCTCACCGCGGCGCGCAAGCTCGACCGGGTCGAGCGATCATTACGCTAACTCGCCCCGGAATACGACGACGGCGCCCCGTAGGGCGCCGTCGCGGCGACGCCAGGCGGCGGATCCCGGCGTCGCATGGAACCAGGTGGCGGGAACCTGGTCTTCACCAACGTTATCGCTTACGGCGTAGGCGAGGGTGCGCGGCTGGGCAAGAAGTTCGTTGCAGTTCCTTCACAATGACCTGAATGCCCATGTCAGAGGTCACACCTTGAAGGCGGACGGGCAGACGTCGGCGAGCACGCAGCGGTCGCAGGCAGGCTTGCGGGCCTTGCACACGGCCCGACCGTGCAGGATCAGCCGCAGGCTGAGCGTGCCCCGCTCGCCCGCCCTGACCAGCGGGTTGAGGTCCATCTCGATCTTCACCGGGTCGGTCTGGGTGGTCAGGCCCAGCCGCTTGGACAGCCGCTGCACGTGCGTGTCCACCGGCAGGCCCGGCTCGTCCATGGCCACGCTGCGGACCACGTTGGCGGTCTTGCGCCCCACCCCGGGCAGTGTCACGAGGTCCGACATCCGGTGCGGCACCTCGCCCCCGAAGCGCTCGGTCACCCCTGCCGCCATGCCCATGATGCTCTTGGTCTTGTTGCGGAAGAACCCGGTGGTGCGGATCAGCTCCTCGACCTCGGCGGGATCGGCGCCCGCCAGGTCCTCGGGCCGCGGGTACTTGGCGAAGAGGGCGGGCGTCACCATGTTCACGCGCTCGTCGGTCGTCTGGGCCGACAGGATCGTGGCGGTCAGCAGCTCGTAGGGATTGCTGTGATGGAGCGCGCACAGCTCGGCGGCGCTCCCCGGGTACTCGACCGCCAAGCGGTCGGCGACGACGCGCGCACGCCCTCGGGGGCTGCGGGGACGACCGGTGGCCATCGGCCGGACACTACCGGCACACCACACCCGTTCCGGCGACATACTGCGGCGATGGCCCC
>Ga0111538_10009947_pt1 | contig 12661 bp, 8 predicted proteins | sample SoiMethybrSBSTD1_FD_79669 | JGI IMG/M metagenome (GOLD analysis project Ga0111538, IMG submission 79669) | Bulk soil microbial communities from a Populus tree surrounding site in Tennessee, USA - Soil MetaG P. TD hybrid SBSTD1 (version 2)... | ecosystem: Environmental > Terrestrial > Soil > Tree...
CCATTGGCTCTCGCCGCGGAAGGCGCGGGCGACTATCGGATCGAGCTGATCGCCGACGAGCCCGCGCACTACGAGCTGCGCGTCGAGAAGATCACGCCACTCGACGAGCGGCTCCAACCGGATCCCTGGACGGACCTCAATCCGCGGATCCAGGCCTTGCGGCGGCAAGTCGCGTCCGGCAGTGACACAGCCGGTTTCTGGAGGGAGGTCGCAGCAGAAGGCACGCCGCTGATCGAGCCGTTGGGGACGGACGGCAAGTATTCGTTGGTCACCTTCCTATGGCGAGCGACCTACGACACACGCAACGTGTTCGTCCGCGGCCCGCTCAATCTGCCGACCCTGCGGTTGAGCGACTACGCCATGCGCCACTTGGAGAACACCGACGTCTGGTACCTCACGCTCAAGATCCCAGCCGGCGCGCGATTCAGCTACCGGCTGTCGCCCAACGATCCCCTGGTCTTCGACGGCCCCCGTACGTCTCAGCGCGCGGTCACCTCGCAGGCCGATCCGCTCAACCCGCATCGCTGGTCGTGTGACTACGAAGGAAGCGCGTACGCATGCAGTAGCTACGTCGAGATGCCGGGGGCGCCGCCCCGCGATTGGTTCGTCAAGAAGCCGGGCGTGCCCGAGGGCAAGGTCGAGACCACGCAGTTCCACAGCGAGATCGAGAAGCTGGACCGCACGATCGCCGTCTACACGCCGGCGATGTACGAGCCCAAGGGCGCGCCGCATCGCCTTCTGGTCGTGTTCGACGGGGACGACCATGTCGAGCCCGACTTCGCGCTCCCCACCACCCTCGACAACCTGATCGCCGCTTCCAAGATCCCTCCGACGGTCGCTGTGCTCGTCTACCACCCGGGCGGCCGTCGCCTGAAGGACCTCCTGCTGAATCGGCAGTTCGCGGATTCGATGGCTCGAGAGCTGGTGCCGTGGGTGCGCAAGCACTACAACGTCTCGACCAAGGCGGCTCAGACGATCGTCGCGGGACACAGCGCCGGCGGCGTGGGTGCGATCTACATGGCGTTCGCCCATCCCGAGGTCTTCGGCAACGTGCTCAGCCAATCCGCCGCGGTCTGGTGGTCACCGGAGATGGAGCTCGGCCAGCAGGACGCGACGAACGAGCCCAATTGGCTCGCGAGGCAATTCGTCGTCCGGCCGCGCTCGGCCGTGCGCTTCTACTTGGAGGCGGGCACGTTCGAAGTCGATCTCGAAGCGAGAGGTACGGGCCTCCTCGAGGCGAACCGTCAACTCCGCGACGTGCTCCTCGCGAAGGGGTATGAGGTCCATTACCAACAGCCAGTCGGCGGCCACGACACCGTGAGCTGGCGCGGCACCTTCGCCGATGGGCTGATGGCCCTCCTCAGCACGGAGAAGAGCCGCTAGTTCTGTGGCCCCACGGGATACTGGATGAACTGTCCGTGTGAGAAGCAAATATCCTGGTTGAACTGCGTCGTCTGCGTTCCGATGACGCAGCCCGACGGCGCGCCGTCCTTCCCGCTCGAGAAAAACGTATAGGCCGTCCTTGCGGAGTCAACCACGTACGAGTGATTCCACCCGTCGATCTCCGGTATCACCTTGACGAAGTTCGACGAGAGCGCGAGCGCCAGGGTGGGAGCGTCGGCCGCGACCGGGTACCCTCCGTTGTCGACAGCGTACGCTTCGACGGCGGTGCCGATGGAGCGCATGTCGGCCATCGTGCGCTTCTGCTTGCCCTTGTCGATCGCGGCCAGCAAATTCGGAATCGTCATCGCGGCGATGACGCCGATGACGACGAGCGTGATGAGAAGCTCGATCAGAGAGAAGCCTCGGGAATCGTTTCGGCTCATGGTGCCCTCAAGATACGAGGAACCTGTCGCGCATCAATCGATTGCTGGAGATCAATTTCGTACTGTCGACCCGATCCACACCGCCAACCCCGCCGACTCCGATCTCTCATGCATGCGAGTTCGAAACTGTGACGGGAATCGCGCTACCGGCGCACGCGACATCGGCGTACATCCGAGCGAAGGCCGAGCAATTGAGACACGTCGCGTCCGCTGCGCTGCTGTTCGCTTCGATGGTTTCCATCGCGCGCGCCGCGGAGCCTGCCGCCAGGTTCTCCGAGACGTCGGCCGTGCTCCTGAACGTCTCGGAGCGGGACTTGAACCGGATCGTCGTCGACTCGTTCCACGCCAACGGCGGACCTCAGTTCGCAGGGGAGAAGGAGCGCGTCTCGTCGAGCGTGGCCGATCTGCGCTACCGCGCCCTCCTCTCGGACCCGGTGGTCCGGCTCGGAACCGACGAGACCGCCCGCGTCTCGCTCGACATCAAGGACGCGAGCCTGCGCATCGGCCGACTCGAGGGGAAGATCGTCGGCATGCAGGCCCACTGCGAGGAAGCAGGTCTCGATATCGACCCCGGCCCCCCCATCGCGGTCGAGCTGGCGATGGATCTGATGATCGCGAACGGCGCCCTGCACCTCGTTCCGACGAGCGTCGAGATCCCCGACGTGCAAGAGCGGCTGCGGCTGGTCGAGCCGACGCGCTGCAGCAACACCATCCTTCCGCGGTGGCTGTTGTGGCGGCTGGGAAAGCCCTATCTCCGTCGTTCGCTGGGCGACCTCGACGCGCGAATATTGAACCGCGCGCGCAAGAGCGCGTCCCGCTTCGAGATGAAGCAGGACCTGCTGACGAAGCGGTGGGAGAGAGAGGGCCTCCGCCTCTTCCCCGAGACGGTGGACACCAGCCGCGGCTCGCTCCTCATCGGACTGACCGCCTCGAACGTGGGGACCACAGCGGGACGCATTACGCCCCGGGTGATCCACGACCATCCCCTCCCGCCCGGATCCTTCCTCGGAGTCTCGGAGTCGTTCGTCAACGAGGTCGCTCGACGCGTTCTGTCGAAGAAGCAGGGCTCGCGCCGCGGTTCCGCGGGAAATGTCAGGAAGTTGCTCAACAGCGGCGCGGCCTACGCCCTGGCGCCCGGTCTGCGGAGGATCGAGTCCAAGGAGAACATCGACCTCGAGATCCGGTTCTCATCGGCGCCGCGCTTCGAGTTCGAGAGCGTTACCGACAAGACCGTGGCGAGCGATGCTCGAGCCCTGATCCGGGTCGTTCTCTCGGGCGTCGAGCTCAATCTTCGCAAGGAGTCGGCCGGTCAGTCGTCGATCATCGGCACGCTTCGTGTCGATTCGGCCCGGATGAGTGTCGCCCCGTATGTGAATCTCCTGGGTGGGATCTCATTCCGGCTCGTCGAGAATCAATGGAAGGTCTCCTCGAGTGGTCTCGAGTTCGACGAGGATCTCGTGGCCGCCACGCTCCAGGAGGTGACCTTCGGGAAGATCTTCCAGACGAGCTATGACCCGGTGTTGACGCGCACGCTGCATCTCGGAAACACCGTGTTCGTCCCGCAAAGCTTTGCGGTGAACGACGGTTATCTCCTCATCGGTCTCGGGGAGCCGCCGCCGCTCGAGCGGAGAGCGAGCGCCGAAGACGCCAAGCGAACAGATACCCTTCTCGGGTCACGATGACGAGCTCCGCGACGCCGTCGCCGTCGAGATCGCCGACGGCAGGCGGCGCCAGGACCCATCCTCCCGTGAACTTCGGGAAGCCTTCGGCCTCGCCCGCTGTCTTCTTGAACGCGTGAAGGAGATAGCCCCCCGAGCCGAGGAGGATCTCGTCTTTCCCGTCGCCGTCGACGTCCGCGGCGACCGGTGCCGCCAACAGCGTGACGTCCTCCATCCGGCGTGGGAAGGTCGGGATCATCGGAACGGTCGACGCGGGCGGGCCAGGCCCGACCTCCCACCCTCCCAGGGCCGGCGGCACGTCCATCGGTATGCCGGGGTTGGTCCGCATGCTGAGCATGCGCATGGGGAGGACCGGCGCATACAACTCCATCTCACCGTCGCCGTCCGTATCGGCCACGACCGGAGATCCGGGGCTCGCCAAGAAGCTGACCGCGGAAAACTCGGACCCGGCGCCGGGGAGAATGGAGTACCGCGCGATCACCGCGGGTGCGCCTCCCGTCCGGTTGTCGAGAAGGAAGATTCCTGATCCCGTGGTGCCGTAGAGGACGACCTCCATGTCGCCGTCATGATCGACGTCGACGAGAGCGCGGGTCATCTGCACACCGGTGGCGAGCGTCGGGAGCAGCGTGTCTCGGAGGAGACCGACCTCCACCGGGTCCCACCCCTTGAGGAACGGTCCACCGGCATGGAGATTCCCGTTCCCGTGGATCGCGTACGCGGCCCCCTGCCCGTCCCGCACGCCGTTCGTTCCCAGGACGATCTCGGGACGGCCGTCTCCGTCGACGTCTCCCACCGCGGGGGTCGAAACGATCTTCGCTTTCCGGCCGGTCCTCGGATCCGCGACCGTGACGGGAAACCCGGCGAGCGGCCGGCCGTCGCCGCGCCACGCGTAGACGTTGCCGTCGAGCGCGGTGACGAGGATCTCCTTCCCCCGTTTCCCATCGAGGTCCGCGAGGACCGGCCGCGAAAGGATCCCGCTTTCCAGGTACTCCGTCTGGGGCCCGGATCGAGACGATGCGATGCGCACCAAGACCGGGAAACCCTTGAGGCGCTCTCCTCGCGCGTTGTACGCGTAGACCCTTCCTTCGCGCGACGCGACGACGATCGCCGCCTCCCCGCGTCCGAGGATGTCCCCGACGGCGGGCTCGCGGATCACGGTCTCTCGTGGCGTGAACGCGGTCGGCCCGACGCGCGATCCGAGCTCGAGCAGGAGTCGCTGCTCGCGGAGACCCGTGGGATCCCAGTTGAGGATCCGAATGGTCCCGTCGGCCGTCGCGAGAATGACCTCGTCCCGTCCGTCGGCGTCGAGATCCGCAACGACCGGCGCGGCCTCTCCCGACGCACCGAGGGACAAGGGGAAGGACTCCATCCAGTCCGGGTCGTCGAGCACGAAGAAACTGCGCCGCGATTCCGCGGTGAGACCGCGGTCGTCTTTGACCCTGAGGCGGAGCGTCACGGAGTAGCGGTCGCGCCCCTCGCGCGAGGTCGGCGTTGGCCCGGTGGCCTTGGGGAGCTTCTCGAAATCCAGGATCCCGAGCGTCCCCTCTCGGCTTCCGGAGACCGTGCCGTCGGAGACGAGCGTGAAATCCTCTTCACGAGGCTCGACGCCGAGCGCGTACTCGAGGGCGAAGGTCGCGCTCCCGGCGCGCGGAACCTGAATGGCCCCGGTGACGGCGTACTGCGGCGTCGTGGTCGGAGAGACGATTTCGAACCAATCCGGTAGGGCGAGATCGGCGATCGGCGGAATGCGGCCCGCGCTTGCGGCGAGGACCGCCTGGAGCGCGTTGACCCTTCCGTATCCCGAGAGCGTGTCGAAGCCCTCGCGGGCCGGGTAGCGCATGGGGCCCCAGTCCGGCGATGTGTTGTCGAGGTCGTCCGCCGTCATCCGGAGGAGCTGGTAGACCTCCTCGGTGGCCAGCGGTGCGACCCCCGCATCCCGCGCCGCAGACTCGATCAGCCCCGTGACGCCTGCGAGACGAGCCGTCGAGCCCGATGAGCAGCTCGAGCCTGGAACGGTCACGGAGACCCGCGCGCCGAAGTTCGAGCAAGGACTGAGCCCCCAGAACGTCGTCCCCTTGCGGAAGTCGTCGGCGTGGTTGTATCGGATCGTGTTCACGTAGTACGCGTGGCCGTACACGCTCGGATAGTTGTGGTGGTAGGAGAACTCGTCCGCGGCCGAGGCTATGACCGGAACGCCCCGCGCGTAGGCAAGGTCCACGGCTCGCCGGGCCGCGGGAGTGTTGTTGTAGCTCCCGAGCGCCGAGGCGATCACGGACGCACCTGCGTTGACCGCGAAGACGACGCCTCGCGCGAATCGGTTGGCGTCGACGACGAAGCTGTCCCCGACGCGGACCGGGAGCACGCGGCAGCGAGGACAGACCCCCGGCTCGCCGATGCCGTTGTTGGTTTCCGCCGCCGCGCCCGACGCGATCCCGGTCCCGTGGTGGAAGCGGACGTCGTCGTCCGGATCGTTGTCCCCGTCGGTCGATCCGCAGTGCGACCCCTCGAAGAAGTCGAAGCCGCTGATGTCATCGACGTATCCGTTCCCGTCATCGTCGCGGCAATTCGAGAAGGCGCGGATCAGATCGCCGGGATCGACGACGCCGTTGCCGTTCCGGTCTCCGACCCGCGAATCTCCCTCGTAGTCGTCGATGTTGAAGATGCCATCCCCGTTCCGGTCATGGACCTTCGAGCCCTCGGGGAGCGGAAGCTCCTTCGCGTTCAAGTAGAGCTTGTGCACGAGGTCCTTGTCGTCCCAGAAGATCCCGCTGTCGAGGACCGCAATAACGACGTCGTCGCGGCCGAGCGTGTGCTGCCAAGCGCTGTCGACCGAGGTTCCGATCGACCCGAGGGCGAGTTCGCTCGGGTGCATGCGGCTCCTGTCGATCTCGTCGGGGATCCGGCTCAGAAGCTCCCAGTGGGTCGGCCAAGACGGATCGTTAGGTGGACACAACCGGGGGTCGGTCCCCACGGCGCCGGGCCAGCACGCCGGTGCCGCCCACACCCCGCCGGCGAGCGAGGAGCAGATCCACAGAACGATCGCAAGGCTTGTGCGAGTACGCACCGTCTGGAATGTAGGTCTTGAGATAATAATGCGCTCGCCGCGGCGCCCGCGGCTTGGAGCGCCGACAGGAGCGAATCCCTACGCTCGAGCCCGGAACGACTCTCGCGCACTACCGCATCGAGCGCCAAATCGGCCAGGGCGGCATGGGCGAGGTCTACCGTGCACAAGACCCACGATTGCGACGCGACGTTGCCATCAAGGTGCTGCCGGAAGCCTTCGCTCAGGATCCCGAGCGTCTGCGCCGATTCGAGCAGGAGGCGCGAGCGGCCTCGGCCCTCAACCACCCGAACATCCTGACCGTCCACGATGTCGGCATCCAAGGAGCGACGCACTATCTCGTTACTGAACTCCTCGACGGACAAAGCCTGCGGGATGCGCTTCGGGACGGTCCACTCTCCATCTCCCAGGCGCTCGACTTCGGTGTCCAGATCGCGCGTGGCCTCGCGGCAGCCCATGAACAGCGCATCGTCCACCGCGACCTGAAGCCCGAGAACCTCTTCGTCACCACGGACGGCCGCCTCAAGATTCTCGACTTCGGTCTGGCGCGGCTCGCGACGCCGCGAGAGTCAGAACCGGACATGAGCGCGGAGACGGCGACGAAGGGCCTGACGCGCTCGGGAGTCGTGCTGGGAACGGTCGGCTACATGGCCCCGGAGCAAGTGAGAGGAGAGGAGGCGGACTCGCACTCCGACATCTTCGCCTTCGGCTGTGTGCTCTACGAGATGCTGGCCGGCCGCCGGCCTTTCACGGGCGCCAGCGCGGCGGATGCGATGAGCGCCGTTCTGAGAGACGAACCGGCCCCGATCGTGGAGCTGCGACCGGGCTTGCCGCCGAACGTCGGCAGCGTCGTTCATCACTGCCTCGAGAAGGACCCTAAGCGGCGGTACCAGTCGGCTCGCGATCTCGCCTTCGCACTCGAAACTCTTTCGGGATCCGGCGTCGCTAGGCCGGCCCTTCCCGCGGCGCCTTCCAAGACGCGCCTGGTCCTCTGGACGTTGGGGGCGATTGCTGTGGCGTTTCTGGGCTGGGGCCTCGGCCAGATGACGCCAAGCGTCACCGCTCCCCCGGCCAACCCGCGGCCGGTCGTGGTGCTCATGGACTCGCCGCTGTCGGGCCGTGTGTACGACCCGCGCACCGTTGCCTCGGGCGGAACGAATGCTGACGACATTACCGATGCCCTCCGAGACCTGCCCATGGCGATCGAGAAGGAGAACACGAGCGCGACCTGGCACCGCGAAGACCAGGTGCTGCGAGCGAATCCCGACCTCATCGTCAGTCACCTGTCGGCGCTGCTGGACGAGCGGGTGGGTCAGGGGCAAGCGGCGATTCAGGAGCAGAACTTCGCCAACGCCAGCAACCGGCTGCTTCTGTTCTTCGGCTACGTGGCCGCGACCAATGCACGCACGCGTTTTCTCGTTTACTCGCGGAGCGCATTCAACGACGCCGAGGTTGCGGCGCAGTGGGTGAAGGACTGGGAAACGCGCCTGCCCGCGATGCGCGGCCGCCTCCACACTTTCGACGTGCCGGGTGACGGTCAAGCGACGTTCCGCGACGCGGAAACGGCGCGCATGCTACGCGAGCGTGTCGCGGCCATCATCGGTTCTGCCGACGTCACGCCGTGATCCTGAACGGCGGCGTGATGCGAAAAGCGTCCGCAGGGCGTCGCTCACGATTCCGGAATCGACTCCCTCTTTTTGACACCGCTCCGTCGCTTGACATGCTCCGCCCCCGGTCGCGATGTTCTCCCCATGAGAGCACTCGCACTCGCACTCGCGTTCGTCCTCCTCGCCGTGCCCGCCGTGCGGGCGGCGGACAAGGTCCATGTCGTCGCCGCCGGCGAATCGGCGCCGGCGCTGGCGAAGAAGTACTACGGAGACTCGAGCCTCTCCGATCTTCTCCTTCGCTACAACGGCAAGACCGGAAAGATGATCCATCCGGGTGAGCGGCTGTCGATCCCGCACTGCGAGGTCTATCGCACGCAAGCCGGAGACACCTGGTCCGAGCTGGCCAAGAAGCACCTCGGCCGCGCCACGGCGGCGCCCACGCTCGCCGAGCTGAACGGATACGCCACGGATCAACCGCTCCGCGTCGGCGCGCGCATCGTCGTCCCGGTCGTCCTCGCGCACACGCTCGCGCGAGGCGAGTCGCTGTCGTCGCTCGCGGAGCGCTTCTACGGCGATCCGGCGAAGGCCGCGACGCTTCAGGCGTTCAGTCGGATCGAGGACCCGAAACGCTTGGCCGTGGGGACGCCGCTCGAGATTCCTCTGATCGCGTTCGTGCGCGCGGAGAAGACCCCGGCTGTGGGCGACGCGAAGAAACCAATCGCGGCCGCCGCTCCGGCACCCGCGAAGCCGGCCGAGACTGCGAAGGCGGCCGCCGTGCCGGACCCGCCCATCGCGATCGCCGCGTCCCCGACCCCGGGCTCGCAGGCCGCCCCTCCGCCTCCCGCGGCCGAAGCGCCGCCGCGGTTCGTGGGCCCGCTCGACGCCGCCGGGCGCAGCTTCGCCAGCGGCGAATACGACCGCGCGCGGGAGATCTTGGAATCGCTTCGGGACATCGTCGCCAGCGAGGGGACCGAGACGGACCGGCGGAATTGGGGCAGGCTCCTGGTCTTCGTCTACATCGCCCTCAACCGCGATGCCGATGCCTGTGCCGTCCATCGGGCCGGCTCGCCGGCTGACCCGGTCTCCCCACGCATACGAGACGTGCTGTTGAAGTGCTCCACCGCCGCACAGATTCCGCCTCATGCCGGCACACGAGGCTGAATCGTTGCCGAACGCGGAAGTCAGCTCCAAGTCGCGGCGTGACGGCGTGACGCCGCTCGGCAGCCAACTTCGAGCCGAGCGGGAGCGCCGCGGCGCGCGCCTCGAGCAGGTGGCCGAGGCCACCAAAATCCGAACGACCTACCTGGAGGCGCTCGAAGCCCACGACTGGAAGGCCCTTCCCGCCGACGTGTTCACGCGCGGGTACGTCCGCACGTACGCCGAGTACCTCGGCTTGGATCAGGAGCACCTGCTCAAGGTGTACACGAGGGAGCGACGGATTGCCGGCGTCGAAGACCCGTCCACGAGCGAGCAGGCCCAGCGCGACGCCACCAGAGCCGTCCTCGAAAGGCTCGCACGGACCCACGGCGTCGAGGCTCGCGGTATCGGGACGAGGATCAAGAGGATCGTGCTGGTCCTGAGCGGAACCGGCGTCGTAGCACTCGCCGTATGGACCTACCTCCATCTGCTCGGACCTGGTCGGGGCGAGTCGACCACCATCGAAGCGCCATCGCACGCGGAGCGGAATGCCGTGCCCGCCCCGCCCGCCCCCACTGCGGAGGAGCTACCCGCGCCGCCAGCGGAGCCGCCGCGCCAGGCAGACCCCTTGAGCGCGAGCCACCTCAAAGTCGGGGAGTTCGGCGTCGGAACGGACGTCGTCGACCATCGACTCGTGGGCCAAGGAGACCGGTTTCGCGAAGGCACGGTCGTATGGTTCTGGACGAGCGTGCTCGGCGGCCGGCCCGGGGACAAGATCAGACATGTGTGGTTGCACGGGGGTCGCGCGGTCGCCGTGGCGGAGCTGAACGTGAACGCCGCGAACTGGCGCACGCAGAGCCGCCGGCCCTTGCCGGCGGGATCGACCGGCGATTGGACGGTGGAGGCCCGCGATGCAGAAGGTCACGTGATCGCGAGTGTCGGCTTCACCTGCGTGGCGGCCGAGTGACGCGGCCCACCGGGCCCTGCTCCCTGAAACGCTTCGGCGAGACGCCGCGCCAGCGACGGAACGCGCGATGGAACGCGGTCGGGTCCGCGTATCCGAGCATGAAGCCGACCTCGTAGACCGCGAGCGAGCGATCCTCGAGAAGCCGCGTCGCCAGCTCCTGCCTCAAGGCGGACAGGGCCTCGGCAAACGTCGTCCCCTCGTCGCGAAGCCGGCGCTGCAGGGTACGCGGGCTGAGCGCCATCGCGGTGGAGGTGGCCGTCAGCGTCGGTTCGCCGTCGCTCAAGGATGACCAAAGCACCTGACGGAGGCGTCCGAGGATCGAGCCTTGATCGCCCAGACTCTTGACCGCATCTTCGGCCAGCTTGTCGAGATAGCCCACGAGCGTCACGTCGGACCCGACGACGCGAAGATCGAGATCGTCCCGCTTCAGCACGATCGCGGTGTGAGGCGCCTCGAACTCGATCGGGCAGCGGAGGAAGGCACGCACGTGGGCGCTGTGCGACGGCTCCGGATACGGGAAGCGAACCTCGCGGGCCGTCAGATCGGTCGCCGAGATCTCTCGCAATCCCGAGATGAGCCACGCGACCGACAGCTCGGTGAATCCGTGGATCGCCTCGAGCACGGGATGTCCCTCGAACGTGATCGTCGCCGTGGACCCCGATTCCTCGAGCTCGATCCGGTTGTGGTCGCCCATGATGCGCCCGTAGCGAACGAGGCGCATGAGCGCCGCGCGAAGCGTCGCGGAATGGAGCATCGCGTAACCGATCAGCCCGGCGTCCTTCGTCTTGCGGCCTGCTCCGGCGTGCAGTCCGAACGCCGGACCGCGGTCGGCGACCACCTCGCGCACGAGCGCAGCGACCGTGCCGAGCGGCAGCCTCGCGTCCGGCTCCTCCAGGATCCTCGCGTCGAGACCGAGTCCCGATAGGAGCGTGTCCCGGTCGGCGCCCGCTCGGACCGCGTCGTCGAGCAGAAGGCGCACGACGCGGACGAGGTAGGTCGGTTCCGCGGTGGAGGGCCGCACGCGTCCGATCGTAGTCGATCTCGACGGAAAACAAGCCGCGCGACGGGCAAAGTCGGATGCGTCGCCTTCGGCCAGGAACTTGGCGCCCTCGGTCGATGTCCCCGAGGGTGCCCCCTCCTATCGTCGAATGAAAAGGAGGGTTCATGCAGACGACTCGCGTCCCCGCTCACGAGATCGCGCGACGCGTCCAGGAGGCGCGCAACCTCGTGCCGATGTTCGCGCGGCGCTACCAGAGCCTGGGCGTCGCCTTCGAGGATCTGGTCGGCGCCGGCAATATCGGCGTCGTCGAGGCGGCCCATCGTTTCGATCCGGACCGCGGTGTGAAGTTCGGCTCGTATGCGAGCTGGTGGATCCGCAAGGCGATCGTGGAGACGCTGCAATCGGGTGTGTCCATGGTGACGGTCCCGCGATACGCGGTGCGCCGGCGCCAGCAGGTGATGGAGGCCATGAAGCGCGGCCGCTCGTCCCGCAGCCCGCACGACGTCGCCGCCGGGCTCGGTCTGTCGGCGCGACAGGCGGCGTCGGCGATGGCGTATCCGATGCGTGTCGTCTCGATGCACGCTCCCGTGAGCAGCGATTCCGAGCACAGTTGGGAGGACCGGCTCGCCCGTCCCGCGGAGGAAGGTCCCGAGGCCATCGTGATGGATGCCGACCGCGTGCGCGCCGTGCGTGAGGCGCTCAAGGCGCTGTCTCTCCGTCAGCGGCGGGTCGTCATGCTCCGGTACGGAGGAAGTGGGAACGACGGTAAGCCGACTCCGCTCACGGATGTGGGTCGTGTGATGGGACTCTCACGCGAGCGGGTTCGACAGATCGAGGCCGACGCCCTGGAGCGGGTGCGCCAGAAGCTCGCCGGCGGCGCGAGGAAGCGCTGAAGGGGACTGTCCCCTTCTTGGTGGAGGCGGCGGGAATCGGGAGTAGGCTGTGTCGCAGCACTCCGGAGGGTCGGGCGATGAGGGACTCTGCGGTGGCCTTCGTCACCGTCGTCGTCACGCTCGCGTGTGGCACCGTATCGGCCGATCCGCGCGCGGACTCAACCATCCGCCTCGAGGCGCAGAGCCAACTCGCCTTGCAACCCGCCGTCGCCCACGAGCGCCTGGATGTCTCCGTCCAGGACGGGAGCGTCCACCTGTCGGGCTCCGTCGGCACGCTCTTCCAGAAGTGGCGTGCGATCGATGCCGTGGCGCACGTGAAGGGAGTGACGCAGATCGTGGACGAGCTGGAGCTTCGGTCCGGATCCGGGAGCGACAGCGCGCTCGCGGATGACGTCCTTCGGAGGTTCCGCGACATGCCGCGCCTTTCCCGGGGCAGCCTGTCGGTGGACGTCTCCTCGGGAACGGTCCGGATCTCCGGCAGGCTCGACGAC
>Ga0111538_10009948_pt1 | contig 12661 bp, 7 predicted proteins | sample SoiMethybrSBSTD1_FD_79669 | JGI IMG/M metagenome (GOLD analysis project Ga0111538, IMG submission 79669) | Bulk soil microbial communities from a Populus tree surrounding site in Tennessee, USA - Soil MetaG P. TD hybrid SBSTD1 (version 2)... | ecosystem: Environmental > Terrestrial > Soil > Tree...
CGACCGGAGTCCAGCTCGCCCACGAACTCTTGCGCGCGGGGCGCCAGGTGACGCTGTCGGTCGGCGAGCACGTCCGCATGCCGCGGCACTACCGCGGGCTGGACATCCAGCGCTGGCTACACGCCGCGGGCGTGCTCGACCAGCGCTACGACCAGGTCGACGACATCGTGCGTGCCCGGCACGTGCCGTCCCCGCAGCTCGCCGGTACGGCCGCACCCGGCCTGCTCGATCTGAACGCGCTGCGCGACCTCGGCGCCCGCGTCGCCGGACGCCTGGTCGGTGTGGCGGACGGCAAGGTGCACTTCTCCGGCGCACTCCGCAACCACTGCGTCATGGCGGATCTGAAGCTGAATCGCTTGCTCGACGCGCTCGATCGCTGGGCCCTCGAACACGGGTGTCCTGCTCCGCTCGAACCCGAGCGCTTTGCGCCGACGCAGGTGGACGCGTCGCCGCCGCTCGCGCTCGACCTCGGGAAGGAGCGCATCGACGCCGTGCTGTGGGCGACCGGCTCGCGGCCGGACTTCGGCTTCTTGCGGGTCCCTTGCTTCGATCGTCAGGGACGGCTGCGTCACGACGGCGGCGTGGTCGACGCGCCGGGGCTCTACGCCCTCGGTCTGCCCTTTCTGCGCCGCCGCAAGTCGACCTTCATCCACGGCGCCGAGGACGACGTGCGCGACCTCAGCGTTCATCTCGCGCGATTTCTCGATCGAGTGAGCGGCGCATCGAGAGCAGTGGGCGCTGTCGGTGAGCCGCTCATGGGACCAGCGGCGCGTTGATTTTCTGGTCCTGAATCGGAGCGCAGGACGCGGGCTGCAGCGGATCGGCTCTCGACAAAAGTTGACGAAGGTCGATGGGAAGGTGGAGGGCCCTGCTCAATCTGCCTGATCGAGGAGCTGATGATGCCTGCCATTGCGTCCGGTTTGGAGCGCGCCGTTCCGACGCTCACAGCGCTCGTTCTCGTGGCCGCGTGCTCGCGCGAGCAAGATGCGGGGCCCAACTCGCACCCCGGGCCCGATGGCGGGAGCGTCGGACCGGATGCGAGCGCCGCGGACGGGTCTCACGCGTCACCGGATGGCGGAACGGACGATGCAAACGTCGATGGCTCGGGCTTTACGGGCGTCCTTCCGGGCGATCCTGCGTCGCCGGCGAGGGCTGCGTTCACGAACGTGCCGGCCCCGCCCGCCGGCGACGCCGACATCGTCGACAACGTCATCATGAGCCGGCTCGACGTCTGGTTGCAGCCGGATGCCACCGTCGGTCAGGTGAACTCGGCGGTCGCGGGTATCGGCGCCCGCGTGCTTTCGATGACGGTGGGGTCGTCGGTGATTTCGGTCGCCTTCCCCGCCGCGCCCGACCAGGCGACGCTCGAGCAAAAGAGGCAAGCCCTCGAGGCTTCGCCGGGGATTCTGTTCGCCGAGCTGGCGATGGTCACGAGGACGGAGGCTCTGCCGCCGGGGCGGGCGAGAGACGAACCGAACATCGGGCATCTGTTCATGGCGCGGTTCCCGGCGGCCTGGAACCTGCGGGACAAAGCGATCAAGAACTGCGAGTCGCGCAAGGTGAACGTCCTGGTGCTGGATAAATTCGGCGCACCGGTTCCCCCCTTGTTCGAAACCGAACTTCCGGCGTTCAAGGCTCCAAAGGCCGCGGGCGGAATAGATCATGGCTGGCGAGTGACTTCGGTCGTCGCTGCGGCGTCGTTCTTCGACGGCGAGGTGGTTTCGGGGGCGAATCCGTTCATCCAGTGCCTGAACCTTCAGGGCGTCCAGGCTGCCCAGCTGTCGTGGGAGGAGGCCAGCGGGAACCTCTGGAAGAGCCTGCCTTCGGGCAAGGTGATCGTGAACGTGTCGATGGAGCCCGGCTTTCCGCCGACCTGCAAAAACTGCTCGCCCAGCGACTTTGCGACGGGATTCAACTGGCTTGCGTATGGAATCAAGGTCGCCACGGACTGGAGGGAGCTCGCGCACGGGCGGGACGACGATCTTCTGATCGCCGAGGCGGCAGGCAACGACGGAAGCACCGCGGCGGGTATTCACTACGCTCTGTTTCGCGATGCTCAGATCGCGGGCGCCTTTTCGATCGCGGCGTCGCCGCGGATCTTCGGCTCGCCGCGGCTGACCGTGTTCGACGATCCGGCGGCTTTTGCGCCGGAGCCGCAGTTCGCGGGCTATCCGTCGCTCCTGCCCAGCGCCGACCAGCGAAGAAAGCTGCTCAGCTACGTGACGAGTCACGTTCCGAGCGACGTGGGCACGGAACCCAATGTCGTGAACGTCGGCGCGACGACCCGCGGCGAGCCGCTGTCCGTGGTCCAAGCGCCGTTCTCGAACAGCAACGCGGACGTGTACGCCGTCGGCACGGCGGTGATGACCGTGGGGCCCGAAGGTCACTCGACGGCCGGTGGGACTAGCTTCACCGCGCCGCAGGTCGCGGGGCTGGCGAGCTACCTGTGGCTGCTCTCCGACGACCTGCGGAACAAGCCGACGAGCTATACGCGGCAGGCCATCGTGGAGAATGTGCGCTTCAACGTAGCGGCGGGGGTGCACGTGCTCGACGCGTACGCATCGGTCCTGTCGCTCGACGCGGCCGAGCCCGTGACGCCATCGTCGGCGCCGATCCGCCTCGCACTGCTCGACTTGAACGGCGACGGCGCCTTCACCGAGACCGACATGCAGGAGTTCGCCTATTGGCTGGTGAATGTCAGCGGGCTGCCTCGCGAATGGGATCGTCACGACCTGAACGGTGACGGCTACAGCGGCGACGGCACTTCACGCTTCGACCTCGATCGCGTCGGGTCCCTGCAGTACGGCTTGGCCTCGTACTCCACGGTTCAAGAGTCCTACAAAGGTCAGACCATGACCTTCGATGAGACCGCCCTCACGGATTTGCAAATCCTCTGCTACTACGCCTATTCGCCTCTCTACACGGGCGATCCCGCCGCCCGCGACGACCGCATTGGCGTCGCTTGCGGGATCCACCCGCCGGGAGACGGGGGCGGGGGCGCGGACGGCGGAGACGTGGGTGGCGGAGGAACCTTTAACTGCGTGGTCAACGGGCACGTTACTTCCGGAAGCCCAGTTGGGCACCCTTGTCGGGATGGGGTTTGTAACCCTGGTAATCCAAACGATCCGTGCTGCTGCCCGAACCTGGTCTGTCGGTACCAGGGAACGATAGATGAGCACGGTAATCCGCTCTATCTCTGCGAGGAGCCATAGTTTCAACTATTGCATCGACGACGGTGACGTTGGACCACGAGCCCGGCTCGCTCTACAGCGGGCGATCCGCCCGGCGCAGCCTGAAGCCGCGGATCCTCACGGCCTCGATGGTCAGGTCTTCACAGCGCGTTTGAACCGGTTCCGCGGGGCCGGCCGCGAGGCATGCGGCCGCAGCATCCAGAGCGGAGTCGAGGTACGTCTTCAACGCGTCGCAAATCAGTCACGTGCTTGCGCCGAGTCAGCCAGGTTCCGAGATCACGCTCGAGAAAGCGAATCGTGTCCAGGTGTTCGCCCGATCCGGAGTATCTCGGCGCGTGCATGGCGAGAATGCGGTCTCGCTCCGCGGCGAGAAGATCGCGCTGATCGCGCTCTGCCACGACACGCGGCGTCGTAACCATCGTGGATGCTTTGCGAGGCGGCGCCGGCTCTCGCGCAGCACAGGAGAGCACGAGCCCGATCAGGGGAACACCCAGCGACCAGCCCGCGATTCCCATCAAAACCTCCCCCACACTCCCGCTGCCGCACCGCGATCGTGGAGCGAAAAGAGCCAGCTCCCATCCGCCGTCACGTCGATCTCGCGACTGCCTGCCGCTTGCTCGGGACTCCCCGTGACGCTCACGCGATACTTGCCGCGCGGCAAGAGGACGCGACACGGATTGCCGCACGCGTACATCGGAACCTCGTGGTTCACGCCTTTCGCCAGCGAATGGATCTCGAACCTGAGCCAGGGATCTTCCCCGGTCAGCTCGACGTCGACGCGCGTCAAACGCGGTCGCTCCTCCGCACATACCCGGATGTGAAGCTGACGCATGCGAACAGCATCGCCAAAAGCCGAAAGAAGCCAAGAGTCATCCGTTTCCCTTCCCCTTGAAGCCCACGCTGTTCTCAGAATAGCACTGCGATCTTAAGCGCCGGCAGCGCGACTCATTCTTGCGGAATTCCTTCCGGGATTTTGATGGAGCCACACGCATCGCGTCGGGGTTCGGCCTGCCCGGACCAGCCCAGCGCGTCTGATCTGCGAGCCACAGTTCAACTACTGCATCAAAAGTTGACGAAGGTCCGTGGGAAAGTGGCAGGCCTGGCTCAATCTTGCCCTGATCAAGGAGCCAATGATGCCTGCCATCACGTGTCCGTCAGGAACGCTTTTCTTCGTCGACGAGGGCGCTGGCGATCCGGTGCTGCTGCTTCACGCCGGCGGCGGATCGAGCGCACAGTGGAAGGACATGATCGCGCTTTTGCGCCCGCACCACCGCGTGCTGGCGCTCGACTTTCACGGCTGCGGCCGGACCAGCCCGTGGACCGGCGGGCCGAAGGGATTGATCGCCGCCGAGGTGGAGCTGGTGCGGACGCTCCTCGACCGTCTGGGCGACGCCCGCGCCCACCTGGTAGGTCACTCGTACGGCGGCTGGATGGGCCTGCACGCCGCGCTCGCTCTGCGGACTCGCATTGCCTCGCTCGCACTGATCGAGCCGGTCGCGGTAGGCATGCTGCGCGGCCGTGACGACGCCGCCTGCAGAGACGCGGATTCGCTGAGCGACGCGATCGTCGAAGACGTGGAGCGAGGCAATCCAGAAGCGGGTGTCGAGCGCTTCGTCGACTACTGGAATTGGCGGGGCTGCTGGAAGAAGATGCCGCCCCCGTTCCGGAATGCGATGCTGGCGCTGGCCGAGCACATCTGCGTGATGCACCTGGCCGGCCGAGGCGACACTCTCTCGTTCGACGACGTGCGCGATCTGTCCGTGCCGACCCTACTCCTGTACGGCGAAATCAGCCCGATACCGACCCGCAACCTGGTGCGCCACCTGGCCGTGGAGCTGCCGCGCGCGCGATTGAGGGCGATTCCCGCTGCCGGTCACATGTCCCCACTGTCGCACCCCGGGCTGGTCGCCCGCGCGTTGATGGAGCACTTCGCCGCTCCAGCGTAACGACACAAAAGCACGTCAACGACCTTGCCCGCGTACTCGCCGATCAATCCGGGGTGAGCGAGTCTGGTTTCTCTTCCCCCGCCTCGGATGTTGCGTCGGCCGCCGAACGTTCGTGGCGAGCCAGCCACACAAAGGGAAGCGCGAGTGCATGCAGGGCAGCGCTCAACACGTAGGACATGGGGTAACCCCAAGCGTCGGCCGACCTGCCCAGCGCGGGCTGGATCACGACTCCGCCGCCGGAGCTCAACAGCGAATCGAATGACAGTACGGTGGCGCGTTGCTCGGAAGGGATCAGTTGGTTCAGGTACGACTGCCGCACCGGCGTGACCGCGGCGAACATCAAGGCCCACACGACCAGGCCCGTGATCGCGAGCCAAAACTGCGGCGTCGCCCCGATCAGCAAGAGCACCATCGTGCTCAGGAAGGTCGCCCACAACAGGATCGATGTGCGAAGGCGGAAGATCCTTGCGACGTACGGAACGAGCAGTCCACCGGCGATCTGAGCGCCGGCGACGACCGCTGCCGAGAGGCCGGCGACGCTGTACGCTCGCTCGTCGCCATAGAGCTCGAGCAGGTACGGCTGCATGGCATAAAACCCGTAGATTGCCACGCCGCCCGTGAACGGCGCGGCCAGCATGATCCACCTCACGGGCCGGTTGCCGAGCCCGTACTTCAGCGACGCTCCCAGAATGCGTCGTGCTTCCTGAATCGGCCGTTTGCCCGGGCTCGGGGTGAAGCCGATGTCGCGCATCGCCACCAACGCAACCACGAACGTGAGCGCCAGAATCAGCGCTCGCAGCGCGTAGGGAGCTCCCAGGTTCGTCAGCTGCGCGACGACGCCGCCGGTAACGGAACCCCCGAGCATCGCGATCCCCTGCACGATTTGGCCTTTCGCCAGCACCGACTCGAGCTTTCCGCGTTCGCGAAAGTACCCGGTGAAGGTCAGCGAGTCGACGAGCCAGGCCTCGAACGCTCCGGAGAAAAACGTGAAGCCGAGCCCGAGAAAGACCGAGGCGATCGCCCAGCCCCAAAACGGCGCATGCGCGTACCACATCCACCAGTAAGCCAGCGTCGAGATCGAAAGCGTGAGGGTTCCGAGCAGATAGGACTTCTTGCGGCCGCGCGTGTCGGCGATGACGCCGGTCGGTACCTCGAAGATCACGAGGCCGGCCGTGAAGAACGCGTTGACCGCGAACGCCTCGGTATTGCTCAATCCGGCATCGAGCAAAAAGAGCGTATTGATACCCCAGATGAAAGACGCCGCCAGTGTCGTGAGAAGCACCAGGAGAAGGTAGATTCTCTGGACCCCTCGAGAAGCGGCGTTCATTTGCGACCGATGATCCCCTGCTACGAAACGCGCGCCGCAGCCATCAGACGTGTTTGACCCACGCTCGCACGATCACTTCCAGCGCTTTGCGGTTGGCAGCAATATCGCGGCCAGCGCCGAGCGTCACCAGCGCGCGATCGTTTCCGAGCCATTTCACCAGGCCTTTGGGATCGGCGAGCTTGAACGCCTTCAGATCGGGCCGGGTCTTGGCGCCCAGGTGAAAGACTAGCTGCACGCTATCCTTGGCGCGCGCGTTGAAGGTGGCAAACCACTCCTGCTCGGTGCGAAAGCTCGGGACATTCCATTTGATGCCTTCACTGATGGTCGCGCTAACACCCAGAACGATCAGCCGCACGGCTTTGATTTCCTTCGCCAAAGGGTGATCGAGATCGCGTAGGTAGGCGACCACAGCCGGGTCGGTTGACGCGCCTCTGGCAGCCACCTTGGCGCTGGGCTTTTCCGTCGCGTCGATCTCGGCAAGCCGCGCCTTCACCAGCTTCCGTACGAGCGTCGCGGGCGGCGGCCTGCCGATCGGGAAGCGGAACCCGCCCTTGCTGACCTGGTAGCCTACGAGCTCTTCGGCTAGCGCAGCAGTGACCGCGCCGCTCATCGGAAAATAGGAACAATGATTGGCGCTGGCGGTATAGCCTGCGATGGGCTTTCCTTGGATGAAAGCGGGCATGCCGTAGCTCATGCCCTCCTTCGCTTTGGGCGCCGCCGCGCGGATTGCCTTTCTCACCTTCTCCAGTGTCGCGCGTTTGTCGGCGCTGAGTTTGGCGAGATAGGCGTCAGCGTCCTTGGCCGGCATCATTCACCTCGCTCGGCGCGCTCGAGCTCGCCGATGTGGACCTTGAACGAAGCTTGCCTGACCAATATATAGCGTGCGATGGCTGCGCTGGAACGGCTGCGGGCGATCATTGACGATGCCTTCGTCGCCAGCGCGACCGGAGAGACGCCGGAGGGCAAGCTCGCGCGGGCTTTCGCTGCTCTTCGTGCGGAACGCGGTGGCTCGCGGCCGCAAAGAAGGCAGCCGGTTCAGGCCGTTCTGGATGGCGTTGAACTGAGAGATCCGTGCGAGCCGAAGCGAGCGCGGAAATCGAAACCCGGCACCCCTCAGGGGTCGATACGAACGATCCCGACTCCGAGGCTCGTGCCATTGGTCGCAACGCCGCTCACGACGAGCTTGCCATCAGCCTGGATCGCGAGGTCCCGTCCGTCGTCTCCACTCCCGAAGAAGTCCACGGTCAGCTTGCCGCCGCTGCCGAAGCCCGGGTCGGGCGCTCCACCGGCGGTAAAGCGCGCTATCGCGAAGTCGGGTTTCGATAGATTCGAACTCTGCCCGATAACCACGATCTTGCCGTCGTTTTGGACGGCAACGGCGCGGCCGTAGTCGTCTTGCGTGGTGAACGTCGTCGTCACCACGCCGTTCGTGCCAAACGCGTCGTCGGGAGCTCCGCTCGCGGTGAAGCGAGCCAGCGCGAAACCTATATCGTTGCCGACGCCAGCGTGGCCGGCGACTACGATCTTGCCGTCGTCCTGGATCGCCAGATCATCGGCGACCACTATGGTGCTTCCGATCGAATCCAGACGCGCGATGCCGCCGGCGCCGAACGTCGGATCGAGGCTGCCCGCCGCGCTGTAGCGAACCAGACCCACGCCGCCCGTCACCACGATCTTGCCGTCCGGCTGAAGCGCTGCAGCGAAGGCCAGGTCACTGCGATCTTTGACGTTCGTGGTGACCTTGCCGCCGGTGCCGAAGCTCGGGTCGAGCGTGCCACCGGAGGTGAAGCGCGCTACGGCGAAGTCGTTGTCGCCGCCCGCCGGCGTACTGATGCTGGCGTGGCCGGCGACCACGATGCTGCCGTTCGATTGAATCAGCGCGGCCCAGGCGCGGTCGACCAGACCGTTGAAATCGACGCTGACTTTGCCGCCGGTGCCGAAGCTCGCATCGAGCGCGCCGTTGGCGTCGTAACGCGCGACCGCAAAGTCGTCGTTCGTGCCGACGCGTGTGGAGCCGACGACCACGATCTTGCCGTCGGCTTGCAGCGCAAGGCCCTGAGCAGCGTCCTGCATGCCGCCGTTGAAAACGATGGTGACTTGCCCGCCGGTGCCGAAGCCCGTGTCGACGCTGCCGTTGGCGTCGTACCTTGCCAGCGTTCGCTTGCCGAGTAGCAATAGCTTGCCGTCATTCTGCAGAGCCATGGACGTCGCGCCGCCGGTGAGGCCTGTCGTCACTTTGCCGGCGGCACCAAACGCAGGGTCGAGGCCGTCGGTTGCCGACGGCGTGACACAGTTGACCGCCACGTTGTCGACGGCAGCGCCCGCGATCGTGCCGCTGCCGTTCGAGACGGTGCAGACCTGACTCGGATTGGTCGGCTGCGTCTCGACCAGCACTTCGTACGGTACGCCGTTGGCGACCGGAAGCGCGAAAGCAAACGCGCCATTGCCCGTGATGGAGAGATCGAGCCCGCCGTTGGTCAACACCAGGCCGCTTCCGGCGAGGCCCGTCACCGTGCCGCCAACGGTGAACGCGGTGGGCAGCTGCCTCGTGTCGTCGAGAATCGTGACGCGAGTCGTGGCCAAACCGAGGCTCGCGCAGCCGGTGGGTGCGCTCAAGGTCACGTTGAATGTCTTGTTGGGTTCCGCGTCGGGGCTGTAGAGGAGGGGAACTGCAATAGCGCGCGGCGCCAGATCGCCATCCGGGAAGGTGACGCTGGTATTGACGGACCGGTAGTCCGTTCCGGCGGTGGCGCTGCCATCGCTCGTGGAAACGGTCGCGGTGACCTCACCGGCGCTGCCCCCCGTGCGCGCCACGAAGAGCATCGGGCCAGCCTCTCCGACCGCTTCGCCGATGCTGGTGTCGGGCGAGATGAACTGCAGTGTACCCGGCGAGGCACCGGGCGCGCAGCCCGCTGGCAGCGTGGAATCGATCGCAGGCGGTTCGGCCGCGAGTGTATCTATCGGTTCGAGGCCTTCGGCGATGACTTGCACGTCGCCATCGATTCGCTGGGGATCGCGGAAGAACGCACCGAGATAGGTGAACTCGCTGTTTCGCAAGTTCTGCACGAACGTCTGCGCACTGACGTCCAGCGTGAACACTTTGTCGACGCCGATCGTGGACAGATCCACTTCGATGGGCAGGGAAGCCTTCAGCGACAGCTTCGCCCGGGTACCGGTGCCGTCCACGTCCTTCTGAATATTGAATGCGCCGGGGCCCCACAAGCTTCGTGGGAACTCGGTGGGTAGCTCCGGCGCTATGAGGTCCCAGTTACCGCGCCAACCGCGGAGATCGGCAAACCCCAGACCTCTGAAAAAGGCGTTCGAGCCCTTTTCGACGGTGCCGGGGTACGCGGTGACCGAGAAGTAGACATGGGATTGCATCGGCCGATCGCACAGATCGCCAAACGGGTTGTCGTTGGAATACTTGCAGGGAACCAGAAGGTCACTTCCTGCATCCGCCGCCTCGATCCTGACCTCAGTCAGCAAGAGAGTGAGCCGGGCGTTTGCTTTGCGCTTGATGTAGCTCTGAACCTGTTTCAGGAACATGAAGTTGCCGGAGGGGCGCTCCGCGTCTGACGAGATGGGAGCCTCGCCCGAGACCGAATACGAATCGCCGTAGGCGCTGGCAAAGATCCGACCCGTCGCCCTGAATTCACGCGGTAGAATGTCCGGGACCGGCGCGCTTGGGTCCAGGAGGAGAGCCGGCCCGAAGTCGTAGGGCTTCTCCAGGACCGCGAATTCATCCTGCGTATCGATGTCGTGCGGAGGCTTGATCACGAATCCGCTGCGCTTGTAGTCCTCGACGAGCCAGAAGCGGTGCGGCGCGCGAAGTTTTTCGATTCCAAACGAGAAGCTCGTGACCTCCGCGCTCACGCTGTCGACGCCGAGCGTGGCATTGGTGAGCTGCTCCCACTGATTCTGCGCGTTGGTCTTGTACAGCGCGGGTGCGCTGCCGGCAGGAGCCACTGCCGCATCGAACGGCAGGGTGATCGTCACCGGTACCGCGAAGGTAGTGCCGTGCGGGGTGAAGGCGAACATCTGACCGAAAGCGGCAAACCCAGCGGGCAACGCGGGCGCACCAGCCGAAGTCTGCTCGATGCCGATCAGCGTGTCTGCGGAGAGCGCGCCGGGAGGGATCACGACCTTGGATCCATGGGGCCCGAGCAGCGTTCCGCCGGCCGGACCGATGACCGCGCTCGATCCTTGCGCGCCTCCGCTTCCCGCTCCGCCCGTGTCCCCACCACCCCCGCACGCGACGAGCATGAGCGTGAGCGTGAGCACAGGCGCCCAGCGACGAATCACATGAGAAGTGTTGGCCATGGTCCTCCGCAGAGCGGGCACTGCCGCTCGCACTACGGAAGCTGTGTCGGCCCACGAGCAGTCGCGAGTTAAAGCCGGTTAAACCGCCAGCGGCCCTTCCGCGTCGCTCAACGGCGGTGACGCCGGAAGAACTCCCAAGCCTGTTCGGCGAAGTCGATATCCTGATTCGTCTTGCCGAAACGCTTCCAGAGGCCGGGCCACATCTGCACCGGGTTCGGCCACCAATGGCCCATACCCTCGGCTTTGTAGTACCAGAGCTCCTGCCCATCCGGTCCCTTTGGATAGCGTTGCCTCTCGATCGTGCTGCTCGTGCGACCCGTATGCGGCGTGTACGAGTCGCCCTGAACGACGTCGGGGAACCTGTCGACCGTCGCCGGCCCCGCGATCTTCATCGCGGCAAGCCAGGCATCGCGCGTCTGTTCCATGCCCGGGTAATGGGCGTTCGGATACTCGGGTGAACCGCCGGCCGCGTACGAGACGAACCGATCATTCGTGGCCGCGACCATGGCAATGGAGACACGCTCATGACCTGGCTTCGGGTGGCACGCGTGCAGCCACTCTCCCGTCGGTTGGAATGGAACGCCCGCTACCGGCGCAATCGCGGCGACCAGATCGGGCGCCTCCAGCGCGAGCTGAAACGCCATGCCACCGCCCGCCGACAAACCCGTAGCGTACACGCGTGAACGATCGATAATGAGCTCCGCGCCCAGCTGATCGAGGATGCGACGGACGTAGTCGACGTCGACGCCTTCGCCCGCGTGCGCCGCGAGGCAGCCCTGTAGGAAGCCCCCCTCGGGCATCGACGGCTTCCCACCCGTCGGCGGCGGGTTGGGCAGCCCGTTGCCGTACACGACGATGAAGCCGTCACGATCGGCCAGCCGCTCGAAGCTTACGTGCGTGTAGTAGAACGCGGCGCCTTCGGCGCTCGCGGAATAGCCCGGGAACACGAACACCACGGGCGCGGGGCCCGGCGGCAAATTGGCTGGGGCGTAGACCAAGTAACGGCGCAGGACCTGATTGCCGCCCACCTCACGGATCGTGGCGGGATCCGACAAAGGCTGCATGAACGTGGCGACGCAACCGCGCGATTGCTGGGCGCCCGGCGGGCCCGGGAGGCGCTGGGGAGCCTGACTGCACAATCTGAGTCGATACGTTGCGCTCGCCGGGGCTTCCACGCGCGGGGCCACCGCGACCGATCGTGGCGCCTGCCCTTGCCGTGCGACGCACCCACCAAGCAGGCAGGCAACGATCAAAAGTCGCAGGCTGCGCATGTTCGCGCGGGCAGTCTAGCTCATTCCGATTTCACTCGAGGACTTATGAGTTGTTCGCTACCCCTCGTCCGTCGAAGAACGCGTCGCGCTTCATTTGCGTCGCAGCGCGCGCACGGTCCCGCGACGCCCGCTAGAGCGAACCAGGGAGCCCGAGCGCGCGCCGGCGACGACGGTGCGCACGGCAGCCTCGAGCAGCTCGGCCTTCAGCCTGCCTGACGAGCTCGCGTTCCACGCGTCGACGACCGCCCAGAGCATCCCCAGCAACAGGCGCGGGTCCGTGCCGTCGGGGAGCTCGCCGCGCGCGACCGCCCGCGTGACCATCGCGTACCAAGCGCCGCTGCGCTCCTCGACGGCGTCGCCGATGACGGCACTGACCTCGGGGTCGTGTTTCTCCGCGAGCAGCCGCGCCCACGCCTGCCCCTCGACGCGGTCCTTGAAGCTCACCTTGCGCCGAAAGGCCTTGGCGAGGTCCCGCTCGAGCGAGCCCGTGTCGGGCAACGGCACGTCATGCACGAACCTGCGCATCCAGTCGACGGCGGCCGCCACCAGCTGCTTCTTGCCGGGCCAGCGCCTGTAGATCGTGGTCTTGTTTACCCCGGCCGCCGC
>Ga0111538_10009953_pt1 | contig 12658 bp, 6 predicted proteins | sample SoiMethybrSBSTD1_FD_79669 | JGI IMG/M metagenome (GOLD analysis project Ga0111538, IMG submission 79669) | Bulk soil microbial communities from a Populus tree surrounding site in Tennessee, USA - Soil MetaG P. TD hybrid SBSTD1 (version 2)... | ecosystem: Environmental > Terrestrial > Soil > Tree...
CTGGCTGGTCTACGACCCCGAGAAGGCGGCGCTCGAAGTGCAGGAGTACCAGCAGGCCGTGAGCTGGGCGGCGCAGACGGCGCTGCGCGACATCATCGGCCGCACCGCGCTCACCGATCTGCTGCGCGGCCGCGAGCGGATCGAGAGCGAGCTGCAGTCGCTGATCGACGTCCGCTCGAACCCGTGGGGCATCACGGTCTCGTCGGTGGAGATGCGCGACGTCGTCATCCCCAGCGCGCTGCAGGACGCGATGTCGCGCGAGGCGCAGGCGGCGCGCGAGAAGGCGGCACGCATCATCCTCGGGCAGGCCGAGCAGGAGATCGCCCATTCGTTCGAGGAGGCGGCCAAGGCGTATCAGAACAACCCGACGGCGCTCCACCTGCGGGCGATGAACATGCTGTACGAGGGATTGAAGGAGAAGGGCGCGCTGATGCTGATTCCGAGCAGCGCCGTCGAGTCAATGGGCATGGGTGGCCTGATGGGCGCGGCGGCGCTGCAGCAGCAGCAGATCACCGGCGGCAACGCCTCGAAAACCGAACAGTGAGGTACGCCATGGCCACGCTCCCCGGCGTCGATCGTCAGGCGGAACTGATTCGCCTCGTGCTGATGATTCTCGGCGCAACGCTGGCCGTCGTCGGCTGGGCGCGCTTCGCGGGTATCTAGCAGTCGGCTCCGGCCGAATTCATGGCGGCGCGCAGCCGGCGGCCGCGGTGATCTGAAGCGATCAGCCGAGCGTGGAGGGGCGGGCGGGGATCGATCCGGCGAGGTGCGCCCGCGCCAGCGTCGCGACCGCGCCGACCAGCGTCTCGGGTTCAATCGGCTTGGCGAGGTGGAGCTGGAAGCCGGCGACCAGCGCGTGATGCCGATCGTCGGGGCGCGCGAGCGCGGTCAGCGCGATTGCGGGGATGGCGGCGATCTCGGCGTTCGACGACGCTCTCAGCCGGCGGATCAACGTGTAGCCGTCTTCGTGCGGCATGCCGATGTCGGTGAGCAGGACGTGGACCTCTTGCTCTTCGAGCAGCTCGAGCGCCTGCGTCGCCGAAGCCGCCGTCAGCACCGTGGCGTCGTGGCTTTCGAGCGTCGCTGCGACCACCTCCCGGTTCTCGGCATCGTCGTCGACCACCAGCACGCGAAGCCCTTCGAGCGTCGCCAGCGGAAGCCGGGGAGCGTCCGCCGCTGGCGGCGGCGGCGCAACGCTCCCGCCGGCGTCGGGACCGACGGCGGTGACCGGCAGCCGGACTGTGAACACGGCGCCGTGTCCGACGTCGCTCTCGGCGCGTACCGTGCCGCCGTGCGCCTCGACCAGCTGCTTGACGATCGCCAGGCCGAGGCCGAGGCCGCCGTGCGTCCGTGTCGTCGACGCGTCCGCCTGCCGGAACGGCTCGAACACCGACGGTAGAAAATCCGCGGCGATGCCCGGCCCGCTGTCGGTCACGGCCAGTTCGACGCCGTCGCCGGCACGATGAAACCGCAGCTGCACCAGCCCGCGTTCCGGGGTGAACTTGATCGCGTTGCTGAGCAGGTTCCAGGCGATCTGCTGCAGCCGCGCGCCGTCGGCATGCAGCGACGTGATCGACGCGTCGGCGTCGATCGAGAGGGTGATCTGCTTGGCGTCGCACGACGGCTGCACCAGCTCGATCGCGGCGCGGATGATCACCTGCGGATCGACGGCCGAACGATGGAGGCCGAGCTTGCCGGACATGATCCGCGCCGTGTCGATCAGGTCGTCGATCAACTGCGACTGCCGCCTGGCGCCTTCGTAAATCGCCTCGATTGCCCGCGCCCGCTTCTCCTCGCCGACCGCGCCTCGGCGCAGCATGTCGGCCCATCCCAGCACCGCGTTGAGCGGCGTCCGCAATTCGTGCGAGACGATGGCGAGGAACTGATCCTTGAGGCGGTTGGCGTGTTCGGCGCTCGCGCGCGCCGCCTGCTCGCGATCGAGCAGCTGGTTGCGCAGCTGTTCGAGCCGCATGATCTCGGCGAGCGTCATCGCCAGGCGCTCTTTCTCCGCCGCCAGCGCCACTTCCGCGTCGTGCGCCTGTGACAGCGCCTTGACCGCTTCCCGATGCAGCCGCTCGGTTTCGGCGACGTGGCGCTGCTGATCCTCGAGCCGGCCGACGAAGAGCCGGTAGGTCGAGTAGGTCAGATAGATCGGCGCCAGCATCAGCACCGCCTTCCACAGTTCGCCGCGATCGATCACCACTGCCGCCATCGCGCCGGCGCTGCCGGCGACGATGAAGCTCGCGCCGCTCCAGAGGAAGTCGTCGTGCCAGACGCGGAAGATTGATCGGCCGGTCGACAAGGCGATCGCGCCGGCGACGAGGCCGGTGTTGCAGACGAAATAGGTCGTGATCGCGCCCACCACCGGCTTCAGCAGCGCCGAGACCTCGGGCCCGACGCCGGCGCCGCCCAGCCGTGCGTAAACCAGGCCGGTTGCCGCCATCGTCAACGCTTCGGCCGCCACGCTGAACAAGGTTCGATAGAACGGGTAACTGCGCTTGACGTGGTAGCTGCACTGCGCCCACACGCCGGCAACGGCGACCACCATCGCGTGCTCGGGCCCGAGCAGCAGCAGCGTGGTCAGGTTGGCGGCGTACGAGACCGACAGCGTCGAGCCGCTGATGAGCGCGATCGGCAGGTTGACCTTCCACAGCGAGGTCAGGCCGGCGCAGACGAGCAGGGCGGCGAAGAGTACCGGGCGGGGAAACGCGCGCGGAAAGAAGTAGACGAACGCCGACGCGCCGGCGACACCGACGGCGGCGACATAGAGCCGCGCAGCGAGCGGCTGCCGGCCCCAGCGGAGATCATCGTGCCGCCGGGTCATTGATGAGGCCAGATCACCGGATCGCAGCTGGGATCGCTGCAGCTCGTGCCCCACACCACGGTGTCGCCGTCGCTGGTCCCCCACACGACCGTATCGCCGCCGCTCGTTCCCCAGACCACCGTGTCGCCGGCATCGCTGGTCCCCCAGACGACGGTGTCACCGCTGTCGGCCGTGCCCCAGACGACGGTATCGCCGTCGCTCGTCCCCCAGACCACGGTGTCGCCGTCGCTGCCGGTGCCCCACACGACCGTGTCGCCGGCATCGCTCGCGCTCCATACGCCCCACGTGACCGGTTGTTCGAGGGCGGTGCGCGTCGCACCCCACAGGATGCCGGTCGCCCATGCGCTTGCGTCAGCAGCCAGGCGCCCGCCCGCGGCCACGCGGTTCCCCCAGATGAAATGCCGGCTCCACGAAGACGAGTCCGGAAAATCGCCGCCCGATTCCGACGCGAGCGAGCGCGCAACCTCGACCGCGCCGCGGGCGTTCAGGAACCCTGCGCCCTGCGTCAACTTGCTGTAGCCGGGTTTGGCTTCCGCCGTGTACTCGAGGATCGCCTTGACCGCGTTTGGCGTCAGCGCCGGATTGGCCTGCAGCATCAGGGCGACGGTGCCGGCGACCACAGGCGCGGCCATGCTGGTGCCGCTCAGGCTGAGATAGGGCAGGTAGGAGGTTGCGGTCGTGCCGCTGAGTAGATAGGCAGCCTTGGTCGTATAGAGCGCGCTGGCCGGATCGCTGAGCGACTCGATGCCGACACCTGGCGCGACCAGGTCGGGCTTGGCCGCTCGATCGATCGCCGTTGGCCCGCGGGAGCTGAACGCCGCGATCGTGTCGTCGGCGCGATCGATCGTGCCCATGTGGCTCGACGCGCCAACGGTCAGAACCCACGGCGCGTTGCCCGGCGCGGTGATGCCGCCGTACTGGATGTTCCCCTGCGGATTGCGGCCGTTGTTGCCGGCGGCGGCCACCACGACGATGCCCGACTGGACCGCGGCCCGCGCGGCAATCGTCAAGGGATCCAGGTTGTACGATTCGTGCACCGCCGCCGCCACCGACAGGTTCACCACGCGAATGTTCAGTTCCTGCCTGTGGAGCACCACGTAGTCGAGGGCGGCGATCACGTCGCTGATGCGGCCGGCGCCCGAACGATCGAGGACTTTGAGGGCAACGAGCCGCGCCGCCGGCGCGATTCCCGAACGCGCGCCGCTCGAATCGGCGCCGTTGCCGGCAACGATGCCGGCGACATGCGATCCGTGACCGTAGTCGTCGTACGCGGCAGCGCCGCCATTGACGAAGTCGACAAAGCGGTCGACCCGCTCCACGCCGGCGCCCGGTTCGGCCAGATCGTCGTGCCACGAGGTGATGCCGGAGTCGATGATCGCCACGCCGATGCCCGCACCGTCGTAGCCGGTTTCCTGCCGGATCGCGGCGGCGCCGACGGTGGCGCCGGTGCGCTCCATCGCGCCGGCGGCGACGCGATCGAATGAAAGGTGCTGGACGAGCGGGCTGGCCGCGACCACCGACAACACCGCATGAGGCACGGTGGCGGCGAAGCCGTTGATGATGGGCAGGCGGCGGCCGATGGTGCCGCCGGCCGACTGGACCAGCGCGGTCGCGAGGGACAGCGCCGCGCCGTCGGCGACGCGGATCACCACGCGCGAGCGGCCAGTGAAAAGGCCTGCCTTCTCGCGCAGTACAGGGTCGAGCTTGACGAGCCAGCCAGGTGAAACCTGCGGGGGCGCCGGTTGAAGCAGCGTGATTTGCGCGGACGTTGACGATCCGATGGAAATGACGGCCGCGAGCGCGACGATCGACGCGACAGACGCCGATGTGTTGGGCACCGGCCGCGTTGAAGCAACCGCCGTACCTTTCTGCTATTAATTATTTCAAGCCGCACTCACTGAAGGAATTAGCGGTTTCAGCCATCCAGCGCAGCCTGCTTGTGTGTTGGGTCTGTGTACTTCGAGTACACGGAACTGACAGTTCCGTCCGGCTGGCGGCGGGCCGATCCAGCTCAGCTATCGAGGCTGCCGAACCGACCCGGCCGTCACCGGCGACGGCCGCTTCACGACGGTCACCGTGATCTGCGACGGGTACTGCTTCGAATGGTGGACGGTGTTGTGCGCGACGACGCCCTTCGACTCGTCGTAGTTGTTGCCGCCGGTGTTGAGGTTGCGATCGAACCGCGGGAAGTTGCTGCTCGACACCTCGATCCGGAGACGGTGTCCGGGCGCGAAGAAGTTGCTCGTCGTCAACGGCTGCATCGTCGCCTTGTAGATCTTTCCGGATTCCATCCACGCCAGCGGCTTGTCGTACCCCTCGCGATAGCGCATCCGCTGAATCGACTCGTCGAGGTTGTAGGCGCGACCGTCCGGGTAGACGTCGAGCACCTTGACGGTGAAATCGGTGTCCTTTGCATCGGAGGAGACGTACAGCGTCGGGGTGATCGGACCGCTGACTTCAGTCCCTTCCCTGAACGGTTCGGAGGTGTAGACGAGGATGTCGTCGCGCGCTTCCATCCGCCGCTGGTCGAACGCGCCGGCCTGCACCGCGGTGCCGGTGCAGCAGACGTTGCCGCCGTAGGAAAGGACCGGGTTCATCGGGTCGTAGCTGAACGCATCGGGCTTGTCGGTGTCGGGCGCAGCGGCGGCGAGCGTGCCGTCGCCGTAGAGCGTGTTCGCCTTGCCGCCGCTCGCGAGATAGAAGGTCATCGCCTGAGCGCCGGCAGGCGGCCAGGTGTCGGACGTCTGCCACTTGTTGGAGCCCATCGTGTAGTAGGTGACCTTCGGCAGCGTGTCGAGGCGCGTCTTCGCGTCACCCTTCAGGAAGCGGTCGAAGAAGCCGTAGACGATGTCGTTGTAGTCGAGGCGCGCGTCGCCCATGCTGCGCTCGCCGACGATGGTGTCGGCGGTGGCGCGGGTGAACGAGCAGTGCGCGACCGGCGCAATCACTGCCCACTGCTGATCGCGGACTCCCGCCGACGCGCTGTTGCGGACGTGGTTGTAGAGCGCGAGGTTCGGGCCGACCGATACGTCGTACCACGACATGAACCACAGCCCGGGCACGTCCAGCTTCTGATCGTCGTGATAGAGGCCGCCGCGGTACCAGGCCGGATCGTTCGGCGTCCGCTGCATCATCCGGCCGCCGGTCTCGACCGGCATCGCGTCGGCGAAGATCCCGCGCGGGCCGTCGACGCTCTTCATGATGTCCTGCGTTGGCAGGTGCCAGAGCGCCTTCGACCAGTCGACCGGCGGCGCGTGCTCGGCGAGGTCGAACACCTTCGAGATGCGGATCAGATCTTCGCGCGGGGTGTTCGGCGGAAACATCGGCCGCACCTGGTTCTGCTCGCCGTACAGCCAGGCGATGAACAGCATCTGCACCGCGCCGCCGCGGTACCAGTTGCCCTGCTCGTAATACGGACCGACCCGTCCGACGCCGGCGCCGAATCCCTGCACGTTCATCGCCGCGTAGCCGGGATGGCCGAGCGCCGCCACGCCCATCTGGTATTCGGCGGTCGACGAGCAGCCGGTCGTGCCGACTTTGCCGTTCGACCATGGCTGCTTCGTCAGCCAGTCGATGGTGTTGAAGCCGTCGGTCTTCGAGCCGAGGATGTCGTAGTTGCCCTCGGAAAAGAAGTGGCCGCGCTCGTTCTGCACGACGTAGGCATAGCCCTTCTTCACTGCCGTCAGCGCCGCGGTCATGTCCGCCGGCACGCCGTTGTGCACGTCCCAGAAGTTGAAGTTGTACGGCGTCCGCACCCAGATCGTCGGCACCTTGGCCGCGTCCTTCGGCCGGTAGACGTCGGTGGCCAGCCGCACGCCGTCGGGCATCGGCAGCATGATCTTGCGCTCGACGACGGCGAGCGACTGCAGCTCGCTCTCGAGGTCGAGGCGGCGCTGCTTGTCGGCGGCGCTGAGTGTTCCCTGCTGCGCGCGCACCAGCGCGGTGGCGACGAGGACAGCGATCAGAACCGCGAGCGTGGGCCGCGCGAGAGTCTTCATAGGCAAACGGTAACAGAAAAAGAAAAGCCCGCGGCGCCTTTCGACACCCGCGGGCTGAAGCAAGACGAGCCAGTCGCCAGTCGCCAGGGACCGGCACTAACAACTAGTAGCGATAGTGGTCCGGTTTGTACGGTCCATCGACCGGGACGCCGATGTAGTCGGCCTGGTCCTTGGTCAGCCTGGTCAACTTCACGCCCAGATGATCGAGGTGCAGCCGCGCCACCTGCTCGTCGAGGTGCTTCGGCAGCATGTACACCTTCTTTTCGTACTTGCCGGTGTTGGCGTGCAGCTCGAGCTGCGCGATCACCTGGTTGGTGAACGACGCCGACATCACGAAGCTCGGATGCCCGGTGGCGCAGCCGAGGTTCAGGAGACGCCCTTCGGCGAGCACCATCACGCTGTGGCCGTCGGGGAAGCGGAACTCGTCGTACTGCGGCTTGATGTTGATCCGCTCGATGCCCTTGTACTTCTTCAGGCCGGCCATGTCGATCTCGTTGTCGAAGTGGCCGATGTTGCCGACAATCGCTTTGTCCTTCATCTTCGCCATGTGCTCGACGGTGATGATGTTGTGGTTCCCGGTCGCGGTGATGAAGATGTCGGCGCGCTCGAGCACGTTCTCGATCGTGTTGACCTCGTAGCCTTCCATCGCCGCCTGCAGCGCGCAGATCGGATCGATCTCGGTGACGATGACGCGGCAGCCCTGGCCGCGCAGCGCCTGCGCGCACCCCTTGCCGACCTCGCCGTAGCCGAAGACCACCGCGACCTTGCCGCCGAGCATCACGTCGGTCGCCCGCGCCAGGCCGTCGGGCAGCGAGTGGCGGCAGCCGTAGATGTTGTCGAACTTGCTCTTGGTCACCGAGTCGTTGACGTTGATGGCGGGGAAGAGCAGCGTCCGCGCTTCCATCATCTGGTAGAGGCGATGCACGCCGGTGGTCGTCTCTTCGCTGACGCCGCGGATCGACGAGGCGATGCGCGTCCAGCGCGACTTGTCGCGGGCGATCGACTTGTTGATGCAGTCGAGGATGACGCCCCACTCCTCGGGCTCGCTCTCCGGCTTGAACGCCGGTACCTTGCCCGCCTTCTCGAACTCCGCCCCCTTGTGCACGACCAGGGTGGCGTCGCCGCCGTCGTCGACGATCAGCGTCGGGCCCGAGCCGTCCGGCCACTCGAGCGCCTGATCGGTGCACCACCAGTACTCCTCGAGCGTCTCGCCTTTCCACGCGAACACCGGCGTCCCCTTGGGATCCTGCGGCGTGCCGCCGGTCTCCGGACGCCCGACCACCACCGCCGCGGCGGCGTGATCCTGGGTCGAGAAGATGTTGCACGACACCCAGCGAACGTCGGCGCCGAGCTCGGTCAGCGTCTCGATCAGCACCGCCGTCTGGATGGTCATGTGCAGGCTGCCCATGATTCGCGCGCCGGCGAGCGGCTTCTTCGCACCGTGCTGCGCGCGCAGCGCCATCAGGCCGGGCATCTCCTGCTCGGCCAGCCGGATCTCCTTGCGCCCGAACTCGGCGAGCGACAGGTCCTTTACCTTGTAGGGTTCGCGCCCGCCCGCCTTCGCGGCGGTGAACGGGTGCATCTTCTCGGTCACAGTAGCCATTTCTTCTCCTATAGCGCGAAGCCTTAACCTGGCGGCCGCCTCGCGGTTGCGACGAACAACGCCGGCCCCTTCGCGCGGGCATCAGGCGGCAATGCGACGATCCTGACCTCTTCGAGCCCGGCCCCGCCGAACATCCGGCGGAGCTGATCTTCGCCGAACCCGAGCCACACGTGGCCCATCTGCTGACGATAACTCTCCCGGTCGTGCGGCTGCATGTCGACGACGAGCGCGCGGCCGCCAGGCTTGAGGACGCGCGCGGCTTCGGCGAGCGCGCGCTCCGGCTCCGGCACGTGGTGCAGCACCAGCATCATCGTCGCGGCGTCGAGCCGCGCGTCGTCGATCGGCAGCGTCTCGAGCTCGCCGCGCCGCAGCTCGACGTTGTCTGCGCCGTGCAGCCGGCGTTTCGCGGCCTGCAGCATCGCCGCGGACGCATCGACCGCAATCACGCGCGCGACAAACGGCGCGAGCGCGGCGCTGACCTGCCCGCCGCCGCAGCCGAGATCGCCGACGGTCCAGCTGGCGTCGACGAGGCCAATCAGCGCGGCCAGATGGAACCGATCGCCAAACAGCTCGTCCCGCAGTTTGTCCCACTGACCGGCGGACGACGAGAAGAATTCCTGCGACCTCGTCCGCCGCTCGGCGAGCGCAGCCTGGAGCCGCCGCTGATCCTGCACCGCCGCCGGGGACGGCCCGACCTGCTCGCGCACCAGCAGCCAGAGACGCCGCGCCGCGGCGTCGAGCTCGTCGCGGTTCATCGTGTAGACGTTGCTCGTGCCCTCGGCGCGCGAGCCGACCCAGCCGGCGTCCGCGAGCGCTTTGAGGTGGCGGCTCACGGTCGACTGCGGCAGCTGCATGATCCCGCAGAGCTCGGAAACGCTCAGCTCGTGCCGATCGAGCAGCAGCAGGATCCGGCTGCGGGTCGTGTCGGCCAGCGACGCGAGATGATCGAGGATGGCAGGAGTCCGGCCGTTCATCCGTATAACCGGATGAAAGGATACACCAGAAACGCGCCGCGTGGCAAGCGAGCGGCGCGCGTGCAATTGGAGAGTTGGGAAATTGGTGAATGAATGCGTTAATCAGGAAGTCTTCAATTCACCAATTCACCAAGTCCGCCCAATTCGCCAACTGCAGCCTCAGAACCCCGGTGAGAGGTTGAACTGGAACGTCCAGCCGCGCTCGCCCGGGCGCTGGAACGGATGCGCAAGGTCGAACTCGCCGACCGCGAAGCCCATCAGGTTGACGCGGAACGCGACGCCCGCGCTGCCCACCCCTTTTCGCGAGCCGCCGAAGAAGGACGGTTTTTCGTTGCGATCCCACGCGACGCCGCCGTCGGCAAAGAAGGCGACCTCGACCGGGATCGGGCCATACATCCGCGACGACGCGCCGAATGGCCGCAGCAGCGGGAAGCGGAGCTCCAGGTTGCCGACCAGCAGCCGGCTGCCCATCAGCTGATCGAACGCCGGGCATTCGCTCGCAGCCGTCGGCAGGCAGTCGGCCGCCTGGAACGATCCGACATCGTAGCCGCGCACGAGATTCGGATAGCCGAGGAACAGCGGGAACAGGCGCGAGTCGCTGGCGCCGCTGCCGTAGCGCCCGTAGTGCATCACCCGTCCGGCAATCGTGTAGAACGGCGCCGGCATGAAGTAGCGCCGGTAGTCGGCGAGCAGGTTGGTGAACTGCACCGATCCGAAGGTCGGCGCCACCTCGAGCCGATAGCGTTGCCCCTGCACCGGGCTGGTCGGACCGAAGTTGGACGTGTCGAAGACGAGCGCGGCCGACGTGTTCCCGAGCGTCAGCGGCCGCTCGATCGACGATTCGCTGGTGTCCTCGCCGATCAAGCGTCCGGTCACCAGCGAGAACGCCGACGTCTGCACGATCTGATCGAACGACATGCGCGTCAAGCCGCCCTGGAACTCCACGCGCTGCGCGCGATTGAACGGGTAGGCGACGATGCCGCCGGCGCTCTGCTCCGTCTGGCGGAAGATGATGGTTTGATCGATCTGCGCCGGCTCGCCCTGCACGGTGCCGAGCACGCTCTGGAAGCCGCCGCTCAGATACGGCATCTGGCCGGCGACGATACCCCAGTTCACGCGGCGCGCCTGGTTGAAGTAGACCGCCTGTGCCGCGGTGTTCTTCAGGCTGAAGTTGCCGTTGATGCCCGAGTTCAGCTGCACCGCCGTCGTCAGCGTGTGGTTGCCGAGCATGTCGCCGAACTGGAAGCCGACGCCGCCCCCCACCGCCGGGCCGAACCGGTTGGCGCCGACGGCAATCGAAGGCTGGGCGATGCCTTCGAGGGTCATCTTCGACTTGTAAGGCTCGGTCGGGTACGAGGCGGCCGCCCCTGTCGGCAGCCCCAGCGTCGCGTTGGCCAGCAGCGCCTGCACTTCACTCGGCCGCCGATCGAGCGGCGGCAGGACCGCCGCGCCGGCCGTTTCCTCGGTCGCCACCGGAACCGGACGCACCGCCGTCGCCGGATCGGTCACGTAGATGTCGTACTTGCCGCCCTCGTACAGGCTGAACGCGATGTCGCCGCTCGCCGCCGCCACCGAGAGCGCCGGGCTCGACGCCGTGATCCCGCTGACGCCGGTGCGCACATTGGTCACACGGCTCAGCGCGCCGGTGTCGACGGCGACGCGGTAGACGTTGGGGATGCCGTCGCGATCGGAAATGAACAGCAGCGAGCGGCTGTCGGGCGTCCACTGCGGATTGATGCTCTTGCCGCTCGCCTGCACCCGCAGCGGCTCGATCGCGCCGCTCGCCGGATCGACCAGCGCCAGCCGGTAGTCGCCGATTTTCAGGATGCCGAGATCGCTGGAGAAGCGGTCGGTCGCGAACGCGATCCGCCGGCCGTCGGGCGACCACGACGGCTGCAGCTCGGCGTAGCCGTCGTTGGTGAGCTGTCGGAGCTTGGAAGCCTCGAGATCGTAGATGAAGAGGTCGGTGACGCCGCGGGCCATGCCGGTGAAGCAGATGGCGCGGCCGTCGGGCGCCCATGTCGGGTTGAAGATTTCGTCGACTTCCTGGAGGGGCACCTCGCGCTCCTTGTTTCCGTTCTGCGCATCGAAGATTGCGAGCGCCGGACGGCCGGAGGTGACGGTCGCAATGGCGATGCGTCGGCTGGCGCTGTCCCACGCGCCGGCCGAGTAGATGAACTGGATGCTCGAGAAATGCGGATCGCTCGCGGTGCTGGTCAGCTTGCGCACGATCTTTCCGGTGGCCGCTTCCGCGACGTACAGGTCGATCGAGAAGAGGCTGCGGCCGGAGAGGAAGGCGATCCACTTGCCGTCGGGGCTGATCGCCGGGCCGACGTTCAAATCGCTCCCCAGATCGCCGGTGCCGCCGATGACGCGCCGGCCGATCTCGCTCGGCGGCATCGCCGCCGCAAGCACCGGCTGGTAGGCCTTGCGGATCGACTCCTGCCACGCGGTCGACAGCTCCTCGCTGGTGACGCCGAGCACACGGTGGATCGCCACGTCGGTGTCGCCGCCGGCGGCGGCCGCGGTCGACAGCATCTGCGCGATCACGTCGTCGCCGAACCGGCCGGCGACGTAGGCCCAGAACGCCTGGCCCCAGCGATAGGGAAAGTAGCGGCCGTTGTCGAGCTCCTTGATCGCCGGCAGGTTGTCGATGCGCCCCTTCTTGTCCTTCCGCTCCTTCTCGTCGAGCGGCCGCGCGGCGTCGCGCAGCCACATCGCGGTGTTCGGATCGACCGGGCCGAGCGACAGGTACTCGGCCATGCCTTCGATGAACCACAGCGGAATCTGCGACGCGCCGTTTTGTCCCGGCGGCGCGTCGGGCCGCGTCGTCATGTCGAATTGAAAGGCGTGGACGATCTCGTGGCCGAGCACGTGATCGGTGTCGGCGAGCGGCCCGCCGAGCGGCAGCACGATACGGCGGCGCAGCGGCTCGGTGACGCCGCCGGTGCCCTCACCGAGCTCGCCCTGGATCGTGTTGGTCTGCTCGAAGTCCGGATGCGAGGCGTAGAGGACAAGCGGCTGGCGTCCGCTCAGCTCATGGCCGAGGATGCGGCCGAGGCGCGCGCGCCAGCGTTCGGCCATCCGCGCGGCGAAGTCGATTCCGTCACGCTCTTCCGGGTAGTAGTAGATGTCGAAGTGCTCGGTTTTCAGGACCTGGAAATCGAGTTTCTTGTATTGAACCTTGTTGCGGCTGAAATACTGCGCTGAGGCGGGCAGCGTGAAGAGGAGGATCAAGATCGCGCACGCTGCCGCACAC
>Ga0111538_10009954_pt1 | contig 12657 bp, 6 predicted proteins | sample SoiMethybrSBSTD1_FD_79669 | JGI IMG/M metagenome (GOLD analysis project Ga0111538, IMG submission 79669) | Bulk soil microbial communities from a Populus tree surrounding site in Tennessee, USA - Soil MetaG P. TD hybrid SBSTD1 (version 2)... | ecosystem: Environmental > Terrestrial > Soil > Tree...
CGCTTCTCCACAGGGCATTCAGCGTGTTTATATTTAATAGCAAAGGTGAAATGCTATTGCAGCAACGCGCGGATAAAAAATACCATAGCGCGGGGTTATGGACGAATGCATGCTGCAGTCATCCATCTCCAGATGAAGACACAGCATCTGCAGCGGCAAGAAGACTGCGTGAAGAGCTTGGGTTTACAACAGAATTGAACGAAGCGTTTACTTTCACCTACCGGACTGATTTTGAAAACGGATTGTCGGAAAATGAATTCGATCATGTATATGCAGGACTATACGATGGTGGGGTTGTTGCGGATAAGGATGAAGTGAAAGACTTTGCATTTATTCCTATGGATGAAATTGAAAAGGCGATTGCTTTGGAGCCAGGTAAATTTACTACATGGTTTGTGATTGCTTTTCCTGAGATTAAGAAGTGGATAGAGAATAAAAATGGCGTGAAGCGCCGGGGATGATTTAATGGCTATAGTACTCTTTATATTAATTTTGCTTGGTACCTTCATCTTCATGGAAGCCATCACCTGGTTCACGCACCGCTACCTCATGCATGGCCTGCTATGGTACCTCCACGAGGACCATCACCAAAAGAACGATAACTTTTTCGAAAAGAATGACGCTTTCTTTTTCATATTTGCCATCCCGAGTTTTTTATGCATTCTCTTCGGTACGATGGATAAAATATATTGGTTGCAGGCAATAGGATTCGGTATCATGGCCTATGGCTTTGCATATTTTATCGTTCACGATGTAATCATTCACCAACGCTTCAAATGGTTTACCCGAAGCAATAATAAATACATCAGGTCAATCCGCATGGCGCATAAGATGCACCACAAACATCTTAATAAAGAAGACGGGGAAAGCTTCGGAATGTTATGGGTTGCCAAAAAATACAGGCAAAATTCGCCTAAACTTCATACGGCCGATAGTGGATCATTGTCGAAAAATTTATGAATAATTATGATTACATAGTGGCGGGAGCTGGCGCAGCAGGCCTGTCGTTGATTGCACACATGATTCATTCCGGGCAGTTCAGTGATAAAAAAATTCTACTTATCGACCGTTCCCCTAAAACGCAAAATGACCGCACATGGTGTTTTTGGGAGCGGGAACCCGGACTCTTTGAATCTATTGTTCATAAAAAATGGAACAGAATGTGGTTCCATGGAGTTGAAGGAGTTTCCAGGTTGCATGATATATCACCTTACCTGTATAAAATGATCAGGGGAATTGAATTTTATGAATACTGTTTTAACCTGATCGGCAAACATGAAAATATTACTGTTGAATATGGAGCAATAGCAAAAATTCAGTCTTCTGATTCAGGAACTTTTGTTCTGTTTGGGGGACGACAAATCAATGCGACATACATTTTCAGCAGCATTAGTACCGTTGAGGATTATGCTAAGGATGGACATTATTTTCTTTGGCAGCATTTTAAAGGCTGGTTTATTCAGGCTGAAAAGGATTTATTTAATCCGGACGAAGCAACGCTTATGGATTTCCGTATCGGTCAGGAAAATGACACCCGATTTGCATATGTAATGCCTTTTAACAAGAATAAAGCATTGGTGGAGTACACCATATTTTCTGAGAACCGATTGTTCGATGAGGAATATAATGAAGGACTGAGAAATTATTGTTCCCGAGGGCTATTGCTTAAAAATAATGAGTATTCAATAACGAATGAAGAATTCGGGATGATACCTATGACCAATTACGAATTCACTTCATCCCATCACAACATAATTTATATTGGCAGTGCCGGAGGAAAAACAAAAGCATCAAGTGGATATACTTTCAGGTTCATCCAGAAGCACAGTGAACAGATCGTGCGTTCTCTGGTAAATAGAGGATCTCCTCACCTTCGCCAACAGGATAAAAAGTTTGATTTCTACGATAGCATACTGCTTAAAATTCTTGCAGAAAAAAAATTATCCGGCGCACACATCTTCACAAAACTATTTGAGAAGAATAAGATGATTGAAGTTTTTAAATTCCTCGACAATGAAACTTCGGTAGGGGAGGATCTTAAGCTCATCAGTAGTCTGCCTAAGACAAAATTTATCGGTGCTGCCTTTTCCCATCTTTTTAAATAATATATTCAAAAAAAAATCTTCAAAACTGTTTGGTCCTGAAGATTTTTCTTTGGAAAGAAATTAATGGTGCAATCACATGTTCTTTTCGCCAGAAGATTTGTCTGATCCGGAAGACCTGTCAGAACGTGAGCTTCTCTGTTCAGATTCTATATCCTCATCTATATCTGATTCAATGTCTTCAGAACCGGAAATTTTCTGTTCCCTTTCTCTGTCTCTGTCGGCGTTTGAACGGTTAGCATCGGAACTTCCTGATTGAGAAGAACCCTGGTTGCCTTTTGAACCCTGGCCTGGTTGTCCTTGGTTACCCATGTTAGACCTTTGAGATTCCTGGCCCTGTTGACCTTGTCTTTGAGATTCCTGTGAACGGTTTTGGTCTTGTCCACTTTGACGACTTCCCTGGTTCATAGTGTTGTCTGCCATAATTGTGTGTTTTAATTATTTGAGAAATGTTTACTCATTTTTAAGTTAAAATTTTGTGCCCGAAGTTTAACCGATGTAAATGATTGACACGGATTTTATTTGTAGAATCATTTCAACATCTTAGAACGGATATCCGATGGCGAGGTTCCATATTAAATTATCTTTTTTCCATGTAGAATTTCCGAAATCAATGTCTTTAATCACCCATCTTTCTCCTTCAGGAAACCACGGTTTTCTTAAAGGAAATGCTAAGTCTAACCGAATAATAAGAATACTGAGATCAACTCTTAATCCAAGCCCTGTTCCTACCGCAAATTCCTTCAAAAAATCCTTAGAAAACTTTGCACCTGGTTTATATGGATTTTCGTTATATAACCAAATATTGCCCGCATCAACGAATAATCCTCCATAAATAGGTTTTATTAACTTAAATCTGAGTTCTGTATTCACTTCAAGCTTTATATCGCCGGATTGATCAGGAGTAAATCCAACTGCTGTGTCCTCTACTGCGTGAAATGTTCCGGGTCCTAATGAACGGCTGCGGAAAGCACGGATACTATTATTTCCCCCGATAAAATATTGTTTTATAAAAGGAATCTCCGCTGAATTTCCATAGGGAAATCCCACACCCACATCAATTCTCGAAGCCCACACACTTTCATTACCCAGCTGCCTGTAATACCTAAAATCTGTCTCAAGCTTTAGATACTGTGCGAATGGAGCCCCAAATATGCGGGCGGTGTCGCCTTCTTTAACATTACCTTTCTTCACCAGCCCTGCAATATTTCCGGAAACATCTACCAAACCGTTAAAGTAAAATCCATTTCTTGGTATCCTTTGCCCTGTCATTTGGTTCATCAGGTAATTATAATTTGCACCGAGAATGAATTGCGTGTCGATTACATTCTGAAGAGTGGGATCCTCTTTGAGTTGTTCATAATACTCCGCAGTTACATTTTTGGGTTGCACATACTGCACACTAATAGGATATAATGTATGTTCTTTCTGCACACTTTCTTTCCATATATAACCGGTATTTATCTTGAATGAATTGAGCGTATAAAGATCCTGCCTGGTCAGAATTTCATAACCCACCTGAAAATTTGTACGCGGAGCAAACCCACCTTTGGGATTCAGGTAAATAAAGGGAACCATAAATCGTGGTACAGCAAGACTGGCTTCGGCGCCAACACTGTATGTATTATATCCTTCGTAATTTCCGCTTATCTGTACCTCCGCACTTGCGCTTAAATTAACATCCAGTATCTCACCCCCTCTAAACGCATTCCTGTTGGTAAAGCCTGTCAGGACCTTTGTTCCTGCCATGTTACTTGACTTTGTATTTCCGCCAAACTCAACACGTAGTGATTTTTTCGGTAGGGGAGTAAGATAATAATATGCATTCAGTAGAGTATCGCCCGTAACTTCAAACCTGTTCTTCACGAATTTAAAAATACCAAGATTAATCAGGCGTTGCAATGAAGCATTGTGCTCCCTTCTGTTGTAAATGTCGCCTTTATTAAATTGCATCGCCTGCAAAAATAATTTCGGCTTGTAAAATTTTGATGAGTCTACAACGTAATATCCCTGGTACATCACACCGTATTTGCGACTCGTGTCTGCACCTGTTCCGTTGATACTGTAAGTTGGATATATAACAACATCATTGATCCTGTATCTTTTCCGCGCCTGCCGTGGAGTTTCGGCCTTAGCGTTAAGAAACATATCGATCTTGTGATTGCCGATTGTGCTGTCGATATCCACAATGAGATAATCCGGATTGAAAAAATAAAATCCAAGATTCTTCAGCCGTTCATCTATCCTTGTTCTTTCTGCTTTAACAATGTCAAGAACAAATGGTGCATTCTCTTTCAGTAATGTGCGTCTTCTCGTTCTTAATATGGTTTTTTCCAGATCAGAGCTATCGGATCTGAAAGTTACTTTATTGATTCTGTACAATGATTCCGGAACAACGGTATAACTTGCGCTTGCCTTTTTTTTCTTATTGACAATCTCACTGGTTGCGGTCGCGTTGAAATAACCATTGTTCTGCAAGTGATTCTGTAATACAAGATTATTCCTTTCCAGGTTCACCTGGCTTAATAACACCGGTGGTTCACCCCATTTCTTAATTATGCGTTTTATTGAAATTTTTTTCTTTGGAGTGCCACTAATATTCCATAACCATAATTTTATGCGTAAACCAAGGATACTTGCATTTGGTTTTGGCCTCGTAAGCGCGCCAAGTTTATTTTTTAATGTTTTACGCTGCGCCTTTTTTAGATCAGGAGCCTTAACATCTATATTAGCACCTGTATAAAGCGATTCATTCTTAGGAAGATACTTTGTGTTACTGCACGATGTGATCAATGCCATTATCAGGACTACTCCGATTGCAACTATAAATTTTCCGGTCTTCATTTTTTTGCTTTCTTTCTGAACAGGTCATGAAAATGATCGTAATCGAACGACATAATAAAGTTCACTCCGGTTTCAATGACGTACCCATTCAGCTCTCCTTCATATTCATTTTTGCGGTATGCTCTCAATAAATAGCGACCATCTCTGCTCAACATATAATCGAGCGCAACATTGTCTGCAAAACTATTCTGGCTATTGGTTTGCTGAGGACCCTCCAGCTCAAAATTGCTACCCACAGTCACTTTAAGGCGATCGTTTAACAATCGTTTTGAAAGAGATACATTAAGGTCCGTTCTGTTCTTCATTTCCCCTGTTGTATAATCTTCGGTTGATTCCAGGTCAAAATTCACATCAACACCCGAAATAAGATCTGCAGCAAGACTATTCAATTGCTGAGTGAGCATATTGCTCACACTTGACCTTGCCACTGACCCAATTCCACCATCACCGCCACTGCTTGCAAATGGATTTTCTGCTACAAAACGATTAAGCAAAAGCAATGCGAATGCCTGTTTGTTCAGCTCATTTGGTTCGCTTCTCAGTTGCGTTAAACGGGTATCAACATATTCAATAACGCTGGGATCAACTTTCAGGTTTGCGTCATCAGGAAGGGTAATGTCAAATGTAATGTTGGGTTTCAGCAGTTCACCCGCCAGATTCAATTTTACATTGAATGGCAACTGCTGTTTGTAAGGATTTGGATCTGCGCCCTGCAATTGATCTTCTACAAGCGTGAGCGGTGCAGTTTTTGCCACATACACAGCGGTAAGATTTACATCTGCTTTTGTGGGTTCACCTAACCAGGTGATCCTGCTCCCTTTTTGTATCTCGAAATTTCTTTGCAGGAAATTCAGCGAAAGCTGGTAGGCGCCCTCATCAATTTCATAGGTTCCCCCAAGTGTTGTTTTGCCGCTCGGATCAATGCCACCTGACAGTCGTCCGGTACCCTTCATTCTCAGGAAATCTCCATTGGCCTCATCAACAATCAATGTGAGCACTGCGTTTTTGTTTATTTCGATATTTACTGAGATATCCATTCCTCTTAAATTCGATTTATTCAGCGAATCCGCTTCCCGGGCAAGCAAAAGAGTTGAATCTATTTTTACAGAATCCATGTCAACAAATCTTACTACACCTTCTCTCTCTTCAACACCTGGTTGAGTCTGCGGAAGCACAACGGTAAACTTTGTTTTCTCATTCACCGCCAGGCTGCCATTAACGGACGGACTCATCTCTGTGCCGGCAATACGCAGGTCAGTATCAAAATAGAACTGGCCATAGAACAGCTTGTTATTTTGTTTAGTGCTGTTCAATGCTTCAAAATTTTTAGCGGTAAGTTTAAGATCCAGTTTGTAGTTCACGAAATTTGAAGTGAGCATGTCGCCATCCAGGTTCAGCTGGTTTTTAGAGGAATCGAGGATAGTGAACGAATCGAAATGGATACCCTCGTTGTCGAATTTAATCTGTTCCTTATCGATCCTGAAATTGCTTCCAAGCATGGTTGGACTAAAACCGGTATTATTGAAAGTGAACGCACCATTCACATCAGGCTTATCAAATGTTCCTGAAATATCAATGCTGCCATTTATAAATCCTGATCCGTCACTGATGGAACCCATCGAAAAAGACTGTATGGAAGTCATCTGCAGCTGGCGGATATTCAATTTCAGATTCATCGCGCTTTGGTTTGCAGGCTTCACATTATAATCGCCGGTGATATTAATATCATTACCTTTTCCTGTTAACGTTATATTAGCTGCATACACATTCGCTGTATTATTATTCACCTTCATACTAAGGTTCCCTATTGTATCCTTACGAAACATCAGATCAGTAACGGTAAGATCACTTGTAAAAGCGGGCTGCGTGGCAATATTTTTAATCATCGCAACTCCATTAATGATGCCATCTATCAACACGGAATCCTGTTTGGCAAATGCAGTGATCGTATTAATGCGGAAGTCCGACAGTTTAATATCCTTTGGTGCATTGGTCGCCTGCGTCTGGCTGTTAATACTTAAATGCTGATTACCATTGCTGATGTCAAAATTGCCAATGTTAATGTCACCATTATTCAGCCGTACTAAATTATCTTTCGAGATATTCCATTTGTTGTAATTCAGCATCAACGAATCCGGATAAAGTTTTAAAGTATAAAGATTCGTTTGAGGTTGCTCGAATAATCCTCCAAAGCGATATTTATTTTTGTTATCAATGTCTTTAAGGTTAACCAGGAAATTTATTTGATTATCCGCAATATTTGCATTCAATGTTGTAGCATAAATATTCATGGTTGTTCCTGAACTGAATTGTTCTATGCCTGTAGTAAGTTTTATTGCATTTCCATTTGTTTCCGCATTCATTTTTATTTTCTGAATACGGTTAGCGCCCATAATGATCAATGGTGCATCGAGTGTTGTATTCCATTCATTTCCGGATGCAAAATGCCCTTGCATCCTGATGGGTTCCAGCCTGCTGATCGTTGGAGCGAGTATCTTGATGAGAGGTCCATTTACAATATTTGCTTTAAATCTGAAATCGTAGTCTTGGAGTGTGTCTTTCTTTGTTGAATCAGGTATAATGGAAAAGTATGGATCTACTGATTGCTGGAACACAGTACCCAGCTGGGCAAGGTTGTATTTACCTGTAATTTCAGCACTCATAACGTCGGAACGGAACCTCACAAATTGTCCTGAATCTGATTTTCCGGAAATCATAGAAACAGTATCAAATGGATACCGCTGGTCCTTTGTAGCAACCACAGATTTCGTTAATAACAGGTATCCGTCGAGGTTTGCAGGGTCGGTGTTTTTAAAATCGGCGACGATAGTTCCTTTATAAATTAATGTGTCCGGAGTAAAATGGAGTGGCTGGGTATTGATACTGTCGATCACGGCATTGATCGAAAATGCTGGAAATTTTCCTGAAATATCACCTGTGCCATTCATATCTATGGTAATATTAGGGTCGCTGATATTAAATTTATATACTGCGTTCTGGTTAGCGAGGCTTGCCTGCAACTTAACATCTTTATAAGTATAACGGTTAAGGACAGCTGAATTTATAGTAGCATCAACATCTGCATTTGCAATTTTAGGACTGTACCCTTTTCCTTTCGCCAGTATTGTAGCTGAAACTGGCCCGAACATCGAATCATTCTGCATGATCACTCCGAGATCCAGGTTCTCAACAACAAGTTTGGCGTCATACTCCGCTTTGATAGAGTCAGTAACATTTTTAAAATTACCATTTACCGATGCTCCTCCAAGGTTGGTGGAAAGATGGAGATTTACTTTTGCATCCTGCATATTTCCTGCAACAGTTCCATTTAGCGTAATTGATTCAGGTATGGTAATGTTTGTGGGCAGGGAACCTTTTGGCGCAAGCATTTGAATGTCTGCCCTGCTGGTTTGAATTTTATTGATCACAAGATTGCCGCCAACTTTTTTTGCATCAGGTAATCCTGAAACTCTTCCCCTTACATCTACAATGGTATTTTTAAATGCATGCAGCTGAAATGTTGGTATGTTCATGTTGGAAACACTTCCGGTAATGCGCCCATTCAGGTGCCATACTGCTGACTTATCCGCAAAAGCTGGTTGCGAAGCGAGCATTGGCGCAAATGTGATAATGTCTTTAACCTGCACACGTGAATTCTCCAGGTAAACATTCAGCTGCATTTTGCCGATGTCTTTTTGCAATGCTGCAAGAGATGGATATTTAATATCAACCGATCTTCTTAAAATAGTTCCAGGCGTTTCAAGCAGAAGGTTGTGCAGGTATGCCTGGTTGCCGCAATACAGAAAATCAGTTTGTAATTTATTCAGCCGGAATCCGCTTTGTTCTGACAGTTCACCTTTGGTAACCTTTGCGGTAATTGAATCGGGATTGAAAATAAAATCACTGGCATGCAGTGTAACGCTTTTCGCATCCAGGTGAGCATAGTCCATCCCCTGTTTTAATTTGGGGGAATTGTCGTTTTCAAAAGAGAGATTATTATTATTCAGATTGATATTTTTTACCAGCACACGCCATCCGCTATTGGCTTGCTGACTTGTTTCCTGTTTCACTTCTTCTGCAACCACCTTCGCGGTTTCTTTCTTCCCCAACCTGATCGATGCAGTGGTATTATCCAGCTCCACTTCATCGAGCTTGATCACCTGGTTCTTCATGTCCACATCGTCCGAGTTCAAAACAAGTTTACCAAGAGTTAATTTTGTATAAAATGCCGATACATCATTTCCGTAATCAATGTTGATGTCGCTGAGATTAAATTCACCGAAATCGATATCGATAGATGGGGGAGGGGCGGCGGTAGCAGTATCAGTGACAACATCCACGGGTTGTACGAGTGGTTTTTTCTGGTAAACATCAGCGCGGATCCCACTAATGTTTGCTGCAGGAATACTGAAGCGCATTTTGTTCAGGTCGAACTCATCGATCTCCGTATCGAAATGTTCGAGCCACAGGGTCATGTCGCTGCCACTAACATCGTCGTTGTATACCAGGCGTATTTTGTCGAGCACAACACCTTTTACAGAAATATTTACTGAAGAAGTATCAGTGGTCGGTTTTTTTACCACCGTATCCGTAGACGCAAAAGCATCAATGATGAATTGAAAATTATATACCGTGTCGGGCAGTACTCTTTTTACTTTTGCAGTGATCTCCGACAGACGCACCTGGTTTATTTCAACTTCGCTCTTCAGTAGTTTCATCATACTGATATCTACCTGCAGTGAACCTCCTGATAAGAGTGTATCTTTTTGATGATCTTCTATGTAAACATCTTCGAGAACAACCTTTTTTGGAAAGCCGATGTAAATTTTACCGATCTCTACTTTGGTTTTCAGTTTTGTGCTGAGCCATGAGGTGGCTTTTTTTCGTACAAAATTCTGAACGGGAGGTGTTAGAAGAAGTAATGCAAACGCAGCAATGACCAGGATGATGATGAGAATGGTTTTATACAGGATCCTAAAGACTTTACCTGCGAGTGACTTTTCTTTTCTGGGCAGTGGTACATTCTCCATAAAATCTTACAGGGCAGGGTATTAGCAGGCCCATTTTAGAAGTGCAAATAACAGACCTCAGGCGGTGTAGAAAAAAAGGGACAGGACTTTGTGCATGTAGCCTCCGACTGGCTCTTCTAAATTAAATTAAAAAAAATAAAACCCAATTTGTAGGTCACTTAACCCCCCAGTACCTTCTTTACTTCAGGGGCGACCTTTGTCCCAAACAACTCAATCGACTTCATTAACTTGTCATGCGGTAGCGTACCCACATCCATTTGTGCGAGAAATCTGTCATGTTTAAATATACTATGCTCAAATAAAATTTTATCGATCACTTGTTGAGGACTCCCTACCAGCAATGAACCCGAAGGCCCCCTCATTTCCTCAAAATGCTGGCGTGTTGTCGGCGGCCAGCCGCGCTCCCTGCCGATTCTGGTCATCACTTCCGCATATGAAGGATAAAAATCGTCACCGGCCTGTTGCGATGTTTCGGCTACATATGCGTGTGAATTAATACCAACCTTTATTTTATCCGGCGGTTGTCCGGATTTTTTCCATGCATCACGATACAATTCAATGATGGGTGAAAACCGTTCCGGCATACCACCAATGATCGCCAGCCCCATTGGTAACCCTGATCTGGCAGCCCTGATCACCGACTCTGGTGTTCCTCCCACCGCCACCCATATCGGGATCTCTTCCTGGTAGGGGCGTGGATATACTCCGAGATTATTTATTGAGGGACGATGCTTTCCTTGCCAGTTTATTTTTGCCGATTTGTTCAGCTTCACCAGGAGCTCGAGCTTTTCAGAGAATAATTCATCATAGTCTTTCAGATCATATCCGAATAATGGAAACGATTCAATAAATGATCCGCGCCCGGCCATAATTTCCGCCCTTCCATCTGATAGCAGGTCCAGCGTCGAAAAATCCTGGAAAACACGAACAGGATCATCAGAGCTGAGTACAGAAACGGCACTCGATAATCTTATTTTCTTTGTACGCATCGCCGCTGCTCCGAGCACAACAGCGGGTGAGGACACAGCATAATCCGGACGGTGATGTTCACCCACAGCAAAAATGTCGAGTCCAACCTGCTCCGCCAGTTCTATTTCTTCCATCAGGTCTTTCAGCCGCTGATGTGCGCTGAACTGTTTGTCTGATGAAGGATTAGGTGTTATATCCGCGAACGTGTAAATTCCGATCTCCATATAGTAAAGGTATTAGTAGATTTGTTGATAACATATCATGAACTTTTCATAATGAAAAAACTTTGTATCGCTCTTGTTTTGGTGTTACTCATTTTTCGTTCCAGATCTCAGGACCCCTGGATACTGAAGACCGACTCCGTTAATCCTGCACATTATTATGGAGAAACAGTAGCCAACGGCATGGTGGGAATTGTTTCATCGGCTGAGCCGTTAAAGATCAAAGATGTGGTGCTTGCCGGCGCGTACGACCTGTATGGAAGAGGCAGGGTAAGCAATTTTTTGAAGAGCTTCAACCTGCTGAACATGAGACTGGATATTGATGGTTCAGGGATAGCATCGAATAATGTGAGTGGAATGAAGCAACAACTTGACATGCGGTATGCATCTTTCACCACCACATTCGAGTATGCGGACAAAGCAACCATAAGCTATACTTATTACGCTCTCCGCCAATTACCATATACAGTTTTAATGGATGTTTCAATCACTGCAAAAAAAGATATAACTATCAACAGCGCCAGTGTAATGGAAGCTCCTGATGCGCTTAAGGATGTGCAGAACTATTACAATGAGATCGACAGACCACATGTAGTACTGAGCCTGCTTACTTCATCCGCTAAAAGTCCTACCGGCAAATTAACAATGTGTGCTTCAAATACTTTTTTATTTACGGAGCCGCACGGACAGGAACCACGGGTGATCCATGAGATGTGGGACAACAACATGCACCTCGTTAAATTCAGTAGGAAAATAAAATCTGGGGAAATGTACAAATTTTCGATCGCGGGATCATCTATTACGTCAGCTCATCACGATGATCCGCTGAACGAAGCAGAGCGTTTAACAATTTATGCAAAGCTCGAAGGAAGAGAGAGGCTGCTGCAATTTCACCGGAAAGCCTGGGATGAATTATGGAAAAGCGACATCATTATAGAAGGTGATGCGCAAACACAGCAGGATGTGCATGCGATGCTGTATCATTTATATTCTTTTTCGAGAGAAGGCGCTTCATATTCTCCATCACCGATGGGATTAAGTGGTCTCGGCTATAACGGTCATGCTTTCTGGGATACAGAATTATGGATGTATCCTTCAGTGCTGGTGATGCATCCTGAAATTGCAAGGAGCATGATCGAGTACCGTTATGAAAGACTTGAAGCGGCAAAGAAAAATGCATTCGGAAAAGGATTCAAAGGAGCAATGTTCCCCTGGGAAAGTGCAGCATCGGGCGTTGAAGAAACACCGGTGTGGGCATTGAGCGGACCATTCGAACATCACATCACCGCGTGCGTAGCGATTGCTGCATGGAATTATTACTGCGTGTCGCAGGATAAAACATGGTTGAAAGAAAAAGGATGGCCGATATTATCTGCGACTGCAGATTTCTGGTCGAGCCGTGTTGAAAGGAATGGACCGGGCAGTTATGATATCAATAATGTGGTGGCGGCAGATGAATGGGCGGAGAATGTAAACAATAATGCTTTCACC
>Ga0111538_10009955_pt1 | contig 12656 bp, 8 predicted proteins | sample SoiMethybrSBSTD1_FD_79669 | JGI IMG/M metagenome (GOLD analysis project Ga0111538, IMG submission 79669) | Bulk soil microbial communities from a Populus tree surrounding site in Tennessee, USA - Soil MetaG P. TD hybrid SBSTD1 (version 2)... | ecosystem: Environmental > Terrestrial > Soil > Tree...
GCCGGAACCACGCGATCATCTGGATATACCCGAGACGCCAAGTCCCAGAGCCGGTTACGGCCCTGGCGACCAGCGATCGCAACCTCGCCTCGCGCCACCATGAACTCCAGCAGCTGGGTGACGTTGCGATTGTTGGTCCAACCCGTGGATGCCCAGGGCTTGGCACAGCTATCTGCAAGATCACGTGACGGCAGCGGGCCAGAGGACTCAAGCGGATCCAGGATGTCCCGACGACAGGCGTCGTTGGCGTAAGCAATCCAGCGAGCCTGTGGTCGAGAGAGCTCGTGGACGGTCACCGCTAGCTGCGGCGGGTTTGCATGATCATCACCGGATACGGACCGGCTGCCTTCTCGGCAGTGGCATATTCAGCGGGAATGACGTTCTGCATCTCCATCCGCAGCTGCTCTTCATCGGTTGCGTCGAGGATGATGCGCCAGCGCCAACCACCGCCATAGTCGGCCTCAAATTCTAGGTTCTGATCAGCTGGCTGGCTTCCGTACAAGATCCTCGGCGCCGGTTTTTGATGCCACGAATCACCCCACAGAGTTACTAGCGAGCCCTCCTCGTCGGCCCGCCCGATGATCATTAGACCCTCCTGCGGACCATCGTCTGGGTGTTGCCACGAATAGGCCACAGATGTCAGGTGACCGCCGGCGCCGGTGGTTACGGTCAGTCCGCCGGGAAACTCGGCGAGGGGGTCGTCTGGCATCAAGCGGAACCCGTTCGTCCCAGTCCAAGTTCCTACTGAATTTGGCAGCAGCATCCGTCAACAATAGGGGTGGAACGACAGCTCCGCTGTCAGGTGCGGAGCCCTTCGTCTGTCGCGCCGAACAACGTCGCGGCGTTCGCATAAGTGGCGACTTAGGCGAGCGGGGCGTTCCAACGAATGCAGATGTCATTGGTTGTCTCGTACGTTGGTTCATCGACGTAACAGCATTGGGGTGGTAGCCGCCAGCCGCGGGTCGCTTGGGGAACCCGGCGTCTCAGTCGAATTTGCGCCACCGGCCAACGCCCCGGCGGCGGTGGCGGAAGGCTGGAATCTAGGTCATGACCCAACTGCCGGGTCCTCAGGTGCGCTGTGCTATCCGAGCCATTGCTCGTACAGGTCCTGGGCAATCCGGAACCGATGGCTTCTCTGATCGCCGACCACAACCTGGCAGTCGTCTCCAGCTGTGGTCAGATCACTGAAATCGACGACATGTACCGACTGCCCTGTTGTCGGTTCGGGTCGTATCGGCCAGGGCCGAGTTTGGCCACGCGGCGCCACCGAGCCGTCGTACGCGACGGCGGTGAATTCAGCCGGCGACAACTCATCGGTCAACCACGTTGCCTGCTTCGGGCCCTGCGGCAGATAACCCAGCTGGTTGATTCGCACCGCCGGTCGCTGGGCTCGCACCGGTCTAGCCAATCACCTGGCGGTGATGACCTGCCATTCCCGTCCTTCCGGTAGGCCGATGGGGCATAGTGAGCGCGTGCCCGTCATCGGTTTGCACTGCTCTCACGAGCAGATTCACCCATCGGACCTGCTGGCGGCGGTACAGCAGGCGGAGCGGGCCGGCTTTACCGCTGCGATGTGCTCCGATCACATCAGCCCGTGGAGCGAGCGGCAGGGCCAGTCGGCGTTCGCCTGGTCCTGGCTCGGGGCGGCGCTGCAGTCCACACAGCTGCCGTTCGGGGTTGTCAACGCTCCGGGTCAGCGCTATCACCCGGCGATCATTGCGCAGGCGGTCGCCACCCTTGGCGCCATGTACGAGGGTCGCTTCTGGGTGGCGCTGGGTTCTGGGGAGAACTCGAACGAGCATGTGACGGGCGGCGAATGGCTTCGCAAGGATCTTCGCAATGCCCGCTTGCGTGAGTGCGTCGACATCATCCGCGCATTGCTCGCGGGCCAAGAGGTCACTCACGACGGCTTGGTGACCGTGGATCGAGCCAAGGTGTGGACGAGACCGCGCGTCGCTCCCTCGCTCATTGCCGCCGCTGTCACGCCGCAGACCGCCCAATGGGCCGCGGGCTGGGCCGATGGCCTGATCACTATTGAGCAGCCACCTGACGTGCTGCGGAAGATGATCAACGGTTATCGGGAGGCCGGCGGAAAAGGGCCGCTGGCGCTGCAGATCCACCTGTCCTATGCCGCGACTCAGGACGAGGCGCTCGCCATCGCGTACGACCAATGGCGGACCAATACCTTGGCTCCGCTTGTGTGCTGGGACCTCGAGACAGTCGAGGCTTTTGACGTCGCCTCGGCCTCGATACGGCCGGAGGATATGACCAAGTCGGTGTTCGTCTCCGCGGATTGGAGCGAGCACGCGCAGCATCTGGCAGATCTTGCCGACCTAGGGTTCGACGAGCTCTATCTGCACCATGTCGGACAGACACAAACTGAGTTCATCGACATCTTCGCTGAGCACGTCCTTCCCCAGCTCGGCCCGACATCCAAGATCAAAACCGGCTGATAGGCCCCTGCAACCCCGACGAGGGGCTTTTGTTCATCGATCACCTTCCCGCGAATTGACGAGGAAGGCCCAGGGAAGGCCGCATCTCTAGCGTCGCCGCTGTCATGCTCCATTAGCTGAAAGGAAACTGCCATGACAGTGACCATGCAAAAGCCTCCACGCAACGGCGTGGACACTCCGACGCTGTTCGCGACCCTGAACGCGGTGAAGGGTGCGCCACAAATCGCCCAGTTCCGGTTCCGCGCGGCCAACGAATGGATCAGCGGCACCCATAACCGCTCGACCATCCAAGGCTTCTACGGCGCCGGTCAGGAGGACACCTCGCGCTCGGAACCATTTACTTACGACGCGGACCACCCGCCCATCCTGGTGGGAACCAACCACGGCCCGACGCCGGTGGAATTCCTGTTGCATGCCATCGCGGCCTGTATCACGTCCGGCCTAGCCAACATCGCCGCGGCTCGCGGGATCACGCTACGGCGGGTCTCCTCCACCGTCGAGGGCGACATCGACCTGCTCGGCATCCTCGGCATTTCGGACGACGTGCGCAACGGCTATCACCAGATCCGCGTGCACTTCGACGTGGAGGGTGACGCCTCACCCGAGCAACTGGCGGCGCTCGTCGAGCAATCCCGCAACCGCTCCGCGGTCTACGACGTGCTTGTCAACGGCACTGATGTCCAGATCGACGTCAGCACGGGCTGAGAACATGACCGGTCGGCACCGTCCGCGTACGGGTTGGGACGTCGTGATTGTCGGGGCCCGTGTCGCAGGCGCATCGACCGCGCTACTTCTCGCCCGCGCCGGGCTGCGTGTCCTCGTTGTGGACCGCGCCCGCCGCGGCTCCGACACGTTGTCCACCCACGCGCTGATGCGGGGCGGCGTACTGCAGCTGCGACGTTGGGGCTTGCTGGACCGCGTTATCGCCACGGGTACGCCTCCGATACGCCGGGTGACCTTCCACTACGGCACCGAGCTGATGCCAGTCTCGCTCAAGCCGTACGCCGGGGTCGATGCCTTGTACGCGCCACGTCGCATGGTCTTTGACTCGTTGCTCGTGGACGCGGCCGAGACCGCCGGCTCCGAGTTCCGGTTCGGCGTGACCATGGCAGATCTGGCGCGGGACGGTGCCGGACGGGTGGTCGGTGTGGTCCTTCACGACCGTCGAAGGGGAAGCTGGACTGAACGGGCACCGCTTGTCATTGGAGCCGACGGCCGTGGATCGTTGCTGTCGAATCGATTGAAAGCACCGATCATCGCAACGGGCGCGTACGCGGCGGCATTTCTTTATGGCTACTGGCCCGCCCCAGACCTTGACGGCTACCACTGGTACTACGGCGACGGACTCTCTGCCGGAGCGATCCCCACCAATGACGGCTTGGCCTGCGTATTCGTCGCGGGTCCGCCTGCCACGGTCACGGCAGCCTTGCAACGTCGTGGTCCGGCCGCGGGGCATCGTCAACTGGTCAGCCAGCTCGACGTCGGTCTCGCCGAGCTGACCGCGCCGGCCGCAGAAGGTCCGGTACGGGTATTCCGCGGGCTGCCAGCCCGGCTGCATGCCGCCCATGGAGCCGGCTGGGCGTTGGTCGGTGATGCCGGATGGTGGAAGGATCCCCTGTCCACCCACGGAATGACAGCCGCACTCGGTGACGCGGAACTACTGGCCATGGCGGTGGTGACCGGGGCGGGGTCGGTGTCGGAGCACCAGGCCCGGCTTGCGCTAGCCGAGTATCAGGCCCAGCGCGATACGATCGCTTTACCGATGCATCCGATCGTGGATCGCCTCGCTTCCCACCGGTGGGATCTCACCGAGGCACGCTGGTTACTGCGTGGGCTGTCCTCGGTCATGACGGACGAGGTCGACGCGATGAGCGGTTTTGATGCGGCGCCTGCCCGCACCGCCTGATCCAGGAGGAGCGGATGCGAGTCGAGATCGATCTACTGGGCGGCTTCGCCGTACGGGTCAATGGGCAAGCCGTACCAGCTGAGGAATGGCGCCGCCGGCATGCGGCCGCATTGGTGAAACTTCTCGCCTTGGCGCCACATCGGACGTTACATCGTGAACAGGTGATCGACACCTTGTGGCCCGGCACCCCGGTCGATCGTGCGGCGCCACGGCTGCATAAGGCCGCTCATTATGCCCGCCGTTCACTAGGCCAGCCGCACGCGCTTGTCCTGTCTGGGGACAGCGTTTCATTGCTCCCAGACACTGCCGTGGTTGTTGACGTTGAGGAGTTCGAGCGACGGGCGAAGCAGGTGCTCGAAGCCGTCCAGGAACCGGGCGACATCGATGAGTCCGCGGCTGCCGTAGCCGCGTGCTGGCCGGGCGAGCTGCTACCAGAGGATCCGTACGAACCCTGGCTTGAGGGCCATCGAGACCGCCTCGAAGAGCTGCATCGGGAGCTGTTACGCCGCGGTGGCTGTTGGGAGGATCTGGCTCGTGCCGATCCCACCGACGAGGAGTCGAATCTCAGGATTGCCCGACGGCTGGCCGATAGCGGCGACCGACGCGGCGCACTGCGGCAGCTGGAGCGGCTGGAACGGGCCCTTCGCGGCGAGCTAGGTGTTTCCCAGGTCCCGCCGTTGCCTCGCTGCGCGCCGACCTCCTCGGTCCGCAGGTCCAGCGACGAGCACCGCGGGACCCGCTCGGCCGTGATCAAGAGCTGGCCCGCATCAACCGGCTGATCGCTGCGGCCAGCTCGGGCCGCGGTCGAACGCTCTTCATCTCTGGCCCAGCAGGGATCGGAAAGACTGCGATGCTGCGCTGGCTCGACGCACGTGCTGAGGAACTCGGACTGCGCGTCGGGATGGGAACAGCCGCCGCAATCGAGGGCGCTTGGCCGTACGCGCCGGTGCTCGAGGCACTGGCAGACCTGTGCCGGCGTCATCCGGTCCTGCTCGACGGGCTTGCAGACGTGTATCGCGCCGAGATAGAGGGTGCGCTCCGCGGAACCGCTGCAGATTGGACCGGCGACAGCCGCCACCAGCGACTGTTCGTCAGCGCTGCCGAGTTGCTACGACTCGCCTCCTGGGGAGCCGGAGCAGTGCTCATTATCGACGACGCCCATGACGCCGATGAGGCGAGCCTGCGCCTGCTGCACTACTTGTCCAGAGTGGCGGTCAGCGAGCGATTGATTATCGTGGTCGCCCACCGCCCATGGCCGCTACGGCCCGCGATGGATGCGATGCGACGCAGCCTGATCGGTCGCGGCACCTCAGTGCCGATGGATCTCAAATCGCTGCAGGATAAGGACATTCGACGGCTGGCGCGCCGGGCCGGTTCGGATCCCGTCGAGCTGGAGCGAATTGTCAAGCTCGCCGGCGGCAATCCGTTCGCAGCGATCGAGCTGGCTCGCACCGCCGAGACCGCCGATTACCGCACTGGCCCCGTGGGTGCGCTGGTACTTCGCGGCCTTGGTGCCGATGCGACCGCGGGATTGACTCGTGTCGCGGTGCTGGGTAGTGCGTTCAACACCGACGAGTACGTCGCCATGTCCCGGCTCGGCGAGGCACGGGCGTTCGCGCTGCTCGATGAGGCAGTGGCGGCGGGTGCGGTCGAGCGAACTGGAGCCGGCTATCGCTTTCGGCATTCCTTGGTTCGCGATGCACTGCTCGACGGCTTGCCGCCCCACCAGCTGCTGCCGCTGCGGCGTCAAGCCGCGACGGTGCTGGAGGACCTGGGTGCATCGCCGGCGAGGATCGGCCATCAACTGCTGCAAGCTGGTGATCTCGGCCCTGCCGCACCGTTCCTGCTACAGGCAGCCCGTGCTGAGGCGGCCGTCGGCGCGTACCGCGACGCCCTCTCACTGATCGACACAATCCGCGTTGACATCCGCGGCCCCGAACGAGCGCCGCTATTGGCGCTGCGCGCAGACATGCTGATGGCTACCGGCGATGCAGGCGCAGTCCCCGCTTACCGCGAGACATTGGCCGCAACCGAAGACCTCGCTGCGCGGCGGCAGCTGTTACCACGGCTCGCGCGGGCGGCGATCTTTGCCGGAGACTATGCGACGGCTGCTGACGCTCTCGACGGGCTCGAGCCCGACGGGTCCGCCGAGGACGCCGCGCTGCTCCTTGCACGCGGGAACCTGGCCTACTTCAACGGCGATCTTGCAGGGGCTGAGGCTGCGGCCGATGAGGCGCGTCATCGCCTGGCGCTGGCCGACCTGGGCGACTGGCGGCTATACGACCTCATCACGCTTCAAGGCCTGATTGCTCACTTGCGTGGCGAGTGGTTCTCACGTCTGGCTGTCGAGCTGCGGGCGGGCGCAGAACGGCCGGATCTGGCCCGCGCGATGTTCGACAGCCACCTGTGCGTTGGGGAATATCTGCTGTACGGACCAACGCCGCACGAGGAAGTCCTCATGTTGGCTGACAAGTTGCGTGAATCGGCGCGGCGGTCCGGCGTGCTACGAGCCGTCGCCTTCGCGACTGCACTGCGAGGCGAGGCCGCGTTGCTGTCTGGCGATCTTGCTCTCGCCGAGGCGGAGCTGACAGAGGCGACCGAGTTGCACCACGACATCGGCTCCACCGCGGGCGAGGCGCACAGCCTGCAACGTCTCGCCGATGTGCACCTCGCGCAGGGAAACCGGGCCGAAGCTCAACAGCTGCTCCGCCGCGCGCTGCCCCTAGCCCGCTGGTCGGCGACCGCGTTGCATCTACTCCACCGCGTCTATGGAGGGATGATTCGCGCCGCGCCGGATGTGCAAGAGGCCCGAGCCGTCGTCGACCAGGCCATCTCCACGATCGGTCAGGAAGACATGTGCCTATTTTGTTCGATCATGCTCGCCGTCCCCGCCGCAGTTGCGTGCGCCGATGCGGGTGACCTGGACGATGCCCGCAAACATCTTGCAATGGCCGAGCGGTCAGCCGCGTTGTGGAAGTGCATGGCGTGGCAGGGCGCGATTACAGAAGCGCGCGCGCACCTGGATCGAGCCGAGGGTGACCCCGATACAGCTAGGCGACGGCTCCTCGAGGCGGCTGAACTCTTCGCCGCGGCCGGTCAGCCGCTGGACGCGGACCGCTGCCTAGCCTGAGGAGCGACTTCGATCGGCGCCTCTGAGGCGAGCACCCCGCGCAAATTTCGCTGTAAAAGAACAGTCGATCTGCCGGAAGAAATTCGGTCGTCAGTGCCTTGAGTGTATGACGCTCAACTTATGAGCGACCTTCTGAGAGGCGAATTTGATGTCGACAACCCGACTCCCTGTCTTGTTCCTGACCGATCTGGTCGTACTGCCCGGCATGGTTGTGCCGATCGAGCTAGATGATGCTGCCCGAGCGGCGGTAGATGCGGCGAAGGCCCACAGCGACGACAAGCTGCTCGTCGCACCGCGTCTTGAGGACCGCTACGCCTCGTACGGTGTGGCGGCTGAGATCGTGCAGCTCGGGCGCTTGGCCACCGGCCAGGCGGCTGCAGTGATCAAGGCCGAGCGGCGAGTGAAGATCGGCTCGGGAGTCTCCGGACCCGGGACCGCGCTCTGGGTCGAGGCCGAGGAGCTTCCCGAGACCGCGCAGGATAGCGACGAGATCCAGAGGCTTGCGGGCGAATACAAGGGGCTCGTCATCGCCACCTTGCAGCGCCGTGACGCCTGGCAGGTCATTGACACCGTCAACCGAGTGACCGATCCGTCGACACTTGCCGATCTGGCGGGGTACGCACCCTGGCTGAGCGATGAGCGGAAGCGGCAGCTGCTTGAAACCCCTGACGTGGTAACGCGGCTGACCACGTTGATCGAGTGGACGAAGGCCTACATCGCCGAAACCGAAGTGAACGAGAAGATCGCGGACGATGTACGCGAGGGCATGGAGAAGAGCCAGCGGGAGTTCCTGCTCCGGCAGCAGCTGAATGCGATCCGCAAGGAGCTGGGCGAGGACGAGCCCGATGGCGCTCAGGACTATCGGACTCGGGTTGAGGAAGCCGATCTTCCTGACGAGGTTCGCAAGGCCGCGCTGCGCGAGGTCGGCAAGCTCGAGCGGGCCAGCGACCAGAGCCCGGAGTCAGGCTGGATCCGCACCTGGCTGGACACGGTCCTCGAGCTGCCCTGGAACACCAAGACCACGGACTCGACCGACATCAACGCGGCGCGTGAAGTCCTGGACGCCGATCACCACGGCCTCGACGACGTCAAGGACCGGATTGTGGAGTATCTGGCGATCCGTTCCCGCCGCGCGGAGCGCGGACTTGAAGTTGTCGGCGGACGTGGCTCGGGCGCTGTGATGGCGCTGGTCGGGCCGCCTGGCGTAGGCAAGACCTCGCTCGGAGAGTCGGTTGCCCGTGCTCTGGGCCGCAACTTTGTCCGCGTCGCGCTTGGTGGCGTACGAGACGAAGCTGAGATTCGCGGTCACCGCCGTACTTACGTCGGAGCCTTGCCGGGACGTATCGTGCGCGCAATCACCGAGGCGGGTTCGATGAACCCGGTGGTGCTGCTTGACGAGATCGACAAGGTCGGTTCGGACTATCGGGGCGACCCAGCTGCCGCCCTGCTGGAAGTGCTTGACCCGGCGCAGAACCACACGTTCCGCGACCATTACCTCGAGGTCGACCTCGACCTGTCCGATGTGTTGTTCTTGGCGACCGCCAACGTGGTCGAAACGATTCCGCAGGCACTGCTTGACCGTATGGAACTGGTGAATCTCGACGGGTACACCGAGGACGACAAGATCGCGATCGGCCGGAAGTTCCTTCTGCCGCGGCAGCTCGCGCGCGCCGCGCTAACCCCTGACGAGGTCACGGTCTCCGACGAAGCGCTACGGGAGATCGCGGCGAACTACACCCGTGAGCCCGGCGTACGCCAACTCGAGCGGTTGCTGGCAAAGCTGCTCCGGAAGGCAGCGACGAAGCTCGCGCAGAACGCGGCCGAGCCAGGCCTGATCATCGAGCCGGCAAACCTGCGTGAGTATCTCGGCAGGCCGCGGTTCACACCGGAAGCTCACGAGCGTACGTCGGTCCCAGGCGTCGCTACGGGTCTTGCGGTGACAGGTCTGGGAGGCGATGTCTTGTTCATCGAGGCTTCGGCTTTGGAGGGTGCCTCACAAAGCTCCGGTTCTGGCAGCCTGACGCTGACCGGGCAACTGGGTGATGTGATGAAGGAGTCTGCGCAGATTGCGCTCTCCTACGTACGCGCCCACGCGGATCAGCTTGGAATCACGGATCGATCGATCCTCGATCGGCACATTCACATCCACGTTCCCGCCGGAGCGGTTCCGAAGGATGGTCCGTCTGCGGGTGTCACCATGGTGACGGCGCTTACCTCGATGGCGCTCGGCCGTCCGGTGCGATCCGACGTCGGCATGACCGGTGAAGTGACCTTGAACGGCCGGGTACTGCCGATCGGCGGAGTGAAGCAGAAGCTGCTGGCTGCGCAGCGGGCAGGCTTGACCACCGTCTTCCTGCCGAAGCGGAACGAGCCCGACTTGGATGATGTGTCAGAAGACGTGCTCGAGACGATCACGGTCATCCTGACCACTGATGTCGCGGAGCTAGTCGTTCAGGCCATCGAGCCGGTCTCGCCCGCGAACGACACCAGGGCCGCTGCCTGATCCGCCAGAGTCGCCCGTGGCCGCCTGGTCTTGGTCGTATTTGGACTTGACCAGGCTGGCCACGGTGGTGATCGTGAGGGTCACAACGATCACTGTCAAAGAAACCCAGATCGGAATCTCGCCATCCCAGGGCGCCCAATCCGCCAAATGGTAGGAATGCATGGCGTGCAAGATCAGTTTGATGCCGATGAATCCGAGGATGATCGACAGTCCGACCGACAGGTACACAAGCCGCTTGAGCAGCCCGCCGATCAAGAAGTACAGCTGTCGTAGTCCCATCAACGCGAAGACGTTCGCAGTGAAGACCAGGTACGGCTCTTCAGTCAGGCCGTAGATCGCCGGGATCGAATCGAGCGCGAACAACAGGTCGGTGCTGCCCAACGCGACGATCACGATCAACATCGGGGTGATCAGTCGCTTGCCGTTCTCTACCACGGTCAATTTCGTGCCGCGGTAGTCCTTCGTTGCATTGAATCGCCGCCTGACAAACCGCAGAGCCGGATTGTCAGGCGGTTCTTCGGTCTGGTCTTCATGCTTGCGGTAATCCAGATAGATCTTGATCGCGGTCCACACCAGGAACGCTCCGAAGATGAAGAACACCCAGCTGAAGGCATTGATGACCGCTGCACCCACCGCGATGAAGATGCCGCGGAAGATCAGAGCCAAGATGATGCCGACCAAGAGCGCGAACTGCTGCAAATGCCGAGGCACTTTGAGCTTGGTCATGATGACCAAGAAGATGAACAAATTGTCGATCGACAGGCTGTACTCGGTGAGCCAGCCTGCGTAGAACTCGCCGGCATAGCGCGGTCCTGAGATTGCCCACACGCCGAGGCCGAAGATCACTGCCAGGGTGACGTAGATGCCGATGAAGAGACCCGCCTCCCGCATCGACGGTTCGTGCGGCCTGCGGCCGAGAATGAGCACGTCGATGACCAAAATGGCCACCATCACGATGACTGTGATGGTCCACGCGTAGAGGTGAACCTCCATATGGAGTCCTTCCGAGACGGGATTCGGCGAACTGACTCAGTCTCGGAGGTCTCTTCCGCCAGGCTTACCGGCCGAGGGCACCGGGCTGTCTGGTTGGGATTAGACCCTGTCCGGAACGATCCGTGATGACGATGCCTCCGCGGGGGAATACTCCCCTCCGCTATTCAGTATGTCAGCAGGGGCGGGACGGATTCACCTCAGTGTTCAGCGGTTGGCCTCCACCATCTGCCGTAGCTCCTTCTTGAGATCGGCGATCTCATCGCGCAGTCGGGCCGCAAGCTCGAACTGCAGATCGGCCGCGGCTGCGTGCATCTGTGTGGTGAGCTCTTGTACGAGGTCGGCGAGGTCGCCTGCTGGCAGACCGGCGAGCCGCCGTGCCTGCGCGGTCGTCTCCTTGGCGCCGAGTGACGGTACGGGTGCTCGGCCCCGCCCTCGTTGCCGCCCGCCGAGCAGGTTGTCAGTGTCGACGTCCTCTCGAGCCAGCATGTCGGTGATATCGGCGATCTTCTTCCGAATTGGCTGCGGATCAATGCCGTTCGCGAGGTTGTACGCCACCTGCTTCTCTCGCCGGCGATTGGTCTCATCGATTGCCGCGGTCATCGAGTCGGTGACCGAATCGGCGTACATGTGTACCTCGCCGGAGACGTTACGAGCGGCCCGGCCGATCGTTTGGATCAGGCTCTTCTCACTACGCAGGAATCCTTCCTTGTCGGCATCCAGGATTGCGACCAGCGAGACCTCCGGCAGGTCCAGACCCTCGCGCAGCAAGTTGATACCGACCAGGACATCGAACTCACCTGTCCTTAGCTCCCGTAGTAACTGAACCCGCTGCAGTGTGTCGACCTCGGAGTGCAGATAGCGGGTACGGATGCCGTTCTCCAGGAGATAGTCGGTGAGGTCCTCGGCCATCTTCTTGGTCAGAGTGGTCACCAGAACCCGCTCACGCCGCTCGGTGCGGGCTCGAATCTGGCCCATCAGATCGTCGATCTGGCCGTGAGTCGGCTTGACAATCACTTGAGGATCCACCAGGCCGGTTGGCCGGATCAGCTGTTCGACGAAACCTCGCGACCTGGCCAGCTCGTAGTTGCCTGGAGTAGCAGACAGATAGACGGTCTGGCCAATGCGCTCCACGAATTCCTCGAAGCGCAACGGTCGGTTGTCCATCGCGCTGGGTAGCCGAAAGCCGTGTTCGACGAGCGTGCGCTTCCGGGACATGTCACCTTCGTACATGCCACCGATCTGCGGCACGGTGACGTGGGACTCATCGATAACCAGGAGGAAGTCCGCCGGAAAGTAGTCCAGCAGGCAGTTAGGCGGGCTACCGGCCGCACGACCGTCGATATGCCGGGAATAGTTCTCAATCCCCGAACACGTGCCGATCTGCCGCATCATCTCGATGTCATAGCTGGTGCGCATCCGCAGCCGCTGGGCCTCCAGCATTCGCTGCTCCCGCTCGAGCTCGGCAAGCCGGTCGGCCAGCTCGAGTTCGATCCCCCGGATGGCTCGCTCCATTCGTTCCGGACCTGCAACATAGTGGCTGGCGGGAAAGAGATAGATCTCGCGATCCTCGGTGACGACCTCGCCAGTCACCGGATGCAACGTGCTGAGCTTCTCGATCTCGTCCCCGAAGAACTCCACCCTGACGGCGAGCTCCTCATACATCGGGAACAC
>Ga0111538_10009956_pt1 | contig 12656 bp, 10 predicted proteins | sample SoiMethybrSBSTD1_FD_79669 | JGI IMG/M metagenome (GOLD analysis project Ga0111538, IMG submission 79669) | Bulk soil microbial communities from a Populus tree surrounding site in Tennessee, USA - Soil MetaG P. TD hybrid SBSTD1 (version 2)... | ecosystem: Environmental > Terrestrial > Soil >...
GGTCAGCTCGTCGAACGGCCGCTGCACGTACACCGAGGCCATGTGGATCAGGATGTCCAGGTGGCCGAGCGTTTCTGCCGCCTGGCCGACAACGGTGACGCAAGACTCCGGGTTGGCGAGGTCGGCCGGCAGCGCGACAGATCGGCGGCCGAATGAACGGACCTTGGCGACGGTTCGCTCGGCATCATCCCGAGAACGGGCATAGGTGACAGCGACGTCGGTGCCGCGGCGCGCCAGCTCCTCGGCCACGACTGCGCCGATTCGCCGACCGCCCGTGATGAGCGCCGCCCGATCGGTCAGCTCCATTACCGTTCTCCGCGCGGTTGCTCGCTCGAGGAGTCGAGCGTCTCGACGAGTTCCGTCAAGCGGGCGATTTCGTCACGCGCGGCGTAGATGACCGCTCGCCGCTCCTGCAGCGACGGCGCGTGCCACGCTTCATTCTCGAACCGAATCTGGCCGTCGTCGCTGAAGTCGACCAGGACCGCGTCCATTGGACCGACGTAGAGGTGCATCGCCATGAGGTCATCCGATGCCAGCGGCCGCCGCGGCGCGCATCGCGTCGTCGACGCCAAGGACCACGGTGGCATGAGTCCCGGGCGCCCCCCCGCCGCAGTAGGCGTACTCGACGTTCACACCGGCATCGGCCAGCAGCCGTAGAACCGGCGCGAGACCACCCGCGTGGTGCGGGACAGCCACCGTCAGCACGTCGCGGCGCACCACTTTGTGGCGCCGCTCCCGCAGCGCGCCGTCCGTTCGCACCGGGTTGTCGACAACGAGCTTCAGGTGCCCAGCCGGCTCGAGTGACAGTGCGACGATGTTGATGTGCTCGCCGGCGAGCACGCTGCACAGGTCAGCGAGCGCGCCGGGGCTGTTGGGAAGCCGGAGCGAGAACTCGGTATCTACCGCCATCGCGGCAGATTATCAGAAGCGCCGCAGCGCCGCGCGTCAGCTGTCGCTTCCGGATCGGTCGAGCGAGGCATTCGCCGAGGCGGCGAGTTTGGCGAGAAGGCTGTCGATCGTGTCGGGGGTCATTGGCGGATCGGTGCGCCGGGTCACGCCGTCGATGCGGTGCGTGCGCCAGTAACGCAGCGCCACGATGAGGAGCTGAACTTCCCTGGTGTCGAGACTGCTGGTGAACATGAGGAGCGATTCAGCGCTCCGTAAGAAGGCCGGGCGTTTCAGCACCCGGCCTTCTCAAGTCAAGTCGACGAATCGTGAATCGAGTCTACGCCAGGACCTTGATGACGACGCGACGGTTCTGCGAGCGGCCGGCGCGGGTGTTGTTCGGCGCGACAGGCTTGTCCTCGCCGTAGGTGATGACGTTCATCTTGTGCAGCGGAATCTGGTGCTGCTCATAGAGGTAGCGCTTGACGGCTTCGGCGCGCTCCAGTCCGAGTTTCTCGTTGTAGACCTTGTCGCCAACGTTGTCAGTGTGCCCTTCGATCTCGAAGAAGGCGCCCTTCGGGTCGGCCTTGATCGAGCTGATCATCTGATCCAGCTTGGCCTTGGCGTCGTCAGGCAGCATGGTCTTGCCAAAGGCGAAGTTGCCCTCGTCCTCGCTGAGGACCACTTCGAAGACGATCCGCTTCGAGGCGCGGTCGATCGCATCAGCCTTCGACGCGGCGGCGGTTGCGGCGGAATTAGCCTGCGTGGCCGTGTTCTGTGCCTGCTGAGCGGCTGATCCCGCGGCTGTCGCTTTCTGATCGGCGGCCGCCGCCGCAGCCTGCGCCGCCTTCTCGACCTCGGAGATGCGGCCCTCGTTCTGGCGAGTCCGCTCCTGCGTCTCCTCGACCGAGCGGCCCAGCGAGTCGACCTTGTCGTTCACTTCGCCGACGCTGGTGCGGACGAACTTCTTGGTGGCGCAGGCAGTGGACCCACCAACCGCCAGCACGGCAATCGGGATGGCCACGAAAAGATTCCGGAACATGTGCGAACCTCCTACTGCGAAATCGGGCGAGATTGCCCCGCAATGTAACCGCTCCGGGCACGAACGGTCAGGTCCTTGTCGCGCGCTCGGACCACGAGCGGGTGCCAGCCCGGTTTTCCGCTCGATTCAAATGCGATCAGGTACTGATGGCGCAGCTCGTCGATCACCTGCCGAGCCGCGACGCTGCGCTCCGCCGGCGTGCTCACCACGAAGGAATGACCCCCGGTCCACGATGCGAGGTCGGCGAGAGAGCCGGTCAGCGCTGACTTGAACGCCGACGGCACGGCCTGCTCCGCCGATGGGTTGTCAATTGACGGCACGATGCCAAACACATAGACCGGCACGTCAATCGCGCTCGCAATGCCTGACACCTCGCCCGGCGACAGTCGGCTTGCGTTGTCGACACCGTCGGTGAGCACCACGACAGCCCGGCGACGTCCTTCGCGTCCATCGAGTCTGCGCGCCGTCTGCGCGATGGCGTCGTGCAGACCGGTGGCCCCGAATGGCGTCACCAGGTCGAGCTCCGGTGGCAGCGCTTGAAGTCCCCTTGTGAACGGGGTCATCTGCGCCAGCCGGGTGTCGAAAGTGAACACGGCGGCTTCATCACGCTCCGTGTCGAGCCAGCTGAGAAGATGGGCCGCGGATTCCCGGGCGCTCCGGATTCGCGACTCCATGCTGCCGCTGACGTCGAACAGCACCGCGATACTGACTCCCGACATGTCGTGGCGGAAATCGGTAATTGGCCGCATCTGTCCGTCGTCGAAAATGTCGAAATCGCCGACCCGAAGATCGCGCACAAAGCGCCCCTTCCGATCGCGAACCACGGCGCTGACGCGCACGAGATCGACGCTCGACTTGAACGACGCGACCGGCTCGCCGCCTTGAACGGGAGCGTTCTGCCCGCTGGTCCCACCTTGGGGGGTCTGGGCATCAAGTTTCCCGTTCTGCGCAGTTGCGAGCATCGCAATAGCCGTAATGATGAGCGTGCTCCGCTTCATCTGCTCCCCTCTATTCCAAACCTTTGCCATTCGTACAGATTGACGCATGGTCGCTCTATGTCCTTGTAGTGTAGGGCCTTGCGGTGCCGTAGTGAAAGAAGACGTGTACGCCTGGGCTGGCGGCGAAGTGGGAAATTATTACACAGTAGCGGCCGGATGGTTCTCTGTGTGTAATAATTACACGCCATCTCGCCCGAGCTAGCAGTGACATGGTCAGGCTTCGGAGTAGCCAAACTGATGCCTTGTGGAGATCTATCGGCTGGTGACCAGCTCGTGCGCACTGTCCTCTGCCGTTTGCTCGCGCCGCGGTAAGATGCCCACGTGACCTCGGCCAACACGGCGATTCCCGTTTCCCACCGCCTCGGGCAGTTCTCCTACGCCATTCGCAATATCGTGGTCGAAGCGAAACGGGTGGAGGCTTCGGGCCGCCGCGTCCGCTACATGAACATAGGGAACCCGCCGGCGTTCGGGTTTCAGCCGCCGGCACATGTACTCGAGGCAGTCGAGCAGGCCATCAGGGATGGGGAGAACGGGTATTGCCCCTCGCCAGGGATTCAGCCCGCACGCGAGGCCATCGCCGAGGAGTACACGCGCCGAGGTTGGGCGATCTCGCCCGATCGCGTGCTGGTGACGGCCGGAACATCCGAGGGCATCGAGCTCGCGCTGACGGCGCTCGTCGATCCGGGGACAGAGGTGCTGGTGCCGATGCCGACGTATCCTCTGTACACAGCGGTTCTCGCCAAGCTGGGCGCGAAGCCGGCGTTTTACAGAACCGACCCGGCACGAGGCTGGCTGCCGGATCTCGATCACCTCGAGCGTGCGGTGACTCCGGCCACACGCGCCCTGGTCATCATCGATCCCAACAACCCCACCGGCGCGACCTATCCGGCGGGGGTCCGGCGCTCGCTCATCGCGATCGCGGAGCGCCACGGACTTCCGATTCTGGCCGACGAGGTTTACGGCGACCTCGGATACGACGGCCCACTGCCACCGATGGGCAGTCTCGCACCATCGGCAGCGATCATTTCGTTCTCGAGCCTGTCGAAGGGCTATGCAGCGCCGGGCTGGCGAACGGGTTGGCTCGCCGTTGGCGGCTCACCGCGGCTCGACGACGTGGTCACTGCGGTTCGCAAACTCGCGGACGGTCGCCTCTGCAGCACGACTCCCACACAATACGCGATTCGGGCGGCTCTGACCGGCGACCGCGCGCCGCAGCAGGCGCTTCGCGACGCGATGCGGGACCGTGCGTCGATCACGACGTCGATGCTGCGGGCCATGCCTGGGGTCTCGTGCGTCGCGCCGGCTGCGGCGTTCTATGCGATGCCCAAGGTCGACCTGCCCGCGGGCAAGACCGACGAAGACTATGTCCTGGGTCTTCTGCGGGCGACGGGGATTCTGTGTGTCTATGGGTCGGGCTTCGGCATGCCCGGCAGCGATGGGTACTTTCGAATTGTGTTCTTGGCCTCGCCAGACGAGCTGCGCGAGATCTACCAGTTGATGGGCGGGTTCACCGCCGACTTCCTCGCCTGACCGGCCGCGTCTAACGAGCCCGCCGACAGTTACGAAATTGACGTGTTTGCGGGCACCAATCTTGATACCCTCCTGCCCGGGAGATGCCAGCGTCCGGCTATAGACCGCGACGCGTAAGGTCAATCGGCGATCAACGGATGGGAATTCTGGCGAAACCGGCGCGGCTATCGGACGAGTGGTTCGGCAATGTCGCCGTCATTGCGTTCATGGCCGTTCAGTACCTCGACGGGTTCTACACGTACGCGGGATTCTCGATCTGGGGCCTGAGTATCGAGGCCAATCCGCTGATTCGCCTCGTCGTCACCGCTGTTGGCCCGGGAACCGGACTCGCCGCGGCAAAGCTCATCGCGATCGCTTTCGGCGTAGTCTTGCATCTCCGGCGTGTGCACTCCGTCGTGGCCATTCTGACGGCTGTTTATCTCGTCCTTTCCATCGCGCCGTGGACGGCGCTGCTCTTCCTGAGCTGAGCTGAAGTCGCCTTGGTGGCGGCCTTTTGTCGCGCGCGAACCGGGCTTGGTCAGCCGGGCAAGCGCTTATACTGAAGGCTGCCGCAATTCGTCCATGAAGACCCGGCTGCTGCTCACGCTCGCGATTATCGCGTCGTTGTTGCAGAACGGCGCAACTCTCACCGCACAGGTCTCGCGGACTCCGCCGGCGGCAACGCCTGGCGACGAGTCGGCCGATGCGCGGGCAACCGCTGTTCTGCTGCAGCGTCTCGAGCAGGTCGCCCGTTCAGGCAACGAAGACGACTATCTCGGCCTCCTTGCTCCCGATGCCGGACGCGAGCGGGCCGTGACCTTCGCCGAAGAGACGTTCACGAGCCCGAGCGACCGCGTGGTTCTCCAGGAGCGCGAGCGCCTGCGCATTACGCGCTCGACCCCACCGACGGAAGCTTTTCGCCTCGTCATTGACATGTTCGCGGAGACGGGTGCGAAGGCGCGAGTCGCGACGCTCCAGCTCGATGTCACCCGGGGTTCGGACGGCTGGCAGATCGTCGACCAGCAGCTGCTGTCCGTCGTGGAGAACCTCTATCGCCTGGCGGTCGAGCGCACGCGTCAGTTCACCGCTAGGAACTTCACGGTACGTGCCGAAGACCTGGCACTGACCCTGAACGACGGGTCGGTCTTCGTCATCGAAGCCGACCAGGGCACGACCGGTCTCGTGCTGATCGGCAACGGCACGCTGCACTTCGAGCCGACGCCGGACACCGAGAAGGGCCAGGTGCGGTTGTTCAGCGGCGACTCGGCGGTCGACACGCGTTTTGAGGCGGCGTACGTGCGGATGGGATCGGTCAGCGGCCACGTCGAGCTGAGCGCGCTGACGCCGCGCGCGGTCGATCCACGCGACCTACGCCGCGCCGAGCAGATCTTTCGCGAAGAGTCCGCCAAGTCCTACGTGCTCGATCTCGCCGATCTGTCCCGGGACGCCTGGTCGCTCCTGCCTTCGTTCGACGACTTCCTCGCCGAAGTCCGGACGCGCCGGTATGGCACGCTGACCTACGCGAGATCGTTCAACGAGGCCGAGGACATCACATTTTTCGAAAGGCGCCGTGCACGGAACATCGCCGTGTACGCGTCGGCGGCGAAGCTGGCTTCGCGGGGCCGCTTCTACGACGAGGATGCGCTCGCGGCGTACGACGTTCTGCACTACGACATCGACCTCGCGATGCAGCCGGATCGCCTCTGGCTGGACGGTAGCACGACGCTGCGTCTCAAGATCCAACTGGCCGCGGTCAATCAGTTGACGCTGCGCCTGGCCGATACGCTGGTCGTGCATTCGATCGTGAGCGACAGGTTCGGTCGACTGTTCAGCCTTCGCGCGAAAGGGCAGAACGCCGTTCTCATCAACCTCCCGACTTCGGTCGTGGCCGGAACTGAATTGTCGCTGACCATCGACTATGGCGGCCGCCTCGAGCCGCAGCCGCCGGATCGGGAGAACGTGGGCCAGCAGGCCGAGGGCCCGACGTTCGGCGGCGCCGTTGGGGACCTTCCGCAGGTCTTCGGATCGCGCGGCGAACCCAACTACCTATATAGCAACCGAAGCTACTGGTATCCGCAGGCGCCCATTTCCGATTACGCGACCGCTCTGATTCACATTACCGTGCCCGCGATGTACACCTGCGTCGCGACCGGAACGCTGCAGCCGAAGTCGCCGACGTTCGTGACTGCCGTCGGCTCGCAACCTGGAAAGCTGTATCGGTTCCGTGCCGAGCGGCCGGTACGCTATTTGAGCTTCGTGGTCAGCCGCTTCGAAGAGAACGAGCGGGTGACGCTGACGTTCGAACCGCGCACGCTGCCGCCGTCGACGGTTGCCGAGCGATCGCCGGTGGCGTCGCTCGTCATGATCGCAACCGATCGCCTACCGGCGCCGAAACCCGCGCCACCGACGATTCTTCCGGCGGTCTACACCTCGCTCGATCTGCGCGTCGCCGCCAATTCGCGGCAGTCGTCCCGCGCTCGCGAGTACATGACGCGTGCGAACACCATCGCCCGGTTCTACGACTCGGTTCTCGGCGACATTCCCTACGACAGCTTCACGATGGCGCTGACCGAGCATACGACTCCTGGCGGCCATAGCCCTGGATACTTCGCCGTGCTCAATCAGACGCTGCCGGGGGCGCCCCTTACGTGGCGCAACGACCCGGCGTCATTCGACGGGTTCCCGGAATTCTTCCTGGCTCACGAGCTCGCGCATCAGTGGTGGGGTCAAGCCGTCGGCTGGCGCAATTACCACGAGCAGTGGCTGAGCGAGGGATTCGCCCAGTACTTCGCTGCCCTCTATGCCGAGCAAGCGCGCGGTCCTGATGCCTTTGCCTCCGTCCTCCGCCAGCTGAGGAAGTGGGCGATCGATCGTTCGGATCAGGGGCCGGTCTATCTGGGGTATCGCCTGGGACACATTCGCAACGAGGGCCGCATCTATCGCGCACTCGTCTACAACAAAGGCGCGACTGTGTTGCACATGCTGCGACGGCTGCTCGGAGACGAGGTGTTCTTCAAAGGCATGCGGCGCTTCTATGCCGATTGGCGGTACCGCAAAGCCGGAACCGACGACTTCCGAATTGCCATGGAAGCTGAAAGCGGCCGCTCGCTCGAGCGGTTCTTCGAGCGGTGGATCTACGCGTCGACGCTGCCGTCGATAAAGATGTCCACACGCGTCGAGAACGGTGCGGACGGTGCGGAACTGTTCGTGCACATCGAGCAAGAGGGCGATATCTTCGATCTACCGCTTCCACTGACCATCGACCTCGCCGATCGCTCCTCGCAGCACATCACCGTGCCGGTGACCGATCGAATTGTCGAGACTCGCATCCCGCTGGCGGGTACTTTCCGAGCGGTCGACGTCAACCGCGACGACGGTGCGCTGGTCGAGGTCGTCCGGGCGCCCTGACACGTCTGTTCCCGCCGGGCCTCAATCTGGCAGCCTGCCGCCCCGATTGATATGATCGAAGGTCCATGGAAACCGTCACGCTGACGATTGACGGCCGGCAGATCACCGTTGCCAAGGGGAAAACGGTGCTGCAGGCCGCTATCGAGAACGGCATCTCGGTGCCGTACTATTGCTACCACCCGGGCATCGGCATCGATGGGTCGTGCCGGGTCTGTATCGTCAAGATCGAGAAGATGCCCAAGCTGCAGACGTCGTGCTCGACGGTCTGCGCCGAGGGGATGGTCGTCGACACGCGGTCGGCCGACGTCGAAGCGGCGCGCGCCGGTGTGTTCGAGTTCCTGTTGATCAATCATCCGCTGGACTGTCCGGTCTGCGACAAGGGCGGCGAGTGTCCGCTTCAGGATTTCTCCTACACCTTCGGTCCCGATCAGAGCCGCATGGAGTTTCCGCGGCGGACCTTCGACGGGGACGGCGCCAAGGCCGACGTCGACTTCGGCCCGACGCTCATGCTCAATCGCAACCGGTGCATCATGTGCACGCGGTGCGTGCGATTCATGCGAGAGGTCGAAGGCGACGCGCAGATCAACATCATCGACCGCGGCTATGGAAGCGAGATTGCGACGTTCCAGGATCAAGGCGTCCACTCGCTTATTTCCGGCAACCTCATGGACGTGTGTCCGGTGGGCGCCATTACCACGCGCGACTACCGGTTCAAGTCGCGGCCGTGGGACAACCCGAACGCGGCCGACACGATCTGCACGCAGTGCTCGAGGGGCTGCAATACGACGGCGTGGCTGAAGGCCAAACCCGAGTGGGCGAAGGGTTCGCGGCTGATCCGATTCACCCCGCGCTTCAACCCGGATGTGAACGGCTACTGGATGTGCGACATCGGCCGCTTCGGGTACCACTGGATCGAAAGCGAAGCGCGCCTGCGCAAGCCGCTCGTCAGCGACGCGGGCGGACACCAGCGGGCCGTGACCTGGCACGAGTTGATGCCGGCGTTGCGCGATCGGCTCGCAGCGGCCGGAACGGCGAATCCGGATGGCGTCCGGTTCCTGTTGTCAGCACACGCGTCGAACGAAGAGCTGTTCCTCTTCAGGCGACTGACCGAGGAACTGCTCGGGGCTGCCGGCCCGGAAGCGATCGCCATCTCCTGGCGCACATCGCCCAAAGATCAGCCGGCCCAAACCAAGTTCAAGATTTCAACGATCGATGCACCTAACGTCAATGGCGCGCGGGCGCTCAATCTCCTTCCGGGCAGCGTCGGTCAGGCGCAGGGGCCAGCCGAGCTGGCCGCCTTGAAGGCCGCGGTCGATGCGGGAAACGTCACCGCCCTTTACGTATTCGACCCCGGTCCGGAAGGGTCGATCGGCGATGTGCAGTGGATCGTGGACGCCAAGGCGGGCGGCCGCCTGCCGCTGCTCGTCGTTCAGGGCGTCCTCCTGACGCCGCTGGCTCGAGCTGCCGATTTCGTCCTGCCGGGCGCATCGTTTGTCGAGAAAGAGACGTCTTACGTCAACGAGCAGGGGCGGCTCCAGGGGACGTCGCGGGCGATGTCGGCGCCCGGCGAGAGCCTCGAGGACTGGCAGGTGCTCGTCAATCTGAGTGCTGCTCTGGGCGTGCCGTTCGAGTATAAGGATGCGACCCAGATCCGGGCGGACATCGCCCGGCGACATGCTGAGGTCACAGGACTGGCGGGTATCGCGACCTTGACGTTTGCGCAGCCGGTTTCGGCACGCAATTGGCTACAGGCGTCGAACCCATCCGAACGGTGGAAGTGGGATTTCATGTTCCAGGATCTACCTCCGGTCAAAGGTGCCGTCGACCCATCGTCGTTACCGATGCCGCCGGGGTTGATCCCGCTCAAAGAAGTGAAATAGGACCGTGCAGCAGCAATACCGCGCCGGAAGCATCATCGCCGTTCTGGCGATTGCCCTGACGTACGCGCCGGCCCTGGCGCAGATTCAGCGGCCGCGGGCCGACGTCACGCCCATTCTTGCCGTTGACGGGGTTCGGCCCGGAAGTGAGCTTCGAGCGGCGCTGCAGGTCAAGCTTCCCGACGGCTTCCACGTGAATTCGAACAAGCCGAGAGACGAGTCGCTCATCCCAGTGCGTCTGACTGTGACGGCGCCTCGCGGGGTCGAAGTGACGGAGCTCGTGTTTCCGCTGCCGACCGACTTGAAGCAGCGGGGCGCGGAACAGCCTCTGAGCGTTTTCGAGCGCGAGTTCATCATCGGCATTGCGATGACCATCGCTCCTGAAACGACGCCCGGAGACCTCGTGATTCCGGCCGCCCTCCGTTACCAGGCCTGCGACGAAACGATGTGCTACATCCCGACCACGGCCGAAACGTCGTGGACGGTCAGAGTGGTAGCTCCAGGCGGCACCGTCAGGCCGCTCCATCCCGAGATTTTCAAAACGATCGCCTTTGGCCGTGGCGAGAAGCCGGAAGAGGCGTCACCGACGGCGGTGGCGACGGCACCGACGACGCCCTCCGCGGGCGGCGGTCCGGTTGCAGTCGCCGGCGGATCCGCCGGCGCCGACCCGGTTGCCAAGCTCGATGAATTCGCAGTGCTCGGTTCGACCGGCGGCTACCTTGGGACGAGCGATTTCCTGCAGTTCATTCGGGACACCGAAAGCGGCGTGCAGCAGAAGGGGATGTTCGAGGGCCGCGGCCCCCTGGCCATCCTTCTGCTCGTATTCCTGGGCGGCCTGGCTCTGAACCTCACACCGTGCGTACTGCCGATGATTCCGATCAACCTCGCCATCATCGGCGCCGGGAGCCGGGCCGGATCGCGTACGCGAGGCTTCTGGCTGGGTGCCGTATACGGCGCGGCAATGGCGGTCGTCTACGGCGTGCTGGGTCTGATCGTGATCCTGACCGCAGGCACATTCGGGACCATCAACGCCTCACCCTGGTTCAACGCCGGCATCGCGATCCTCTTCGTCATTCTCGCGCTCGCGATGTTCGATGTCCTGGTGATCGATTTTTCGAAATATTCGACCAAGTTCAACGTCGGTCAGCCGGGCAGCGGCAGCTTCGTCGTCGCGTTCGCGATGGGTGCCGTCGCGGCGCTCCTGGCGGGCGCGTGCGTGGCGCCGGTGGTCATCCAGGTCGTGCTCTTCTCCAGCAATCTCTATGCAGGCGGGACGACCGCTGCATTAGCCCTTCCGTTTTTCCTCGGCATCGGGATGGCTATTCCATGGCCGATTGCCGGGGCTGGGCTGTCGGCGCTGCCAAAACCCGGAGCGTGGATGGTCCGGGTGAAGCAGGTCTTCGGCGTCTTCATTCTCGGCACCGCGCTCTACTACGGCTACGAAGCGTACAGCCTCTTTGCGAACCGCTGGGTCGATGCGTCGGACGTCACGGCCAGCGTCGAAGAGAAATTGAAAGAGGGCTGGCACGCCTCGCTGGCCGATGGGCTCGCCACCGCGCAGCGCGAACAGAAGCCGGTGCTCATCGACCTCTGGGCCACGTGGTGCAAGAACTGTCTGACGATGGACAAGACCACGCTGGCGGACAGCGAAGTGACCGGCGCGCTCTCCAATTACGTCAAGATCAAGTTCCAGGCAGAGAATCCTGACGAATCGCCGGCGAAGCAGGTGATGCAAAAGTTCGGTGCGGTCGGTCTACCGACCTACGTCGTCCTCCGACCGCGCTCCAACGAACAGTGATCTTCACGCGTCGCACAGGCGCCACGCGCTCGCGGATGTGATACTCTGACGCGACCGATCGCGTTCGCACGTTCAGAGACGAACTGCATGAGATCATCCGCGGTGAGAATGACGTGCAGTGCAGCGGCCGTGACCGTCGCGCTGGCCGCTTCCGTCCTCATCATCCGCTCCGAACAACACATCAGTCAGCGTCGAACGAATGTTCGCGCGTTCGATGTCGTCGCCCGCGAAGGTTCCGCCGCCCTGTCCGGTCTCCGCGCCTCGCAGCAGGCGTACGTCGCACCGGGACAGGGTCTCGGCTTCTGGATGTCGAAGGTCGACGCGCTCCTCGAAAGCGCCTCGTCTCGGATCAGCGAGCTCGAAAAGCTGGCCGGCAGCCCTGCGTCGCGCGCGAGCCTGACGGAGAGTGCCGCGGCGGTCGAGGATCTGCGAGGCATCGACAAGCGCGTTCGGCAGTACCTCAACACGGATCAGCCGCTGATGGCGGCCGACGTCATCTTCTCCGAGGCCGGCGAGGCGGCAGCGACGGCGGGCCGTCAAATTGAAGCCGCTCGACAAGCCGAGTATCTGGCGTGGGACGCCGAGGAAGCAGCGACGCGCGCGCAACAGGTGTACGCAGCGGCCGGAGCGGCGGCCTTCTGTCTGATTGCCATTGGTTTGCTGACGCTCTTGTCGCCGGGCGCTACGCCAGTCGCCAACACTGTCGAACGGCCGCAGCCGGTCGAGTCCCCGGTGTCGGCGCCCAGCCGTGTCGAGCTGCAAGCGGCACCGGCTGGACCACCGCAGGTGTCGTCCGATCTCCCTCGGGAGATCGTGCCGGTGCTGAAAGCGACCGTGGATCTCTGCACCGATTTGAACCGCGTACGAGACGTGGACGACTTGACGCGTCTGCTGGGCCGAGCGGCGCAGGTGATGGAGGCGTCGGGTCTCGTGGTGTGGATCGGGACTCCGGGCGGCTCGAGCCTGAGACCAGCGCTGGCCCACGGTTACTCACCACAGGCTCTTGCGCGGATGCCTCACGTGCCCCGATCGGCCGACAACGCGGCGGCCGCAGCCTATCGTACCGGCAGCCTGCAAATCGTTCTGACACGGCCGGGCATCTCCGGCGGCGCGCTGGCCGCCCCGATGCTCTCGTCGAA
>Ga0111538_10009959_pt1 | contig 12655 bp, 9 predicted proteins | sample SoiMethybrSBSTD1_FD_79669 | JGI IMG/M metagenome (GOLD analysis project Ga0111538, IMG submission 79669) | Bulk soil microbial communities from a Populus tree surrounding site in Tennessee, USA - Soil MetaG P. TD hybrid SBSTD1 (version 2)... | ecosystem: Environmental > Terrestrial > Soil > Tree...
CAGCCGGGGGTCGGCGTGCGGTGCACGGCCGGACGCGGCCCGGACCCAGGCCAGGTCGTCGGTGAGGTCGGCCGGGCGGCCCGGCACCGTTCGCCGTGCGACCAGCTCGTCGAAGATGGCAGCCGTCATCGCCACGCCCTCGGGCGTCGCGATCGTGTCCTGGCCAAGGGTGTCGGTGAGGTCCATGCCGTGCACGACCGCTTCGACGACCCTGCTGGGCACGAACTCACCCAGCTGCATGAGTGCGTAGTAGCCGGAGCCGACCACGTCCGGTGAGTTCGCCCGGGCTTCCTCGATGGTGGAGGCGAAGGTTTCGGCGAGTACGTCGGGCATCTCGCCCGGGGTCTTACCTTCCACCATGGTGTAGGCGTAGTCGTAGACGGTCGGGGCGTGCTCCACGCGGGAGAAGATGAAGAAGCTGACCCGGTCCCGGCCCACTTGGCCGTCCTGCTGGCTGGAGATCAGCATCCGGGTCAGGCCGATCGAGATGTCGAGGTGGCCGGCCAGCTCGAACAGCGTCCAGTGCGGCAGTGTCTCATCGAGAGGTCGCAGCAGAGTAGGGCGGCGCCAGTCGCTCTCGTTAAGCCCGCGGAACGCCTGTTCCACACGCGCGAGCTCGGCCTCAAGCGTCTGCACGTCGGCCTGGTAGTCACTGCCCATCGCGACCTCCCTTGTCGATGTACCGGCATCCGATCCCGGCAACGCAGAACATGTCAAGGCGCCCCCGAACTCTCACGCATCTCACGCTCAGTCGGCATGCGATCACAACGCTCCGCCGGGCGCGCGATCAGGACGCTCAGCCGGGCGCGCGATCAGGACGCTCAGCCGGGCGCGCGATCAGGACGCTCAGCCGGGCGTGCGGTCAGGACGCTCCGCGCAGCACGGCACCGACCCGCCGCCCCGCCTCGGCCACGGCCGCGTCCCGCGCCGCGGTGACCTCCTCGTCCGTGAGCGTCCGGTCCGGGGCCCGGAACCGCAGCGTGTACGCGAGCGACTTGTTGCCCTCCCCCGCCTGCTCTCCGGTGTAGACGTCGAACAGGGCGACCTCCTCGAGGAGGCCGCTGCCCTCAGCGGCCGCACCGGCGGTCAGTGCCGCTTCGACCTCGGCGGCGGGCACCGACGCGGCCACCACCAGCGCAACATCCTGGGTCGCCACCGGGTATGGCGATACGGCCGGCGCTTCCACCGGGCCGAGCGCGGCCGCTGCCGACTCGATCACGGACACGTCGAGTTCGGCCGCGCAGGCCCGTGCGGGCAGCCGGAACGCCTGCAGCACCCGGGGATGCAGCTCGCCCGCGTGCCCGGCCAGCCGCTCCTGCCCCTGCTCATCGGTGATGAAGATGGCCGCGCACCGGCCCGGGTGCCAGGGCGCATGCTGATCAGCCTCCACTCGGTACGGCACCCGGCTTGCCCGCAGCACCTCGCGGATGGCCTCGATGGCGTCCTGCCATTCAGCGGGCCTGCCGTCGCCCCACCAGCCGGCCAGCTCGCGCTTGCCCGCCAGGACCACACCGAGCCGCAGCGGCTGGGCGGGCAGGCCCTCCTCCAGCGAGGCCACTTCCGCGGCCGTCGGTCCCCGGTCCACCCGCAGGATCGGGGCGGTCCCCGGCGAGCCGGGGCGCGGGCGGAACACCAGGCCCATCTCGTACAGCGCGACGTCGGCGAACCCGCGCCCGATATTGCGTGCAAGCACCCGCATCAGCCCCGGCAGCAGCGTGGTGCGCAGCAGCGGCTCCTCCTCGGTGAGCGGGTTGGCCAGCCGGACAGCGGTCCGCCGCGGATCATCGGCCGGCAACCGCAGCCGGTCGAAGTCCGCGGTGGAGACGAACGGCTGGCTCAGCACCTCGACGTAGCCAACGTCCGCCAGCGTCCGGCCGACCGATCTGCGCAGCCGCTGCGGGGCGGTCAGCCCCCGCCCGGCGGGGGCACGCGGCATCCGGGCCGGGATGTTCTCGTATCCCTCCAGCCGGATGACCTCCTCGGCGAGGTCGCTGGGGCCGACAAGGTCCGGCCGCCAGGATGGCGGGAGCACTGTGAGCGTCTCCACGCCGGGGTCGCGCGCGTCCGGCACGGACCCGGGCTCGCCGGCGGCCAGCACCTCGCAGCCCACGTCCCGCAGCCGGCGCACCACCGTGTCGCTGCCGTAGGCCTGGCCGGCCACCCGGTCGGGATAGTCGGCCCCCAGGCTGATCGTGACCCGGGGCACCCCGACGCTGGCATGGGTGCAGCCCGGCACCACGCTGGCCCCGCCCAGCGCGGCGAGCAACGAGACCGCCTTGGCCGACGCCCGCAGCGGGAGCTCCCGGTCCACCCCCCGCTCGAACCGGTAGGACGCCTCGCTGAACAGCCGGTGCCGCCGGCTCATCCTCGCGGTCCCGGCCGCCGAGAAGTGAGCCGCCTCGATGACCAGGTCCCGTGAGGTCTCCGAGATCTCGGTGGCCAGGCCGCCCATGGTGCCGGCCATCGAGATCGGCCCGGAGGAGTCGGTGATGAGAATGTCGTCGGGGTCAAGCGCGCGGTCCACGTGGTCGAGGGTCTCCAGCCGTTCGCCTGGCCGGGCGCGGCGGACCACGATCGGCCCGGTCAGCCGGGTCCTGTCGAACGCGTGCAGGGGCTGGCCCAGCTCCAGCATCAGGTAGTTGGTGATGTCCACCGCCAGCGACACGCGGCGCATCCCGCAGCGGGCCAGGCGCACCCGCATCCACAGCGGGGTGGGCATGGCCGGGTCGAAACCGCGTGCCTCGCGGAGCACGAACCGGTCGCACGCGGTCGGGTCATCGATGCTGGCCAGGTAGACCTCCGGCGACACCTTCTCCACGTCATCGGGCAGCCCGGCATCGGCCGGGTCGGCGTAGGCCGCGCCGTAGGCGGTCGCCAGTTCGCGGGCCACTCCCCGGATGGACAGGGCGTAGCCGCGGTCCGGCGTCACGGCAATGTCGAAGACGTGGTCCGCCAGCCCGGCATAGGCCACGAAGTCGGCACCGAGCGGCGCGTCGGGCGGCAGCACCAGGATGCCGGTGTGGTCGTCGCCGATGCCCAGCTCCGCGGCCGAGCAGATCATCCCCTCGGACTGGCGGTCATAGGCCTTCTTCACGGCGATCCGGAACCCGCCCGGCAACTCGGCCCCCGGGGGAGCGAACGGCACCCGGTCCCCCGTTGCGAAGTTAACTGCTCCGCAGATCACCCAGCGGGACTCGCCGCTGCCGGCGGTCACCTGGCAGTACCGGACCGGTTTGCGGAACCCGGTCAGTTCCTCGATCGCGGTGACCTCGGCGACGACCACGCCACTGATGTCGTGCCCGACCTGCTCGAACGTCTCGACCTCCAGGCCAGCCGCGGTCAGCCGCCGGGCCACGTCGTTCGCATCCGGGAGCGGCGTGCCCAGCGCCGCATACTCGGCGAGCCAGGACAGTGGCGCGCGCATCAGGCCTCCATCCCGAACGCCCTGCTGAACCGCACGTCGCCCTCCAGCGTGTCCCTGATGTCGGTCAGCCCGTTCCTGATGATCAGGCTCCGCTCAATGCCGAGTCCGAACGCGAAACCGCTGTAGCGGTCGGGGTCGATCCCGCACGCGACCAGGACCTTCGGGTTGACCATGCCGCATCCCGCGATCTCGATCCAGCCCTGCGACTTGCACACCCGGCACGGCTCCCCGCCCGGGCGGGTGGACGCGCCGCGGCACACGTGGCACTCCATCGACACGTCCGCCGATGGCTCGGTGAACGGGAAGAAGTCCGGCCGCAGCCGGGTCCGCAGTCCTTCGCCGAACATCACTTCGACGAACGCGTTGATCGCGCCGCGCAGGTCGGCCATGGTCAGCCCCTCGTCCACGGCCAGTCCTTCGATCTGGTGGAAGACCGGGCTGTGGGTGGCGTCCTGGGCGTCGCTGCGGAAACACTTGCCCGGGCTCACCACGTACAGCGGCAGCGGGCGGGTTAGCATCGCCCGGACCTGCACCGGCGACGTGTGGGTGCGCAGCACGACGCCGGACCGCTGCGTGCCGTCGGGCCCCGCCACGAAGATCGTGTCCTGCATCTCGCGGGCCGGGTGGTCGGGCGGGAAGTTGAGCGCGTCGAAGTTGTACCACTCGGCCTCGACCTCGGGCCCCTCGGCGATCTCGTAGCCCATCGCGACGAAGACGTCGGCCAGCCGGTCGGACAGCGTGGTCACCGGGTGCCGCGCGCCCTGGCCGACCCGGTCCCAGGGCAGCGTGACGTCCACCGTCTCCTCGGCCAGGGCCCGCTGGTCGCGGTCGGCCTCCAGCTCTTCCTGCCGCGCGGCCAGAGCCTGGGCGACCTCGCGCCGCGCGGCCCCGACTCGCTTGCCGGCCTCCGCGCGCGCCTGCGGGGGCAGCGCGCCGATCTCCGCGTTGGCCAGGGCGAGCGGCGAGCGGTCCCCGGCGTGCGCGAGCCGGGCCGTCTTGAGTTCATCCAGGTTGCCGGCGGCTGCGATGGCGGCGAGGGCCGCGTCCCGCATCCCGGCTACCTCGTCGGGTGACAGCACGGCCACCTCCACCGGGTCGTACTGCTTGTTCGGTGCGGACATCGGGTCCTGCTTTCCTGCGGGCACGAGGGCCGGGCAACTGTTCTGCGGCGGCCCGGCGGTTCATTTGCACAACGTCTGGCGCGTGGGACTGACCCGGACGGCGCCGCCATGCGGGAGCGCCGGTGATCCGCTGGGCCGGAGCCCGCCGCGCTACCCGAAGTCGGGCAGGCCGGCGGGCATGGTAAATCGGAACTCAGCGCCGCCGCCGGGGGCCCGCCGGACGGTGATGGTCCCACCATGCGCCTCGACCAGTCCCTTGACGATGTACAGGCCGAGCCCGGCGCCACTGCGGCGCTTGGCACGCCAGAACTGGCGGAAGATCCTCGGCACGAGCTCGGGGGAGATGCCGTCCCCTTCGTCGCGGACCGAGACCGCGACGCCTGGCACGCCGGCCGGGCGCGGGCCGCGCAAGCCGGGGGCCGCACCCACATGGCCAGGGGCGCGGGAGGCTACGGTTGTGACCGGCTCTACCACAATCGTCACGGTACCAGCACCGTGCCGGATCGCGTTCTCCACCAGATTCCCGAGTATCTGGTCCACCTTGTCGGCATCCAGCCAGGTCTCGGGGAGTTCCCCGGTGACCACCACCTGGAATCGTTCCGCCGGTTCCCCGGCCGCGACCCGCCCGGCGACGATCTTTCCGACCTGCTCGGGGATGCTGACCAGCTGGCGGTGGATCTCCATCCGCCCCGACTCGATGCGGGACACGTCCAGCAGCTCGGTGATAAGCCGGGTGACCCGGTCCGCGTCGGCATTGACGGTCTCCAGCATGACCCGCTTCTGGTCGTCGGTGAACCGTGTCCACTTGGCCAGCAGCGTCGCCGTGAACCCCTTGACGCTTGTCAGGGGCGACCGCAGCTCGTGCGCGACTGTGCTGACCAGGTCGGCGCGGCCGCGCTCCAGCCTTGCCCGCTGCTGGGCTCCGCGCAGGCTTATCACGAGACGCTGTAGCGGGCCCGGGCCAGTGGGCTGCGGCGCTCCTGGTGCCCCAAGGCGAGAGCCGCGTACGTAACCCACAGTGACCAGAAGCTCAGTCCCATCGGGCAGGTAGAGCGACATCTCCGGATGGCGGGTCCGGGTGGGCAGGCCCTGGTAGGGGTCGGCGGACATCCACCAGCAACGGCCGTCGGCGTCCCGCAACGGCAGCGCCTGCCGCACGTCCGTCCCGAGCACGTCAGCGGCGGAGATGCCGGTCAGCCGCGCCGCGGCCCGGTTGAAGACGCACACCCGCCCAGCGTGATCGGCGATGACCAGGCCGTCCGGCAGCTCGTCGGGGCCCATGTGCCCGCCGACGGGGGCGAGGGCCGCAGCGGGCACGCTCGCCAGGTCCGCCATCGGCTCGCCCGGGCTCAGCCCCTCCACGCCTGCACTGCCTCCATCGTCTCGACCTTGCCTTGACCAGAAGAGACCCGGCAATTCGCCTGCCGGGCCCCTGCCCCGCCCCGCGCCGTGCCGGAGGCGCGCCAGGAAGCAGAGCCAGCGCCCCATGTCCTGGGGCCTCTCAATGACGCAACGTGATCAGACTCTAGCGTGTTGCGGAGGCGGAAGGGCAGCCCCCCTGCCCTCATTGTCACCGCTGGACCCGGTCAGAAGGTGCCCGGCTCGCCCGGCTGGCATGGGCGGAGGCATAGAGGCACACCGCGGCGGCGGCGGCCAGATTGAGGCTCTCCGCCTTCCCGTAGATGGGGACGGCGACCACGTCGTCGGCGAGAGCCAGCACGTCGGCCGGCAGCCCCCAGGCCTCGTTCCCGAACAGCCAGGCGGTGGGGGGATCGAGCGGCCCTCCCGGCTGCCCCGGCCCGCCTGGCAGGGCCTCGTCCAGGGACCGGCCGGCCCGGCCGTCTGCCGCCACGATCCGCAGCCCGGCCGCCCGCATCGCATTCACCGCCTCCGCCACCGGTGCATCCGCCACGAGCGGCAGGTGAAAGATGCTCCCAGCGGTGGCGCGGACGCACTTGCTGTTGTAGGGATCCACCGAGGCGTCTGAGAAGATCACGCCGTCCGCGCCCGCCGCATCCGCGGTGCGCAGCACGGTGCCGGCGTTGCCCGGGTCCCGGACGTTGGCGAGGATCGCCACCAACCGCGGCGCGGCGGCGGTCAGGTGCGCCAGCGGGATGTCCACGTACCGGCACACGGCGAGCACCCCCTGCGGGGTGATGGTCTGCGCGAGCCCGGCCATGACCTCGCCGCTCACCGCCTGGACGTGGGCGCCCTGGCGGGCGGCCTGGTCGGCGAGCTCGGAGTGGCGGGCGCGGGCGGCCGCGGTGATGAACAACTGGGAGACGACGCCGCCGCTGGCGAGCGCCTCTCCTACCGCTTGCGGCCCCTCGGCCAGGAACGACCGTGCCCGCAGGCGCAGCGCTCGCTTGGCGAGCTGCCGTGCGGCCTTCACCTTCGGTGAGCGGATGCTGGTGAGCTCGGGGCCGAACGGTTCGCTCATGTCCTGCTGGTCCACGCCAAACGTTCTGCGCTGTCAGGCAGCGGCGCTGGTGGACTCGGTACCTGCGGCCGGTGGCAGGGCGTTCTTCGCCACGTCGACCAGTGCCGAGAACGCCGGCGGGTCGGACACCGCGAGCTCGGCGAGCATGCGGCGGTCCACCTCCACCCCGGCTGCCTTGAGGCCCTGGACGAACCGGTTGTAGGTGATGCCGTCCGCCCGCGCGGCGGCGTTGATCCGCTGGATCCACAGCCGCCGGAACGCGCCCTTGCGGTCCTTGCGGCCCGTGTAGGCGTAGGTCATCGAGTGGAGGACCTGCTCTTTGGCCTTGCGGTACAGGCGCGATCGCTGGCCGCGATAGCCGCTCGCCCGCTCAAGGACCACCCGGCGCTTCTTGTGGGCGTTCACAGCCCGCTTCACGCGTGCCATCGTTATGTCTCCCTCGAGGCGGTGTCGGCTACTTCGCCAGCAGCTTCTTGATCCTGCTGGCGTCGGCGGGGGCGAGCGTCAGCTCGCGTGCCAGGCGGCGGGTCCGCCTGCTCGACTTGTGCTCGAGCAAGTGATTCCGGTTCGCGCGGCGGCGCATCACCTTTCCGGTACCGGTCACCCGGAACCGCTTTCCGGCCCCACTGTGGGTCTTCATCTTCGGCATGGTCGCCGTCTCCGTCTCCTGCGCGCCTGTGGCGCGGCCCTTTCTGCGCGCCTGGCGGCGCGAGTCTTCCGTACACCGCCGGACCGGGGTTTCCGATTCCAGCGGTGCGACGCTCTGCCTTCATCCGCGGCCGGCCAAGCGTGGCTCCGGGCCATCCGCCTGGCGTCGCCGCATCGGCTCAGCCTTCGGCGGCGGCCTCCGGTGTGCTCTCGGCCTCGGCATGCCCGGCTCTGGCGGACCGCTCAGCGGCCGCGGCGGACCGCGCCGCGCGCTGCCGTGATACCGCGCGCTCGTGCTGCGCGGGCCGTTCAGCCTTGGCCTCGCTCTTCCTGCGGTGCGGCCCGATAACCATGATCATGTTGCGGCCATCCTGCTTGGGCTGGGACTCGACGAAGCCGAGTTCCTCGACGTCGCCCGCAAGGCGCTGCAGCAGCCGGAACCCGAGCTCGGGCCGGGACTGCTCGCGTCCCCGGAACATGATCGTCACCTTGACCTTGTCTCCTTGCCGGAGGAACCGCTCGACGTGGCCCCTCTTCGTTCCGTAATCATGCGGATCGATCTTGGGACGGAGCTTGATCTCCTTGATGACCGTCTGGGCCTGGTTCTTGCGTGATTCCCTGGCCTTGAGCGCGGACTCGTACTTGAACTTGCCGTAGTCCATGAGCTTGGCCACCGGTGGCCGTGCCGTGGGCGCGACCTCGACCAGGTCGAGATCGGACTCCTGGGCCAGCCGGAGCGCATCATTCAGGGCAACGATCCCTACCTGCTCGCCGTTCGGGCCGACGAGCCGTACCTCGGGAACCCTGATGCGCTCGTTGATACGGGGTTCGACGCTGATGTGACCTCCTTGGGCTTTCTCCCCCCGGCATCCCCGGGAGGGTGTGCCGCGACCATCCCGCGGGTCCTGGCTCCGGGCTGGCTACCCGGACACGCGAAAGGCCCCGCACGGCATGCATGCGGAGCCACCTAACCGCCGTCGACGTGACAAGCCCGCCGTACGCGCCCCGCGCGTGCCGGCCGTCTTGTCAGGCCTACCCGCCGGCCAGGAGCCGGCCAGGTGGGAGGTGGTCCTCCGCTTGCACGTCCAGCACCGGCAGGTGCCGGGCTGGTCGTCAGCCAAGACTAACAGCAATCTCCTGCCTGCCGGTATTCCTAGGTGCCTCCCTCGCCCGACACCGCTGCGCGGGGGCGTCGTGATGCGGTCCTGTCGATAGCGGCCCAGTTGGAGCCGGTCCTCAGCCACGACGCGATACCTGTGCGGCCGCGGACCGCAGCCACGACACGGCGGCAGTGGGGTGTGCTGTCCCGGCGTTTCTGTCTGCCGGGACGGCGCACCCGGCTACCGCCGCTCACCCACGTGCTTGAAGTGCCGCGAGACCAGCCGTTCGCATGGCTTCGAGCGGAGCCGACCTCCCGGTCATGAGCTCGACCTGGCCGACCGCCTGGTGCAGCAGTAGGTCGAAGCCGTCCGCTACGGCGGCTCCGGCCTGCCGGGCGGCGACCGCCAGCGGGGTGGGCCAGGGGTGATAGACGATGTCAAGCAGGCATCGTGGCAGCAGAACGCGCCCGGCTATGCGTTGCGCATACTGCTCCGCGGCCCCGGCGGGAACGGTGGAGATCAGCAGATCCGGGGAATCGCCTGGGGGCACGCCGAAGTCGCTGAGCGCGACCTTGACGCCCAGCCGGTCCGCGGCGGCCAGCAGGTCGCCGGCCCGCGCGGGGTCGCGGGCCGCCACGCTCACCTCGCCGACGCCAAACGCCCGCGCGGCAGCCAGAGCGGAACGGGCGGTCGCGCCCGCGCCGAGGATGAGCACCGCGGCGCCGGGCAGGAGGGACGTGCCGGTCACATCCCGCTCGGCCAGGGCGGAGATCAGCCCGGGAACGTCGGTGTTGTGGCCGTGCCGCCGACCGCCGCGCAGCACCACCGTGTTGGCCGCGCCGACCTCGGCGGCCAGCGGCTCGATGCGGTCAAGCAGTGGCAGCACGGCGCGCTTGAGTGGCATGGTCAGCGACAGGCCGGCCCAGTCGGGGCCACAGCCGGCGAGCAGCCCGGGCAGGCCCGCCTCGTCACACTCGATGGCCTGGTAGGTCCAGCCGGAGAGGCCGAGCGCCCGGTAGGCGGCCCGGTGCAGGGCCGGTGAGAGGGAATGCGCGATCGGTGAGCCGAGGACGGCGGCTTTCAGCTATTTCCCCTTGGCGATGTTCGCCGCCAGCTCGGCCCGGAACTTCTGGAACTGGGCGAAGCTGCTGGTGAACTTGGTCAGGCCGGCCTTGGGATTCACCGTGACGAAGTACATCCAGGGCCCGTGCGCCGGATGCAGCGCGGCCTTGATGGCGGCGTCCCCTGGGCTGTCGATCGGGCCCGGCGGCAGGCCGGTGCGGCGGTAGGTGTTGTAGGGCGACTTCACCTTGATCTGCTGGGCGGTGGCGATGATGCCGTACCTGTGCAGCGCGTACATCACGGTGCTGTCGAGCTGGAGCGGGATCTGCGGGCTGGTGTTCAGCCGGTTGTAGATCACCCGGGCGATCTTCGGGTAGTCGGACGTCCGCCCGCCCTCGGCCTGGATCAGGCTCGCGACGGTGATGACCTGGGCCTGGGTGAGTTCCGCGTGGGCGGCGGCGGCGGGCAGGCCGATGTCGGCCGCCTCCTTGCCGAACTGGGTGACCATCTCCTGCAGCACCTTGATCGGCGGTGTGTTGGGCTGCACGTTGTAGGTCGCCGGGAACAGGTATCCCTCAGGATTGCCGTGCGCGAAGGATGGCAGGTCGAGCGCCTTGACGTCCTTGATGGCCTGCCGGTATCCCTGCAGGTTGCCGGTATCACGGCCCAGGGTCGCGATGATCTGGGACAGCCGCCGGCCCTCGGGGATGGTGATCTTCGTCTGTACCCGTGCCGACGGCTTGAGCAGCAGGGCGAAAGCCAGCGCCGCGTTCATGTGCCGGTGCACCCTGTAGTAGCCAGGTTCCAGCGCCGTGCCCTGGCCGCTCGCCTTGGCGGCGTTGGAGAACGCGCGGGCACTGGCGATCACACCGGCTTTCTGCAGGCGCTGGCCAACAGCGCTGGCGGAATCGCCAGGGAAGATGCGCACGACCATGGTGCTGGTGCCCGGGCCGGAGAAGTCGGGCGGGTGAAGGTAGGTGCGGTACACGTACAGGTAGCCGCCGCCGGCCCCGATCAGCAGGGCGAGGAACACGCTCAGGGCCAGCCACGGCGCCAGCCGGCGCATGCGGCTCTTGCGCTTGCCGCCCCCTGCCTTGCCGGTGCCCGCTTTGCCGGGTCTCGTCTTGCCGGTGCCCTGCTTGCCGGGGCCCGTGTCGCCGGGCGGCCTGCCGCGGCCGGGCCCGCGGCTGTCACCCGGGTGGCCCACGCTGTCCTCGGTGCCGGTGCTCATGCCCGGCAGGAAGCCGTCCTCGGCGTCTCCTGGCCAGCCCTGTTGCTCGTCCACGTTCCCGTACCAGCCCCCGCGGTCAGGATAACCATGATCGCGAGCCGGGTCATGAGGGCCGGCGGTATGCTCGCCGTACTCCAGGTACTCATCGTCGTCCTCGGCCGGGTAGTCACCCGCGCCGGGGTACCGGCCGGCGTCCGGCGTAAACGGGTCGGCGCTGTGCGGCGGGGGAGCATAGCCGGGGCCGGCGAAGCCGCCGGTGTTCGCCGGGAAGTCGCCGCTCGCCATGGGGAGTCCGGGACCCGTCTCGTAACCGGCGCGATAGTCAGCCTCCGGGTAGCTGCCCTGGTCATACTCCGTGCCGGCATACTCGGCGTACCCGTAGCCGGTGTCCTCGCCCGGAGCGGTGTAGCCGCCCTCGGGATGGCCGGAATCGCCGGGGTAGCTGGGTTCATGGCCGGGGTAGCCGGGCTCATGGCCCGGGTAGCCGCCGTAGCCGGGCTCATGGCCAGCGTCGCCGAAGTAGCCGGCGCCCGGGTAGCCGGGCCCGTGGCCGGCATCGCCGGGGTAACGGGGCTCAGGACCGGCATCGCTGGGGTAACCGGGCTCGTGGCCGGCATCGCTGGGGTAACGGGGCTCGTGGCCGACATCGCTGGGGTAACCGGGCTCGTGGCCGACATCGCTGGGGTAACCGGGCTCAGGACCGGCGTCGCCGGGGTAGCCGCCTTCGGGATGGCCGACATCGCCGGGGTAGCCAGGTTCATGGCCGGGATAACCGGGCTCGTGACCGGCGTAGCCGAACGCTAGCGGAGTGTCCGGCCAGTCGCCCTCCTGCAGCGGCTGCGAGGGCAGCGAGGGCAGCGGGTCCGACGGGTGCTTGCCGGCCAGCGCCGCCGGGTCGATCCCTGGCTGTGGCATGACGGTGTCGTCCCAGCCTGGCTCCTCCCACGGCGGCCCGGCGTCCTCCCACGGCGGCCCGGTCTGGCTGTCGCTGTCCGGTGAGGTCTGCGTGGAGCCACGCGGCCGCTGGTGCGCACCGGACCCCTGCCCGGCCGAGTGGCGCCCCCGGCCGCCGTCCTCGTCCCGCCCGGCCGCGTACCCGCCGGGCAGCCATGCTCCGTGTCCGTGCGCCCCGTCTGTTTCCCGCCCGTCGTGGCGGCTCATCCTCCGGCTCCGGCCGCGGATCCGACCAGCTCGCCGGCGGGCTTGCCGGTGGTTCGCTCGGTGTCGAGCGCGCCTTGGAGAATCAGCGCGGCAGCGGCCTGGTCCACCACCGGGCGCCGCGCCCGCGAGCCGCGCCCGCCCCGGCGCAGCGCGTCATGGGCGATGACGGTGGTGAAGCGCTCGTCTACCAGGCGCACCGGCACCGGTGCCAGCCGGGCCGCCAGCGCTTCGGCGAACACCCGGGCCTGCGCAGCGGCGGCGCCTTCCCGCCCGGAAAGCCCGGTGGGCAGCCCGACAATGACTTCGATCGCGTCCTCGTCAGCAGCGAGCGAGGCCAGGCTGCCCAGGTCGCCCGGGCCCCGCGGGATGGTGGCGAGCGGGCTGGCGAGCAGTCCGTCAGGATCGCACCGTGCCACGCCGATCCGGGCCGATCCGACGTCGACAGCGAGCCGGGTTCCGAACCTCAAC
>Ga0111538_10009962_pt1 | contig 12654 bp, 13 predicted proteins | sample SoiMethybrSBSTD1_FD_79669 | JGI IMG/M metagenome (GOLD analysis project Ga0111538, IMG submission 79669) | Bulk soil microbial communities from a Populus tree surrounding site in Tennessee, USA - Soil MetaG P. TD hybrid SBSTD1 (version 2)... | ecosystem: Environmental > Terrestrial > Soil >...
CGTGCGCATGGCGCACGCACTGGAAGCCACCAGCCGGCATCCCGTCGCGGCCGCGTTCGAGGTTGCCGATGGACAGCCGCCGCTTTCGGTATCCGATGTCCGGCATGTACCGGGCCGCGGCATCGAAGCGCTGATCGAAGGACGGCGCGTGCGAGTCGGCAACGAAGCGTTTTGCGCGGAGCTCGCGGGACCCCGGACGCAACCCTTCGTCTGCGAGGTGCAGCCGGGCCGAACCGCGGTCCATCTTGCGGACACCTCAGGATGGCTCGCCGAATTTCTCCTCGAAGATTCGCTGCGCGAGCACGCAACCGAGTTTGTCGGCAAGCTGCGACAGGCGGGCATGCGCGTTCATCTCGTGAGCGGAGACCGGGACGACGCGGTCGCGGCGCTCGCGCAAAGACTCGGGATCGCGGATCATTGCGGCTGTGCAGAGCCGCAACACAAGGTCGCGTACGTCGAGAAGCTGCAACGCGCGGGACATGTGGTCGTGATGATCGGCGACGGGCTGAACGACGCACCGGTGCTCGCGCATGCCAATGCGTCGATTGCGATGGGCTCCGGCGCCGGCGTCTCGCAGCTCCATTCGGACCTGGTGCTGCTCGGCAGCCAGCTCGACTCGGCGCTCGATGCGTTCGCGCTTGCGCGCAGCACGATGCGCATCATCCGCCAGAACTTCGCCTGGGCGATCGCCTACAACGCCCTGGCCCTGCCGGCGGCCGCGCTCGGCTGGATCGGGCCGTGGGAAGCGGCGATCGGCATGGCGGCGAGCTCGCTCGTCGTCGCGCTGAATTCGCTGCGCCTCGCGCGCCGCAGGGTTCCGGATTCCGGACCATGGAAAGCCTCGCCCTTCTCATTCCCCTCTCCGTCGCGCTCGTACTCGTGATCGGATGGGTGTTCTGGCGCGCGCTGCAGGGCGGCCAGTTCGACGACCTCGACCGGCCCGGCTATGCGCTGCTCGACGACGACGACGCGCCGCGCGCGAAGGAATAGATGCGCCATTTTCCGCGTGCTTGATCCACGTCAAAAACCGCCACCGGCCGGTCCATAGCATGCCGGGCGAGAGGGGCCTTGATGCAGATTGAAGGAACGTACAACTACCAGGTCGTGCGCCAGTTCGCGGTGATGACCGTGGTCTGGGGCGTCGTCGGAATGCTGGTCGGCGTGATCATCGCCGCACAGCTCTTGTGGCCGGAATTGAATTTCAACGTGCCGTGGTTCTCCTACGGCAGGCTGCGGCCGCTGCACACCAATGCGGTGATCTTCGCGTTCGGCGGGTGTGCGCTGTTCGCGACCTCGTACTACGTCGTCCAGCGCACCTGCCATGTGCGCCTGTTCTCGGACCGGCTCGCGGCGTTCACGTTCTGGGGCTGGCAGGCCGTGATCGTGCTCGCCGCGGTGACGCTGCCGCTCGGCATCACGACGTCCAAGGAATACGCCGAGCTCGAGTGGCCGATCGACATCCTGATCGCGCTCGTCTGGGTCGCCTATGCGGTCGTCTTCTTCGGCACGCTGTACCAGCGCAAGGTCGCGCACATCTACGTCGCGAACTGGTTCTTCGGCGCGTTCATCCTGACGGTCGCGCTGCTGCACATCGTCAACAGCGCGGCCGTCCCGGCGACCTTCTGGAAATCGTACTCGGCGTACTCGGGCGCGCAGGACGCGATGGTGCAGTGGTGGTACGGCCACAACGCGGTCGGCTTTTTCCTGACCGCCGGCTTCCTCGGGATGATGTACTACTTCATCCCGAAGCAGGCGAACCGCCCGATCTACTCGTATCGCCTGTCGGTCGTGCACTTCTGGGCGCTGATCTTCACGTACATGTGGGCGGGCCCGCACCACCTGCACTACACCGCGCTGCCGGACTGGGCGCAGTCGCTCGGCATGCTGTTCTCGCTGATCCTGCTCGCGCCTTCGTGGGGCGGAATGATCAACGGGATCATGACGCTCTCGGGGGCGTGGCACAAGCTGCGCACCGACCCGATCCTCAAGTTCCTGATCGTGTCGCTGTCGTTCTACGGCATCGCCACGTTCGAGGGGCCGATGATGTCGATCAAGACGGTGAACGCGCTGTCGCACTACACCGACTGGACCATCGGCCACGTGCACGGCGGCGCGCTCGGCTGGGTCGGCCTGATCTCGATGGGCTCGATCTACTACCTGCTGCCGCGGCTCTTCGGCCGCCCCGAGATGTACAGCGTGCGCCTGATCGACGTCCATTTCTGGATCGCGTGCGTCGGCATCGTGCTCTACATCGCCGCGATGTGGATCGCCGGCGTCATGCAGGGACTGATGTGGCGCGCCGTGGGCGCGGACGGAACGTTGACGTACACGTTCGTCGAGAGCGTGAAGGCGACGTATCCGTTCTACGCGATCCGGCTGCTCGGCGGGATCCTGTATCTCGCCGGCATGCTGGTCATGGCCTACAACACGGTCAAGACGATCGCCGGCAGCCGCGCGACCGAGCCCGCGATCCCCGCGCCGGCCCACGCCTAGAGGAGATCGAGCGATGCTCACGCACGATACGATCGAGCGCAAGCCGACGCTCCTCATCGTCCTGGTGATCCTCGTCGTGGCCGTCGGCGGCCTTGTCGAGATCGTTCCGCTGTCATTCATGAAGTCGATGACCGAGCCGGTCGCGGGCCTGAAGCCGTACACGCCGCTGCAGCTCACCGGGCGCGACATCTACGTGCGCGAAGGCTGCTACAACTGCCATTCGCAGATGGTGCGGCCGCTGCGCGCGGAGGTCGAGCGCTACGGGCACTATTCGGTCGCGGGCGAATTCGTCTACGACCATCCGTTCCAGTGGGGATCGAAGCGCACCGGGCCCGACTTGCACCGCGTTGGCGGGCGCTATTCGGACGAATGGCACCGGCTGCACCTGCTCGATCCGCGCAGCGTCGTGCCCGAGTCGAACATGCCGGCGTACCCCTGGCTCGTTCGTACTGCAGCCAACGCCGAGGACATCGAGGCGAAGATGCGCGCGCTGCGCCGGGTCGGCGTTCCGTACGCCGACAAGGAGATCGCGCAGGCACCCGCCGATCTCAAGGACCGCACCGAGATGGATGCGCTGATCGCGTATCTCCAGGTGCTTGGCACCGCACTCAAGGCGAAACAGTGACGGCCATGGAAACCTTCGACATCAATTCGCTCAGAACCCTCGTGACGCTCGCCGCGATGGCGGCGTTCTTCGGCGTGGTCTGGTGGGCGTACGCGCCCTCGCGCAAGGAGCGATTCGAGCGCGACGCGCAGCTGCCGCTGCGCGAAGGCGACGACCGATGAGCGACTTCACGTCGGATTTCTGGCACTTCTACATTGCCGCGGTGTCGCTCGCGTCGATCGTCGCGTGCGGGGTGTTCCTGAAGCTGCAGAGCGTGACGGCGAAACCCAAGGACACGACGGGCCACACTTGGGACGAGGACCTGACCGAGTACGACAACCCGCTGCCGCGCTGGTGGGCGTGGCTCTTCTACCTGACGATCGCGTTCTCGCTCGGCTATCTCGTGCTGTATCCGGGCCTGGGCAGCTACAAGGGCACGCTCGGCTGGACGCAACTCGGGCAGCTCGAGGACGAAAACAAGGTGGCGAACGCCGAGTTCGGGCCGCTGTACGACAAGTTCGCCAAGCTTCCGGTCGAGACGCTGGCGAAGAGCGGCGAAGCGATCGCAGTCGGGCAGAAGCTGTTCCTGAACTATTGCTCGCAGTGCCACGCATCCGACGGCGGCGGCAGCCGCGGCTTCCCGAACCTGACCGACAAGGACTGGCTCTGGGGAGGCACGCCGGAAACCATCAAGGCCTCGATCACCGAAGGAAGGACCGGCGTGATGCCGCCGTTCGGGCCGGTGCTGGGAGAGCAGGGCGCGAAGGACGTCGCGCACTACGTTCTCTCGCTCTCCGGGTCGACGAGCGACTCGATCCGCAGGGCGCGCGGCGAGCCGCTCTTCAAGGCGAACTGCGCGGCGTGCCACGGCGCCGAGGGCAAGGGAAATCCGGCGATGGGTGCGCCGAACCTCTCGGACACGACGTGGCTGCACGGCTCGGGCGAGCAGGCGATCCTCGAGACGATCAACAAGGGCCGGCAGAACCAGATGCCCGCGCACAAGGACATCCTGTCGCCGGCGAGGATCCACCTGCTGACGGCGTACGTCTATTCGCTGTCGCAGGGTGGCGCCGGCGCGAAATGAAGGCTGACGCCGCCGAGGTTCGGCTCTACGCGGCGGACAAGAAGATCTACCCCCGCGCGGTGCACGGGTGGTTCGCCGCGTGGCGGTGGCTGCTCGTCTGGGGGACGCAGCTCGTCTTCTACGGCGGGGCGTGGCTCACGTGGAACGGCCGGCAGGCGGTGCTCTTCGACATCGCGCACCGCAAGTTCTACATCTTCGGCCTCGTCTTCTGGCCGCAGGACATCATCTACCTCGCGGTACTGCTGATCATCTGCGCGCTGTCGCTGTTCCTCTTCACTGCCGTTGCAGGGCGGCTGTGGTGCGGCTATGCCTGCCCCCAGACCGTGTACACCGAGATTTTCCTGTGGGTCGAGCGCATGATCGAGGGCGACCGCAACCGCCGGATCCAGCTCGACCGCGATCCGTGGAACGCGCGCAAGACCGGCATCAAGGCAGCGAAGCACGGCGTGTGGATCGCGATTGCGCTGTGGACCGGGTTCACCTTCGTCGGCTACTTCACTCCGATCCGCGAGCTGTGGGGCGAAGTAACCGGTTTCTCCGCCGGGCCCTGGGAGACGTTCTGGATCCTGTTCTACGGCTTTGCCACGTACGGCAACGCCGGCTGGATGCGCGAGCAAGTGTGCACGTACATGTGCCCCTACGCGCGCTTCCAGAGCGCGATGTTCGACAAGGACACGCTGATCATCACCTACGACCGCGATCGCGGAGAGCCGCGCGGCGCGCGCTCCAGGAGCGCCGACGATCGCACTCTCGGCGACTGCGTCAACTGCGGCATCTGCGTGCAGGTCTGCCCGACCGGCATCGACATCCGCAACGGCCTGCAGTACCAGTGCATCGGCTGTGCCGCGTGCATCGACGGTTGCGATGGCGTGATGGATCGCGTCGGCTCGCCGCGCGGGCTGATCCGCTACTCCACGCAGAACGCACTCGAGCGCAAGCTGCCGCGGCAGGCGCTGATGGCGCGCGCTTTCCGGCCGCGCGTGCTGATCTACGGCGCGATCCTCTGCGCGATCGCCCTTGGCGCGGTGGTCGGCCTGTACGCGCGCGTGCCGCTGAAGGTCGACGTGATTCGCGACCGTGCGGCGATCGCACGCGAGGTCGAGGGCGGGCGCATCGAGAACGTCTACCGCCTGCAGATCATGAACACCGCCGAGACCGCCCGCACATTCGAGATCACGGCAACGGGGCTGCCGGCGCTCGAGGTCGCGGGAACGTCGCGCGTGGAGCTGGCAGGCACCGCGAGCCGGATGGTTCCGGTGCGGCTGCGCGTGCCGGCGGGCGCGGCTGCGGGAACGCATCGCATCGAGTTCGCGGTGACCGCGGTCGGCGACGAAGGCGTCGCCGTGCGCGAGAAGTCGGTGTTTATCGTCCGTTGAGGAGGCCCGCATGACCGTGCAGAGTGGCAAGCCCTGGTACCGCGAGCCGTGGCCGTGGATCCTGATGTCGGGACCTGCGGCGGTCCTCGTTGCCGGCGCGGCGACGATCTGGATCGCGTTCGCGTCGGCCGACGGCCTGGTCGCGGGCGACTATTACAAGCGCGGTCTTGCGATCAACCAGGATCTGCAGCGCGAGAAGAAGGCCGTAGAGCGCTCGATCGCAGCCGAAGTCACGATCGAGTCCGGCAAGGTCAAGGTCCGGCTCACGGGTGACGCACCAGCGGCATTGTTCGGGCAACTGGTGCATGCGACGCGCGCCGGGCACGATCAGCGCCTGCGGCTCGCGCTGGTCGCTCCCGGGGTCTACGAGAGCGAGCTGCCGGCGCTGCCGCCGGGGCGCTGGCGCATCGTGCTGGAAGACCCGCGGCACGAGTGGCGCCTGGTGCGGGAGGTGTCGTGAAGCGCGCGATCTTCATCCTGTGGCCGTCCTTCATCGTCGGCGGCATCGGCGAAGTCATCTTCTTCACCGTGTTCGACCCGCAGGAGCTCTATCTCTTCGGCGAGCCGACCAGCCTCTCCCGGCTCGCCGTGTACTCGATCGGGTTCTTCCTGTGCTGGGCGTTCGCTGCCGCGTCCAGCGCGCTGACGTGCCTTTTGCAGCGCACCGCCCAGGAGGTCAACCGATGACCCGGATGTTCACGCCGTTTCTCGTGGCGTTGCTCGCTTCGTGGCCGGCGCTCGCGCAGGACGCGCAACGCGGCCGCCAGCTCTACGAGACGCATTGCCTCACCTGCCACTATGAGCGGATCCACAAGCGCGATCGCGCGAAATCGCTCGTGCGCTCGCTTGCCGGCCTGCGCGTGGAGGTGGCGCGCCGCGCGGAGCAGGTGACGCCGCGCCTCGCGATCGAGGATCTCGACGATATCTCCGAGTACCTGAACCGCAGCCACTATCGGTTCGACCGGTAGCTCTGCGGGCCGCCGCCCAGCGGCCCGTTGGAAACAAACCGCTGACCTAGCGCGCGCGGCCGCGACGACCCGGCACGAGCAGCACCGGGATCGAGCTCGAGCGGACGACGAGTTCGGCGCTGCTGCCGATCAGCAGGCGGCCAAAACCGCGCCGGCCGTGCGTTCCCATCACGATCACGTCGGCGCGCCAGCGCTTTGCCTGCTCGACGATCGCTTCCGCGACGCGTCCGGTGAAGTTTTCGATGAGCGTGCTTTCGGCTTCGAGCTTCGCGCGGCGCACGCGCTCCTGCGCTTTCGAGAGCGCTTCGCGGCCCGAAGAGCGCAGGGCTTCCAGCACGTAGTTCGCGCCTGCGCCGTCGGGCGAGTTGAACGCGAGCGAGTCGTCGATCACGTGAAGGAGCCGGATCCGGGCGCGCTCGGCGCGCGCGAGCTTGAGCGCTTCGTCGAGCCCCTTGCTGGACGTGGCACTGCCGTCTACCGGGACGAGGATGCGTTTGTATGTCATTTCAAACCCCTTTTTCATGCCGAGCCTACGCGTCGATTGCGACGCACAGTTGACGCCAATCAACGCGGCTGCAGTACGAGCGAGACGTGCCGCAACTCCGGGCCCTCCGAGCTCTTGCCGACAACGAAACCCAGCGACTCCGAGAGCCCGAGCATCCCGCGGTTTTCCGCGAGCACGTGGCCGATCATCTCGCGCAGCCCGCGCGCGCGCGCGACTTCGATCAGCAGCGTCATCATGCGCCGGCCGAGGCCGCGGCGCTGCCACTCGTCGGCGATCACCAGCGCAAATTCGCACGATTCGCCGTCCGGGTTGGTGATGTAGCGCACTACGCCGATCGCGCGCTCCGCGCCTTCGTCCAGCGTCGTCGCGATGAACGCCATCTCGCGGTCGTAGTCGATCTGGGTGAAGCGCGCGAGCATCGTCGGCGTCAGCTCGCGCAATGCGTTCATGAAGCGGTACTGCCGGCTCTGCGCCGAGAGGTTTTCGACGAACGTGCACTCGATCGACGCATCCTCGGGACGAATCGGGCGCAGCGTGACGAGCGGTCCCTGCCGCGGCTGCCACTGCGTCGAGAAGTAGGCCGGATAGGGGTGGATGGCCATGTGGTCGTAGCGCTCGCGCTGCGGTGGCGCTGCGCGCAGCACCACTCGCATGCCGACCGCGATGGCGCCCGACTCATCGGCGACCAGCGGATTGATGTCGAGCGCCTCGAGCGACGGAAGCTCGCAAGCCAGCTCCGAGACGCGCAGCAGGACTGCCTCCAGCGCCGCGATATCGACTGCCGGCTGGTCGCGAAACCGGCCGAGCAACTGCGCCACGCGCGTGCCGTGGATCATGTCGGCCACGAGGTACGAATTCAAGGGCGGCAGCGCGACGGCGCGATCGCGGTACACCTCGACCGCGACGCCGCCGGTGCCGAACGTGATCGCCGGCCCGAACACCGGATCGCGCACCACGCCGACCATCAGCTCGCGGCCGTGCTGGCGCACGACTTCACCGCTTGCCACCGGAACATGAAATGCCGCGAGCAGTGCTTTCGATTCCGCTTCCGACAGAACGAGGCGACGCTCGGCGAGCGCGCCTTCGACGATGCGGCGCGCGGCTTCGAGGTCGGGCGGCGCCTGCTGCGAAAGCGGTCCGGGCGCCTGCAGCAGCGCGCGCTGGTTGCGGTAGAAGGACGAGACGTGGCCGAACATCTCCACCGCGGGATCCGGCGTGCGAAACACCGGGATCGCCGCGTCCGCAAAGAGCCTACGCGCGGGGGCAGACTGCAATTCGCCCATCCAGCAGGCGAGCACCGGCTTGGACGAGCCGCGCGCTGCGTCGATCACCGCGAGCGCGGCTTCGGTCGGCTCGGACATCGCCTGCGGCGCGAAGATCGCGAGCACGCCGTCGACATTGCCGTCGGCAAGGCAGGCGCGCGTGGCTGCGCGGTACCGGTCCGCGCCGGCATCGCCGATCAGGTCCACCGGATTGGTGTGCGACCAGCTTGGCGGGAGCGCAGCCTTGAGTGCTGCGAGCGTCGGTCCGGAGAGCTCGGCGAGCGGGATCGCCAGGTCCGCGGCCCGATCGGCCGCCATCACGCCGGGGCCGCCGCCGTTCGTGATCACCGCCAGGCGGTCGCCCTGTGGGCGCACTCGTGCCGACAGTGCCTGGGCGGCGGCGACCAGCTGGCCGATCGTGCCGACGCGCACCGCACCGGTTCGCTTTACGACCGCATCGAACACGTCGTCCATGCCGACGATCGCCCCGGTGTGCGATACGGCGGCCCGCACGCCTGCCGGATGGCGCCCGACCTTCATCAGGATGACGGGCTTGGCGCGCGCCGCTGCGCGCAGCGCCGACGCGAAGCGCCGCGCATGCCGCACGCCTTCGACGAAGAGCAGGATGTGCTCGGTGCGATTGTCCGCGACCAGGAAGTCGATCGCCTCGCCGAAATCGATGTCGGTCGAGCCGCCGAGCGACACCACGGTCGAGAAGCCGACCTTGTGCGGCTGTGCCCAATCGAGCATCGCGGTGCAGACCGCCGCGGACTGCGACACGAGCCCGAGCGATCCGGGAAGCGCCGCGGCACGGGCGAGCGTCGCGTTCAGGCCGAGGTCGGGTCGCAGCACGCCGAGGCAGTTCGGCCCGAGCGCGCGCACGCCGTGCCGCCGTGCGTTCTCGAGCAGCGCGCGATCGAGCCGCGCGCCCTTGTCGCCCGCCTCGGAGAACCCTGCGCTGATCACGACCGCCGAGCGCACGCCGGCCTTGCCGCACTGCTCGATGATTCCCGGCACGGTGGCGGCCGGGGTCGCGATGACCGCGAGATCGACGCGCTGCGAAATCTTCGCGATCGAAGGAAAGCACGGCACGTCCTGGACGGTCCGGTACTTCGGGTTCACCGCGAAGAGCGCGCCGCGAAAACCCGCCGCGCGCACATTCGAGACGAGCAGGGCGCCGATCGAGCCGGGCTTTTCGCTCGCGCCGATCAGCGCGACCGATTCGGGCGCGAAGAGCGACGTGAGGTAATGGCGGTCGGTGAGAAGACCCATCCTCGCCGCAGTCTAGCGTCCCGGGCGCCCAAAAACCGCCCCGCCCGGGCGCGAAATTACTGGCTGGCGGAGATGGGCAGCCGCGCGCAAGCGCGGCAGTGGATTGCGTAGGGGTCGGCGCGCAGCCGGCCGAAGTCCACGTCCTGCCCGCATTCGATGCAGACGCCGTAGTCGGGCTGGTGCAGGCGCGCGAGCGCTTCGTCCAGCTTCGCGCCGGCGGGTGTTTGCGCCCGGATCAGTTCTTCGAGCGATTCGCGCTGCTCAATCGTCAGGTAGTGATAGTGCATGTGATGAGAAAGAATCAAGGGAGTGGCCCCGGAAAGCATGCCCGAGCCGCGGGAAGCGTGCTTGACACAAGTCAAGAGCGTTGCACGCCCGTTGCTTACGATTTGCCTGCATGGACAAGGGTATAGCAGTCATTCAAGGTGAGCGCGTGCGCACGGAAGGATTGAGCTCCAGCGAAGCGGCGGCGCGGCTCGCAGCCGAAGGGCCGAACGCGCTGCCCTCGAGCGAAGCGCGCGGCACCCTCGCGATTGCCCTGGGCGTGATTCGCGAGCCGATGTTCCTGCTGCTGGTCGGCGCGACAGCGATTTACCTTGCGCTGGGCGACGTCCGGGAGGCGATGGTTCTCGCAGCGTCCATCGTCGCCGTCATTGCGATTTCGATCGTGCAGGAGCGCAAGGCCGAGCGCGCCCTCGAGGCGCTGCGCGACCTCTCGAGCCCGAGGGCGCTGGTCATCCGCGATGGCGAACGGCAGCGCATCGCGGGGCGTGACGTCGTGCGCGGCGACCTGCTGGTCCTCTCGGAAGGCGACCGCGTGCCCGCCGACGCGCGCCTGCTGGCGGCGCAGGATCTTGCGGCCGATGAATCGCTGCTGACGGGCGAGTCGCTCGCGGTCGACAAGCGCGCAGGCGACAGCGTCTACTCCGGCACGCTCGTGGTTCGCGGGCAAGGCAGGGCGGAAGCGAGCGCGACCGGCGAGCGCAGCGAGCTCGGGCGTATCGGCGCGTCGCTCGCGACGCTGGAGATCGGCAAGACGCTGCTCGAGCGTGAAACCGGGCGCATCGTGCGCATCGTGGCCTTCCTTGCGCTCGCGCTTGCGTGCGCAATGGTCGTGCTGTACGCGCTCGCGCGGGGCGACTGGCTCGCCGGCGCACTGGCGGGCCTCACGCTCGCGATGTCGCTGATCCCCGAGGAATTCCCCGTCGTGCTGGCGATTTTTCTCGCTCTGGGCGCATGGCGCATCTCGCGCCACGGAGTGCTGACTCGCCGCATGCCGGCGATCGAGACGCTGGGCGCGGCCACCGTGTTGTGCGTGGACAAGACCGGCACGCTGACCGAGAACCGCATGAGCGTGGTCGAAACCCCACCGGAGGTGATCGACACGGCAGCGCTCGCCTGCGAGATCGATGCGTTCGACCCGATGGAAAAGGCGATCGTGCTGGCGGCGGGTTCGCAAGCCGGGCAGATCCGGCAGGCGTGGCAGCTCGAGCGCGACTATCCGCTCACCGAGCGATTCCTCGCCGTGTGCCACGTGTGGCGCTCGCCGGGCGGACAGCGACGCATCGCAGTGAAGGGAGCGCCGGAACAGGTACTCGCAGTGTGCGGCGCCCTGGATCGGCTGTCCGAAGTCCGCGAATTCTCGGCGAAGGGAAGAAGGGTTCTGGCCGTCGCCGAGGCGACCTGGGACGGAGATCTGCCCACCGATCCGACGGCGTATCCGTTGCGTTTCGTCGGCTTGCTGCAACTCGAGGATCCCCTGCGCGCTTCGGTTCCCGAAGCGGTCGCGCAATGCCGGCGCGCCGGAATCCGCGTCGTCATGATCACGGGAGATTTTCCCGGCACGGCCCTGCACATCGCGCGCCAGGCCGGAATCGAAAGCACCGAGGCGCTGACCGGCGAGCAAATCGCCGCGATGGATGACACGGCCCTTGCGAACGCGGTGCGCAGGGTGAACGTCTTCGCGCGCGTGCGCCCGGAGCAGAAGCTGCGCCTGGTGCAGGCGTATCGAGCCGATGGCGAGATCGTGGCGATGACCGGCGATGGCGTGAACGACGCTCCTGCGCTCAAGGCCGCGCACATCGGCATTGCGATGGGTCGGCGCGGCACTGATGTGGCGCGCGAAGCCGCCGCGCTGGTGCTGCTCGAGGACGATTTCGGTTCGATCGTGCGCACGGTCCGGCTGGGGCGGCGCATCTACGACAACATCCGCAACGCGATGCGCTACCTGATCTCCGTTCACGTTCCGATCGCCGGGATGTCCTTCGTGCCGGTCGCGTTCGGCGCGCCGCTGTTTCTTTACCCCGTGCACGTAGTGTTTCTCGAGTTCGTGATCGACCCGGCCTGCACGCTGGTCTTCGAGGCCGAGGAATCGGAGGAAGGCCTGATGCGCCGGCCGCCGCGCAAGCCGGACGAGCGGTTGTTCAGCGCGGGCATGCTGGCGGAAAGCCTCGCGCTTGGTGCAAGCATGCTGCTCTGCGTGCTGGGCGCCTACGCGTGGGCCACCTATGCCGGACGCGCCGACAACGAGGTGCGCGCGATCGCGTTCGTCGCCATCATCGCCGGCAACATCGCGCTGCTGTTCTCGATGCGCTCGGGGGAGCGCACGGCGGGCGAACTGCTGCGCGCTCCCAATGCGGCTTTCTGGTGGATCAGCGCAGCGGCGTTCGGCGCGCTCGCCGTGTCCCTCTACCTGCCTTCGGCGGCGTCCCTTTTCAGATTCTCCGCCCTGGGGGTCGCGGACCTCGCCGTCGCGATCGGCGCAGGCATTGCCGGTGTCTTCTGGGTCGAGGTGCTCAAACTGTTCCGGCGTCGATCCAAGCCTGATTCGCATCAAAGCGCAGCCTCGCGCGCAGCCTAGGATGGTTTTGGCGCTCTCACCTTGGAGGCACCCGGGGGGGCGAGCGTTACGTCAAACGGATTCGGCGTCTCAAGATTCCGCACACACGCGCCGCAGACTCTCGGCGTCCAGGATACGAATGTGCTTCTGCTCCACTTTCAGGAGTCCGCGCCTCTGGAATTGCGAGAATACTCGGCTCACGGTTTCGAGCTGGAGCCCGAGGTAGCTGCCGATGTCCCTTCGCGTCATCC
>Ga0111538_10009963_pt1 | contig 12652 bp, 10 predicted proteins | sample SoiMethybrSBSTD1_FD_79669 | JGI IMG/M metagenome (GOLD analysis project Ga0111538, IMG submission 79669) | Bulk soil microbial communities from a Populus tree surrounding site in Tennessee, USA - Soil MetaG P. TD hybrid SBSTD1 (version 2)... | ecosystem: Environmental > Terrestrial > Soil >...
GAGGCCGAACTGGCCGCCGAAGCCGCGATTGTCGACGCTCGCTCGGCCGAGGATGAGGTCGATTCGATCCAACAGGCGATGGCCGATGCTCAAACTGCGCAGGATCAGGCGGCGGGAGTGCTGGCGGAGCGCCGCGCCGCGCTGACCGCGATCCGCGAGGAAGGCCACGACCTCGCCCACCAGCTCGCGACTGCTCGAGCGCGCCGCGATACCGTGGCGCGGCGGCTGGCCGAGCTCGACCGGCTCGATGCGTCGTTGGCGACGGATGTTGCCCGCGAGGAAGCGCTGCTGAAGGACGCAGCTGCGGCAATCGTCGCGCTCGACGAGGAGCGGTCGGGCATCGATCGCCGGCTGCAGGATTCCGAAGCGCAGGCCGGCCGGATCGCGGCTGAGCTGACCAAGTCCGAGACGCGGTCGCGCGAGGCGGAAGCGGCGCTCGCCGAATTGCTTGCCCGGCAAGCGGCGATGCGGGCCGAGCGCCGGGTCGGCGAGGCCGCGCTCGAAGCCGCGCAGGCGCAGCGTGCGCGGACCGAACAGGAAGCCGCCAAGCTCGCGGATCAGCGGCAGGCGCTGGGCGACGGCAGTGATCACGTAGCCGCCGGTCGCGATGCCGCGGCGAAGGTTGAGGCCGCTGCGTTCGCGCTGGCCGCCGCGGAGGCTCGAAGGGTCGAGGCCGAGGAGGCCAGGTCGGCGGCGGCCGAGCAGCGCGACCAGGCCGAGACCCGGCTCGCCGCCGTGCGCGCCGCGGTGTCTGCCGCGAAAGCCGAGCACGATGCGCTCGCCCGGGCGCTCGAGTCCGGCAGCGGCGGGCTGCTCGCCAGCCTCAAGCCCGACCCGGGCTATGAGCGCGCGCTAGCCGCGGCGCTCGGCGATGACGGCGATGCCGCCGTCGGCGGCGAAGGCCCTCGCCGCTGGCAGGGCAGCGAAATGGCGCCGAGCGATCCATCGCTGCCCGCGGGCACCGAATGTCTCGCCGACCAGGTCGCCGCGCCGAAGGAACTGATGCGCCGTCTTCGCCAGGTCGCCGTCGTCGACGAAGATCGCGGGCAGGAGCTTGCCATCGGGCAGCGGCTGGTGACGCGCGACGGCCGGCTGCGGCGGTGGGATGGTTTCGTCGCGCTGAACGTCGGCGCGGCGGCGGCCGAGCGGCTGTTGCGCGCCAACCGCCTCGCCGACCTGGCGCGCGGGATGCCCGATCTCGACCAAGCCGTCGAAAAAGCCGTGGAAGAACGAGACGCCGCGCTGGCCGAGATGGAAAGTAGTCGCGCGGCGGCCGACGAAGCGCGCCATGCCGCGCTGGCCGCCGAGCGCGACGCCCGCGACGCAGCTCGCGCCGGGGACTCCGCGGCCGCGGCGCTCGAGCGGCTCGAAGCGCAGGCCGCCGCGCTCGAACAGCGCCAGGCCGATCTCGAGCCGGTTCTGGCGGCCGCTGGCGAGGCCGTGACCGCCGCCGAACGAGCGTTCGCCGGACTGCCGGATCCGGCGACGATCGAGCATGAAGTGGAGGCGGCACGCGCATCGGCGGCGGATGCGGCGACCGTGGTTGCCGAAAAACGCGCCGAAGCCGCGACCAAGGCGCGCGAAACCGCCGCCGATCGCGAGCGCCACAGCGCCGCCGGCCGCGAGCAGGGCGAATGGCGCCGCCGTCATGCCGACGCCGAGCGCCGCCTTGCCGAAGCCGCGGAGCGAAGGAAAGCGCAGGTTGCTGAGCGCGCTGAGCTCATCGACGAACCCGCCGCGCTCGATGCTCGGATCAGTGAGTTGGAGCGCTCGAATTCGGAGAGCCAGGCGAGGATTGGCGAAGCCTCCGTGGCGGAAGCCGAGGCCGAACGTACCCTCGCCGCCGCCGCCTCCGACGTCCAGGCAGTCGGCGAGCGGTCCGCCGGAGCGCGCGAGCGGCGCGCGGCCGCGCTCGCGCGCGCCGAAGCACAGCAAGCGCGTAGCGCCGAATATGCGCGGACCTGCGCCGAGCGTTTCGAATGCTTGCCCCAGCGGCTGCCCGAAAAGCTCGGCTTTGACCCGGACGAGTCGCGCAACGCGGACGGGGAATCGGTTACCCTCGAACGCCTGACCGCCGAACGGGAGCGAATTGGACCGGTTAACCTTGTTGCCGAACAGGAGCTGGCCGAGCTCGACGAATCGCGCACCAAGGGCGCCGAGGAAGCCGAGGAGCTGACCCAGGCGATCCACCGGCTGCGCGGTTCGATCGGCAATCTCAACCGCGAAGGACGGGTGCGGTTGCTCGAAGCTTATGAGAAGGTTGACGGCCATTTCCGGCGATTGTTCACGACCTTGTTCGATGGCGGCCAGGCCCATCTTGAGTTGGTTGAAAGCGACGATCCGCTCGAGGCCGGACTCGAAATCATGGCGCAGCCGCCGGGCAAGCGTCTGTCGACCCTGACTTTGCTATCTGGCGGCGAACAGGCGCTGACGGCCATCGCTTTGATCTTTGCCCTGTTCCTGACCAACCCGGCACCGATTTGCGTGCTGGACGAAGTCGACGCGCCATTGGATGACGCCAATGTCGAGCGCTTTTGCGACCTCCTCGACCGGATGACGCAGGAGACCGACACTCGCTACCTGATTGTCACCCACAATGCGGTGACGATGAGCCGCATGCACCGGCTCTACGGCGTGACGATGATTGAGAAGGGCGTCAGCCGGCTGGTTTCTGTCGATCTGGGCGCCGCGGAAACCCTGCTCGCGGCGGAGTGAATTTCTGCTATTGCGAATGACTATCAATAACACTAGACCCACAGGCGACATCCAAAGGGGACATAATGGATCGCCTGTTCACGTTTTCGTTTGTCGCCACCCTGCTGAGCAGCGCGGCGCCCGCCTTCGCCGCTGACGCCGCCGCTGTCGCATCCGCAGCCGCGACCGCCGCCGACAGCGCAGATCAGGGCGCAATCGTTATCACTGGCCAGCGGGTCGAATATGGGGTCCGGACGACCAGTACGGCCACCAAGACCAACACCGACGTCCGCAACATACCCCAAGCGCTGACGGTCATCTCCGAAGGTCAGATCGAGGACCAGCAGCTGCGATCGATCTCCGACCTGCTCAATTTCGTTCCCGGTGCGTCCTACGGTAGCGGCGAGGGCAACCGCGACACCCTCGTGCTTCGCGGCAACAGCAGCACCGCCGACTTCTTCGTCGACGGCGTTCGCGACGACGTCCAGTTCTTCCGCGACTTCTACAACGTCGACCGCGTCGAGGTGCTGAAAGGTCCCAACGCGATGATCTTCGGGCGCGGCGGCGGCGGCGGGATCGTCAACCGCGTGCTCAAGCGCCCAAGCCTCAACCCCTACCGCCAGGCGACGGCGTCGGGCGACGGCTATGGCGGCTTCCGCCTGACCGGCGACGTCGATCAGCCGCTGACCGGGAATTTCGGGGTCCGGTTGAACGCGATGTACGAGAACGGCGACAGCTTCCGCCATCACGTCGATCTCAAGCGCTATGGGATCAATCCGACCGCTGCCCTGACGCTCGGCCCAGACACACGGATCGACCTTGGCTACGAATATTTCCACGATCGCCGGACCGCCGATCGCGGCGTCCCCGCCAACGGCGACGAGCCGATCCGCGGCTTCCGCAAGACCTTCTTCGGCGATCCCGACGACAGCTTCGCCAGGGCCAACGTCAACCTTGCCAGCTTCGCGGTCGAGCATCGCTTCAGCGACAAGCTGACCCTGCGCAACCGAACGCTGTTCGGCGACTACAACAAATTTTACCAGAACATCTTCCCGGCGAGCTTCAACGCCAGCACGGGCCTGGTCACGCTCAACGCCTACAACAACCGCAACGACCGCCGGAACCTGTTCAGCCAGACCGATCTGGTCTGGGAAGGGCGCCTCGCCGGGATCGACCAGACGCTCCTGCTGGGTTTCGAAGTCGGGCGTGAGAAATCACGCAACTTCCGCCAGACCGGTTCGATCGTCGGGGGCAACACCACGCCAATCAGCGACCCTACCGTCGACCGCGACGTTATCTTCGCGCCGATCGCCAGCGACGCCAACAACCGAGTGAAGGCGACCGTCGCCGCAGTCTACATCCAGGACCAGGTCCGCCCAACCGAGTGGCTGGAACTCGTCGCCGGCCTGCGTTTCGATAGCTTCAACGTGGAATTCGACGACCAGCGTCCGACAAGCCAGGCACAATTCAGTCGCCGCGACAGCCTGTGGTCGCCGCGCCTCGGGCTGATTCTGAAGCCGACCGACAATCTCTCGCTCTACGCCAGTTACAGCCGTTCCTACCTGCCCCAGTCGGGCGACCAGTTCAGCGGCCTCACGTCGATCACCGAGAGGCTGGAGCCGGAGCGGTTCGACAATATTGAGTTCGGCGCCAAGTGGGAGCCGGTTGAGGGCCTGCTCGCGACAGCCGCGTTCTACCAGCTCGATCGCACCAACACCCGTGCCACCGATCCACTGAACCCCGGCGTGACGGTCCTGACGGGCGAGCAGCGCAGCAAGGGCATAGAGCTGGGCCTCGAGCGCAGCATCACCAGCCGCTGGCTCGTCTCCGCCGGCTACACGCTGCAGAAAGCGGAGATTACCAAGACGACCAATGCCGCGCCCGCGGGGCGCGACGTACCGCTGGTGCCGCGCCACAGCTTTTCACTGTGGAACCGCTACAACTTCACCCGCGGGATCGGCGTCGGCCTGGGGGTGATCGCGCGCTCGAAATCCTATGCATCGATCAGCAATGCGGTGAAGTTGCCCGGCTATGCCCGCATCGACGCGGCCCTATTCTACGCGCTGCCGCGCGGGATCGAGGCCCAGGTCAATGTCGAGAATTTGTTCGGTGCGCATTATTTCGCGACCTCGAACGGCGACAACAATATCGCGCCGGGCGCGCCGCGGACGGTCAAGGCGACGGTCGGTTACCGCTTCTAGGCGGAGTGGGTGCCTTTCGCCTCCAGCGCGCGGGACAGCGGCCGGTTGAGGACCAGGACGATCAGCGCGCCGCCAAACCCCAATGCTGCGTCCAGCGTCCAGAACGAAGCCGGCGACATCTGGTCGTAGAAGCTCCCGACCCAGCCCATCAGCAGGCTGGCGACAAACAGCGACAGGAACGTCACGCCCATCATCGTCGAATTGATCCTGGTCGGCGCGGCTTGCGAGATCAGCGCGAGCAGGACGGGCCAGTAATAGAGAAACCCGACGCCCATCCCGGTGAAGGCCAGCAGTGGCCAGACCACCGAGACCTTTTCATTCGGGCCAGCCAGCAGGCAGCCCGCGACGAAAAACAGCGACGACGCTCCAACGATCGCCGAGCCGATACCCATCTTCGCGATGCTCGCCGGCTCGCGGCCGCGCTTGGCCTGCCACGCCCATAGCGCGACCAGGGGCGGCACGGCGACGATGCTCGCGAAGCTGTCGACCGAATTGAACCAGGCGGTCGGCACCGTTCCCACCGGCGTGGCGAGGCTGACCTGGGCGTCGATGAAGATCAGCCCGATGTTCCAGATCATCGAATAAGCAGCGTGCGGCAATACCGCGAAAGCGATGACGACGAACAGCAGCCAGGTGCGGCGCCGTTCCTCCCGGGACAGCGGTGGCCGGTCCTCGTTCCGGGCCTTGCGCACGCTTCCGTCCGGAAGGTGCCGCTGGCCGGCGAGGTAGGTGAAGAGGCCGACGATCATCAGTACTGCGGCGAGGCCGAAACCCGCGTGCCAGCCATAGGCGGCCGCTACCGCGCCGCAGCCGAGCGGACCGAGCACCGAACCGATATTGATGCCGGCCGAGAAGATCGTGAATCCCTGTGTCCGCCTCGATTCGTCCTCGCGCGGATAGAGTTGGCCGACCTGGGCCGAGATGTTGCCCTTGAGGAACCCCGAGCCGAGGATCAGCAGGAGCAGCGCGAGCAGGAAGCTCTGGTCGAACGACATCGCCAGATGTCCGGCGCTCATTAGCAGGGCACCCAACACGACCGTGGTTCGTGTGCCCAACCACCGGTCAGCAACCATCCCACCGAACAAAGGCGTGAAATAGACCAACCCGCCGTACCAGCCGTAGATTAGCGACGCGAAAGCGATGTTCGACATCGGCCCGCGGACTTCGAACAGGTCGCGCAGAGCGCCGAGCCCGAGGACTTGCTCCGCGTGACCGGGGAGTAGCAGCTGCTGGACCATGTACAGCGATAGCAGCGCCGTCATTCCGTAATAGGAAAAGCGCTCCCACACTTCGGTGAAGGCGAGATAGGCGAGCCCCTTGGGGTGGCCGAGGAAGCCCGTCTCCTCGCGGTCCAGATCGATGCTGTCAGCCGCCGCTGCCGTGCTCACGTCGCCCGCTCCCCCCCAGCCATCAAATGAGTGGGGTAACGGGCGCACGCGCCCGGGCAAGCAAATTTAGTCGAGCCGACGATACTCAGTCTTCGGGCGGGGTGCTGTCCTCGGCCTGTTGGCGCCGCTGCGAGCGCGCCTGCTTGATCACCTGCGTCAGGCAGCCGGTATAGCCGCCTGGCCCGACCGGCGAGCAGCTAAACGTGCCGGTGTCGCCGACTGTTTCGAGCACTTTGGCCCGGTTCGCCCAGGAATCGCTCTCCTGGGGCGATGTCGGTCGGTACGATTCGGGCAGGCGATAGCGATAGCTCTCGGGCACGCGACGGCAGATGACGATCTGGTCGTCGGTCGAGCGCGGGCAGGGGTCGCTGCCGAAGACGATGATCTCGGCGACGGAATTCTGCTGCTGCGCCACTGCGGGAGCGGGAAGCGCGGCAAATCCGCCGGCCAGGGCCGTGATCGATGCAAAGGTGAACGCGGTTTTCCTCATCACTCCTGTCCTTTTGCCCTCTTAGCGGCGCGCCGCAAGAGAAGTTCCTTCAAATTCGCTTCGACAGTCCGATGGCCACCCTGCATCCGGCACGGATCGCCGCGGTCAGCAGGGGGTAGGCGGGGGCACTGGTTGCGCCCGCGGCACGAGCCGTGTCGCGATGCTCCAGTTCGTCTGCCCGGAAGGCCTCGATGTCCGCGGCCAATTCGGAGTCCTCGTCGCCGAGATCGGCGAGTTGGCGCGAATAGTGGCGGTCGATCTCGGTCTCGATCGCATCGGTGCAGGCGAGGGCCGCCTTTTCCGAGATCAAAGCGGTGACCGCGCCGAGCGCGAAGCCGGCGACGTTCCACACCGGCTGGAGCGCGGTGGGGCGCACGCGCCGCTCGGCCATCAGTTGGTTGAATCGCTTGAGGTGCCGCTCCTCCTGCGACGCCATGCGCGCGATCAGCTTCGCTTCTGGGCTGTTGCGGCGCAGCACGGCGAGCTGGCCGGCGTAAATGCGCGTCGCGCCATATTCACCCGCCTGGTCGACGCGCAGCATCGAAGCGCGGTCGGGTCGGCGATCGCCTGGCCGCCACCCGGTCACGCTCGCCGGCCTTTCAGCGCCAGGAACGTGATTGTAGCCGCGCCGCTGAGCGAAATGAATGCGTTCCAGCCGGCCATCGAAATGCCGAGGAACGACCACTGCACCTGGTCGCAGCGGATCAGCGGGGCATGGATGATCTCCTGAAGCGTCACTGCGCCCGTACCAGTGCACTGGGTGAAGCCTTCGAAGATCTTGAGCTCGACCCCGGCATGATAGACGCCGATCGCGCCGGACACGGCGATCGCCAGCGCGGCGAGCAGGGTGAACGCGCGCGCCCGCGATGATTCCGCCGCGCTGGCGAAGGCAAGCGCCGCCGGCGGCAGCGCGGCGAAATGTGCGTACCGCTGCCACCAGCACATCTCGCACGGGAATAGGCCGCCAAAATATTGCGACCCGTAGGCGGCGGCGAGCAGCGACAGTGGCAGCAGCAGGGCAATCAGCCGCGCAGCCGCGGCGGTCCTCGGCAAAGGCGAAGCGCTCGGCCGATCGGCGACGGCTTCGGCCATCCGCGCTAGCGCGACCTCTTCTGGGCGACGGTCGCGGGTGCGACCGGACGCGCCAACCGCCGCAGCGTGTTCATCGCATAATAGAGCTGGAAGTCCTTGATGCCCCGCTTCTGCAGGTCTGCAGCCGTGGCCGCGAAGCGCGGATCGGGGCTGTTGTCGCTCTCCAGCAGCTTGTCGTCGACCCCGGCCTGCGCCAGCAGGTGCCGGCGAAGATCGGCTTCGCGAATCCGCGGCCGGTCCTTGTAATCCTCGTCGGACAGCTGCGGCACGGTGATGTCGGGATCGATCCCGCCGGCCTGAACCGAGCGGCCAGATGGCGTATAGTAGCGCGCCGTCGTGAGCCTCAAGGCGCTGTTCGGTCCAGTCTGCACGACGGTCTGGACCGAGCCCTTGCCGAAGCTCCGCTCGCCCATGACGAGCGCGCGGCGGTGATCCTGGAGCGCGCCGGCGACAATCTCCGAGGCCGAGGCGGTGCCGGCATCGACCAGCACGACCACCGGCAAGCCGTGGGCCATGTCGCCGGGCTTGGCGTAGTAGCGCTCGATGTCGTCCCGGGCGCGGCCGCGCTGCGAAACGATTTCGCCGCTTTCGAGGAAGGCATCGCTCACGTCGACGGCCTGGTCGAGCAGCCCGCCCGGGTTCGAGCGCAGGTCGATGATGTAGCCGAGCGGGTGGCCGCCGGTGGCTTTGTCGATCGCGACCAGCGCCGACTTGGTTTGGTCGGCGACATTGCCCGAAAAGGTGTTGATGTTGATAATCCCGATGCCGTCGCGGATTTCCCACTTGACCGGACGCAGCTCGATCCGTTCGCGGACCAGCGCGACGTCGAACGGTTTGTCCTTGCCGGGCCGGACGATGGTCAGCTTGATCGGGGTGCCGGGCGCGCCGCGCATTTTCTCCACCGCCTCGTCGAGCGTCAGCCCGAAGACCAGCTGGCCATCGATGTGCGTGATATAGTCGCCGGCTTTGATCCCGGCGCGCCACGCCGGCGTGTCCTCGGTCGGGGCGACGACCTTCACCGCCCCATCCTCGGTCGAGACGGTCAGCCCGAGCCCGCCGTAATTGCCATCGGTCGTCGTCTTGAGCTGGTCGAAATCGGTCGCCTCGGCGTAGCTCGAATGCGGGTCGAGCGCGGCCAGCATGCCGTCGATCGCGCCCTTGATCAGCGTGTGATCGTCGACCGGGTCGACATAGTTCGCCTTGACCCGCTCATAGACGCTCATGAAGCGCTCGAGCTCCTGGTAGTTGGTCGTGCCGGCCGCCGCCGAAATGCTGGCGGTGACCGGAACGATCGCGAGCGCTCCGGCGAGCGCGAGCGGCGAAACAAGCTGACGGATCGGAATCATGTAAAGTCGTCCTGATGAAGCGGGCGCGATTTAGCCGCCTTTGGGCCTATTTGACAGGCTTACAGATGAACCTGCGATTAGGGCAGCGGAGATTCGGCGCCCATTTTGGGACAATTCGACCGACAGCGGGCCGAGCGCGCGGCCGAGCGGCTCGCCAATACGGACGCGGTCGCCAGCCTTGCGCTCGGAAGCGACGTTGACGATCAAGGTCATCCAGCCGCCACCATGGTCGATGATGACCACGCCGTCGTGGTCGCGGAATGGGCCCGAAAAGCGGACGACGCCGGAAGCGGGCACGCTGACCACGACGCCGCGCCCGGCCGAGAAGGTGAGGCCGCGCGAGCGGATGCCGCTTGCATTGACCGCGCCGAGGCCTTCGGCGACCGGCGCGGCAACGGGAAGCCGATAGGCGAAGGGGCGCGCTGAGGGGCCTCCTTCGGGCGCAAGGGGGCGCGGCGGCGCCGGATCCGTCGACGCCAACTCGCTGGCGAGGGCGAGGGCCGCGCGATTGCCGGCCTCCGCTCCGCGCAGTGCCTCGACTTGCTCGCCCTGGGCGATCGCGACGTCGCCCACGCCGAGCGCCTGCCCCCCGGCCGTGCTTGCAACCCGAAGCGCCCGCGCCTCGAGCGCCGCGAACGCCTGCCGTCGCTGCGCCAGCGTCGCGCGGCTGTCGGCCAGCTCGCGTCGTGCGGCGATCGCCGACTGCCGCAACCGCTCGGCCTCGGCCAGCTGGCCCGACAGCGCCGAGGTTCTCTGACGGATCACCGGCAGCGTCGAATCGAGCAGGATACGCACCTTGACCAGTTCGTCGGTGCCGCCCTGCTCGGTGAGCGCGAACAGCGGCGGCCGCCGCGCCATCATCGCCAGCCCGGCGAGCAGCGCGGCGGCGGGTTGCTGCTCGCGCCGCAATTGCGCGCGGCGCGCCTCGAGCGTGGCGGAGATCAGCCGCAATTGCGCATCGGCCGCGGTAATCCGGGCTTCAGCCGCCTGCAGAGCCTGCGCCGCAGCGGCCTCGCGCGCCTGGAGCTGCGCCGCCTCGCCGCGCGCATGGTCGGCGATGCGCCCGAGGCGCGTGGCCTCGGCCTCGGCGCTTGCCTGCTCGGCACGGGCCTCGCGCAGCGTCGTGTCGAGCGTCATGCCCTGCGGCTGGACCGGACCGCTCGCCGCCAGCAGCGGCGCGAGGATCAGCAGGATTGCGAGGCGCGTCACGCCTCAACCTTCGCGATGATAAGGATGGTGTGCAAGGATGGATGTTGCTCTGAACAATTGCTCGGCCAGCATCGCGCGGGCGAGCAAATGCGGCCAGGTCGCGGGACCGAACGACAGCAGCAGGTCGGCGTTTCCCCTGTTGTGCTCATCGTGGCCGTCTGCCGCACCGATCAGGAAGCGCGTTTCGCGCTTGCCGCCGTCGCGCCACGCTTCGAGCTTTTTAGCCAACGCGAGGGACGACAACGCTTCACCGCGCTCGTCGAGCGCGACCGTCACGGCATTCGCCGGCACTGGCGGGATGTTGCCGCCGCGGTCGGGCAGCTCAGTTACCTTGGTCGGCCAGGCGATGCGTTTCAGATAGCGCTCGACTAGTTCGGCTTCCGGGCTCCGGCCGATCTTCCCGCGAGCGACAATATGGAGGAGCAACTACTGGCCGCTGAACGCGCCGCTCAATGGCCAGGTCAGCAGCCGCGAGAAGCCATCGTAGATCGTCCGGGCGGCTTCGGCGATCGTGCGTGGCCGATCGCTGCCGCCGCGGGCAAAAACGGCGATCGCGATTCGGCGGCCGTCGGGCATGGTAATGAAGCCGACATCGCCGGTGAGGCCGTTGAGCGTGCCCGTCTTATGCTCGACCGGAGTGCCGAATGGCAGCAGTGCCTTCATCCGGTTCTTGCCGGTCTGGCACTGCGCCATCAGGTGCAGCAGGTAATTGCGGCTCTCGGGCTTGATCAGCTCGGCGCGATAGATCCGCTGCAGGAGGTGGACCATGGCCGTCGGCGTGCTCGAATCGCGCACGTCCAACAAGTCGCGGCGGTCGCTCAGTAACCGGGCGATGTTGCGGTCGACGCGGAGGCCGCGCAGCCCGTTGGCCTGGAGCCAATCGTTCAGCGCGCGCGGACCTCCGAGATCGTTCAGCAGGATGTCGGTCGCGCGATTGTCGCTGTGGATCATCATCCGCTGCATCAGGACGCGCGCCGACAGGCCGTTAATCATGTCGTCGAGTGAGCGGCGGCCGTGGTCTACCTGCGCGAGATAGAGCGCGGCGACCGCAACCTTGACCGTGCTGGCCATCGGGAATGGCCGGTCGCCCTGGATGCTCACGATATTGCCACTGGTGAGGTCGAGCGCGGCGATGCCGACGTCGGCGGAGCGATTCGCGACCAGCGACTGGAGCTGCTGCTCGAGGCTGTAGAGGCTCGGCGACGACGCTGCCCATGCCGGCTGGGCAGCGAATACGGCTAGAGCCAGCAGATATTTCAATGTCCGCATGTGAGCCCTCACCCGCGCGAAGCAGCAGCACTCAGGCTGCTATCATCGCCAAATGCCCACATTCGTTCCAAATTGTAAAAATTTCTTACTTCGGGACGGAATAGATGCACGATCACGTCGTCGGCGTCGACCAACACCCAATCCGCGGCTGGCAGCCCCTCGATCCGCGGGCTGCGCCCGACCACCGCCTTGATCCGCTCGGCGAGCTTGGTCGCCATAGATGCCACCTGCCGCGTCGAGCGGCCCGAAGCGATCACCATATGATCGGCTATGTTCGACTTGCCGGTGAGCGGGATGGAGACGACTTCCACGGCCTGATCGTCGTCGAGCGACTGCAGAATGAGGCGATGGAGCTCTTCAACGTCGATGGGAGTACGGCCATTGGCGGCGGTCTCAGCGGGACGTTCGGTCAAGGGGTCTCCTGGAGGATAATGGCAGTCCGGGACGCTGTGCTCGCGAAACGCGCGGATGCGACTTTCGGTGCCAGTTCGGGATTTGCGCGCGGATGGCGGTGGCCGACGTCGGGTCGGGCGGCAGGCGAAGCAGCAAGATCGCCGGTGCACTCCACTCCGTCCAGTTGCTCGCCTGGCTCGGAGGTCGGACGAACCTTCGCAGCCAGCCCAGCGCGCGCGCCGCGTGGGCTCCCCAATCATAGCCGGGGCGGAGTATGACCGCAATCGGGACGGAACGCGCAATTTCCCGCCAATCCTTCCAGAAGTGAAAATTTGGCAGCGCGTCTGATCCCATCAGCCAGATGAACCGATGCTGAGGGAAGCGGCGCTTGAGCGCCCTCAGTGTGTCGATGGTGAAGCGGGTCCCTTCCACGCGCTCGAAATCGCTGGCCCGGATACGGCTCCGCCGCGCGAGCTGCTTGGCCGAGGCGAGCCGCGCCTCATAGGCGGCCATGTCCTTGCTCTCGGCTTTGAGCGGATTGCGGGGCGACACCAGCCACCATATTTCATC
>Ga0111538_10009965_pt1 | contig 12648 bp, 4 predicted proteins | sample SoiMethybrSBSTD1_FD_79669 | JGI IMG/M metagenome (GOLD analysis project Ga0111538, IMG submission 79669) | Bulk soil microbial communities from a Populus tree surrounding site in Tennessee, USA - Soil MetaG P. TD hybrid SBSTD1 (version 2)... | ecosystem: Environmental > Terrestrial > Soil > Tree...
CGGCCGCTGAGCTCGGGCGATCGGTCGCAACCGCGGGCGACGTAAACGGCGATGGCTTCTGTGATGTCATCGTGGGCGCTTGGCAGTCAACCAACGGTGCAGCTAGCGAGGGTCAGGCGTTCGTGTATCACGGATCCGCCTCCGGCCTTGCTTCCACTCCATCGTGGACCGGCGACGGCAACCAAGCGGCTGCGTTCTACGGCTGCTCGGTGGCGACGGCGGGCGACGTCAACGCCGACGGATTCGCCGACGTGATCGTCGGCGCCTTTGGGTACGACAGCCCTCTGACGGACGAAGGGGTCGCCTTCGTGTATCACGGATCGGCGTCGGGACTCTCGCTGACGCCGTCATGGACCGGCGAAGGCAATCAAAGCGGCGCAAACTTTGGCTGGTCGGTCAGCACCGCCGGCGATATCGACGGCGACGGTTACTGTGATGTCATCGTGGGAGCGATCAGCTACGACAATGCTGAGGTGAACGAAGGAGGCGCGTTCGTCTACGGCGGATCTCCATTCGGACTCGGCGCATCGCCCAAGGCGACAAGGGAGTCGAATCAGGCGTTTGCAGAGTTCGGCGGTTCCGTAGCTACTGCCGGAGACGTGAACGGCGACGGATACGCCGATGTCATCATCGGTTCAGATACCTATGATGCGGGGCAGACCAACGAGGGCCGGGCGTTCGTCTATCAGGGTACCGCGACGGGCCTCGCCACTGCGACCGCGTGGACGGGCGAGAGTGATCAAGGCGGCGCTTTCTTCGGCGTATCCGTTGCCACGGCAGGAGATGTCAACGGCGACGGCTATTCCGACGTCATCGTCGGCGCTTGGCAGTTCGACAACGGACACACCGACGAAGGGCGCGCGTTCGTCTATCACGGCAGTGCATCGAGCCTCACGACCTCGATTGGGTGGATCAGGGATGGGCAACAAGCGGGCGCCCAGTTCGGTGGTTCGGTGGCGAGCGCGGGAGACGTGAACGGCGACGGCTACTCCGACGTGATCGTCGGCGCCAACGGCTACGACAATGGCCAGCTCGGTGAGGGGGCGGCGTTCGTCTACCACGGGTCTTATTTCGGCCCGAGTCTCATTCCCAATTGGACCGGGGAGAGCAACCAGGAAGGCGCCAACTTCGGCCTTTCCGTGTCGTCGGCCGGTGACGTGAACGGGGATGGATACTCGGACATCATCGTCGGAGCATATCGCTTCGACAATGGGCAATCGGACGAGGGACGTGCATACGTCTATCACGGCTCGGCGACGGGAGTCGCGACTTCACCCGCGTGGACCGTGGAAAGCGACCAGGACGTCAGCGAGTTCGGTTCTTGGGTATCAACGGCGGGAGATGTCAACAGCGACGGGTACTCGGACGTCATCATTGGAGCGAATAAGTACGAGAACGGACAAGAGTTTGAGGGGCGGGCATTCGTCTACCACGGCTCGGAGGAAGGGCTCGCGACTTCCCCCGCCTGGACTGCCGAGGGCGACCAGGCATTCGCACGATTCGGCTACCCGGTGTCAACGGCCGGCGACGTGAACGGAGACGGCTACTCCGATGTCATCATCGGAGCTTTCGCCTACGACGACGGGCAAGGACATATTGGAAAGGCGTTCGTGTACCACGGCTCCCCGGCGGGACTGGAAACATTTCCGGCTTGGACCGCGCAGGCCGACCAGAATGTCGACCTGTTCGGTTCGTCGGTGTCGACCGCGGGAGATGTGAACGGAGACGGTTTTTCCGACGTGCTCATCGGTGCGCCGAATTCGTCGAATGGAGGCGAGACCTTCGCCTACTACGGGTCAGCCACCGGGTTGAGTCCCAATCCCGACTGGACCGTGGAATCCGATCAACTCGTGGCGAGATTCGGCAAGTCAGTCGCCACAGCGGGAGACGTGAATGGCGATGGTTACAGTGACGTGATCATCGGCGCGGATCACTACTCCAATGGACAGGCCAACGAGGGGCGAGCGTACGTCTATCGCGGCTCAGCGAATGGTTTGATCTTCACTCCCGACTGGATCACGGAAGGCGAACAGGCGCAAGCCTGCTTCGGACAGTCGGTGGCGAGCGCCGGCGACGTGAACGGCGATGGATTCTCCGATGTCATCGTCGGCGCTTGGGCGTTCGACGACGGGCAGACCACCGAAGGGCGAACGTTTGTCTACTACGGCAACGGGGGCGACGGGCTAGACCGCATCGTTCGCCAGGCACGGACAGATGACACGGCACCGATCTCGATGCTAGGAGTGTCCGACTCCGAGACAGGCTTCCTCCTGAAAGCACGGGGGCGTACTGCCGCGGGGCGCGGAAATGTCCGCCTGCAAAACGAAGTGAAACCATTCGCCGTTCCATTTGACGGGTCGGGCCTCGCGACTGGGGATGCGTTCAATAGCGGGATTCCCAATCCCACGCCCGGTGTTGGCAGCGTCGTCCCGCTTTCCGATTTGGCGAGCGGACTCGTTCATCACACGCTCTACCGATGGCGGCTTCGCATCCTCTCCGACTCGCCATTCTTTCCCAGCTCGCCGTGGCTCACGCTCGCCGGCAACGCACTGACGGAAGCGGATCTTCGCACCTTCTCCGTGCTCACTGCCGTCGCCGAGGAGTCGCCGCGTGTGAGGGTGTCGTTGCTGCGGCCGTGCGTTCCGAATCCTTTCACCATCGAAACTCGGCTCACTTACGCGCTTCCGGAGCGCGGGCGAGCGCAGCTCGCAATCTACGACGTGAGCGGCCGCAAAGTCGCGGCGCTCGTGGACGAGGTTCACGATGCTGGACCGTACTCGCGCAGCTGGGACGGCCGCGGCGCTGGGGGAGAGCGCGTACCATCAGGCGTCTACTTCGCGCGCCTGGAGTTCGCCGGCCGCGTCGAGGCGCAGAAGATCGTCCTTACGCGCTGATCACTTCGCGCAGGCTTCACGCAGTTCGGCGCCGGTCACCACGTTCTGGACTCCGTAGCCGTCCAGCGGCCACGTCACCCAGTACTTCTCGACATCGAGTCCAAGCTTGCGAACGTTCTCGCACAGCTTCAGCGAGCGGTCGCTGAGTTTCTTCCCTGGACTGTAGAAGAGGAGGTCGCCGCACAGCAGGACTTTTTGCCGCGGGAAGTACACGATGATGTACTCGTCGGTGTGGCCGGATTCGACGTTGTAAATGTCCGCGGTGTTGACACCATCTTTGATCCGCTTCTTCTTGGGCACCGCTTCCATTTTCAACGGGTGCGGGTCGGCAGCGAGAGTGTCGGGGCGCAGCCGGCGTCCCTGCTGGACCATCGATTCGATAAGCGGCGCAGTGGTCGGCGGAACGAGAACGGTAGCTCCCTCGTGAACGAAACTCCGGGTCCCCGCGATGTACTGGGAATGAATATGACTGAAGGCGAAGTAGCGCACCGGCTTCTTGAAGCGTTCGCGGATGTACGCAGCGATGGGGTCGGAGTTGCGCGGGTCCCACGCGCCTTCGAAGACCATCAGGAAGTCGCGAAACTCCGCGACGAACACGCGCATATTGAGAGACACAAGGTCGAGCGAGAAGAGATGTGGAGCGATCTCATGCGCCACCATTTCCTTCTCGCTGGCAACCCATTGGCGATCGCGCTCCCGGTCACCCACGGCGATGCCGACACTGTCCGCCTTCTCGGTGGTCCTGAAATCGATTCGTAATACTTCCCGCCCAAGCGTGCTCATGACAACGGTTCCGGGCGACATTGCGTTCGGATCTGCGGGCCAGCCCTCGTAACGCACGTCCATTGTTTGGTCGCCGTGCGTGTAGCTCGCCCAGTCGTAGTGGAGCGCGACCACTCGATCGGCATGCGCGGCGGGGGCGAGGTCCATCGTCCACAGCTCGTCATTCCACGCAAACACCAGCCCGCCCTCCACGCGGCGGATGCATTCGGGGCGTTCGCGCAGCGCGTCGAGTACGAGCGCAGGATGAATCGCGGGTACAGCGACTGCGGCGATGTCTCCGACTGAAGCGGGAAGTATCTCCGCGCCCTTGTCATCAACCTGGAAGACGCGCCCGCGACGGAAATGGTAACGATATCGATTGTCTTGAGGCAGGCTGTCGGCCGGGTCAAAGTCAAACTCGATCACCGCCTCGCCGGGCACCGGATCGAACGTGACGTGTACCGTGACGTCGTACTTGGTGAAGTCACCAGGGTGCTTGGGATGACCTTCGTTCGTGACGGAGCCTGTCCCGGTGATGCGCAGCGGCGCGGCATGAAGTGGATTCGCCCACGCACACAACAAGAAACCTGCGATGCCGAACAATCGGCGCCATTGCATGCCGTCATTATTGGGGGCCCCCGGCCGGTGCGCAAGGCGGCAATCCGACGATCTTCTCCGAGCGGTGTCATGTCCTCGGTCGATTCGTCGCATGAGGTGTCAGCAGGCTTTCGGGCGGCAAGGAGAAGCGCAATGGCTCGTCACGACGACGCGGCTTTGATTCACGCTCTACGGACCGGCGTGAGATTGTTCTCTTTCGCATTGATTCAATGGCTTTGCTGCGCTGGCGTTGCGAATGCACAGAACGTCCGTGATGATTTCTACGTCACCAACAGGGTTGTGCGCGCGACGGTTTTGTCCGGCAACACGCTTTACATTGGCGGAGACTTCACCGAGGTCGGGCCATCGACCGGCCATGGCGTTCCAATCGATGCCGCGACGGGAGCACCGGTCAGCGGGTTCCCAGAGGTGAATGATGTCATCTGGGCAGTCATTCCGGATGGATCCGGCGGTTTCTACATCGGTGGCAGGTTTACGACAGTTGGCGGGCTCTCGCGGCCCTACCTTGCTCGCATTCTCTTCGACAACAGCGTTTCGCCGTGGAATCCGAATTCGGATAACCAGGTGTTTGCTTTGGCCTTGAGCGGGGCGACGCTCTACGCGGCAGGTGGATTCACGAATATCGGCGGGCAGCCGCGGAATAACATCGCGGCCTTAGATGTGACCGTGAACAGCAACATGGCCACTGCCTGGGATCCGAACGCGAGCTCGCTGGTCTGGGCGATTGCAGTCAGCGGAACGACGGTCTATGCGGGCGGGCAATTCGTCACCATTGGTGGACAGGCGCGCAACTTCATCGCGGCGCTGGATGCGACAATCAACGTCAATATGGCGACACCCTGGAACCCCAATGCGGACACTCGCGTCTTCGCCCTCGCGCGGAACGGATCGACGGTGTACGCGGGGGGAGAATTCACCACGATTGGTGGCCAGACTCGAAATCGCATCGCCGCATTGGATGCCAACATCAATACCAACATGGCCACGGCGTGGAATCCAAACGCGAACGGCAAAGTTTCAACCTTGGCGCTGAGTGGTACGACCGTGTATGCGGGCGGCGAGTTCACAAACATCGGTGGACAGGCGCGAAGCCGCATCGCCGCATTGGATGCCAACGTGAATACCAACATGGCCACGGCGTGGAATCCGAACGCGAGCAACAATGTTTGGTCCCTGGCGGTGAGCGGCACGACGATCTACGCGGGCGGAGAATTCGGCGTCATTGGTGGCCAGCAGCGCCTCTTTGTTGCCGCGTTGGATGCGACCCTCAACACCAACATGGCTACCGCCTGGAACCCCAAGCCGAACGACTTTGTCGCCGCCGTCGCCGTGAGCGGGAACAAGGTCTACGGAGGCGGTGGCTTCACCAGCATGGGGGGAGTGACGCGCAACCACATCGCGGCGATTGATGCGACGACGGGAGTCGTGACCGCCTGGGACCCCAACGCAAATTCCACCGTCTTTGCGCTCGAAAGGAGCGGGACGACGGTTTATGCAGGCGGTTTCTTCACCACAATTGGCGGGCAGGCGCGCAATCGGATTGCGGCACTCGATGTCAATGTCGACACGAACATGGCCACGGCGTGGAATCCGAACGCCAACCTTACAGTCCAAACCATGGCTTTGAGCGGGACGACACTTTACGCGGCCGGAGATTTCACGGTCATTGGCGGGATGGGGCGCAATCGCATCGCCGCCTTGGATATCACCCTCGATTCCAACATGGCCACAGCCTGGAATCCGAATGCGAATAACAGCGTTCGTGCTGTGGCCGTGAGCGGAGCAACGGTCTACGCCGGCGGACAATTCCTCACCATCGGCGGACAGGGCCGAAACCGCATTGCGGCCTTGGATGCAACCGTGAACACGAATATGGCGACCGCGTGGAATCCGAACTCGAACGCGACCGTCCTTGCGTTGACGACAAGCGGAACGACAGTTTATGCGGGAGGAGAATTCATCAATATCGGTGGGCAGATGCGCAGCGGAATTGCAGCCTTGGACGCCACCGTGAACACGAACATGGCAACAGCATGGAATCCGAACGCGAACCTCGATGCTGTCGTCAATGTTCTTCAGGTGAGTGGGTCGACCGTCTACGCCGGCGGAGCCTTCTTCTCGATCGGCGGGCAAATCCGGATCTGCCTCGCAGCCTTGAACGCCAACGTCAACACGAACATGGCTACAGCCTGGAATCCAAACCCCGATTTCCATGTGTTCGACATTGCGCTGAGCGGCCCGACAGTCTATGCGGCGGGAGATTTCAACTTGATCGGGAATTGTCCGCAGAGCGGGATCGCCGCGATCGATGCCGACGCCACCGCAGCTCCGGACTTTGGGCACGATGACGGCGCTGTGCTCCTGAAACAGAACCAGCCCAATCCTTTCTACAATTCAACGCTGGTTTCATTCTCCTTGCCGGAACCGGGGAATGTAACGCTCACGGTGTACGATCTTGCGGGGCGCGAAGTGGCGAGCTTGCTACGGAACGAGCATCGTGCGGCGGGGACCAACCAGGTCAACTTCGTTGGGCAGGGGCTTGCAAGCGGAGTCTATTGGGTGCGCCTGGAGACGGGTCACACCGTCGAGATGAGGAAAATGGTGCTGTTGCGATAGAGGACGAGAGCGCTGGCCACGGATTCGCGATCGGGAGAGCGACTACGCGAGTGATGCGGATTCGCTAGGCAGCGGGGAATAGGCTCGGCGACAGGCCTTGTCCCCTTTTGCGCCGAAAAACGCGCTAAGGTTTAAGCCCCGCTCTATTCCATCCCGCGGCGGCTGGAGGTCTCCATGCTTGCCGTCATTCGTTGCTTTGCCGTTTTCTCTTTGTGCGCTTTCGCCGCCTTCCAGGGCGGTGTGCTTGAGAGTGCGCGCGCCCAAGAAGTGTTCTCCACTACGTTCGAGGCCGGACTTCCTGCGCAGTTTTTCGCACCGGGTTCCGTCATTGAACCAGTCCAAGGTTGGTCGGGACTCGGTCCGCCGGGGCGCCAATTCTCCGGCAACTTTCTTCGCTACACGAGTGTTCCGATCCTTTCGACGACACTGACTCTCAACAATTTGCCGGTTCACGAGTTCGTGAATCTCCGTTTCCTTCTGGCCGTTATCGATTCATGGGATGGCACCGAGCTCTTGAAAGTTTCCGTCGACGGAACGGAAGTCTTTTCGCATTGGTTTCAGCTCGCCAGTGGAGACACATCCAGCTACATCGCAGCACCGGCCGCACTGCTCAGTTCGGGGACCAACCTCGGTTTTTCAAACGGCACCTATTACAACCATGATCGCGCGTATGACCTGGGAGTCGAGCCGGTCTTTCTGAACATTCCGCACGGGTCGAGCTCCCTTGTCGTGACGTGGACTCTCGGTGCCGTGTCTGGTCCGGCGGCAGAGCAGTGGCAAGGCGGCAGCGATGAGTCGTGGGCGATCGACGCCGTCTCGGTGCAGGTTTCCAACCAGACCGTAGATGCCCCGCTCGTTTCCTCACTCAACGAGATTGTTCTCGACGGAGCTTGGCCGAATCCATCTCGCGGTGGGCCCTTGGCAGTGCACTTCGCGTTGCCCAATGGCTCCAATGCAACTCTCGATCTCTTCGACGTTGCTGGGCGCCTTGTGGACTCGCGCGCTGTCGGATTGCTCGGTGCGGGCTCGCATCGCATCGAGACGAAGCGCGTCGGCGCAGGCGTCTACTACGTGCGTCTTTCGCAGGGATCAGACGTGAAAGTGAAGCGCGCCATCGTACTCGACTGAGTGTCACCGCGCGGCGGCCGAACTGGCTCCGGGGGGAGCACCACGGCCTGCAATTCGTCATATCGACGCATGATTCACGTCTCTTCGCCGGCGTGCGCCGGAATCCAGCGGCGGTTCCTTCTTCTCGATGCTAGATTCGCCGGATGCCCTTCCTTGCCGGAACTCGCCTAGGCCCTTACGAGATCGTCGCCCCGCTCGGCGCGGGCGGCATGGGCGAGGTATATCGCGCTCGAGACACGCGGCTTGGACGCGAGGTCGCCGTGAAAGTCTTGCCACAGCACCTCAGCTTGAACTCTGAGGTGCGCATGCGCTTCGAGCGCGAAGCGAAAACGGTCTCGTCGCTGAATCATCCTCACATTTGCACGCTTCACGACGTTGGGCGCGAGGGCGACACCGACTACTTGGTGATGGAGCTGATCGATGGGGAAACGCTCGCCGCGCGTCTCGAGAAGGGGGCACTCCCCACGACGGACTTGCTGCGGGTCGGCGCGCAAATCGCCGATGCACTTGATCGCGCGCATCGCGCGGGGATCGTGCATCGCGACCTGAAGCCGGGCAATGTAATGCTCACCAAAAGCGGCGCGAAGCTTATGGACTTCGGGCTCGCGCGCGCGACGGGAATGGCGGGCCCCGGCGGCGGAAGCGATGCGACGATCGCAGCACTCACGCACTCGCCGTCGATGTCGCGTCCGTTGACCGCGGAGGGGACGATTCTCGGGACATTCCAGTACATGGCCCCGGAACAGCTGGAAGGAAATGAGGCTGACGCGCGGTCGGACCTCTGGGCGCTGGGCTGCGTGCTCTACGAGATGGCGACGGGCAAGCGCGCGTTCGAGGGCAAGAGCCAAGCCTCGTTGATTGCATCGATCATGAGTACGGAACCCGCGCCAATTTCAATGATCACGCCGATGACCCCACCTGCGCTGCAACAAATCGTGCGCGCCTGTTTGATGAAGGACCCAGCCGACCGCGTGCAAAGCGCGCACGACGTGAAACTGCAGCTCTCGTGGGTCGCCGAAGGAGGATCACAGGCTGGCGTGCCGGCACCAGGAGTGATCCCGGCGACGATGGGGCGGCGGAGCGGTCGCGAGAAAATTGCATGGGCGATCGCTGCGCTGGGTCTCGCCTCCGCCGCTGTCTCTTCGTTTGCGTGGCTCTCGCGCCCGAGAGAGACTGAGCTGATCCAAGCCTCCATCTCTCCTCCCGACGGAACCGCTCTGTGGCCGTTCGCGTCCCTGGTCGCGCTCTCGCCGGATGGGCGCAACGTGGTTTTCAAGGCCGCCGACTCCACTGGAACGGCGCTCTGGGTTCGCCCGCTCGACTCCGCAACAGCTACACAGATTCCCGACACGCGCGACTGTGGCCAGAGCTTGTTTTGGTCCGACGATAGTCGTTCGGTCGCGTACATGAGTATCGAGGGAAAGCTCAACAAGGTCGCGATTCGCGGAGGATTGCCGGTGACTCTCTGCAGCGCGCGAGCCGTGCGGGGTGGCAGTTGGAATCGAGACGGCGTGATCGTCTTCGCGCCTGCGCCGGAGGGACCCCTGATGCGCGTCTCCGCAGGAGGCGGACAGACTTCGCCGGTGACGACACTCGATGCCGCGCGCCACGAAACCTCGCACCGTTTTCCAAACTTTCTTCCCGATGGCGATCACTTCCTCTACGTCTCTCTTCCGCCAAGTCCGGAAGGGTGGGAGACGTACGTCGCATCGTTGAAATCGAAATCGGCGAAGAAGGTCCTGACTGCGGGATCCGCGGCGGTGTTTGCGCAGCCGGGCTACCTCGTCTTCGCGCGGGATGGCCAAGTGATGGCGCAGCGCTTCAACACCCGCCGCCTCGAGCTCGAGGGAGATGCGGTGGCGATCGGCAACGCGCCCGAGTACTCGGAATTGGATGCCGAGCCGGTGGCTTCGGCATCGAGGAATGGGCGCTTGATTGTTCTGCGGAGCGAGGCGCCCCGCACACAACTTCGGTGGCTCGATCGAGCTGGAGCAGATCGCGGTTTGGTTCCGCTCCCGCCCGCCCCGTGGCGAGTCATGCGACTCTCGCCCGACGAACGGCGCGCCGCAGTCATGAACGGCACCGAGATCTGGATCGTGGATCTGGAGCGCTCGATGCCCACGCGGATCGCCACGACGCTGACCAAGGAGCCGAGTCTCGTCTGGTCACCCGACGGAAAACAATTGGCGTTCGTGTCGAGGAAGACGGGAAGGATGGAGGTGTACGTCGGCAATCCGAGCGGCTCCGGCGAGCCGGAAATGATCCCGACTACCGAGGCTCTGTTCAAGAGTGTCGAAGGGTGGTCCCCCGACGGCCGCACTCTCGTGTTCGGTTCTCTCGGTGCCGAAACGGCTTGGGACATTTGGTATCTCTCCTTGGATGGGGATCGCAAACCGCAGCCTGTGGTGAACAGTTCATTCAATGAGACGAATGCGCGGCTTTCTCCGGACGGACGATGGCTCGCGTTCCAGTCGAACGAATCCGGCGCGCTGGAAATCTATGTCCAGTCGTTTCCGAGCCCCGGCACCAAGGCGCGAGTGTCCAAAGAGGGAGGAGAGTTTCCGAAGTGGACGCGCCAAGGCAAAGAGCTCGTCTACGCTCAGCGGGGCGTGGCGATGGTGGTCTCGATCGAGGGGGGCGATGAGTTGAGGATCGGCGAGCCGCGCGCGCTCTTCAATTTGCCGGATGGCGTCACTGGCGTGAGTATTTCCGCCGACGGAGAGCGATTCTTGGTCAGTGCCTCCGATGAAGTTCAGCGTCGCGACATTCAGCTTTATCTCAATTGGACCGCGGCGCTCGTGCGATGACTCTCTACTTCAGAAGTCGAACCTTGTTAGTCGCGAGCTCGTAATTCGGAAATCGCTTCGCGCAATTCGCGCGACAACATCCACGTCAAGTCGTGGATGGACCGGGGTCTTCGAAGCCATGTTCTACGATCCTGCGCTCTACCTCACGGTGGGCCATGCCTGGCGCTAAGTACGTCACCGGCTGGCGGCGATGGCTTCCGGGATTGCAAATCCCTCGCGATTACAAGCCCGCCTGGTTGCTCGGTGAATTGAAAGCGGGCCTGGTGCTCACCACGCTGTTGCTTCCGATCGGCATCGCCTACGCGGAAGCATCTGGCATCCCGGCCGTGCATGGTCTTTATGCCACGTCGATTCCGCTGCTGGCGTACGGATTGTTCGGTCCGAGCCGCATTCTCGTGTTCGGGCCGAACGCCTCTCTCACTGCCATCATTCTTGGAGTCGTACTTTCGTTGTCGCAAGGCGATCCGCAGCGCGCGGTGTCGGTCGCGAGCGCGTTGGCAATCGTATCCGGCTTGGTGTGCATCTTGATGGGCTTGCTGCGACTGGGATTCGTCACCGAGCTGTTGTCCAAGCCAATTCGCTATGGCTACTTGAATGGCATTGCGCTGAGTGTGCTCATCAGCCAAACGCCGAAGCTGTTCGGCTTCACGATCGAAGGCGAAGGTCCTCTTCGCAGCATCGTGCACATCGTGCGTGCGATCCTCGACGGCCAAACCAACTGGGTGACATTCGCCATCGGGGCTGGAGCGCTCCTCTTGATTCTCTTCCTGAAGCGCTACCTGCGCGTCCCGGGACTCTTTCTCGCGTTGGCCTCGGCCACGATCGTCGTGGCCGTGTTCGACTTGAGCACAACCGCCGGCGTGAAGGTGCTGGGCTCCGTGCCGCGCGGTCTGCCTTCGTTCGCCGTGCCTTGGATCAACTTGAATGACCTTGAGCCGCTCTTGATTGGCGGGATCGCTCTGGCGTTGGTGGCATTTGCCGACACGAGTGTGCTGTCGCGCTCCTATGCAGCAAAGAGCAACACTTCTGTCGATCCGAATCAAGAGCTCATCGGCTTGGGCGCTGCCAATCTCGCCGCCGGGTTCTTTCGCGGATTCTCGGTGAGCAGTAGTGCGTCGCGCACTGCTGTCGCAGAAGCATCCGGCGCGAAGACGCAGCTGACCTGCGTTTTCGCCGCGATCGTCATCGCCTTGCTGCCGGTCGTGGCGCCCAATCTCATGGCGGAGCTTCCGGCCAGTGCCTCCGCAGCGGCGGTGATCGCTTCCGCAGTCTCCATCTTCGAATTTGCAGATCTGCGGCGCATCTACCGAGTCCAGCGCTGGGAGTTCTGGTTGTCCATTGTGTGTTTTGCCGGTGTCGCTGTGTTTGGAGCCATTCCTGGGATTGGCCTCGCCATTGTCATCGCGGTCATCGAATTCCTCTGGAACGCGTGGCGTCCCTATTCCACGATTCTCGGACGAATCGAGGAGATGCGCGGCTTTGGCGATGTGCGGCGTTTCCCGAGTGCCCGGCAAATCCCTGGCTTGCTTCTCTTCCGCTGGGATGGGCCATTGTTCTTCGCCAATGCCGAGCTGTTCCAGGAACGTCTGCTGGAGGCGGTCGCCAGCTCGCCCACTCGAATTCGCCGCGTGATTGTCACCGCGGAGCCGGCCAGCAGCATCGACGTGACGGCCGCGGACATGCTGGTCGAGCTTGATCAAAAACTGCGGACCTCGGGCATCGAGCTCCGCTTCGCAGAATTGAAAGGTCCCATGCAAGACAAGCTGAGACGCTTCGAACTGCTCGACCGCTTCGGCCCGGTCCTCCCGACACTGGATGCGGCC
>Ga0111538_10009966_pt1 | contig 12648 bp, 15 predicted proteins | sample SoiMethybrSBSTD1_FD_79669 | JGI IMG/M metagenome (GOLD analysis project Ga0111538, IMG submission 79669) | Bulk soil microbial communities from a Populus tree surrounding site in Tennessee, USA - Soil MetaG P. TD hybrid SBSTD1 (version 2)... | ecosystem: Environmental > Terrestrial > Soil >...
AGTCGCATGCGACGGCAAGACGGCCTGCGAATACGAGATCCAGGCCGCGACACTGGGCGCCGATCCGTGCGTCGGAGCGCACAAGGACTTTTCCTACAGCTGGTCCTGCTCCGGCAACTCGGATCCGAAGAGCGGCCGCATTCCCGGTGAGGCGAGCGGCTCTTCCGCCTCGCTGTCCTGCCCATAGGGGCGCCGCGCCCAGGCGATCGGACCGCGCCGCGCGGCTGTGGCGCGGTGCGCTCCTGCGGAATGCGTAGCGACCTGGATTGGCCCGAGCGGTTCGGGTCCGTGCGGTGACTCGGCTCGCGTTCGCTGAGCACTCGCGATCGCATGGTAGGGGCGTATGCTTACCGGTGCAGGGTTCTTCGGAGCCGCGGAAGGACGAGCGCGAGATGGAACGGTTCAAGGGTGTCGGTGCGTCGCAAGGGATCGCGATCGGTCCCGCGTACGCATTGGACGTCGGTATCGTCGTACGCGAGCGCCGCATCTCTGGTCACGAGGTCGACTCGGAGATCGCACGCTTCGAGCGCGCGCTGGTGGCCGTTGATGGGCAGCTCGAACGTCTGCAGCAGCACCTGACCGAGCTGAACCGCCATGAGGGGCACGACCTCGTCGAGGCCCACCGGCTCATGCTCAAGAGCCCTGAGCTGGTGGAGGAGACCCGCCGTCTCATCCGCGAGGAATGTCTCGGCGCGGAGTGGGCCGTGCGCCGAACACTCGACGACATTCACGCGGCCTTCGCCGGTCTCGAAGATGCGTACTTCCGCAGCCGCAGCACCGATGTCGATGCCTTGGGTGAACGACTCCTTCGCACGCTGCTGGCGATGCCGGAGCGGCGCCCGGGAGAAGGCGCGCCGACCGGGGCGATCGCAGTCGGCACCGAGGTTTCGCCCCTGGATCCATTCCAGCTGAAGCGCGCGGGGCTGATCGGTATCGCCACGGACAGCGGAGGGAAGACCTCACACGCGGCGATCGTGGCCAGAGCGCTCGGGCTCCCCTATGTGGCTGGCGTCCGACATCTGACCGGCAGGATTCGTCCTGGCGGGAACACGGTCATCGTCGATGGCACCCACGGCGAGATCATTCTCGACCCCGACGCGGCAACGCGTCGGTCCTACGAGGCGCAGGCCGAAGCGGAGCGCGCCCGCGTGGCAGGGTTCATCTCGACCAGATCGCTTGCGGCTGTCACCGCCGATGGCGTCAGGGTTCATCTGGCTGCCAACGTCGAGTGTTTTCCGGAGGTCACGGCAGCCCTGGACTTCGGGGCGGAGTCGCTCGGACTGTTTCGGACCGAGTTCCTGTACCTCGAGCGCGAGGACCTACCGACGGAAGAGGAGCAGTACCAGGATGCGGTCGCGGTCGTCACGGCGCTGGCGGGCCGGCCGGTGAACTTTCGGACACTCGACCTGGGCGGCGACAAGCTCCCCGCGTCCATGAAGCGGCCGAGAGGATCCAATCCCGCGCTGGGTGTGCGATCCATCCGCTTCTCATTCACCCGGCCAGACATCTTTCGTACCCAGCTGCGTGCGCTCTACCGTGCCTCCGCCGTCGGCCCCATACGCATTTTGTTTCCGTTGATCTCCGGGGTGACGGAGCTGGCCCGAGCCAGGGCCCTGTGCCACGAGGTGTGCTCAGAGCTCGCGCTGCAGCGACAAGCGCATGATCCGCTGACCCCCGTGGGGGCGATGATCGAGACCCCGAGCGCGGCGCTGACGGTCGATCACCTCGCCCGCGAGTGCGACTTCTTCAGCATCGGAACCAACGACATGATCCAATACACCTTCGCCGCGGACCGAGAGAACCAGGAAGTCGGCCACCTCTATCACCCGCTGCACCCTGCCGTTCTGCGCTTGCTCAAGCAGATCATCGACACCGCCCGCAGCGCGAACAGGCCGGTGTCCCTGTGCGGGGACATGGCCGGCGACCCGGGGTTGACCTGGGTTCTCCTGGGACTCGGACTCAGGGATTTTTCCATGACTCCGCGACAGATTCCGGTGGTAAAAGCGGTCGTGCGGGCCTCTTACCTTGCGGAAGCCGAGGACCTGGCGGCGCGGGCGCTGGCACTCGGCAGCGAGCGGGAGGTGGAACGATTGGTCCTCGGCGTGATGGTCAATCGCTTCGGGCCCGAGATCGAAGGCTTCCCGATCGTGGCGGATGCGCGAGACGCCCCTCCCGCAGATGCGATCGGGGGCTGAACGCCGGCGGCGGAACAGAGGGTCCAGCGCACTCATCAGCGCTGGAACTCGAGCAAGGATCGTGTGATGGCCGTTCAGCTTCGACAAGCTCTCCGATGCGCTCGACCCGGACGCCGCAAGCTGCAGCGGGCGCTCCTGCGACCCTTTGTCTGATCCCTGAAAGCGCCTCACACCCCGGCGGCGCGCGCCGGGAGCGACCCGAGGCCGGTGACTTCCAGGATCTCGCGCTCGTCGAGCGCCTCGGCTTTGAGCAGCGCCGTGGCCAGCGCGACCAGCTTGTCACGGTGCGCGGCGAGCAGGCGGGTCGCTTCGGTTTGGCACTCCTCGACGATGCGGCGCACCTCGGCGTCTATCAGCTCGGCGGTCGCCTCGCTGTAGGGTTGGCGCTGGAAGGCCGGCGGCAGCCCGTCGTCCTGCGGGGCGACGAAGCTGATTGGGCCGAGCTTCTCGCTCATCCCCCAGCGCAGCACCATCTGGCGGGCGATCTCGGTGACCTGCTGGAGGTCGTTCTCGCCGCCCGTCGTGACGACGCCGTAGATGAGCTGCTCGGCCGCACGACCGCCGAGCGCGCTGATGATGCGCGCCCGGAGATAATCCTCGGGGTAGTTGGTGCGGTCGTCGATGGGGAGCTGGTAGGTCGCCCCGAGCGCCATGCCCCGCGGGACGATCGTCACGCGGTGCACCGGATCGCTACCCGGGACGAGCAGCCCGAGCAGCGCGTGGCCGCTCTCGTGGTAGGCCGTCCGCTCGCGATCGACCGGGTTCAGTAGGATGTGGCGCGCGGGCCCGAGCGTGATCTTCTCCAGCGCCTCGGAGAAGTCCCGCGCATGGACCTCGCTCTGGTCCTTGCGGGCCGCGAGGAGAGCCGCCTCGTTCACCAAGTTACGGATCTCGGCACCGACCAGGCCGGGCGTCTCCGCGGCGAGGCGCTCGAGGTCGACGTCGGCCGCGACGGGCACGTGCTTGGTGTGGACCTTGAGAATCCCAACGCGGCCCGCCCGGTCGGGCCGCTGCACGAGCACGCGGCGGTCGAAGCGGCCCGGCCGGAGCAGCGCCGGATCGAGCACGTCGGCCCGGTTGGTGGCCGCGAGCACGATGACGCCTTCGCGGGAGTCGAAGCCGTCCATCTCCGTCAGGATCTGGTTCAGGGTCTGCTCGCGCTCGTCATGGCCCCCGATCGAGGCCCCGCTTCCCCGGGCCCGGCCGATCGCGTCCAGCTCGTCGATGAAGATGATCGCCGGCGCGGCCTCGCGGGCCTGTCTGAAGAGGTCACGCACGCGTGCCGCGCCCACACCGACGATCATCTCGACGAACTCCGCGGCGCTCAGGCTGAAGAAGGGGACGCCCGCCTGGCCGGCCACCGCCCGGGCGAGGAGGGTCTTCCCCGTGCCGGGGGCGCCGATGAGCAACACACCCTTCGGCACAGTGCCGCCTAGACGTTGGTACTTCGCGGGGTTCTTCAGGAAGTCGACAATCTCGACGAGCTCGCTCTCGGCGTCGTCGATGCCCGCGACGTCCTCGAAGGTGACCTTCGGCTCCGCCTCGCTGTAGCGCTTGGCGCGGCTGCGGCCGAGCCCGAAGAGCCCGCGACCGCTGGCCATCATACGCTGATTCATCCAGAGAAACCCCGCGATCAGGAGCAGCGTGGGGCCGAAGCCGAAGAGCAGGCTCTGCCAGATGGGCCGTCCCTCGTCGAGCGGCCGCGCGTTGATGACCACGCCCTTCTCCTCGAGGAGCGTCTCGAGACCGGGGTTGGCGAACGCCGGCAGAAGGGTCTCGAAGCGCAGCGCCTTCCGCGCGTTCGGCCCCTCGCGCGGGTAGGTCACCTCCTTCCTGAACGCGCCCTGGATCGCGTCGCCCTGGCTGGTCACCTCCTCGACGTTGCCTGCCTGCACCTGCTCCTTGAAGAATGTGTATGGAATGCTGACGTAGCTCGGCTCGGGGGCGAGCACCCGCATGACCACCCAGTTGGCTGCCATGACGACGACGAAGGTGAGCCACCAGGGCTGCGGCCGGGGCAAGCGCTGACGCTGCTCCTCGGCACGCTTCGCCGGCGTACCGCCGCTCGGTGCGCTCGTCACGAGGCCGATACTGACACAGCGACGCAAGTGCCGGAAAGCTGTGCCGCGGCCGGGGGAGCTCGCGGAGGCACGAGGTCCGGGTTCACACGCTCGGCGGGGCCCCGTTGCGGCAGCCTGGAGGCGCCCTGATCACGCTCTCTCTGCACAAGCCCGAGCTTCAGGCATTGAGCGGATTGTAGAGACCTGCGACCGCAGACCAATCGCAGTCGCGATGTCTTCCCTCGACGGGAGTGCCTGCAGCATGTCCTCGATCTTCATGATCGCTTCTTTCCCTGCTCCCGAGAGGCCTCAGGAGCTCTTGGCGTGAACGGACACCGAAGCCGCTGGCGACAGCCGGTCGCCGAGTTCGCGAGCGGCTACGGCCAGGGCAACCCTCGCCGCCGCCCTGAGCAGCGCGGCGGTCAACCGTGACCCGAGACCCCCTCCGAGGACGTAACCGACGCCGGCCGCCACTCCCAAGGTGACGTACGGTCGGCGCTGTACTCGCTCCGTGAGGTACCCTTCCAGGCTGCTGGTCGCATCCTGCACCGCCGCGGCAAGGGCGTGCGCGTCCTGGTTGATTTCTCGACAGTGGTCCCCGAGAGAGCGCCCGTCCGCTGCCGGCGACGGGTCGCCTGCTCCGTTTGAGCTGTCCGGACTCGTCATGGATCACCGCCTTCCACGCGTGGCGAGACGGGCGACGACGTAGCCGACACCGACGGCTGCCAGCACCGCCACGACGGGCCGTTGCTCGATGATTGCGCGGACACGTTGCGCAAGCTGCGTCAACGCGGATGCGACTTCTGCGTCGGCGGCCTGCTCCGAACGTCGAGGCGACGGCTCCGCCGCGATCTGCTCTGCGCTCTGGTCCGTGATCATCCTCGGCTCCTTTGTCCGGCAACGAGTCCTCGAGCGCCGCGACTCCCCAGCCATGCGCCCATGAGACATGCGCCGATCACCCAGGTCAGCGGCGACTGCTTGATGCGCTCGCCCAGATCGAGCTTGAACCGAACCGCCTCGGTGAGCTCATGCGTGGCGACCCGCATCTCCTCCTCGTCCTGCTCGATCGATCGCAGGAGGTGATCCCGATGCTCGCTGTATGTTTCCACTACGATTGCTCTCCTTTGCGCCGACGCCGCATGGCAAGCGCGACGAGACCCACCGTACCCGCTGCATTGAGCAGGGCGAAGACGGCAAGGCGGGCGAGCAGGCTGGCGTCCGGGGTGGCCAGCAGAACGAGGCATGTCGCGGCGGCGAACCACGCTCCCGCCGCCAGAACCATGGCGAAGCCCAACAACGCGGCACCGCGGAAAGTGCGCGAGAGAAGCTCCTGCCCCTCGAGCAGCGCCAAATCTATCCGCTTGGCGATCACGCCCTGGCTGCCGGCCGCCAAATGCTACAGCGCCGAGGATACGGACGGCTCGGCGACGTCCACGTGCCTGCCCGCAACTTCGCCGTTGGAGACTCGTGTCTCAGCGAGTTCCAAGTTTCACCTCGCGTGGCTGCCAGGTCGCAAGCAGGGTCCGGTCGTCTGACCAAGCGTAGGACGTGCGGCCTCCGAACGCCTTCTTCAGTTCGTGCGCGATCCGGTGTGCGAGCTTCTGCGAGGTGGTGAGTACCTCGAGGACTTCTCCGTGGCGCTCGACCGACACGACCTGCCGCTCGGGTTGCGTGAACGCCGCCCGCGCAGCAACGTTCTGGATGCGGCGGCGGATGTCATCCTCGTCCGCCGCGGCGGCGCCGGGGATGAGCACTCTGCCGAAGTACTCCTCCCGCCCCGTCTGCTGGCATGCGGGACACACCACCCAGGTGGCCCGCGCCAACATGGGATCGGTGACCGCGTGGTCCCGCCGCCACGTTCGACGCGAGAACAAGGCGCCGCAGCGCTCGCAGATCGCACCCTCCTCCGGACGACCGGCCCTTGCTTCGACCGGGCGCACCTTCTCACTTCGGACGCCGCGGCGGTTGAGACTCCGGATTCGGCCCTTGCCCTTGTCCATTCGCCTGCCCCGAGCCCCTAGCGCATGGCCGCGTGATGCCTGGCGCTCGCCTCGGCTGGCATGCCTCTCAGCCTGGCCGCTTCTTTCAGCATCTTCGCTGCCAGGGTTCCGACCTGATGGTTGATATCGCGGATCGTATCGTAGACCGCCGCGATCACATGATCCTGCACGCGCCGCACTTCCTTGGCCGGCCCCCTCAGCAGCTCGCTCTCCTCCTCCAGAACGCGGAGCGGCAGGTCGACGAGCGACTTGTGAAGTTTTTCGACTGACTTCGCTCCTTTGTCGATCGCGTCCTCGATGGCGCTCGCCAATCCACTGCCTCTTGCACTGGTCATGAGACGTCCTCCCAGGGATGTTGGAGCAACGGCCAGGCCACCCACCGACGTGAGCCCCGTGCCCGCGCGGCCAAAAGCATCGCATCGGCGGGAGTGATGAACGCCACGCCTTCGCGGGCCCGCGAATATCCGCACAGTGGCAATCCACTCCAGGTCGATGCCTCCGCCCGCCGCACACTGGATCGGAAGGATGGGGATGGCTCCGGACGACGAATCGTGATCCTTCATTGGCGGTCACACGCCGCGGCGCGCGCGACGGACAAGGAGGGACCATGATCGGCTACACGGGACCGATCGAAGAGCAGACGCTGAAGAACACGAACTTCCGGCGGGTATTGTTCACCGGTACGCACACCCAGCTCGTGGTGATGTCGTTGCGCCCGGGCGAGGAGATCGGGAACGAGGTACACCCGAACGTCGATCAGTTCTTCCGCATCGAACAGGGTGAGGCACGCTTCGTCCTCGACCAGAAGGAGGAGCGCTTGGTGCGCGAGGGGGATGCGGTCGTCGTGCCGGCGGGCACGTTCCACAACGTGATCAACGCTTCGAAGACGACGGACCTGAAGCTATATACGGTGTACTCGCCGCCGAATCACCCGGATGGGACGGTGCACAAGACCAAGGCGGACGCCGACAGGGCCGAGGAGGCGGAACACCATTCCTGAAGCGGAACGTCGGGATACCCCGGCTGCCGCTCGCCGCCCGCGCTGATCGAACCCCCCGATGACACCACCTCGACCCCGCATGCGCCGCTTCGGGTAGTATGGCCGGCATGTCGGAACAGCACCTACGCCAGATGCTCGAACAGCTCCACACCGAGCTTCAGCGCGCCAACACGATCGACGATCGGTCGCGCGATCTGCTGCGTAGCGTGCTCAGCGACATCGAGGACCTGCTCGAGCGCAACCAGAAGCCGGGCACGGAGCCCGAGTCGATCATCGAGCAGCTGCGTGAGGCAGTCAGAACTTTCGAGACGACGCACCCGACGCTGACGAACGCAATCAACGGGGTGGCGGACACGCTAGCCAAGATGGGGATATAGTCGCCTCGAGCGTCCGGGACGCTCTTCCCCACTCGGGCGCCGCTCAGCCGGGAGACTCAGCCCTCCATTCTGAACCCGATCTTCATCGTCACCTGAAAGTGTCCGACGTCGCCGTCGACGATGTGGCCGCGGATCTCGGTGACTTCGAACCAGTCGAGATTGCGCAGGGTCTTGCTCGCCCGCGCGATCCCGTTGCGAACCGCCTTCTGGATGCTGTCGGTCGATGTCCCCACCACCTCGGTCACCTTGTACGTCGCGTCGCTCACGACAAACCTCCTCTGCCTTGGCTCACAACCCGGAAGTCGGAGCGGCCACTCCCTCTGGGAGCGACGCGCACCGCCCGGGGATTAGACCACTTACCCCCGACGCCGTGAAGTACGAACTCTCCGCATGCCGCTCAGCTCCGCGGTGCAGACCGACGCAGCTATCTTCAGTCGCAGCAATCGTTGCCGCGATGCGCGCGATGTGGATGCGCGCGTCGACTCGACCGCTGCAAGCCTCAGAAGTTCAGTCGCCCGGTCAGAAGCAGGATGAGCACGATGATCAGGATGAGGCCGCCGATCCCGGACGGTCCATACCCATAGTTGTGGTAGCCCCAGTTGGGCAGGCCACCGAAGACGATGAGAAACAGAACAATCACAAGCAGCAGCGACATACGGCCCCCTTTCTGCCCCAGGTTCGAGCGCTGGGTGGGTTGCAGGCAGACCGAGACTCAGCTGAGCGCGTCCTTGACGTTATCGATGACCTTTCTGGCCTTCAGCTCATCCGACTTGCCGCCCGTTATGGCCGCTCCTCTTCCCTGTCAATCTTGCAAAGCAACCGCTGGGCCAATCCGCCCCCTTGCAGCCACGCGACGAACAGCGCCGCAGCACGCGTGGGCATTCCAGCGCAGGTTGATGAACGTCGTGGGCGTGCGGCCGACCGACGGCTCCTTGCGCTCCCCGCCCCGCCTTTTCGCAGAGTTGACAAGATGGACCCATCGAACCACGCAGACGTCGGAATCGACCGGCGCGCGTGTGGCCTGTGTCCTGCTACGGACCCTGGCGTGAGCGTTGCAGACGGCGTCAGGTCAATCCGAACCACGCGAGGTACGGCGATGTCCATTCTCGTGGGGGCGCTCCCCTCCGCGTTCGCATATCGCGACTTCGCGGAGCCCGAGGCGGACGTGTTGGAGGTCCACTCCCGTCGTGGTGATGCAGGCGAGCGTGATCCAGCGCGGCGACTCAGAAGAGCCAGAGCTGCTCGACGTGAGCGCGATCAGCCGACGACCGTGCCAAAAAGGGCGCCCACACCGCCGGTCATCCCTATGGCCAGCGCACCCCAGAAAGTGACTCGCAACGCGGACTTCATCACGGGTGCCCCGCCGGCGCGTGCGGCCAGGACACCGAGCGAAGCGAGACACACGAGCGAGGCTCCCGACACGACGGGAGCCACATTCGCCTCGGGCGCCGCGAGTACGGCCAGAAGAGGCATCGAGGCGCCGGCCGCAAAGGTCGCGGCCGATGCGAACGCTGCCTGGACCGGTCGAGCAGCCAGATTGTCGGAGATGCCGAGCTCATCACGGGCATGTGCCGCGAGAGCGTCATGAGCCATCAGTCGTTCGGCGACCTGATCGGCGAGTGGCGCATCCAGGCCACGTTGGACGTAGATAGACGCGAGCTCCGCCTGCTCGAAGGGCCTGTCACGAGCGAGCTCCGTACGCTCGCGCGCCAGGTCGGCCTTTTCTGTGTCGGCCTGAGAGCTGACCGATACGTACTCACCGGCAGCCATCGACATCGCCCCGGCTACCAGGCCGGCCACCCCGGCAACCAGGACGTCGCCTCGAGGCGCGTGCGCGGCGGCCACGCCGACGACCAGGCTCGCGGTCGACACGATGCCGTCGTTTGCGCCCAGAACGGCAGCGCGCAGCCAACCGATTCGCTGCGTACGGTGTCGCTCGCTGTGACCTCTCGGCATGCTTCATCACCTCGCGGTCGACCAGTATGATGGATCTCGACGCAAGCGCACCAAGGTGCGACGAAGAGCACCCCGAGCGCCTGCAGCACGTGACGATAAGCGGCCACGACGTCGCGTACCGTACGGCCGGCGATGGGCCCGTGGTGCTGCTCGTCCACGGCATGGCCGGTAGCTCGGCGACGTGGGGACGCGTCATGCCGGCCCTGGCCAAGCGGTTCAAGGTCGTCGCTCCCGACCTGCTCGGCCACGGCGAGTCGGCCAAGCCTCCGACCGAGTACTCGCTCGGCACCTATGCCAACGGCCTCCGCGACCTGCTGAATGCCCTCGGCCACGAGCGGGCCACCTGCGTTGGGCAGTCGTTCGGGGGCGGCGTGGTGATGCAGATGGCCTACCAGTTCCCCGAGCGCTGTGCGCGCCTGGTGCTCGTGAGCAGCGGCGGGCTCGGTCCCGAGGTCAACTTACTCCTCCGTGCGCTGAGCGTCCCCGGTGCGGACCAGGTGCTGTCGCTCGCGTGCGCACCCCGGATGCAAGAGACCGCGAGCCGCGTGGCCACTTGGCTCCGCCGCGTGGGAGTTAGGGCCGGCCCCGCCGGCGAGGAGGTGTGGCGGAGCTACGCGTCGCTCGCCGACGCCGATAGCCGGCGAGCCTTCTTTCGCACCCTGCGCGCCGTCATCGACCTGAACGGGCAGACGGTCGGCGCTGGCAATCGGCTCTATCTGGCCGCCCACATTCCGACACTCATAGTCTGGGGTAGCCGAGATCCGTTGATTCCCGTGCGCCACGCGATCGCTGCCCATGCGGCCATCCTCGGCAGCCGGCTCGAGATCTTCGAGGGCGTGGGCCACTACTCGCACTGCGAGGCGCCGGCGCGGTTCGTCGAGGTGCTCGTCGACTTCATTGCCTCGACGGAGCCCGCGGAGGTGTCGGAGCGGCGTTGGCGCGAGTTGTTCCAAGCGAGAGAATGATACGATCGGGTCGTAGCGGCCTGCTACCACAACGCCGCTACCACTCCACCCCGAGGATTCATCGGAGCCGCGGGAGGGCGAGGGCGAGATGGAACGGTTCCAGGGATTCGAGGCGTCGCAAGGGATCGCCATCGGTCCCAGGTATGCATTGGACGTCGGTATCGTCGTCAGCGAGCGCAGCATCCCCCGTCACGAGGAACAAAGCGAACGGGAGATGGAGGACGAAGGAGGACCGCCTCCGCCGGAGCCCCCGCCCTCACCGGCGGAGGAACCGTCCGAGCCGCACGAGCCTGCGGATGAGCAGCGCGCTGCTTCGACGGCTGTGCCTTCGTCCGACTCTGCTCATGGCAGCTCGAGACCGGCGACGGCGCGGGCCAACTCGGCGGCGGACGAGACGTCCATCTTTCGCAGCACGGTCCGGCGATGGCTCTCCACCGTCCGCACGCTGATGTGCAGCGCAACGGCGATGCTCTTCGAGCTCTTCCCCAGGGCCAGGAGGTCCATGACCATGCGCTCGCGCGGCGTGAGCCGGGCGATGCGATCGGCCACCGTTGAGCGCCGTGCGGCCGCCTCGCGGGTACGTCGGTCGAGCTCGATGCACGCACGGATGCGCTCGGTGAGGCGCTTGGGCGGCACGGGCTTCTCGAGGTAGTCGACGGCACCGCCCTTGAACGCGCGTACGGACGTCGGGACGTCCCCGTAGCCGGTCACGACAATGATCGGGAGCGTCACCTGCCGCCGCCGGAGCTCGTCCTGGACGTCGAGGCCGTTGCGTCCACCACGAAGGCGGATGTCGAGGACCAGACAGCCGGATTGCTGCGGGTCGTAGGCCGCCAGGAACTCGCTTGCGGTCGCGAAGGTTCTGACGGCCATCCCCTCCGCCTCGACCAGCGCCTTCAGCGATCGGCGGACGCCCGGGTTGTCGTCGACCACGAATACCGTCGGCGGCGTCATGTCGAGGTCACGTTCGCTCGAGGGGCAGGGCCACGCGCACGGTGGTACCGTGTCCGGGAGCCCGCGGGTCTATTGTGAGTCGGCCATTGTGCGCCTCGACGATTGCCCGGCTGATGGCGAGTCCCATGCCCATGCCCTGCGGCTTGGTCGTGAAGAAGGGCTCGTGCAGGCGCTCGGCGATCGCGGCGGACAGGCCCGTGCCCGAATCGTGGACCGCGACCTCGGCCATCCCGTCCGCGCGCTGGGCCGCCCGCACGCGGATCTGCCTGGCCGACCTGCGCGTCTCGCGAATGGCGTCGACGGCATTCTGGATGAGGTTCACGAGGACCTGCTCGAGCTGAATGCGGTCGGCCAGGACGGGCAGCCCCGTCGGCGCCAGGTCGAGTCGCAGCACGATCCGGTCCTGCTCCATCTCACGCACCAGCCAGCGCGTGGCGTTACGCACCACTTCACAGAGATCCGTCGCCTCGAGCCGCGGCTCGCTGCGCTGTACGAAGTCTCGCACGTGATGCACGATCCCGCCAGCACGTAGGGCTTCCGCGCTGGCGCTGTTGAGGAGCGCGAGCAGCCGGCGCGGCTCGCGCTTCCCCGAGCGCACGTAGGCGGCACAGGCCTCGACGCCGTTGGCGATCGCGCTGAGTGGCTGATTCAGCTGGTGTGCCAGACCCGCCGCTAGACGCTCGATCGTGGCGAGCCGGAGCACATGCGCAAGCTCGGCCTGCTGCCGACGCAGCTTGTCCTCCGTCTGCTTGCGGCTCGTGATGTCGCGGATCGTGCCGACGAAGCGCCGGCCGGCGCCGTCGTCGAACGCGCTCACGTGGAGGTCCACCGGGAACACCGTGCCGTCGTTTCGCTGCCCATGGATCTCCCGCCCGCCGCCATCCTGCGCCCTCGCCTCGGGGTCGCTCGCGAGGTAGCCGTCGTACGTGGCGTGGTCGGACGGGGGGGCGAGCATGCGTACGTTCTGCCCGATCACCTCCGGCGCGCCGTAGCCGAACAGCTGCTCGGCTGCCGGGTTGAACGAGAGGACGATGCCGTCCTCGTCGAACGTCACGACCCCGTCGAGAGAGCTGCGGACCCCGGCCCTCGTCATCGCTTCGCTGTCACGCAGCGTCCGCTCGGCGCGCTTGCGCTCGGTGAC
>Ga0111538_10009968_pt1 | contig 12647 bp, 10 predicted proteins | sample SoiMethybrSBSTD1_FD_79669 | JGI IMG/M metagenome (GOLD analysis project Ga0111538, IMG submission 79669) | Bulk soil microbial communities from a Populus tree surrounding site in Tennessee, USA - Soil MetaG P. TD hybrid SBSTD1 (version 2)... | ecosystem: Environmental > Terrestrial > Soil >...
GTTGCCATGCCGGCCGAGGACGGTAGCCCGCCGGCCGGCACCTTAGGGTCCCGGGCTCGGGACCCTATAAACCTTAGGAAGGCCGAGCGCGGCCCGAGCTCAGTTGCCGAGCGGCTTGCCGTCAAGGATGTAGAGCTTGTCGCCGGAGCGGAAGATGACGGCTCCGTTCGTCACCTCCTTGCCTCCCATCTTGGCGATCAGCGCAACGGGGTCACTGCCCTGCGCCGCGCCCAGGGCAAGCTTGAATGTTCCCTTGTCCACGTAGACGCCCTGATTGTCGCCGAGTGCAGGCACCGACTCTGCGCCCTTCATGTACGACCAGCGGCTTTCACCCCATGGATCAAATGCGATTGCGAGCCCCGATGCGGCAACCGCAAGCCCTATGGCTGCAGTGCCTGCCGTCAGAATGGTGCGTGAAAACGACATCGATCTTCTCCTCGTCAGACAAGTGGCTCGGGCTTCCATGCGGCGCCATCTACCAACTGCATGCCGCGGTGCGGAACTGGGTGAAACCCGCGGTACGGGCGGGGCGAGACCTGAAGGCCCGCGCGGGCGGTGCCGGCTCTCACGCGCAGGGCCCCGGGCGGGGCTGGGAAGCCGTTGCGGGCCAGTTTCTCCAAAGATCGCACGCGCGCAGCCCGTTCGCTTGGCGGCTGGCGTACCCCATTTCCCAATCAAAATATCCGTACTTCCTCCGATGTACGGACACCGTGAGGCTCCCCCACCCTCTACGGCGAACGACTGGGCATCAGGGGTGCTGGGCAGGACCGGAAATGAAGAGCGCATTGCACTTCGCCAACTCGGCATCGTCGAGCCGCGAGACCCCTCCCGCGGCCCCGCCGCCTTTCGATGCGCTGCTCGCCTGGAACACTGAAGTCCTGGCCGCCAGCGATCGCTGCCTGACAAGGGTCCTCGATCATATGACGGCGGCCCAGCGCGCGACGGGTTGGCCAGACCGCGTCAGCACCTCGGCGCGAGACTGCATTCTGGAAGCTTCCAAGCTGCAGACACGAATGCTCGACGAGACGATCGTCCAGACCGTCGCCAAGACACTGGAGACCTGGGACCAGCTGCTCGCCACGACAGGCGGCGCACCGGCAGAGGGCCGCCGCCGGCGCAAATCGCGAACGCCCGAGATTGCCAGGTGGCCGCTGCACGATGCGGAGCGCCACGTCCTGCAATTCGGCGAGATGTCCGTCGCCCCGTTCAGAGCATGGATGCAGGCGGCCGATATGTGGCAACGCCGGTGGATGGCAGCGATGTCCGGCGGATGGACCGCCCCGCGCTCCATCGCGGGCGGCAGAAAGGGAGGGCGCGCCAAGCCATGATTGGCGAAAAGCCCGCTTCTCGTTCCACTTTGTTGGAGATGATGCCCATGAAGCTCGATGTCGACGAGCACTGCGACGACTTCGGCTGCAGCGATCTCCTCGTCACGGCCCCAGAGCCTGATGCCACCTGGCCATGGCGATGCCAATTTGAAACCGTCCCCGCGCCCGTAGCGCCCAAGTTGCGCGACGCCATCCTAGGCCTGCCCCGAGACAACACCCTGCGGCACGCCTATCTGCGCAAGCGCTGGAGTCTCGCCTCTTGCGCATAGGTAATGAGTTTTCCTTTCCGCTACTTGGTCAGCGGCTTGCGGCCGGCAGCCCGCTGAACGCGAGGTGCTCCGGAGCCGACGTTGCAACGAGGGGTGCGTGACATCAGCTGGGACGGCCCCGCAGGCCGAGGAGAAGACGCCCGTCTCTGACAGGGCAGAGGTCCTCGTCGATCTTGCCCTGCAAGGCGGCGGCTCTCACGGAGCCTTTACCTGGGGCGTGCTCGATCGCCTGCTGGAGGAGCCCTGGCTGCGCATCGACGCGATCTCCGGCACGTCCGCGGGTGCCATGAACGCTGCGGTCCTCGCCGACGGCTGGACCGAGGGCGGGGCGTCTGGCGCACGCGCGGCTCTCGACGCCTATTGGGAGCGGGTGGCCATGGCTGCAACGTTCAGCCCGCTGCAGCGCACACTGATCGACAGGCTGCTTGGGCGCTGGTCGCTCGACTATTCTCCGGTGTTCGTCGCCTTCGATCTCATGTCGCGTCTCTTCTCGCCCTACGATCTCAACCCGCGCGGCTTCAATCCCCTGACCGCGATCCTCGACGAGAGCATCGACTTCGAACGGCTGGCGCGGTCCCCGATCAAGCTCTTCATCACTGCGACAAACGTCCACACCGGCCGCGGCCGCATCTTCCGGAACGCACAGCTGACTCCCGACGTGCTGCTGGCCTCGGCCTGCCTGCCGACAATGTTCCAGGCCATCGAGATCGACGGCGAGCCCTACTGGGACGGTGGATTTGCCGGCAATCCGACGATCACCCCGCTCATACGCGAGAGCGACGCGCAAGACACCATCCTGGTGCAGATCAATCCGCGCATCCGTCCGGGCACGCCACGGGCCGCCAACGAGATACTCAATCGCCTGAACGAGGTGTCCTTCAACGCCGCTCTGATGAAGGAGCTGCGCATGATCGCGCTGATGCGCCATGTGGCCGATCCGGGCTCGGGCGAGGGCTGGCGGTGGGCGAAAATGCGCACGCACAGGATCATGACCGACATGATGACCGACCTCGGCTACTCCTCGAAGCTCAACGGGGAGCGGGCCTTTCTCGTGATGCTGCGCGAGGAGGGGCGCCGGTCGGCCGAGGTATTTCTGAAAGCGCACGCCAACGACATCGGCCGACGCTCGACGGCCGATCTCGACGAGTTGCTGGCGGAGTGCTGAGCGGTGAGCCTTCTCGGCATCGTGGTCGCTCTTGGACTTCTGATCTGGCTCGCCTATCGCGGATGGAGCGTTCTGCTGCTGGCGCCCTTGGCGGCTCTCGTAGCCGCGGCAGCTTCGCGCGAGCCCCTGCTTGCGCATTGGACCCAGACCTTCATGGTCAGCGCGGCGAATTTTCTCGCCGAGTTCTTTCCGCTGTTCCTGCTGGGAGCCCTCTTCGGAAAGCTTATGGACGACAGCGGCTCCGTCAAGGCGATCGCCCGCTTCATGACCGAGCAGCTCGGGCCGCAGCGCGCGATCCTTGCGGTCGTCCTGGCCGGGGCCATGGTCACCTACGGCGGCGTCAGCCTTTTCGTCGCCTTCTTCGTGCTGGCGCCGATGGCGCAATCGCTGTTCCAGCAGGCCGACATTCCCCGGCGCCTGATGCCGGCGGCCATCGTCCTGGGAACGTCGACGTTCACGATGTCGGCGCTTCCGGGCACACCCGCCATCCAGAATGCCATTCCCATGCCTTTTTTCGGAACCACGCCGTTCGCGGCGCCGGGCCTCGGCGTCATCGCATCGCTCATCATGCTCGCTTTCGGGCTGTGGTGGCTCCGGCGTGCGGAGGCGGCCGCGCGCGCGGCCGGCGAGGGCTATGGCGCGGCGCAGCCCGCTGCGGCGGACAATGCGGCCGACAGCGAGTTCATCCGCGAGCGCGCAACCGCCGCTCGTGAATTCGACCCCGCGGAGATCCATCGCGGGCACCACAGCGAGACCATGCCGCCGATCGCCTGGGCGATGCTGCCGCTGCTGGTCGTCGTCGTGGTCAATCTGCTCATGTCGCTGGTGATCTGGCCGCGGCTCGACCTCGGGTTTCTGGCGGAAGAGCGGTGGGGCGCGACCTCGCTGTCATCGGTCGGCGGCGTATGGTCCGTGGCGGTGGCGCTCACGGCGGCGGTCGCGGCGGTGGTCATCATCAACCGCTCGCGGCTGCCGGCCTTGCGCGAGAGCATGGATGCGGGCGCCAACGCTTCCGTGCTGCCCGCCTTCGGCGTAGCAAGCCTGGTCGGCTTCGGCGCCGTCGTCGCCGCACTTCCAGGATTTGCGGTCGTGCGCGACTGGGTGCTTTCAATTGGCGGCGGGCCGCTCGTATCGCTGGCCGTGGCGACCAACATACTCTCGGCCCTGACGGGGTCGGCGTCCGGCGGCATGACGATCGCGCTCGATGCGCTGGGCGAGACCTATCTGCGCCTTGCCGCGGAGGCGCAGATCGACCCGGCGCTCCTCCACCGCGTGGCAACGATCTCTGCCGGCACGCTCGACAGCCTGCCCCACAACGGCGCCGTGGTAAGCCTGCTGGCCGTTTGCGGACTGACGCACCGCGAGAGCTACCGCGACATGGTGATGGTCGGCATCGCCGGTGCCGTGCTGGCCCTGCTGGCCGTCATTGCTCTGGGATCCGCGTTCGGCTCGTTCTAGCGCAAGCTGCGATCTGCCGCCGCCGTCTTGCGGCCCTGGGTCCCGGCTCTCGGGCTATCGCCCTCGGCCGGGATGACATCGAGGGCTCGTCGTTCACGCCGCTCGCGGGGCATGGTGCGCAGACCACCCGGACGCCACCCACCAGAGGCCGTGCAGGATGAGGTCGGCGCCGACCACCAGGCCGAACACCCACAAGCCGCTGAGCGGCCACTTGGCCAGGATGACGAGGCCCGCGAGGATGCCGACGACGCCCGATAGGAGCAGGAGCCAACCGTACCTGTGCCAGTCCCGCAGGGCCAGGTAGATGCGAACGGCGCCGGAGGCGATCAACGCCGCCGCGAAACCCAGCGTGAGTAGCACCGAGGCCGTCAACGGATCGCCAATGAGGATGGCGCCGCCGACGGCGTAGAGCACCCCGACCAGCAGACGCCAGAAGAGTCCGCTCCAATGCGCAGCCCAGAAGGCGTGCACAACCTCGAAAACGCCGGTCGCCAGCAGAACCACGCCGAAAACAATGGCGCTGGCCACGGTGGCGGCGACGGCGTTGCGCAGCATGAACAGCCCGCCGAGGATGAGGACGACGCCGAGCAGGATGCTCTGCCACCAGCCCGCGCTCCATGCTTCTGCATCCGCACGCTGCTGCATTGTGTCCGTGTGCGCCATAAGCTGCTGCTCCCAAGTCGCAATATTCAGGTCCTGCCGCATCTCCAAGGGGCAGTCTGTCGGGCTGCGCAGCAGGCCGATATTCGGGTAATTGCCGATACTGGAGCAGGAAAAGTCCCGTTAGGACCCATCCTGGTTTGGATCAAACGATGCGGCGAGCCGGCGGCACAAGGCTGGCTGGGCGCCGGCGCGCAAGCCCGGGCGGGCAGGGTGTGCTACCAGCGGTGCACGCGCGTCTGGAAATGGCCGTCCGCGCGCTGCCGTGCGCACTGTCAGGGAAGGCCATGGGCGCCGGCCGACAAGCAGCACGATCGGCCCAAAGATGATGGGCCCAAAGATACTGTAAAGGCCCGCCCGCCGGCCTGAAGTTCGCGGTTCGAGCCGGCTCACCAGCATCGATCCGCCGCAGCGGCTCTGGCACGGCGCCCGTTCCTTTGCGAGCACCCGGCCTCATCAGGGCTGCCCGCCAATACGGTCGGGGTTAGGCCTGATAGGAAAACCCCGACAACCCGGCAAGCTGAGGCATGCACCAGACAAGCCGCACTGCGCCACGAGGGAATGCCCAGTAATGTCCGTGAACGGCTTTGGCGGTGAAAGGACGCGGCTCCACCTCTTCCGGCTCCCGGCAATTGCGCTCGTTTCCTCGGGCTTCCTTGCCGCTTGCGAGCCGAATGTCGACGCGGTGCCCAGGGACCCTCGTCCCGTTCGCGCACTGACTGCGGACAAGCGTGCCGTCGGCGTGCCGGTCGTTCTCACCGGTCGGATCGAAGCCGAGGACGAGGTCGCCCTGGCGTTCCGGATTTCAGGGCGGGTGCTGGAAAACGATCTCAAGAAGGGCGACCGGGTGGAGCCGGGCCAGGTCGTCGCGCGATTGGAGCCGCAGAACGAGCTCAACGCCTTGCGGGCTGCGCAAGCCAATCTCCTGGCGGCGCAGGGACAGTTGACCCAGGCCCGCAATCATTTCGAGCGGCAGGACACGCTGCTCGGGCAGGGCTGGACCACCCGCGCCGGCCACGACCAGGCAACCCAGGCGCTGCAGACCGCCCAGTCGCAAGTCGACGCCGCCGAAGCGCAGCTGAAGAGCGCCTATGACCTCGTCAGCTTCACCGAGCTCAAGGCCGACGCGCCGGGCGTCGTGACCGCCACCGGCCCGCGCATGGGCGAGGTCGTGCAGGCCGGACAGCCCATACTCAAGCTCGCGCGCCAGGACGGACGCGACGCCGTCTTCGACGTGCCGGCTCAGGTCCTCCGCTCCGCGCCGAGCGATCCCGATATCGTCGTGACCCTCACGGACGACGCGTCGGTGGCTGCACACGGGCGCGTTCGACAGGTCGCGCCGCAAGCCAACCCCGTGACGCGGACTTTCGAAGTGAAGGTCGGCTTGACGAATCCCCCGCAGGCCATGCGTCTCGGCGCCACCGTCACGGGGCGCATGGAGAGGGAGTCTCAAGCCGCCATCGAGCTTCCGGCGACGGCGCTGACCAAATTCAACCGCCAGCCCGCGGTCTGGGTCGTCGATCCCGCGAGCCGTGCGGTGTCGATTCGCAACGTCGACATCCTGCGCTACGACCAGGCGACGGTCGCCGTCTCCGGCGGACTGAATGTCGGCGAGATCGTCGTCACCGCAGGCGTGCAGACGCTGCATCCCGGCCAGGTCGTGCGTGTGCTCGGATTGGAGCCATGAGGGAGTTCAATCTCTCCCAGTGGGCGCTCAGCCATCGCTCGATCGTCGCCTATCTCATGATCGTCGCCGTCGCGGCCGGCCTCGCCTCCTTCTACCGGCTGGGGCGCAGCGAGGACCCCTCCTTCATCATCAAGACCATGGTCGTCCAGGCTGCGTGGCCAGGCGCCAGCGTCGAGGACACCCTCAAGCAGGTCACGGAACGGCTCGAGCGCAAGCTGCAGGAAACGCCGAAGCTCGATTTCCTGCGCAGCTTCACCATCGCCGGACGAACCACCATCTTCGTCAACCTCCAGGGCAGCGCGACGGCCAAGGAGGTCCCCGACATCTGGTATCACGTACGCAAGAGCATCGGCGACATGGCGCCGACGCTGCCCGTGGGCGTGATCGGGCCGGGTTTCAACGATGACTTCGGCGACACGTTCGGCATCATCTATGGGTTCACGGCGGACGGCTTCACCCATCGCGAGCTTCGCGACTACGTCGAAGGCATCCGCTCCAAGCTGCTCGGCGTCGCCGACGTCTCCAAGATCGAGGTGCTTGGCGCCCAGGACGAGAGGATCTTCGTCGAGTTCTCCATGCATGAGCTGGCGAGCCTCGGCATCGACCGATCCGCCCTGATCAGCGCGCTGCAGGCACAAAACGTCGTCCAGCCGGCCGGCACGATCCAGACGGGCTACGAGAACCTCTCGCTCAGGGTGTCGGGCGCGTTTCGCTCCGAGCAGGATGTTCTCGACGTTACCTTCGTCGCAGGGGGGCGCATGCTGCGTCTCAGCGACATCGCCCGCGTCCGCCGCGGCTTCTCTGACCCGCCGCAGCCGCTCTTTCGCGTCAACGGCGAGCCCGCGATCGGGCTCGCAATCGCCATGCGCGACGGCGGCGACATCCTGACGCTCGGCCGCAACATAAAGCAGGCGATGACCGAGATCACGGCCGACCTTCCCCTCGGCATCACGCCGAAGCTGGTCGCCGACCAGGCCGTCACCGTGCGCAGCGCCATCGCCGAGTTCATGACGTCGCTGTGGCAGGCCGTGGCGATCATTCTCGCCGTCAGCTTCGTGAGCCTGGGTGTGCGTCCGGGGCTCGTCATCGCGCTGGCCATCCCCCTGACGCTTGCCATCGTGTTCTCGATCATGGAGTTGAGCGGCATCGACATGCAGCGCATCTCGCTCGGGGCCCTCATCATCGCCCTGGCCCTCCTGGTCGACGACGCCATGACGACGACGGACGCCATGCTCACGCGGCTGGCCGAAGGCGACGACAAGGTTCAGGCCGCGACGTTCGCCTTCCGCACCTATGCCTTCGCCATGCTCGCCGGGACGCTCGTGACAATTGCCGGCTTCGTCCCCGTCGGCTTCGCGGCGAGCTCCGCGGGCGAGTACACATTCTCGCTCTTTGCGGTCGTCGCCATTGCGCTCGTCATTTCCTGGCTGGTCGCCGTCCTCTTCGCGCCGCTGCTCGGCGTCACGATCCTCAAGCGACCCGCGGTGAAGACAGCAAGCGAGCCCGGCAGGATCTACCGCGCCTATCGCGATTTCCTCACGGCGGCCATGCGCGCGAAATGGCTGACGATCCTGCTCACCCTGGCCCTGTTTGCCGGATCCGTCCTGGCCCTCCCGCTCGTGCCCCGGCAATTCTTTCCGTCCTCCGACCGCCCCGAGCTTCTGGTCGACCTCAGCCTGCCGCAGAACGCGTCGATCTATGCCAGCGAGACGATGGCGCAGCGCTTCGATGCGGTGCTCAAGGGTGACGCGGACGTGGCGCGCTGGAGCACCTACGTCGGCCGCGGCGCCATCCGCTTCTATCTTCCCCTGAACGTGCAGCTGCCGAACGATTTCTTTGCCCAGGCGGTGATCGTCGCCAAGGATGTCGCCGCACGCGAACGACTCCGGGTCAAGCTCGAGAAAGTTCTGGCCGACAACTTTCCAAGCGTCGTCGCACGCGTCTATCCGCTGGAGCTCGGGCCGCCGGTCGGATGGCCGGTGCAGTATCGCGTCAGCGGCCCGGATCTGGCGAAGGTCCGGGAGACCGCGCTGGCGCTCGCCCGCATCGTCGCCGACAACCGCCAGACCGTCCACACCAACTTCGATTGGATCGAGCCCGCACGGCAGGTCCGCATCCAAATCGACCAGAACGAGGCACGCCTTCTGGGACTGAGCTCGCAGGCCCTGGCAAGCGTGCTGAATACGGTCATTTCCGGCCGTCCCGTCACCCAGGTGCGCGATGACATCTATCTCGTCGATGTCATTGCACGCGCAACGGATGAGCAGCGTGTCTCGCTGGCAACCCTCGGCACCCTGCAAGTGCCGCTGCCGAGCGGCCGCACCGTTCCCCTCAGCCAGTTTGCGACCTTCGGCTACGAGCAGGAGCATCCGCTGGTCTGGCGGCGCGACCGTGTCCCGACGCTGACGGTGCAGGCCGACATCGTCAAGGGAACGCTGCCGGAGACCGTGGTCGCAGCGCTGGCGCCCGCTGTCGAAGGTTTGGCCAAGAGTCTCCCGCGCGGCTACCGGATCGCCGTCGGCGGCACCGTGGAGGAGAGCCAGAAGTCGCAAGCCTCCGTGATCGCCGTCGTCCCGGCGATGCTGCTCATCATGCTGACGGTGCTGATCTTCCAGCTGCAGAGCTTCCAGCGCCTCTTCCTGGTCCTGAGCGTGGCGCCACTCGGGCTCATCGGTGTGGTCGGAGCTCTGCTGCTGTCCGGGCGGCCGCTGGGCTTCGTCGCCATTCTCGGAATCCTGGCCCTGATCGGCATCATCACCAAGAACGCGGTGATCCTGATCGGCCAGATCGAGTCCGAGAGGGCGCAGGGCAAGGATGTCCGGCAAGCCGTCGTCGATGCCAGCAGCGCGCGCTTCCGCCCGATCATGCTCACCGCCGTATCGACCGTGCTCGGCATGATCCCCATCGCGCCGACGGTGTTCTGGGGGCCGATGGCATTCGCCATCATGGGCGGCCTGTTGGTCGCCACCATTCTGACGCTCGTGTTCCTGCCGACGGCCTACGCAGCCTGGTTCGGCTGGAGAGAACCCCAGCCGGCCAAGCTCGCGGCAGCGTGCTCGGGACCCAAAGCATGAAGCCAGCCTCAGCGCTTTCGGGGCCGACGGTCCATGCTCGAGGGTTGGCCAGGTTCCGGTCCAGGGAAGTCACTCGATGAGACTTGAGCAACCGAAGATGAAGGCGATGCGGAAGGCTTTCGAGAATGGGGCAAGCAGGGCGGTAGCATCGGTAAGCCTGGTGCTCGCGTCCTTCGTGCCGTTCCTCACGATGCCTGGTGCTCCGGCGCTCGCCGTCGAGGCGCGAACCAAGCGCATCCAGATCGAGTATGTCGCGCCCGGCAATCCGAAGCATCGGGAGCTCTATGAGCTCCTCAAACACCGCCGCGCCCTCGAAAAGCTGCAGGAAATCTTCAGCCCGTTCCGGCTGCCGGTGGACCTGACGTTGCGGACGGTCGGCTGCGATGGCGTGTCGAACGCATGGTACCACCGGCCGACGATCAGCGTCTGCTACGAGTACCTCGACGAGATCTACGACAACGTACCCAAGGAGACGACCGCCTCCGGGGTCACGCCCGCCGACTCGATCATGGGGCAGTTCTTCTACGTCTTCGCCCATGAGATGGGCCATGCGGTCTATGACCTGCTGAGGGTCCCTCTCCTAGGCCCGGAGGAGGACGCGGCCGACTATTTCGCGGCCTACTTCATGCTGCAGTTCGGCCAGGATCAGGCCCGCCGACTGATCATCGGCGCCGCGCACGCTTACGACCGACACCTGAGAACCTCGACCGTGATTATGCCGCTGGCTGCATTCTCCAACGTCCATAGCCCTCCGGCCCAACGCTTCTTCAATCTTGTCTGCCTGGCCCATGGCGCCGGTGCGCCGTCGGGCTTCGCCGACCTCGTCGAGCTCGGCTACCTTCCGCCCGGGCGCGCCTCTCACTGCAAGTTCGAGTTCCATCGGTTGTCGTATTCGGTGCGCCAGCTCATCCTGCCGCACGTCGACGCGGAGCTGGCACGGCAGGTTCTGGACGGGACATGGCTCGGCGAAGCCGAGATGCCGGCGCCGCGGAATTGACTGCCGGCGGATGCGCCGGGAACGGCTTTAGGTATTAGCATTCAACGACCGCGCGCCGCCGAGCCCGCTCGTCCAAGCCATGGCCCTGCAGTTTGCGGCACTTTCGGATATCGCAGCCGCGGCAACAACACCGTGCCGACACGGAGAGCGGCGGCAGCCTTCAGCGTCGGACGTCCTCACGCCAGTCGCTGGGCCGGCGTGCAGCCCGCCCGGTCCGTCAAAGTTCGGCCTGACTCGGCCAATTGCGGTGTGCAACCTTCATGGCCAGGAGCGTCATACCGGCCAGGACCAGCAGCAATCCGACCAGGATTTCCCACACAGGGCCGACCAAGGCGCCGTGCGCGACGAGCAAGCCGCCCAGCAGCACGAGTGCGAGGCCGCCCACCTTCTTGATCATCAGGATCATCGCGCCATCTCCGTTCTCGATCGCGCCTTGCCGGCGGCATTCTGCGGCCGCGGCCGGGCCCTGCAGCCCCTTGCGCCCGCAGCCCGCGGGGCGGGCACTCCCGGACCCGACACCGCGCCCGGGCCGGCGCCGGAGCATCGTCGCTGCCCCTGATCGCTCCAATCCGGGCTTGCACGGAGCCAACGTCGGACGAGTACCGACCCGGTCATCGAGGCGGGCCGGGCGGTGTCGCCCTTCGCGGTCTGGCCCGCAGCCGCCAAACGGCAACCCCACGGCCAAAGGCCCGTTCAGCCCTCGGCAGGGCGGCAACGGTGGTTTCGGCCCGCACGGCAGCCGATTGCCGGCACTATGACCATCGATCTGCATGCATTTTGTGCGCCGACGCACTTTTGCTGTCTTCCGCGGCATGCTTAGCTGTGCCGACGCGGTGGAACCCTGCTCGGACCCAAGACCTTCAAGCCGCGCCGGCTGCGAGCCGGGCCAACGCTTGGATCCGGCCGGCGCATTCGTCCATCTCGCCTGATCGACCCTCGGAGCCCGCAGAATGACCGATGGACGCGCGCTGATCGAACCGGCGGACCCGCCTCCGGGACCGCCGAGACGTCGTCACCGTGTTCGCGTCCGGCGCCTTGGCAGTCCGTGACGCGACGACGCGAACTGGAGCAAGTACGAGCTCAGACCGCTCGACATTTGTTGGGGTAAAAACAATGGATCGCAGAACCGTCATCAAGGGCATCGGAGCCGCAGGCGCGCTGGCAGCGACCGGCAGGCTCTCCGCACCCGCCATCGCGCAGGGCGCCAAGGTGCTCAAGTTCGTGCCGCAGGCCAACCTCGCCAACTTCGATCCTGTCTGGGGCACCCAGTATGTCGTCCGCAACGCCTCCCAGCTGGTGTGGGAGACGCTCTACGGGCTCAACAACAAGCTCGAGCCGCAGCGGCAGATGGCTGCCGGGGAGGAGGTCTCATCCGACGGCCTGACCTGGACATTCAAGCTGCGTGACGGCCTCAAGTTCCACGACGGCGAGCCCGTTCGCGCCAACGACGTCGTCGCCAGCATCGGGCGCTGGTCCAACCGCGACGCCATGGGCCTGATGCTCAAGGCCATCCAGAAGGAGCTGGTGGCGGTCGACGACAAGACCTTCAAGTGGGTGCTGGCCAAGCCCTACCCGAAAATGCTCTACGCCCTCGGCAAGGTGGGTACGCCCTGCTGCTTCATCATGCCGGAGCGGATCGCCAAGACCGACCCCTTCAAGCAGATCGAAGAATACATAGGTTCCGGGCCGATGAAGTTTGCCCGCGCCGACTGGAAGCCGGGCGCGCTCGCCGCGTTCGAGAAGAGCAACGACTACGTGCCGCGCAGCGAGCCGGCGAACTGGTGGTCCGGGGGCAGGGTCGTCAACTTCGATCGCATCGAATGGGTCATCATGCCCGACCCGGCGACGGCCTCCGCGGCTCTTCAGTCGGGCGAGATCGACTGGTGGGAGACACCGCTCACCGACCTCGTCCCCGTGCTCAAGCGCAACCGCAACATCAAGGTCGAAATCGCCGATCCGCTGGGCAATATCGGCTCCTTCCGGCTCAATCACCTGCATCCGCCCTTCAA
>Ga0111538_10009970_pt1 | contig 12646 bp, 5 predicted proteins | sample SoiMethybrSBSTD1_FD_79669 | JGI IMG/M metagenome (GOLD analysis project Ga0111538, IMG submission 79669) | Bulk soil microbial communities from a Populus tree surrounding site in Tennessee, USA - Soil MetaG P. TD hybrid SBSTD1 (version 2)... | ecosystem: Environmental > Terrestrial > Soil > Tree...
ACCAACACCAACACCAACACTGCAAAAAAATATTATCGCCAAGTATCCACTGGCTAGTGATGGTGTCGATGTAACAGGAAATAATAGTCCAATGGCTTTGACCAACACGCCTTTTGAAAAGGGTGGAATTTATTGTAACGGCAAATATTTGTACTCAGCTGATCCAGATTTTTGCGTCGCCCAAAGTCCGCTTATAAAGAACTTCAATCTTCAATCATTTTCTGTTAGCATGGAATTCTATGTTTCGGAAAGGATTAATCAACCAGCCTGGATAATCGGCACAGGCTGCAGATGGCTGGGATTTTATCTGGAAGCTAATGGTACAGTTTCGTTACTATATAATAATGCAAATTATGTCAGGACCACAAAGCAGTACGCTCTGAATGAATGGCAGAAAGCTGAGATAAAGTACGACGGAACGACCGTTGAGATGCTTCTGAATGATGAAGTTGCGTGTTCCGTTAAGTTTGGCAATGGCTATGTGACACTTGACTACTCAGTTTGCGGAGTGGATACGGAAATCGGCGTTACAAATTATAGTAATGGACAAGTGTTAAAGGGGTTTGTCAAAAATTTAGAGGTATATTCCTTAGAATAGCGCCAGGTCATAGTATTTTTAGATTATGCTCGAAGCCGTTCGAATTGGATGAAGCCTCTTCCAATACTTTCAACAATCCACGAATTGATTTCTGCTTGTTGAGCAGTTTCTTTAACACAAAATACTTCTCCGTGTAGGATCTATATCGAAACAGGTATGCATTATTTACTTTGTAATTAAATCTATCATCCTGGAACAAATCATCCCCTAAAATCTTGTCAATACGCGCCCGACACTTCGCGTTCATTTTCGCGACCTGGGTCGAATCATTGTTAATTTTCAAAATGGCATGGTTAATTGCCTTGTAGATCTTTTCGTTCCTCATTCGCTGGGCTTTAGCGCTTCTCTTACTAACAAGTGAAGATTGGCGCGAAAACTCAATTGTACCGTAGTTTCCTAAGATATCACCTAATGCTTCATGATATTCAGGAGGAAGATTCAGCTTCCGGTCCATTATGTAATGATGAATGAATTCGTGCAGAACAATAAAGCTAGTCGACTCCGGAGAATAAGACAACAAGCGCGGACTCAATTCAGTACGACCTGTTCCGTAGGTTTTATAAATTAAAGTATGAAAGCCAAGAGAATCATACCTCATTGCTATCTTCTTGGCTTGCTCGTCATCATACCCGACGCCAATTACCTTGCTGTTTCCTTTACCTAAAGTGCCAATTGAGTTCTGCGGATTAACGTATACAACCACGGCTGGTTTACCACCTTCACTCCAGGTGGTGAAGAACTGATCTCTGGTTTTGTAGCCGAGCCCGGAGTCAATAAATTCCTTGAGGGCAACGATGACAGTCGAGTCGTAGGCTGATGCCTTACCGGTATTAGGTATCAAAGCGACAAAAAAGAACACGTTCAAACAAACTTTGCTGATATCCATTGAGGCAAACGTCATTCATGATAAGGTACGACTATTATTTTTCTTGCAGGCGGTGAGAAACAACTTTTGAATGGTAAAATCCCTATTTTCGAACCGTTGCCTATTGTGTTGAGATCAATTAAATTGATTGCTGTAATAAATGACCAATCAAATCCCTTCACCCATTAAAACTTTCATTAAACGATGAAAAAGAATTTAATACTTGCCCTAGTCATCTGCTTTACTACTTGCGGATTCGCACAAGAGAAACTTACAGATGAACAAATCTTGAAACTGTACGAGCAACTTAGAGTGGCCGATGTCTCCGACGGCATGGATATGGTCGGACTAAGAGATGCAGGTTTGATGGATCAAAAGATCATGGCACTCTGGAAAGACACCGACAGCATGAAGCACATCTTTCGCGGAATCGCCGTAACGGCTCGTTACATACCGACCAATAAAGTGTTGAAGAATCCAATGACGAAGGAAGAATTTCAGAAATGGGAAGGAAACTGGTATGGCACTCTCTCAACGGAGCCATTTGTTCAGTTTCTCAAACCTGGAAGCGCGTTAGTCATAGATTTTTCTGGCGATGGTGACACGGGCTCCATCGGTTCGAACAATTCTCTTACATACAAGTTGAAAGGTGCGGTCGGAATCGTATCAAATGGAGGTGTTCGCGATACTGATGAGATCATCAAACAGGAAATACCCGTTTACATGGATCCATTACATCGTGGACGAGGTATACGTCCAGGCCGCAATGAAATTGAATCAGTGAACAAACCAGTAACTATTGGAGGTGTGCTTGTCCGTCCAGGCGATGTGGTGGTGGCGGATGGTGATGGTGTAGTAGTTGTACCTCGTGAGTATGCTAAGCCGGTAGCGGAATTTGCATTAGAGATCCTAAAGGGCGATAAGAATGCTCGCCGCGAGATGTATAAAAAGTTGAACATGCCGTTGGATGCAACGGTTAAAGATTAGCGCTTCGTTTTAAGAGTTGCCGTCGTAAATTCTCACCGAGGAGGCGCAAGGGACGCAGGGTTTCGCAGGGCCCGATAGTTATCGGGGTGCGATTTCTCTGTGTGCATTCCTCTGCGCACTCTGCGCTTAAAAGTCTGGGTACAATCTTGGATTTACAAGCTAGGCTGGGGTTGAGACCTCCAGCATTCTTTTAAATGGAACATTATTTCCCAAACATCCTGCGCCAAGGGACAACCGAAAGCAGTAAGAAACCCGACAAACCATAAATGGCTCTTTCGTATCTGCGATTGCCGGGCTCGTGAAAAAAGTCAGATGACTTACTGTAATATAATTGCACCGAGTCTCCTTCTGTTAAGGTTTGACACAAGACCCTTCTAACTTTTACAGCTTTCGTTTGTCCTTCATAGTCAATCTTGATTATGGATCCTCTCCTTGAGCGACAATAAACTTCCAGAACTTTTACGTTCTTCAAATTATTTGAATCCATTGTCAATTCCTTTATTTCATAAGCTCGTTGACCACAAAAAACTGCTATCGCCAATGCAGCGACTTGGCAAAACAACAGAAATGGCCTCGAAAGCTTACTTTTTTTACTTTTCACATTTACTTACTTTCTCCATGACCTTTTTAGGTCAACGCTGAGACTCAAACGTATACTTTCCAGAAGCTACTACATACATCGCATAACCATTTTCAATTTTCTGAAAACGCATTAGATTGCTATCCTTAATCTTTTTACCACTCTCTGTTACTGTACTCGGATCCGATGTTGGCACATAAACCGTAGCGGTACTTCCAACTGGAACCTCTACATCCAATTTGAAAGGACCAGCATTCCTTTCCCATCTTACCGATGCCTTACCTAGTGGAGTTTCATTTGAGTAAGATACAAATGTTAGATCGCCTGCGGGCTGCGGCTTGAAGATGATGTGACGATAACCAGGTTGCGCAGGATCAATATTCATCCCCGCGAGAACACGATAGAACCAAACTATACCCCCTCCAAACATTGGATGGTTACGCGAGCCTTCTCCGTTCCACTGTTCCCATGTAGTCGTCGCGCCTTGTTCTATCCACCAGCCATAACTCGGTTCGGTCTTCTTATTCATCGCGTCGTATGCCAACTCGTGAAGTCCGTTTTCAGACAACACCTCAAAGAAAAATTGAGTCCCGAATATTCCTGTATCAAGGTTACCTCCATTTGTTACGATGTCTGCCTTGAGTGCAGATACCACTCCTGGATATTGATCAGCCGGCACTCCCATTCGCAATGCAAAAATGTTTCCGCCGTATGGGCCGTACGTTCCTTTTTCTTTGTCAAAGAATTTTTGCTGAAATGCGACCTTAGTTCTTTCGGCCAATTTGTTATACTCGTCCGCCTCGTTGTTCTTTCCTAAAGCCTTGGCAGTTTTAGCCGTAAGGTCAGCACATCTCCAAAGGTAAAACGTATGTACCATTTCATCCGGTGGTAATTCGCGTGCCGGTGCCCAATCACCCAGGTTCAGCCACTTCATCGGTTTGTCTGGATTTGGAGCCTGAGAGAACATGATCCCTTCGTCGTTCGTCCATGTGAGCATGTACTTTATGTATCCCTTCATGCCCTCATAATTATTCTTCAGCATATCAAGGTCTCCGTAGTGCAAATAAAATTCCCACGGCATGATGTTAATGGCAGCACCCCATGCTACACCACCGCCGCATCCTGGTTGCCACGGTGCACCATTTGGAACATAACCTGTTTCCGGATTTTGAGCTCCCAGCATGTCTTGGATCCACTTAGTGTAGAATGCGCGCGCGTCAAGATTGTGAATCACTGTTATACATGCGACCTGGCCATCGCCCGTATAGGGTGACCGTTCCCTGTGCGGACAATCGCTTGCAACACCTCCATGCATATTATCCGTCTGACTCCGCCACCATATCTTGTTGATCGTGTTGAACAAAGAATTTGATGTTTCAAATTTTCCCGTCGTCTTCACATCAGAATAGACTGCCTCTGCCACGAGATTTTCAGGTTTAAGTTCACCAGGCCAATTTGAAATTTCTACGGTGCGGAACACAAACCACGTGAACCTTGCAGCATATGACTCAGGTCCGCCACCTTTTAAGGTGTATGCATTGGACCCCATAGGTGATTCGCAGATATATTTGATATCGATCCTGCGCCCCGCCTCGCCAACAACATTCACCAAACGAAGCCACCCGGAGATCTCTTCTCCAAAGTCAACTCTGTATTTTGCGCTGCCCAACGATTCAATTTTCGTTGGTTTAAGTCTCTCCATTACCTTATCCGTGGGCGACATGTGTGCTTTCATTTCACCTTCCGGTTTTTTCCGGATAACTACCTTCTCCCAATTCGAATCCTTGAACCCCGGATTACACCAATCAGGCTGCTCCAATCGAGCATCGTAATGCTCACCGTCGTACACAAGGTCCATCAGTATGGGACTTCTCGATGCTTTCCAACTTTCATCACTAGCAATAACATCTTCCGTTCCGTCGATATAAGTAATATGGATCTGGCCGAAGAAGCGCGGCGATCCATAGGAATGTGTCCAATTCATAGGAGCATTGTAAAATCCATTACCTAGTATCGCTCCAACGGCATTGTCTCCTTTCTTCAGCATGTCCTTGATATCATAAGATAAATACATCACTCTGTACTCCTTGAAATTATCCGGCAGTGAAATGTAGTTTTTCTCAAGTCCAGGACGTTTACCATACGCCGTTACGTTGGGCACCATAACATCGTCGCTCACTTTTTTGCCATTCAGGTAGAGTTCAAAAAAACCAAGTCCGGTGACATAAGCACGAGCTTTTACAACGTCTTTGCTGACAGAAAATGTTTTGCGTAGCATTGGAGCCGGTGGTGGTGGTGTATGTGCGACGCCATAAACCCGTTGCTGAGGAGGTTTCGGCAATGCTTCTTCACCTTGCCACGGTGGCCCTATCCATTGAGCTTTCCATTCATTCGCATTAAGAATTCCCATGCTCCAAAATGCGGGTTCACTCCACTTTGATACCTTTCCATTCTTATCCCATGTTCTCACCTGCCACCAACAATCCTGTCGTGACGTCAAGGGCTTGCCTTTATAATTAATATTGGTGGACTGACTGGAAGCAACCTTTCCGCTGGACCATAAGTCGGATTGATTTGCAAGCAATTTTTCCTTGGAGGTTGCAGCGCGAATTTCCCACGCAGTTTGTAATTGTCCGCGGTCTCCTTCCCTGGCGATGTTAACCCATGAGAGACGCGGCCTCAGTACGTCAACCACCGATGGGTTATCCAAGTATTCGCACTGCAATTGAGTCGGACTGATTTGCGCCCCGGCAGGAAGAACGAAACCAGCCGCAACGAGAATGATTATTAGAGTGAAGGCTCTCATACTTCTTTTGTATTCCTAATTCGTGAAAATTTAGAGCCTTTTCATGAGATAACTTTAACCTTTCTGAAAATTGTTCGCTTGCCAATTTCATGATCATCCCTTACTACTTCGTGTTGAGTTCTCTCAATAGCTTTCTGTGTTCCTGTTTGAATAGAATTCATAGCTTCAGGCTCTGAGTGTAAGGCTGTAGTTATCTGTGAACGTCGATAATCATTCAATGTCGCTGGCCACTGATCCACGACGAACGGACCAGCAATTTAATCAGCGCCGTCGCTTTTTATATATCACAGAACCTTATTTTTAACTAAACTTGTCCCACAGATACTATACGTGAATCCGAATTAGTATTAAAAATCGAAAGCTTGATGAAACACATTACCGTATTGTCGATCCTCTTAGTACTCTGCCCTTTTACTTGCAGCTATGGCCAGGAAACGACGCTTTGTGTCGGCAATTACTGGACTGAAGCAGAAGCCAAAGTAATGATGGATAGTTTTGCACTGCAATGGACGGACAAAACCACCTGGGAGAAAAGGGCCGCCCAAATCAGAAGTGGTATAATAAAAGGATTAAAGCTTGAGATGATGCCGAAAATAGATGGGCAATTTAATCCCATCATCACGCATCACCGCGACATGGATGGGTATAGTGTGGATAACATTGCCATCGAAAGCTTTCCTGGATTTTACATTACCGGGAATTTATACAGACCTGCAAAAAAGCAACAAAAATATGCTGCAATTCTTAACCCGCACGGTCATGGTGTGGACAGACGCTTTGTTGAAGAAACACAAAAGCGCTGTGCGACTTTAGCAAAAATGGGAGCAATTGTTTTTACGTATGATATGATTGGAACCGGAGAATGTCTGCAAGTAAACCATAAGATGCCTATTGCTGCTTTGCTTCAGACGTGGAATAGCCGACGGGTTCTCGAATACCTTCTTTCCCAGCCCGACGTTGACGCCAACCGGATAGGAATGACCGGCTACTCTGGGGGTGGTACGCAAACTTTCCTTTTATCGGCGATCGATGATCGGATAAAAGTAGCAGCACCGGTTGTTCAGGTATCTGCGCATTTCTTCGGCGGATGTATTTGTGAAAGTGGCATGCCTATTCATAAGCGAAAAGATTTTCAGACCAATAATGTGGAGATCGCTGCGTCATTTGCACCACGACCATTGCTAATTGTTTCCGATGGCGGCGACTGGACGAAGAATACACCGACCGTCGAATATCCATATATCCGCAAAGTGTATGCAGCATACCGCGCAGAAGATCGTGTCGCGAATGCGCACTTCGCCAATGAAGGACATGACTATGGTTACTCAAAGAGAACTGCAGTCTATAAATTCTTCACACCTTATCTTCAACTCGATGACAAGGGTGTCGCCACGAAGGATGGATATAATGAGGATTTTGTAACGATCCTACCTAAAGAGGAATTGTTTGTGTTTGATGAAAAGACCTCACGCCCTAAGAATTTACTTAAGGGAGATGATGAGGTTATGAAGTACCTCAATATTCAGTGATGGGTATAGGTATAAAGAAATAGTGAATTACTCATTGCCTTAGTATCTACATTCAAGTCCCCTTCAGGGGATTTAAGGCTTTCATTCTTCATTGCTCATTGCTGACTGCTGACTGCTCACTCCTCATTGCTTCAGCGGCTTTATCGCGATCTCCTTAAAATAGGCTGTTGATAGGTCGTCGTGGTTTTGAATTCCAATGTAACCTTCATTAGGACGTGGACCACGCTCAGGTTCAAAGTCTCTTGTCTTTGGTGGCACTGCATCGCCTTCTTTGAAATCGGTAACTTTCTCGCCATTAAGAACAACGATCGTACGCGATCCATCGAGTGTGATCTCCAATGTATTCCATTCCCCTGGTTTTTTCTGTGGATGAGACATTGCTTTCGTAAGTGAATAAAGAACTCCCGAGCAATGATATTCGCCCCCAACGTGACGAGTGCCATTATCGATCTGCACTTCATACCCTTTGTTCACGGCGTACCATTCGTCAGTTGGCTTATCCGGCACGCGAATAAATACTCCGGAGTTGACGTCGTTGTCCTTAACTGTATACACCACGCGTATCACGGAATTGCTAAACTTCTCGGCCGGAAAATAAATCATTCCCATCCCTCCTATTGTCTTGAGCTGTCCGTTCTCTACCTCAAATTTTCCCGGTCCTACCTGTTCCCATCCGGATAGATCTTTACCGTTGAACAATTGTCGCCATTCTTTTTTCTGAAAAGAGAAAAGACAAGTAGCCACAACAAAAAGAATAAGGCTGCTATGTAGAGTTTTCATTTCGAAAGGGTTTAGAGGTTATTCTTGAATTGTCATTCAGTTCGTTCACGCTCCCGTTATTCTTACGCGATAAGGCAAGTGAATTTAATGAAAAATAAAGCTAAAAAGTTGGCCATCGGATTATATCTATATTTAAGCAAGATGCTTGCATTCGGTGTCATATGACTGATCACATGAGAATTTGAAAATGTTTAATAGTTGGATTTCAGTTGCTAGTCATGACGAAAATTTTTCACCCTACAACTGCTTGACAGGCACACGTATTAGCATTGCTGATATAAATAAAAAAAACAGGTCAGCTTCGCGTCCCCCTGGCTTGTTAATGCAACATTTTTCTTTGGGCGTAGCGTTCCTCAGGTCATTTATGATATGTACCATCCAATGTACTCTTTCTGGTTTCTTCACTCGACAAATTCATTAAAAATACACCAGCTATACTGATAGTGGTTCGTACGAAAAATTCTTTTTTCCCCCACGATAAAACCCTCTTTACCTAGCCACAGGGTCATATCTAATAAAAGGAACTCATGTAATAAAATCCCTGTAATTTCATTATAAGAAACCGCGTAATTACACTATCACAAGGGGAATTCCCGGTATGCGTCTAGCCCTATTTATTTTGGTCCCAATTATCCGCAGTTGACCCTAGTATAGGGCAGCTTATCGACCCGTATTTTTTAGGTAGCGCCGTACCTGCGATGTTCGCGTTCGTTATCACATATATTTTTTGATTTCTGTTACTGAAACAGTGAAAAAGATTTTGTGGGGTGTTAACATAGCAAAAAATATTAGTTAAATCGCGTGTTCCATTTCCCATCATCAATTATAAGTGTTAACGAATTTCACTAATCACTTTATTAAACTTAAGAGAGATGCATAGGATCCTACTGGTAACATTGTTTGTACTTGGCGCGTGTGAGTTATTTGCAAAAGATATTTTCGTTGGTGGAGCGGGGGCCTCAGATAATAACCCCGGAACTGCAGCACAACCGTTTGCAACAATACAAAAAGCAGCAAGTGTAGCAGTATCGGGTGACGTTGTTAAAATCCGTTCAGGAATATATCGCGAAACCATTGTTGTAGCTAGTTCCGGAATAACCTTTCGGCCAGACGCGGGAGCTTCGGTAACTATTAGTGGATTTAATGTTATAGACAACACTGGATGGACAGTGCATAGTGGTAACATTTATAAGAAATCGATTACCCTTCCGGTAAACGGGTTTAACACGTCAACTTCGGGATCGGCTTATCCCGGTAACACAAATATTCTTGCCAATCAGATTTTAAGAAATGGCGAAATGATGTTTCAGGCACGTTACCCTAACATTGATTCTTTCGATGATTTAATGAAGTGGCAAAGCTACAAACAGTATAATTACAACCAGGGGTTTAAAGCTAGTGCGTTAACTGATGCGGCATTACCTACAAACCCTGGGTCGTTGGTAGGTGGGACCATTGTTTCAAATGGTTGGTATGATACTTTCGCAAGTACAATCACAGGACACGACATGAACGGAAGCGGTGGCGTGGAACGTGTCACCTATTCGCCTGCGATACGCGATGATTCTGATCCCGGACAATGGATGCGGGAAGCATATTACATTACGAATAAGTTAGGTCTATTGGATGTAGAACAGGAATGGCACTACGAAAACGGCACACTTTATTTTTGGCAGCCAGGTGGGGGAACGCCTACGGGAACGATAGAATACAAAGCAAGAAACTGGGGCTTTGATATACGGGGCCGCTCTGGATTCAAGGTAATTGGCTTGACATTTATTGGCGTGGACCCGGTAATAGGCGATGCGGCCAGCACAAATGCTGTGATCGAAAAAACAAAAGCGACATTCAACAACCACGTCGTTCGCCATGATGTCTGGAGATGGAATGGTTGTCAGGTGGGTATGGCGTACATGCTCGGAACAAAATTGCTCGGCGCAAACTCTGTCTTCAAGGATAACGAGTGGAGCAAGGCAGCTTCTATTTTACTTTGGATGGGTCCTAATACAGTAGCAGATAACAATCTTTTACATGACTCAGGATATGCGGGTAACAGCGGCGGCGCTATTTCCGTATGGGCGCAAGACGGCGGCCAGAAAATTATTCGGAATACAATTTACAATCAAGGTCGAGGAGGATTGTATTTCGGTTATGTAGAGCGTGGTCATCACGATAACATGGAAGTTGCTTGGAATGAATTTTATGACTACGGTACAATCAATTCAGACGGAGGCGCAACGTATGCAGGCGATCAAACAATAATGGCGGGATTGAATATGCATCACAATTGGTTTCACGGCCATCGATCAAGAAAGACTCCTAATAAAGGAGGACTTAACGGAGGAATTTATTTTGATCAGGGAAGCGGTGGAGGTAACGGAGCAGTTGTTCATCATAATGTAGTGTGGGATAATATGAGCGGAGATATCTATCACTTACCAATTTATAACGGATTCACGAACGCTACATTTAACATTTACAATAATACGTTTGCCTCGACCGAAGCCTATGGAGGCGCTGAACACAGTTACAAAACACCTAGCACAAGTCCTCTGGATGTGATGAGGAATAACATCTATGTAAGAAGGATTCTTATCAATTGGGAGGCAGGGAATGTAGGGAACAATCAAAACTATGTCTATCAATACGCCGGTACTGATCCGCAATTTGTCGGCACTGGTGGCGGTGGGTTAAACTATAGAATCAAGTCAACGTCACCGGCTAAAGATAAGGGTATTGTAATTTCCGGAATTACAGACGGAAGTGTGGGCACACCAGATATTGGCGCCTATGAATATGGCGGCGAAGATTGGGTTCCGGGATATACACCTGTTCCGTTTGTTAATCCAGGTACAAATACCCCCCCGACTGGCGCGATCACAGCTCCAGCTAACAATGCAACGTTTACACAAGGTTCAGCGATTACTGTCACTGCAAGTGCTAATGATGCCGATGGATCTGTGGCAAAGGTCGAGTTCTTCAGTGGTACTACGAAATTGGGAGAAGACGCCACCATTCCTTACAGCTATGTATGGAATGGCGCTGCTGCCGGAACTCATTCACTTACGGTAAAAGTAACCGATGACCAAAACAACGTAGCCACTTCCGCGGCGGTATCAATAACTGTTAATACGAATGCGGCCCCTACTGTGGCGATAACCGCTCCGGCAGACAATGCGCAGGTGCAAGCAGGCACGCCTATCACTATTACCGCAACGGCAGCGGATGCCAATGGCACAGTCGCCAGAGTTGAGTTCTTTGACGGAACGACAAAAATCGGCGAAGATCTCAGTTCGCCTTACAGCTTTACCTGGAACAACGCAGCCGCAGGGGATCATTCCCTCACAGCGAAGGCAACCGATAACCTAGGCGGTGTAGCCACGTCCGCGGCCGTATCAATAACGGTCAATGCGGCGGCGAATACTCCTCCTACTGTGGCGATAACCGCTCCGGGAGACAATTCGCAGTTTCAAACGGGCGCGACGATTACTATTTCCGCGACGGCAACAGATGCCAATGGCTCAGTCGCCAAAGTTGAATTCTTTTACGGAACGACAAAAATCGGCGAAGATCTCACCGTCCCTTACAGCTTTACCTGGACTAACCCACCTATCGGTAATCATTCTATAACTGCGAAAGCAACGGACAATCAAAACAGTGTCGCTACTTCGTCGGCTATGGACATCACGGTAGCGAACGCCACGCCTGTAGTCTCAATAACAAGTCCAGCTGACAACGCACGCTTCACTGTCGGCGCTCCCATCACGATCACCGCGACAGCTACCGACGCCGGCGGCACTATAACAAAAGTGGAATTCTTTAACGGGACGACAAAACTCGGCGAAGATCTCAGTTCCCCTTACAGCTTTACCTGGAATAACGCAGCTGCAGGTAATCATTCCCTAACAGCGAAAGCAACTGATAATCAGAACAGCGTTACCACTTCAGCGGCCATCGATATCACGGTTGCACTGGACGCCATGCCTGTAGTTGCAATAACAGCTCCGGCTAAAAACGCGCGATTCGCACCCGGCGCTCCCATCACGATCACCGCGACAGCTACCGACGCTGGCGGCTCCATAACAAAAGTGGAATTCTTAGACGGAACGACAAAAATCGGCGAAGATCTCAGCTCTCCTTATAGTTTTACCTGGAATAGCGCTGCCCTGGGAAGCCATAGTCTCACCGCCCGAGCAACAGACAATGAGAACAACGTCACCACTTCCGTTGTTGTGGCCATTACGGTACGCACGAACGTCAAGCCTGAAGTCAAAGTAACAGGTCCGGCAAACAACGGAAGATATGACGTCGGTACTCCTATCACGATCACCGCGACAGCTACCGACACCGACGGCTCAATAACAAAAGTGGAATTCTTTAATGGAACGACAAAACTCGGCGAAGATCTCAGTTCCCCTTACAGCTTTACCTGGAATAACGCACCGGCTGGTAATCATTCCATAACTGCAAAAGCAACGGATAACGAAAACGACTTTACCAT
>Ga0111538_10009971_pt1 | contig 12645 bp, 12 predicted proteins | sample SoiMethybrSBSTD1_FD_79669 | JGI IMG/M metagenome (GOLD analysis project Ga0111538, IMG submission 79669) | Bulk soil microbial communities from a Populus tree surrounding site in Tennessee, USA - Soil MetaG P. TD hybrid SBSTD1 (version 2)... | ecosystem: Environmental > Terrestrial > Soil >...
CATCTGGAGGTATCCGCTCGCCGGCGAAGGGCCGTGCTCTGACGACCCCGGCACCGGTACGACGACGCTGCTGCGACCGCCGGGGTACCTCGTGTCGCCCATCAAGGACACGTCGGCGTACTGGCGTGGGCGATTCTATCTCCTGGACTTGAACGGCGACCGAAGAGCAGAGCTGCTCGGTATCCTCTCCGGCAGGATTGAAGCCTGGAGCTTCCAGAACGGCACGCCGGTCGCCTCGCCGGTTTCGAGTCCGGGGATCGTGCGCGCGCTCGGTGCGATGAACCTCGACGCCGACGAGGAGCTCGAGATCGCCTACGTTGACGACGACGACCTGCTGGGCGTTCTCGACCGCAACCCGTACGGCGTGCTGGTGCCGGCGTTTTCACCGTGGCTCCGCCTGCCCTCCGAGGAAAGGGAAAGCTCGACCTCGCCGTCGCTGATTTCAACGGCGACGGGCTCGACGACCTGGTCGTCAGCGCGCCGCCGGTCATCGAGACCTACCTTCAGCTCGACGCGCGCTGATCGAGCCGGCGGAAGGGGACGGTGAGGAGCCAGCCGAGGCTGCGGGCGCGGGCGTCGCGGACCTCCGCAAGGCCGAGGGGCATGGTGGCCGGGTCCTGGCGCGGGCGCGCGCGGAAGGTGCCGAAAAGCAGGTCCCAGATGGGGAAGACCGCCGAGAAGTTGCTGTCGGTCTCCTCGACCTCCGTCGAGTGGTGCACGCGGTGGAGCTCGGGGGTGACCACCAGGTAACGCAGGACGCGCTCGAGCCAGCGCGGCGTGCGCAGGTTGCCGTGCGACCAGAGGGTGACGACCACGTCGATCAGCTCGTAGAGCATGAGGATCCAGGGGTCGAGGCCGAAGGCCAGCACCAGGGGGGCTCCCACCAGCACGCCGATGGGCTGCTCGAACGGGTGAAAGCGGACGGTGGTCGACACGTCGAGCTCGGTGTCGAGGTGGTGCACGCGGTGGACGCGCCAGAAGAGCGGCACCTTGTGCATGAGCAGGTGGGTGATGAACGAGATGAAGCCGCGCAGGAGCAGGTTGGCGGCGATGAGCCACGGCAGGGGTAGGACCACGCCGTTCAGCAGGCCCACGCCGCGGGCCCTGGCCAGCTCGGCGACGGCGATGAAGGACAGCGGCAAGATCCCGAGGACCAGCAGGTTGAGCAAGGTCAGGCCGTAGTTCGCCACCCAGCGCCGCCCACCTTCCGCCGCGCGATAGGGCGCCAGCCGCTCGGCCACCACCATCGCCGCCAGCAAACCGAAGAAGGTCACCACCTGCGCCGCCTCGCCGTGCGCCCGGATCCATTCGCTCATGATCGCCTCCTCGTCACCATGTGCGTGATGACAAGTCAGTTGTCAAGTAGGCTAGTGACTTGTCAACTGGCGGGCGAGGTCCCGAAGGCGGCGCGCATGATCTCGAGCGGGGCGGGGCGGCCGGTCATCAGCGTGAAGGCGGCCGCCGCCTGGTGCACCAGCATGCCGGCGCCGTCGAGCGTCCGCAGGCCCCGCGCCCGCGCCGCGGCGAGCAGCGCCGGCTCGCGGTGGTACACCAGCGACGCCACCAGCGCGCCGTCGGGCAGCGCGTCGAGCGGCAGCGGCGGCGCGGCGGCCTCGCTCTCGGCGCCCAGGCCGATGGAGGTCGCGTCGACGAGCAGGTCGGTCGGCTCGAGGCTCTCCGCCCTCCAGGGCAGGACGTCGTACGCGCCGAGGTCGTGGAGGTGGCGCGCCTTCTCGACGTTGCGCGCCACCACGCGCACCGTCGCGCCCGCCTGCGCCAGCGCCAGCGTCACCGCGCGCGCCGCCCCGCCGGCGCCGAGCACCACCGCCCTCGGCGGCACCCGTCCGAGCGTCTCCTCGACGCTGCGCCGGAAGCCCTCGACGTCGGTGTTGTAGCCGGCGAGCCGCCCGCCGGCGTCGACGACGATGGTGTTCACCGCGCAGCACAGGCGCGCCACCTCGTCGACCTCGTCGCAGGCGCGCAGCGCCGCCTCCTTGTGCGGCACGGTGATGTTGACGCCCATGAAGCCGAGCGCCGCGATGCCGCCGAGCGCCTGCTCGAGGCTCGCGGGCGGGACGTCGATCGCCACGTAGGTCGCGTCGATGCCCAGGGCGCGGTAGGCCGCGTTGTGCAGCGCCGGCGAGCGGCTGTGCGCCACCGGGTGGCCGAGCACCGCCGCCAGCCTCATGGCTTCTTCACCTCGACGTCGAGCGTTCCGTCGGAGAACGTCAGGGAGAGCGGATCTCCCGGCCGCGGCGCCGCCGCCGAGGTGACCACCTGCCCCTCGGGCGTGCGCACCAGGGCGTAGCCGCGCTCGAGCACGCGCAGGGGGCTGAGAGCGTCGAGTCGCGCCGCCGCGGCGGCCAGCGCCGCGCCCCGCCGCGCCAGGAGCTTGCGCGCCGCCGCGAAGACGCGCGGCTCGATCGCGTCGAGGATTCGTGCCCGCCGGGCCAGCCCCGAGCGCAGCGCGGCCTCGGCGCGGCCCATGAGCTCGTCGAGCTGCTGCCGTTGCAGGACGAGCTGCCGGCCCGGGTGCACCAGCCGCGCCTGCAGCCGCTCCAGCGCCGCCCGTCGCGCGTGGAGCCCGTGGCGTGCCTCGCGCGCCAGCCGCCGCTCCAGCAGCGCCAGCGCCTCCACCAGCCGCGCCCGCTCGGGCACCACCATCTCGCCGGCGCCGGTCGGCGTCGAGGCGCGCGCGTCGGCGGCGAGATCGGCGAGCGTCACGTCGATCTCGTGGCCAACCGCGCTCACCACCGGCACCGGGCAGCCGACGATGGCGCGCACCACCGGCTCCTCGTTGAACGCCGACAGGTCCTCGGAGGAGCCGCCGCCGCGCCCGACGATGACCACCGCCACCCCGGGCAGCCGACCGGCGCGCCGCACCGCGTAGGCGATGTCGGGGGAGGCGCCGTCGCCCTGCACCTTGCACGGCGAGACCACGATCGGCGTCGGGAAGCGCCGCCAGATGGCGCGCACGATGTCGCGCAGCGCCGCCCCGGTCGGCGACGTCACCACCGCGATGCGCGCCGGATAGCGGGGCAGCGGCCGCTTGCGCGCGGCGTCGAAGAGCCCCTCGGCGGCCAGCCGCCGCTTCAGCTCCTCGAAGCGGGCTGCCGCCGCCCCGAGACCGGCGGGCTCGAGCGCGTCGACGTAGAGCTGCACCTTGCCCTGGTCGGGGTAGACCCCGAGCTTGCCGCGGCAGAGGTAGCGCTGCCCCTCCTCGAGGCGAACGTTCAGCCGTTGCGCGTCGCTGCGCCAGAGGATGGCGGCGAGCTGCGCCCGGCGATCCTTGAGCACGAAGTAGACGTGGCCCGACGACGGCACCCGCAGGCTCGAGAGCTCGCCCTCGACCCAGATGGTGCCGATCTGATCCTCGAGGAGCTGGGCGGCGATGCGCGCCAGCGCCTCGACCGAGAGCGGCAGGCCGCGGTCGCCAGGACGGGCGTGCGCGGTGTGCTCGCTGGCCACGGCGCCCAGCATAGCAAGGTGGGTTATCGTCGGCCCAGTCATGTTCCGGTGGCTCCGCCAGCCGCACGTCGGCCTGCACGCGCTCGCGCTCATCGCGCTGCTCGGCATGTACTTCTCGAACAGCGACATGGGCGGCGACCCGAAGTCGCCGCGCGGCGACGGCGTCTACCGGCCGGTCCTGGCGCGCGCCGACGGCCACCTCATGTGGCTGCAGCTCTCGTCGCTGATCCTCGACGGTGACCTCGACTACTCCAACCAGATGAAGGCGTTCAATCCGATCTGGCCGCCGGCGAAGACCGCCACCGGCCGGCAGGGGATCGTCCACCCGATCGGCCCGGCGCTCGTCTGGTCCATCCCCTTCCTCGTCGCCCACGGCGGCGCCAAGCTGGCCAACGCCCTCGGCGCCAGCATCCCGGAGCACGGCTACACCCCGTGGCACATGCGGATCGTCTTCACCACCGCGCCGCTCTTCTCGTTCGCCGCGGTGCTCCTCGGTTTCTGGCTGGCGCGCCGGCTGTGTGGCGGTCGCTGGGGGCCGCTCTACGCCTCGCTCGCCGTCCTCTTCGGCACCTCGATCACCGTCTACGCCACCTACGCGCCGTGGTCGGCGCACCCCATGGACGCGGCCGCCACGGGAGCCTTCCTCGCCGTGTGGGCCGCCACCCTCGGCGATCTGCGCGCGCGCCGCTTCGCCCTCCTCGGCGCGCTGCTCGGCCTTTGCGCCCTCATCCGCATCACCGGCTTCGCCCTCGCCGTCGCGCCCGGGCTCGAGCTCCTCGTCCTGTTCTTGCGCTCGCCGCGCGAGCTGCCACGGCTGGTGGCGGGCGGCCTGCTCCTCGCCGGCACCGCCGTCGCCGTCTTCTCGCCGCAGATGGTCGCGTGGAAGGTGGTCTACGGCGAGTGGCTCACCTCGCCCATGGGCGAGGGCTTCATGCGGCTCGACCAGCCGCAATTCGCCGACCTGCTCTTCTCGTCGAGAAACGGCTGGTTCGCGACCACGCCCATCGCCTACGCCGGCGTCCTCGGCGTCTTCCTCCTGCTCCTCGATCGGCGCGCCCGTCTCGTCGCCGCCGGCCTGCTCGCCGTGCTGGCGCTGCAGCTCTGGATCAACGCCAGCGTCTACGACTGGTGGGCCGGCGCCTCGTTCGGCGCCCGCCGGCTCTGCTCCATGACCTCCGTGCTGGTCGTCGGACTGGCCGCCTGGTTCCGCCTCCTCGACGGCTGGGCGCGCCGCTTGCCGCTCCTCGCGCGGCACGGCCTCGCCCTCGCGGTCCTCGGCTGGTTCGTGAACTGGAACCTCAGCGCGGTGCACGTCATGCGCCACGGGCGCCCGGGCAACGCCCAGGTCAGGACCTCGTGCTGCCGCCAGCTCCCCGACGGGCTCGAGGCCATCGCCCAGCCGGTCTACGACGCGGTCGGCAACCCCTTCCAGCTCCCTGCCAGCCTGCTCTTCGCCCTCCGCCACCGGGTCGAGATCCAGCGCTGGGACCAGGTCGCCGGCGCCTACATGATCGAGCCGGGCTGGTACGACTACCGAAGCGGCGCGTACAAGAAGTCGAAGGTGGTCTGGCGCATCGCGAGCCCCAACATCCGCGGCTTCGTCCTCGGCGGGGTCGATGCGACGGGCAAGATGACCGAGCGGCGCGCCCGCGTGCTCATCCCGCTGCTCCACGCCGAGCCGCACCGCTTCACCGTGACCCTGGTCCCCGGCGGTCCGCCGCAGCTGGTGCGCCTGAGCCTCGACGGCAAGCCGCGCACCGAGGCGGTTCTGGCATCGAAGATGGAGGTCACGTTCGACGCCCCGGTCGACGCCGGCCGCCACGTCCTCGAGATCGAGGCGCTCGAGCCCGGCGCGACGGTCGACCGCGTCATGGTCGGCTACCCGTAGCGTGCTAGGATTTCCGGGTGTCAGACGGGTCGAGGCTCCACGACAGCGACGAGGGCGAGCCGATCGACCCCGATCTCGTGCGGCTGAAGCGGCGGGTCCCCATCGGCCCGCTCCTCGCGGTCAGCGTGCTGGGCTTCGCCATCCTGCTCATGGTCAGGCTGCGCCACGACCTCGTCTTCTCGGGGCGGGGCGACACCCCGGCCGCGCTCAGCTACACCGACGACGCCTTCGTCACCACCGACGCCGTCCCCGACGTGCGCGCCCCGGGGCGGCTCCGCGGTCTGCAGAGCGCCGGGCGCCGGCTGGCCCCGGTCCTCGGCAGCCAGAACCGGCTCTGGATCAGCGAGCCGGGCGAGGCCAACGCCGTCGAGGTGACCTACGACGGCCGCACCACCGGCTGGCTGCGCCGCCTCGACGACACCGGCTTCGCCGAGGAGCTGCGCACGTACGTGGCCGAGCTGCCGCCACAGCCGCGCTTCGTCGCCCCCTCCGCGCTCGGTCCCGGCGGCCTGCCCGACCGCGACGTCCACGGCGAGGCGCTCCAGGTCACGCCGCAGACCCGCGTCACCGTCGAGGAGCGGGTGCGCGACGCGGCGCTGGTCACGCTGGTCAAGACCGACACGATCCTCGACGAGCCGGGCGCCCGCCGCGCCCTCGAGACCGCCGGCCTCCCCGGCCGTGCCGTCGACAAGACGGCGACGAGCTGGACCTACGAGGTCGCGGTCGACCAAGCCGTCGCCGGCGAGAAGCTGCGCGCCGCCCGCCTCTTCGGCGCCGCCGCCGAGCCCAAGCAGGTGACCCACGACGGGACCGCCGCCGAGCTGCGCATCGACGCCGACAACGTCACCCTGGGCGCGCGCGTCATCCCGCGCGCGGCGGTGACCCTGGTCGCCGCCTACACCCCGTCGTCCGTCCCCGCCGACGCCTGGGTGCTCCACAGCGGCGACACCCCGGCGCGCCTGTGGTATATGCGGCCGGTCTACGGCCTGCTCGCCCTCATCACCCTGCTCATGGTGTGGGCGCTGGTCGTCGACCTCCGCCATATGAGGAAGCAGCGTGCCGATTCGCCTGTTTGATTCGTTCCAGAAGCGCAAGGTCGATTTCGTTCCTCTGAGCCCCGGTCGCGCCGGTGTGTACCTGTGCGGCCCGACCGTGCAGGCGGCGCCGCACGTCGGCCACGCGCGCTCGGCCATCGCCTTCGACGTCGTCCGGCGCTACCTCGCCTGGACCGGCCTCGAGGTGACGTTCGTCCGCAACGTCACCGACATCGACGACAAGATCATCCGCAAGGCAGCCGAGCGCGGCGTGCCGCCGGAGCAGCACGCGCGCGAGTTCACCGAGGAATACCAGAAGCAGATGCTCGCCGTCGGCAACCTGCCGCCCGACAAGGAGCCGCGGGTCACCGAGAGCATCGCCGACATCATCGGCCTCATCGAGCAGCTGATCGCCGCCGGCAAGGCCTACCCCGCGGGCGGCGACGTGTATTACTCCGTCGAGAGCTTCGCCGACTACGGCGCGCTTTCGGGCCAGTCCATCGACGACCTGCGCGCCGGCGCCCGCGTCGAGGTCGACGAGGACAAGCGCAACCCGCTCGACTTCGCGCTGTGGAAGGGGGCCAAGCCGGGCGAGCCCAAGTGGGCCTCGCCGTGGGGCGAGGGGCGGCCGGGCTGGCACATCGAGTGCTCGGCGATGATCCTGCGCGTCCTCGGCGAGCGTTTCGACATCCACGGCGGCGGCAAGGACCTGGTCTTCCCACACCACGAGAACGAGATCGCGCAGTCGCAGGGCGCCCTCGGGTCGGGGAGCTTCGCCCGTTACTGGATGCACAACGGCTTCGTCAACTTCAACGACGAGAAGATGTCGAAGTCGGTGGGCAACGTGTTCCTGGTCTCGGACATGGTGCAGCGCTACGACGGTGAGTCCATCCGCCTGTTCATGGTGCAGACGCACTACCGGTCGCCCATCAACTTCGAGGTCATCGAGAAGGACGGCAAGCCGCAGTTCCCCGGCCTCGACGAGGCCGAGCGCCGTCTCGACTACTTCTACAGCACGCTGGCGCGCATCGACGACGCAGCGCCCGGCGATGCCGGCGCCGGCGCGGTCATCCCCGAGGCGGAGAAGCTGATCCCGGGGGTCCATGCGGCGATGGAGGACGACTTCAACACCGCGGTCGCCATCGCCGAGCTGGGCGAGGCCGCGCGCGCCGCCAACAAGCTGCTCGACGACCCGAAAGCCGTCGCCAAGGACGTGCGCCGCCGCTCGCTCGCCCGGCTGGGGTCGGATCTGCGGGCGGCCGCCATGGGAGCGCTCGGCCTGCTCGGCCAGAGCCCGCGCGAGTTCCTCCACGGCCGCCGCGCCCGACTGGCCGCCGTCCGCGGCGTCGACGTGGCCAAGGTCGACGCCCGCATCGCCGAGCGCGACGCCGCCCGCAAGGAGCGTGACTTCGCCCGCGCCGATGCCCTCCGCGCCGAGCTACGCGAGCTCGGCGTCGAGATCATGGACACTCCCCGCGGCGCCGACTGGCGCCTCAACGACTGAGTCGGGGCCGCCTACTCCTCGTTCGCGTCTTCGCTGAGGTAGGCCATGATGACCTCGTCGAGGCTCTTCTCCGAGATCATCTCGTGGCCGAAGGAGGTCTCGTGCACGCCGCGCGGCGGAGTGCTCTCGCGGCCGTGGCTGCGCCTCGCGCTGGGCTCCGGCGGGACGATGGCGTTGGGCGCGCCGATGACCACCGCCGGACGCGCCACCACCACGCTGTCTCCCGAGCCGCCGCGTCGGGGCGTGACGGCGACCTGCGCCGAGCGCAGCGGGGCGGTGGTCGAGGGCGCGGGACGCGCGCCCGGGGACGGTGTGGGGGGCAGGTGACCGCGTGGCAGGACCGGCGTCGCCGCCTGAGACCGCATCGAGGCGGGAAGCGGCGGGCGGGGCGACGCCGACGAGGCCGCGCCGCTCGGCGCGGTTCGCGGCAGCACCGGCGTCGCGCTGGTCGACGGGTTGCGCGCCATCACCGGCGGAGGGGTGATGCGCTGCGGGATGGGCGGCGGACGCACCGCCGGCTGCGCGCGCGACACCGGCTTGCCCTGAGCGGGCAGCGAGCCCGACGGCCGCGCCGGCGGCAGCTTGGCCGACGGGGCCACCGGACGGCGCGGGCCGACGCTCGTCCCGTCGGGACGCGCCCCGGCGGGCAGCACCGGCGTCACCGGCGACGTCGAGACGCCCGCGGGCGTCCCCTTGCGGTGCTGCGAGTAGCCGCTCCCCGGCGGCAGGATGTTGCCCGGCGGCAGCTCGACCGACGGCGGCGTGAGGTGCCGGCGCGCGCCCTCGTCGCGGTCGATCTCCACCGGGATCGGGCTCGAGCGCTCGAAGGGGCGCTCCTTGTGCCCCGGCCGGGCGACAACCCAGGCGCCCGGGTGGCTCTCGTTCGCCTGCTGGGCCTCGGTGGGCGAGTCGTCGAGCAGCTCGGGCGGCGCCGCGTCGGCGCGCAGCCGGTCGAGCAGCCCGTTGATGTCGTCGTCGTCGTCGAGCTCGACCGCGCGCGGCATCGGGTCGACCAGCGTCATCGGGGCGCCGCGCGAGCCGACGCTCAACGTGCCGCTCACCGCGGCCGGCGCCGACACGTCCGAGACCAGGATCTGGGCGTAAGGCGACGATCCACCGGCCTCGGCGTCAGGCACCTCGTCGGTGAGGACCAGCTCGGGTACCTCGTAGTCCGTCCGCGCCTCGGTCATCGGCGTGGGCAAGGTCGCGGCCGCGTCGGCCATGGCCAGGTCGAGCGGGACCGCCTCGAGCTCCATCACTTCGCCGCTGCCCTGCTCGTCGACCATGCTCGGCACGCCGGAGGGCACGGTGTCCTGGACCTGAGCTTCGCCGAGGCGGGTCTTGATCTTGTCGTCGTAGTGACCGTGCTTGAGCTCCCTCATGACGGCCTTGTGCTGCGCCTGCATGAGGCCCTTCACCACATCCCCGTCGGCCTCCGCGTCGTATTCGACCTTCTTGGACGCAATGATCACACCGGCATGGAAGAGATGGGTGTAGACGTGGGGGCTGTGGATACCGCTATCCTCGGTCTGGACATGGAAGATCCAGCCCTTGTGCCGGATGTTGTGGTTGTAGCCCAGGACGGGCGAGCGAGGCTTGGCCACGGCGACGGGCCCATCTTAGCATGCGGTTCGACTTGAAAACACGGGCCGAACCTGGTACGAGAGACGCGATTTTCCCAACTTTCTACTTCTACGCTCAATCATTGAAAGGACCGACGTGGGTACCGCGCAGGATCTGGATCGGCGTTTCCTGGCTCGCATCACCGAGTGGCTCTTGGCTCTCCCTCACGACCTGAAGCTGCTCTTCGAAGCCAAGGACGACCCCAACCTGGAGCGAGAAGCCCGCGAGACGGCCGCCGGCGGAATTCTCTATGTGCTCACCCCCGACGGCGCGCCGGCCAGCGAGGAGAAGTTCATCGGCTTCGCTGATGACACGGTCATCGTGCGCGCCGTGCTGCGCGCGGTCGCCCAGAAGGGCGGCGAGGGCGCCGACGACTTCCGCCGGCGCTTCGAGGAGCACTACGCGACGCTCGACGCGGACCTCGACCTCTGCGCCACGGTGATGGGCGACACCTACACCTGGGTCGTGGGCAAGGTCGACGGCTTGAGCAAGCAGGTTTACAAGGGGAAGAAGGTTGCGCAGTACATCGACGACGAGGAGTCGGTGGAGACGCTCTACGAGGACGGCCTCGCCTTCGCCACCGACTACCCGCTCGACGAGGACAAGCTCGCCATGCGCTTGAAGCGTCCCGAGACGCTGCTCGAGCCGCTGCGCCGCAAGGCCCTCGAAGAGAAAAAGAAGATCGCTTAGAGGTCCACCGTCTCGAACGATCCGAGCGGCTCGCCGAGGAAGCGCGGGCCGAGATCGTCGAGGCGCGAGGCGTCGGTCACGAAGCAGCGCAGCGCGCCCATGTCGGCATCAGACAGCTCGCCGCGCGAGGTGAGCGTGTCTCGGGCAACCCGCGCCATGGCGCTCGCCGAGTCCACCAACCGCACTCTGTGTGCAAATACGGCCTCCGCGGCGTGTGTAATTACTGCAGAGAGTAGCGGGTAGTGTGTACAGCCGAGCACCAAGGTATCGATGATGGGATCCCGGGTAGCCAGCTGGGCCAGGTACCGCTGCGCCACTTGCCGTGCAATGTCTCCGTCGACCCAACCTTCTTCCGCTAGCGGCACGAGGAGGCTACACGCCTGGCCGGTGATGCGGGCTCCGTGGTTGAGCGACCTCAGCGCCGCCTCGTAGGCTCCCGAGCGGATCGTCCCGAGCGTGCCGATGACACCGATGTGACCGTTTTCGCTGGCCTGGTGCGCGGTGCGGGCGCCGGGCTCGATGGCGCCGACGACGGGGACCGGGGCCTCCTCGCGCAGCGCCGGAAGCGCGTGTGCTGTCGCGGTGTTGCAGGCGATGAGGAGCAGCTTCACGTCGTGGCGGAGCAGGAACCCGGCGCAGGCCCGCGAGTAGCGGGTGACGGTCTCCCGACTCTTGGAGCCGTACGGAACCCGAGCTGTGTCGCCGAGGTAGACGATGTCCTCGCCGGGAAGCAGCTCGCGGACGGCACGGACGACGGTGAGGCCGCCGACGCCGGAATCGAAAATGCCAATGGGTTTGCGGGAAGTGGTGGTGGACATGAGCGGCGACGAGGCCGCTGACCTGGCTAGCGGAGTTGCCGGTCGGCGATGCGGAGCGGCTCTCCCTCGTCGAGGGAGCAACGACCCGCATGACGCTCGTATTCCCACACGAGCTCGAGGAAAGTCAACGGCTTCCGCGGCAGGTCGGAGTAGAACCGACGGATTCCGGGAAACAGACTCTCGGCCGATTCAAAGTGAAGCTCGGTGATCCATCCCCGCATGTGCGATCTCCTGAGCAACAAACGATCCAACCCGAGGATCGATCCCCACTTTTGCCTTGACTCACCTGAAACCCCTGCCAGTATGCGGGCGCTTGATCTGTCCGTTGGCTGTCAGCTGCTCGAAAGCGAGGTGATGCTTGGGGAGTCCAAGGTAAATTTCAGCGGCCGGAATCGCACGCACGTGAAGCGCAAGGCGCTCGATTACTGGTACCACAACCGAACCGTCCTGCGGCTCAGCGTGAACGAGTTCTTCGCCCGTTGCCGTTTGAGTCCCGACGAGCGCACCATCACCTTCAGCCGCCAACTCGGATAAGTTCTTGTCATGACCCTGCCGGTGGTCTTCGATCGGCCTGACGACCCGCTGGCCATCCTGCGGTGCGCCACCTCGGTCGCGCAGGCCGGCGCCCTCCCGGCGCCCGAGATCACGCTCGCCGCGCGCGACGCGGTCGGCATGATCCCCTCGACCTCGCCGACGGCGATCCACGCCGAGCTCACCCGCGCGCTGGTGGCGCATCACGTCCACCTCGCGCTGCAGTGGCTCCACGAGGTCGGGGCGATGAGCCTGCTCCTGCCCGAGCTCGAGGCGACCGTCGACTTCTCGCAGGAGTCGGGGCGCAAGCACAAGGACGTCTGGGAGCACACCAAGCAGGTGGTGCGGCAGGCGGTCCCCGACCCGGCGGTCCGCTGGGCGGCTCTGCTGCACGACATCGGCAAGGTGCCGACGCGCACCTTCACCCCCGACGGCGGGGTTCACTTCCGCGGCCACGCCGAGGTGGGGGCGCGCATGTTCGACCCCATCTCGCGCCGCTTCTCGTTCGAGCGCGGCCAGCGGCACAAGGTCCGCTTCCTGATCCTGCACCACCTGCGGGCCAACCAGTACGCGCCGTCCTGGACCGACAGCGCCGTGCGCCGCTTCGACCGCGAGATGTCCGAGCACCTCGAGGACCTGCTGGCGCTGTCGCGCGCCGACATCACCTCGAAGCGGCCGGGGCGCCGCCAGGAGCTGCTGCAGCAGATCAACCAGCTCTCGTCGCGCATCCGCACCTTGCGCGAGCTCGACGCCCGCCAGCCGCCGCTGCCCACTGGCCTCGGCACGTCGATCTCCGAGCGCTTCGGCATCCCGCCGTCACGGCGCATCGGCGATCTCAAGCGGGCCCTCGAGGACGCCTGCGAGCGCGGTGATCTCGAGGAACGGCGCGAGGACGGCTACTACCTGGACTGGCTCGCGGCGAGCGGCCTGATCCAAGGCGACTGAGCGCTTTCGGATTCCACCGCCAATCCGCGGTAGGGTGTCGCCGTGCGTTCGGTTGCTCTCCTTGGCCTCGTCCTCGCGGCTTGCGGTGACGGCGACGTCGGGCCTTCTTGTGAGGCGATGACGGTCGTCGTCAACCGGCCGGAC
>Ga0111538_10009973_pt1 | contig 12645 bp, 10 predicted proteins | sample SoiMethybrSBSTD1_FD_79669 | JGI IMG/M metagenome (GOLD analysis project Ga0111538, IMG submission 79669) | Bulk soil microbial communities from a Populus tree surrounding site in Tennessee, USA - Soil MetaG P. TD hybrid SBSTD1 (version 2)... | ecosystem: Environmental > Terrestrial > Soil >...
CCGGTACGGGTGCGCCAGCTCCCAGCTCGGGAACGTGTTCGTCGAGAACCGCGAGTGCACGAGCGCGAGCGCCGACTTGGTCCGCGTGTCCTGCAGGTCCGGGTAGTAGCCGAGCAGCTGCGGCGCGGTCAGCATGCCCTTGTAGACGACCGTGCGCGCGGAGAAGGACGGGATCACGAGCTCCGGGCCGGCCGCCAGCTCGGCCACGCGGCGGATCACGTACAGCTTGCGCTCGAACGCGTCGTGATCGGTCGCGAGATCGCCCTCGGCCGCCACGACGAGGTGCTTGATGTACGGCGCGTAGAAGTTGGCCGTGATGCCGACGTAGTCCTTGTCGACGTCGATGTCGCGCCAGCCGACGACCCGCTGCCCCTCGTCGGTGACCGCCTTCTCGAGCAGCGCCTCGAGCTCCGCGCGCCGCGTCTCGTCCTGCGGCAGGAAGCACACGCCGACGCCGTAGGCGCCCACCGGCGGCAGCGCGTCGCCGATGACGCCGCGCAGGAGCTCGTCGGGCATCTGGAGCAGGATCCCCGCGCCGTCGCCGGTGTTCGGGTCCGCTCCGGCCGCGCCGCGGTGCTCGAGATTCTCCAGGGCGATGATCGCGCGCTGGACGGTCTCGTGCGACGGCTCGCCGTTCAGGCGCGCGACGAACGCGACGCCACAGGCGTCGTGTTCGTACTGCGGGTCGTAGAGACCGACCGGGCCGGTCGGCCGTGGCATGCGAGACATTCCCATTGCTCCCGAGGAAGGCGGCGGCGTACGTCTGGGCGGGAGGGCGGAAAGGTAGCAGTGGGCCAGGCTGCTGTCCTCGCCTGTGTGTCGAGTTCGTGCGTCATTTGCAGCGATCACCCGGTCATACGCGGCTTTCCACGCAACATCGTTGCGCCTCCGCGCCAAAACGTTGCAGTCAGTCGGGTTCGAAGCCGATACGCGTCCCATGTCTCGACGTACCCCGCTGGTCCTGCTGTCCGCGGTGCTCTTCACGCTGTTCCCGGCCACCGCGTCGGCGCAGGCTCCGCCGGCCGACGAGCACGCCGCGGCGCAGGCCTTTGCGGACATCACGCTGCCGGCGGCGCACGAGCTCGCATCGATCGGCGCGACGTACGCGATCGGCGAGCCGCCCAGCTGCAAGGCCGATCGGCGGCTGGCCCGCGGAACCGACCGCCAGCAGACCCGCTTTGCCGAGTTCTTCCTCGCGCAGGAGATCGCGGCGCTGACGCGGGCGACGACGCCGACGATCGAGCGGACCGCAACGGCGCTCGACGCCGTCGCCACGGCCGATCCGGCCTTGAAGAACGGGCGTCGTGCATGGCACCGCGTCGCGCGCATGTATTCCCGGATCGGGGAGCTCACGCGCGCGCGGGTGTGCTCGGTGATGCGCAACTACGTGCGCGGCGGCTACCAGCCGACGCGCGAGATGCGGCGCGCGGCGAAGACCTACCGCGTCGCGATGCGCTGGGACACCACGTGGATCGACCGCGCGATGGCGAAGGCGACCAAGCGGATGATCGCCCTCGGCGTCACGCCCGAGAACGCCGACGGGTTCGACGGCGAGCTCGAGCCGGCCGAGAAGCCCGAGGACGACGGCGGCAAGCCGGGCAAGACTCGCGGCAACGGCAAGAACGAGAGCTAGGCGCCGGCGCCGAGCAGTCCACTCGCGTCGCCGGTCGCCGCCCGGTAGACCCCCGCGACATCGTCGGCGAGCGCCGGCCACGAGTACCGCTCCCGCGCCTCCTCGGCGGCACGCTCGCCGCGCCGATGGCGCTCGTCCGGGCAGTTGACCGCGTGCACGAGCGCGTTGGCGAGCGACACGACGTCGTCGGCCTCCACGAGCCAGCCGGTCTCGCCGTGCGTCACGAGGTCGCCCGGCCCCCAGGCGTCGACCGCGATCGCGGGCAGACCACAGGCCATGCCCTCCACGAGCACCTGGCCGAACTGCTCGCGCACCGACGGCAGCACGACCACGTCGGACGCCGCCAGGAAGTCGGGCAGGTCCGCGTGCTCGTGCCAGCCGGCCAGGAACACGTCCTCGGCACCGGTGCGGCGGACGGTGTCGAGTGGGTGCTCGCCCTCCCACTCGCCGGGGAAACCGCCGACGATCACCAGCGGCGCGCGGCGGGCGAAGCCCGGGCGGGCGCGCGCGAAGGCCTCGATCAGCAGCGGCACGCGCTTGACCTCGGTGAAGCGCCCGACGTACAAGAGCACCGGCGTCTCGCCCTCGGCATCCTCGAACGCGTCGAGGGCGGCCGCGTCGTAGCGGACCGAGCCGGCGCCCTCGCCCGGCGCCCAGCCGCGCGGCTCGTCGACGAGGTGCCGCTGCCAGAGCGCGCGGTGGTCGAGGTGGCGCGGCTGGAACGTCTCTGGGTCGAAGCCGTTCGGGACGAGCACGCAGCGGCGGGCGTCGATGCCCAGCAGCTCCTCGGCGCGCGACTCCTGGGTGTCGGACAGCAGGATCAGGCGATCGCACGCCGTCGCCCACTGGCGCAGGCGCGCGGCCCACGCTGCGCCGTGCGGCCAGCGGCCGGGATCGCGCTCGATCGCCTCGAGCATCAGCAGCTCGGTCCCGTGCAGGTGGCCGACGACCGGCACACCGGGCGCGACCCGCGCAGCCGCCTCGTTGAGCGGCGTCAGGTGGTGCAGGTGCAGGACGTCGGCGTGCGCGGCATCGACCGACTGCAGCGCCCGGCACCACGCCGCCACCTGGCGCTCGAACTCGTCGTCGTCGAGCGAGGCGAAGACACGGTCGGGCGCCCCGGGGCGGTCCTCGAACGACGGGTGCATCGGCGGATCGGCGCGCATCGGGTCGGGTGATTCGAGCGCGCGCGTGAAGTCCTGCGGCCGCACGTCGAGCCCGGCATAGAACGCGCGTGCGTCACCGGGCTCACCGGGCCGCGTGACCGAGCCGGAGAGGATCGCGACCTCCCACCCGGCGCCGCCGAGCGCCGCCGCGATGTTGCGCGCGACGTGCGCGGACCCACCGCGCGGGAAGAACGCCAGGCCCATGACGGCCCGCCCCTGTGAACGAATCGTGGCCAGGCCACAAACCTACCGGTATGCGCAACGGCCTAAACGGGTCGGGGAACACCGGCCCAGAGGGCCGGGTTCCCTTGCGGGTGTTCGCCCCAGGGGGCGAAACCCGCGGGGGACGCCGGCCGCGTCGCTAGACGGGTCGGAACTCGAGTGCGGTCGCGAGCGGGCGGCCGCCGGGCTCGGGGACTTCGAAGTCGCTGCGCGGCAGGTTCTGCAGCCGACCGCCGGAGATCAGCGCGGTCGAGCCGCCGCCGTCGAGGTTGAGCGCGTGTTCGCAGCCGAGCGCGACCAGCAGGCGCGCCAGCTCGAGCAGCGTCAGCCCGGCGTCGTGGCGCGAGCGCCCGTCGCACGCGACGGCGAGGATCCGCCCGTCGGCCAGGCCGAGCGCGGCGCGCGGGTGGCGGCCATCGGTCGGGTCGGGATCGAACTGGTGGGCGGCGGCGCGGAAGCCCTCGTCGTCGGCGCCGGGGTCGTACGCCACCGCGCCGTCGGCGACGAGCAGCGGCCCCGCCTGCAGCAGGTCGCCACGCGGCTCGGCGCCCAAGCGGTTGCGCGGCGCGATGCGGGCGACGCCGCCCTCGACGTGCACGCAACCGCGCACGGTGTGCCACGGCGCGTCGAACGGCACATGCTCGCGCGCGACGCCGTGCGTGCGCACCTCGCCGAGCGGCGTGCCGTCCTGGCGCACGAAGAACCCGCCGACGAGCGCCTCGTCGACCCCGTGGCGCGCGCACCACGGCTCCAGGCGCTCCTGACCCAGCACGGCGACGCGGACCTCGGTGAGGTCGGCGTCGTGGCAGGCGACGTGAATCGCCGTGCGGGCACCCCCGGCCAGCAGGAGGCGCCCGGAGAACGCCGGCCCAGGGGGCCAGGTTCTCTTGCGGGGATTCGCCCGGAGGGCGAAACCCGCGGCGTGCGAAACGGCCATGGGACCAGGGTGCCGCCGACCGAAGACAATCGCGTAAAGGCTTTGTTACCAGGGATTTCCCTCGCTACGACGGGGCGTAGCGGCGCCCCTCGGTACCCTCGGCGTAACCACGGCAGGCCGGCAGGGGAGTCGGCCGCCGCAGAACCACAGGGAGGGAACCATGCGCAAACCCGTCATCGCGGCGGTGCTCGCGGCGAGTGTGTTCGCCGCCATCCAGGCATCCAGCTCCGCGGCGCCTTCACGGGAGTACGTCGTGCTCTACGAGCGCGGCGTGAGCGCGGCACAGGGTCGTGAGGCAGTCGAAGCCGCCGGCGGCCGCGTCATCAGCGCCAACAGCAAGATCGGCGTCGCCACCGTCCGGTCGAGCAACCGCGACTTCGCCCGCGACGCCGCCCGCAAGGGCGCGATCGAGGGCGCCGCCGCCAACCGGCCGATCGGCTACGCGCCCAAGCCGCGCGCGTGGCAGCCGCAGTGGAGCGTCGAGCGCGCCGGCAAGGGCGGACACGCCCGCATGCCGAAGGCCGCGCCGAAGGAGGACCCGTTCGCCGGCGCCCAGTGGGACATGGCGATGATCGGCGCGACCGCCAAGGGCTCCTACCGCAAGCAGCAGGGCTCCAAGAAGGTGCGCGTCGGCATCATCGACACCGGCATCGACGCGTCGCATCCGGACATCGCGCCGAATTTCGACGCGGACCTCTCGCGCAACTTCGTCACCGACATGCCGGACATCGACGGCCCGTGCGAGGAGTCGACCTGCCATGACCCGGCGGACGTCGACCAGGGCGGCCACGGCACGCACGTGGCGGGCACGGTCGGCGCGGCGCTGAACGGCGTCGGTGTCGCCGGCGTCGCCCCGAAGGTGGACCTCGTCAACCTCCGGGCCGGCCAGGACTCCGGCTACTTCTTCCTGCAGGCGAGCGTGAACGCGCTGACGTACGCGGGCGACCACGGGATCGACGTGGTCAACATGAGCTACTACATCGATCCGTGGCTGTACAACTGCGCGGACTACCCGACCGACTCGCCCGCCGAGCAGCAGCAACAGCGGACGATCATCGAGGCCACGCAGCGCGCGCTCGACTACGCGCACGACCACGGCGTGACGCTGGTCTCGGCGCTCGGCAACGAGGACGACGACCTCGGCGCGCCCGAGCCCGACGACACGAGCCCGGACTACCCGCCGGACACCGCGCGCGAGCGCCAGGTCGACAACTCGTGCCTGAGCATGCCGACCGAGGGCGAGGGCGTGATCGGCGTCTCGGCCGTCGGCCCGAGCAAGCGCAAGGCGTTCTACTCCAACTACGGCACCGAGCAGACCGACGTCTCGGCGCCGGGCGGCGACTCGCGTGACACGGCGACCGGGCTCGTCAACCCGAACAACCGGGTCCTGTCGACCTACCCGGAGGCCGCGCTGTACGAGGAGTGCACGCAGTCCCCGCCGCTGTGCCAGATCAACACGACGACCGGCGAGCCGCTTCCGAACTCGCAGGTCATCCGGTCGCGGGAGAACCCGCACGTGTACTGGCGCTACCTGCAGGGCACGTCGATGGCGTCCCCGCACACGGTCGGCGTCGCGGCGCTGATCGTGGCCGAGTACGGCAAGAAGGACCGCCGCCACGGCGGGCTGAAGCTCAACCCGGACAAGGTCGAGCGGATCCTGCGCCGGACGGCCACCGACACGCCGTGCCCGGAGCCCCGCCTGTTCGACTATCCCGAGCCGGCGAGCGGTGACCAGTACACCGCGTTCTGCGACGGACCGCCGCAGGACAACGGCTTCTACGGCGACGGCATCGTGAACGCCCTCGCTGCGGTCAGAGGTCGGTAACACCTCAGCGCGACCGGCGGCGACCTGATAGACACGGTCTTTGGGTCGCCGTCGGTCGCGCATCTGGGTCCCCGTCGTCGCGGCGCTGCTCGTCGCGGCGCTGGCGGTCGTCGACGCCGCCACCGGCGACGGCGTCGTGCTGGTGCCGATGTACGTCCTCGGCCCGCTGCTGGCAGCCGTGGCGGCGAGCCCGCGCGCGACCGCCGCCGTCGGCGCGCTGGCGAGCGCGCTCGGCCTCTACTACCTGTTCGAGCAGTCCGCCGAGCAGGACTTGATCCGCCTTGTCACCGTCGTCCTCGGCTCCGCGCTGGCGGTCTGGATCGCCGTGCTGCGCGATCGGCTGCGCGCGACGGCCGGACTTCTGGACCTGATCTTCGAGCGCGCACCGATCGGGCTGGCGCTGATGGACACCGACGTCCGCTACGTGCGCGTCAACCAGCGCCTCGCGGAGATCAACGGCATCCCGCCCGACGATCATGTCGGCAAGACGATCGCGGAGCTGCTCCCGGACCTGCCACCGCAGGTCCACGCCGACGTCGCGCGCGTGGCGCGCACCGGCGAGCCGCTGATCGACGTCGACGTGAGCGCCGAGCGCGAGTACCTCGCCTCGTACTGGCCTGTCCAGGGCCAGGACGACGACGTCATCGGCGTCGGGATCGTCGTGATCGACATCACCGACCGCCGCGTCGCCGAACGCGCCCTGCGCGACCAGACCGACCGCTACGAGGCGCTCCTGCTCGCGCTCTCGGACGCCGGCGAAGGCCTGCTCGTGCTCGAGCGCGACGGCCGCTGCGCGTACGCCAACGCCGCCTTCGAGCAGCTCAGCGGCTACACGTTCCCCGAGATCGCGGCGATGGACACGGTCCTCGACCTCGTGGTCGAGTACGAGGACGAGGAACGGCGGCGCGGCGCGGTCGCGCGGCTCGACGAGGGCCTCGTCACCCCCGCGCTCCCGCTCACGCTGCAGCGCCGCGACGGCGATCTCGTCGACCTCGAGGTCGGCGGCGTGCGGCTCGACGTCGAGGGCCGCCGCCAGCTCGTCGTGGTCGTGCGCGACGTGACCGACCGCCGGCGCGCGGAGACCGAGCGCGAGCGCCAGCTCACGCGCACGTCGCTGCTCGCCGAGGCCAGCGAGCTGTTCGACCAGTCGCTCGACGAGCACGAGACGATGGCGAGCGTGGCGCGGCTGTGCGTCCGCGACCTCGCCGAGGCGTGCGTGATCCTGCTGCCCGGCGATCCGTCGGCGGTCGCCGCCGCGCGCGAGCCGGGGGGCGACCGCGAGCTCCTCGCGCAGCTCGAGGACAGCCCCGAGCACCCGATGGAGCTGGTGATGAGCCGCGGCAGCGGCGTGACCATCGGCCGCACGGTCGTGGTGCCGCTGCTCGCGCGCGGACGCGTGCGGGGCGTGCTCGCCGCGAGCTTCGACCGCGACGTGGACGACGACGATCGCGTGCTGTTCGAGGACCTCGGCCGGCGTGCGGCGCTCGCGCTCGACAGCGCGCGCCTGTACGCCGAGCGCGACCACGTCGCCCGCACGCTCCAGAGCTCGCTGCTGCCGCGCGAGCTGCCCGACATCCCCGGCGTGGAGATCGCGGCGCGCTATGTCGCCGCGGGCGCCGGCAACGAGGTCGGCGGCGACTTCTACGACTGCTTCGCCACCGGGGCGGGCGACTGGGCTTTGGTGATCGGCGATGTCTGCGGCAAGGGCGCCGAGGCCGCCGCGCTCACCGCGCTGGCCCGCTACACGCTGCGGGCCGCGGCGCTGCACACCCGCCGTCCGCGCGCCGTGCTCGAGCAGCTCAACGAAGCGCTGCTGCGCGACAGCGTGGACTACCGCTTCTGCACGGTCCTGTACGCGTCGCTCACCCCGCGCGCGGATCACGTGAGCGCGTGCCTGGCCGCCGCCGGCCATCCGCTCCCGGTCGTGATCCGGGCGAGCGGCGAGGTCGAGACGGTCGGCCGTCCCGGCAGCCTGCTCGGGATCGTCGACGTCCCGGAGCTCACCGAGGAGTCGGTCGAGCTCGCCGCCGGCGACGCGCTCGTCCTCTACACCGACGGCGTGACGGAGGCCGACCGCTCGGCCGGGCCGGACCGGCTCACGACGCTGCTCGAGGGCTGCGCCGGAGCGGACGCGGGCGCGATCGCCGAGACGGTCGAGCGCGACGCGCTGGCCGCCCACGGCGGCCCCGCACGCGACGACGTGGCCATCGTCGTGGTCCGGGCCAGGGGCGGCCCGGCGCCGTTTGCTCCCATCGGCCAGGGGGTAGCGACAGCCACGTGAAGGTCCTGGTCGTCACCCCCGAGCCCGTCGACGCGAAGCTCCTGCGGGCGACGCTCGGCGAGGACGTGCGCGGCGCCGAGGTGCTCGTCATCTCGCCCGCCACCAACCAGTCCAAGGTCGCGTTCTGGGTCTCGGACTCCGACGAGGCGATCGCCGAGGCCGAGACCGCGCAGCAGGAGACGGTCGAGCGGCTCGAGGAGGAGGGCGTCGACGCCGCCGGCGACACCGGCGAGAGCGAGCCCGACGTCGCGATCCAGGATGCGCTGGCCACGTTCCCGGCCGACCGCATCGTGGTCTTCAGCCACCCGGACCTCGACTACCGCGAGGACCAGGCGCTCGAGAACGCCGAGGAGCGCTTCGGCGTCCCGGTCACCCACGCTGAGATCTCGCGCGAGCAGCGCTGAGGGCCTCGCCGCCGACCAGCCGCTCGAACGGGCCGATCACCTTCCAGAGCGCCTTCAGGCGGAGCGCGGAGGTGCGGTCGGTGGGCTGCACGCGCGCCTCGGAGACGAGCGCGGCGCCGCCGTCGACGCGCTCGACCCAGTGCCCGAACAGCACGCGCACGGTGCCCGGCTCGTCCCAGCCCGCGAAGTCGTCGGGGCCGGCGAGGCGCGGGTAGTCGCGGGCGAGCGTCCAGATCCGGCCGCAGAGGCCGGTAACGAGGTGGTGCGTGCCCTCGTCGAGCACGGTGAAGGGATAGGCGCGAAACAGCTCGCCGTATGTCAGATCGCGCGCGAGTCCGGGGATCCGCCAGCGGACCAGGCGCCCGAGCGTCCCCGTCTCCGACAGCGGCATCGTGGTCGCGGCGTCCCACAGGGTCGGCGGCGCCGCCGGCGCGGTGCGCCGGTGGTGCGTGCGCACGGCGGCGTCCGGGAGCCAGGCGTCCAGGAGGTCGGCGGGGGTATCGTCGGCGGCTCGCATGCGGTTGATCCAGCACAAGCGGGAGGCGTACTGGTTCTACCGGTTCCTCTCGCTCGGCTACGACGACTGGGTCAACCCGCTGTTCTGGACGCCGCCGATGCGCGAGCGGGCGCTCGCCGCCGCGCGGCTCGACCGGCCCGACCTGGAGACGCTCGACGTCGGGGCCGGCACGGGCTTCACGACCGAGGGGATCGTCGCCCACGTCGACCCCGCGCACGTGACGATGCTCGATCAGAGCCCGCACCAGCTCGCGCGCGCCGGCCGGCGCTCCGCGCTGGCAGCGTGCCGGCGCCTGCAGGGCGACGCCGAGGCGCTCCCGTTCGGCGCTGACGCGTTCGACCGCTACGTGTCGGCCGGCAGCATCGAGTACTGGCCCGAGCCGCAGCGCGGCATCGCCGAGGCCTACCGCGTGCTGCGACCCGGCGGCGTCGGCGTCGTCATCGGCCCCGTGCGGCCCGCCGGACGGCTTGCGCGGGCGCTCGCCGACGCCTGGATGCTGTTCCCGGCCGAGCACGAGTACCGCGAGTGGTTCGAGCGGGCCGGGTTCACCGGCGTGACGCTGCACCCGGTCGCGCCCGACTGGTACCGGAACCGCCGCGTGCCGTATGCCGTCGCGGTCGTCGGGACCAAGCCCGCGCCGGGGCCGTCGCCGCTCGCGCTCGGCCCGCAGCCCGCCGAGCAGCTGCGCACGCCGCTGCCGCCACTCGAGCGCGTGCGCGTGGCGGCGCGCTTCGCCGCCGGCTCGCTGGCCGGGCTCGCGTTCGTCCCGATCGCGCTGGCGATGACGTTGCGGGCGCGCTGGGAGCGCCGGTGAGCAGCCACGCCGCCGCCGTGCGGCGGACCGGCGTGCTCGGTGCGCTCGGCGTGCTGTGGCGCTTCTCGCGCCCGCACACGCTGATCGGCACGTTCGTGAGCGCGACGGGGCTCTACCTGATCGCGGTCTCCGAGCTGCCCGGCTCGGGCCTGCAGCAGCTGTTCTGGGTGCTGGTCGCGGGCACGGGCGTGAACGTCGCGATCGTCGGCATCAACCAGCTGACCGACATCGAGATCGACCGGATCAACAAGCCGCACCTGCCGCTGGCGTCCGGCGAGCTGTCGCCCCCGGCGGCGTGGCGGATCGTCACCGTCGCCGCGGTAATGCCGATCGTGCTCGCCGTCACCCAGGGGCTGCTCGAGACCGCGGCGGTGGTCGCGGCGCTCGTCGTCGGCGCCGCCTACTCGCTGCCGCCGGTGCGGCTCAAGCGCTTCCCGATCGCCGCCGCGCTGTGCATCTCCGGCGTGCGATCGGCGGTCGTCAACCTCGGCATGTACGGCCACTTCGCGCTGGCGTTCGGCGGCGCGCTGACGATCGCGCCGTCGGTGTGGGCGCTGACCGCGTTCGTGCTGCCGTTCTCGTTCGCGATCGCGGTGCTCAAGGACGTGCCGGACATGGAAGGCGACCGCCGCTACCGGATCGCGACCTTCACCGTGCGCCTCGGACCGCGGCGCGCGGCGCGGTTGGGCCTCGGCGCGCTCGTGCTCGCGTACGTCGGGATGATCGTGCTCGGCCCCGTGCTCGTCGATGACGCGCAGCCGGTGGTTCTTGTCACCACCCACGCGGCGGCGCTGGTCACGCTACTGACCCTCAGCCGGCGGGCCGACCCCGTCGATCCGGCCAGGTTCACAAGGTTTTACATGCAGATCTGGGCGCTGTTTTTTGTCGAATACGGGCTGATGGCGGCAGCCGTGCTCACGGTAAGCGTTTTCTGAACGGCAAGTTGGCCCAGTGGGTGGGCTCGGAGTTTGTTCGATGGACACTTTGTAGTAGACAGAACTGGACATCGGGGTGTAACGTCCCGCCCGATGTCGCTGGCTTATGACGCCGAGCGTCGACGCCGGTCTCTCACGGGTTCGTCGACGCAAACGGCCGGTCGCTTCGCACGTCCGGGGAGCACCGCCGCCGCCAACACGATCACCGCCAGTCAGGCGCGCGCCGCACGCCAGCGCGAAGCGCGTCGTGACGAGCAGGCCGTTTCGGCCTGGCTTCGCGAGCTGGCCGGGCGTCCTCGCTGACCGCCCGGCCAGTCCGGCCTCTCCGCCACCGTTTCACGCCCGCGTGAGCTGGGCACGGTTTCATGTAGGTATGACTCCCCTTCACCAGCTCAGCGAGCTTGGCCAGAGCGTCTGGAGCGACTATCTCTCGCGCAAGTTCATCCACGACGGCGACCTCGCGGCCCTGGTCCGCGACGGCGTCGAAGGCGTGACCTCCAACCCCACGATCTTCCAGCAGGCGATCGCCGAGGGCGACGCCTACGACGAGCAGATCAAGCAGGTCAGCGCCACCGAGTCCGAGCCCAAGGAGATCTTCATCGCGCTCGCGCGCGATGACATCCGCGACGCCTGCGACGTGCTGCGCCCGGCGTTCGACGCGGACACCGACGGCTGGGTCTCGCTCGAGGTCGACCCGAACCTCGCCCACGACACGCAGGCCACGATCGACGAGGCCAAGCGCCTGCACGCCCTCGTCGACCGCCCGAACCTGTTCATCAAGATCCCGGCCACCCGCGAGGGCCTCCCGGCGATCGAGGAGACGATCGCCGCCGGCATCCCGGTCAACGTGACGCTGATCTTCTCGCTCGAGCGCCACCGCGAGGTCGCCGAGGCCTACGTCCGCGGCATCACGCGGCTGATCGAGGGCGGCGGCGACCCGTCCAAGGTCGCGTCGGTCGCGTCGTTCTTCGTCTCGCGCGTCGACACCGAGGCCGATAAGCGGCTCGACGCGATCGGCGGCCACGACGAGCTCAAGGGCACCCTGGCGATCGCCAACGCGAAACTCGCCTACGTGACCTACGGCGAGGTCTTCTCGGGGCCGGAGTGGGACGCGCTGGCCGCCAAGGGCGCGACGCCGCAGCGCTGCCTGTGGGCGTCGACCTCGACGAAGAACCCGGACTACCGCGACGTCCTGTACGTCGAGGAGCTGATCGGCCCCGACACCGTCAACACGATGCCGCGCGAGACGATCGAGGCGTTCATCGACCACGGTCGCGTGGAACGCACGCTCGACCGCGACGTCGACGGCGCGCGCCGCGTCTTCGAGGCCTTCAAGGAGGCCGGCATCGACTACGACGACGTCGTCGAGACGCTCGAGCGCGAGGGCGTGGAGAAGTTCGCCAAGTCGTTCCGCGAGCTGTTCGCGGACCTCGAGTCCAAGCGCGACGCACTGGTCGCGGCCTGATGGCCGAGCGGACCGAGTTCCGGCGCGAGCTGGGGCAGCAGCTGCGCGTGGACTCGGTCCGCGCCAGCGCCGCCGCCGGCTCCGGCCACCCCACCTCGTCGATGTCGGCGGCCGACCTGATCGCCGTGCTGATCGACGGCCACCAGCGCGAGGACGATCACGTGATCTTCTCCAAGGGCCACGCGTCGCCGCTGTACTACGCGATGCTCAAGGCCACGGGGCGGATCGACGACGCCGAGCTGCTGACGTTCCGCAAGCTCGGCTCGCGCCTCGAGGGCCACCCCACGCCGCGGATCCCGCCGACCGACGTCGCGACCGGCTCGCTCGGACAGGGCCTGCCGATCGCCGCCGGGGTCGCGCTCGCGGCCAAGCGGCTCGACCGCCTCCCGTACCGCGTCTGGTGCCTGTGCGGCGACTCCGAGATGGCCGAGGGCTCGATGTGGGAG
>Ga0111538_10009979_pt1 | contig 12643 bp, 11 predicted proteins | sample SoiMethybrSBSTD1_FD_79669 | JGI IMG/M metagenome (GOLD analysis project Ga0111538, IMG submission 79669) | Bulk soil microbial communities from a Populus tree surrounding site in Tennessee, USA - Soil MetaG P. TD hybrid SBSTD1 (version 2)... | ecosystem: Environmental > Terrestrial > Soil >...
ACTTTGCTACTGCCATCTTCCTTGTTATCAGCGGCCCTAAAGGCTTCATCAATAAGTATAAATACCATACGTACTATATCTAGAGAGTTTCAGACCACCCTTACTACGACCGCAATTCGAAGCGTAGAATTGTCTACGAACTGCGCCGTTGTAATCTCAGATGGGGAAAAGGTAATTCAATACAAAGTCAGCGATGGATTCCCTCCTTTCTTGATTAAAAAGGGACTGCCTATTCCAATGCAGTCCTCTATTCATATGGCTCTTCAACGAAATAATGTAATCCCGGTGCGTGGAGAAGGCCAATGGCGGTCAAAGACTTTAAAAGAGGAGTCGCTGAAGCTAGGTCGGTACGGCAAAGTTCTCACTTTGCTTTCATTTTGAGGCGGCCAGTAAGCATTAAATGGCCTTTAGTGCGAGCAAGCATAATGTGGCCAAAGCGGCCACATTATTCGCCCAGTCACATAAAAATTCTTGACCTGGTTTAGCGACTAGCGTAGTTGTTCCACGTGGAACAGAGGGACCTCCACTATTGGGCTGACAAAGCCGGGATATCGCTATCCGCCTGTCAGGAAAAGTCATTTTTGATCTATCTCAATGAATTAAAAGCCTGGAATCGCAAAATAAATCTCACCGCCATTACGGATCCTCAACAAATACTTCTTAAGCATTTCGTGGATTCCATGACTTGCGGGCGAGGGCTCCTCGAGGGCATCCAAGAGTCTTCCCTCTTAGATGTCGGATCAGGCGGGGGATTTCCTGGTGTTCCACTTAAGATCATACATCCCGATCTCCGCATCACTCTGCTTGAACCAAATCTAAAGAAAACGGCTTTTCTCAGACATTTAATCGGAACACTTCAGTTAAAAGACATCCATGTTGTATCTCAAACTTTAATGGACTTTTCCTCTCAAGGACAGTATGAAAAATACTTTTGCAATATCATCAGTCGTGCGTTTGACCTCTTGCCTCATCTTCATCATTGCTTCCGATTATTAAACAAAGGGGGTCGAGTAATCTTGTGCCGGTCGAAGCCCCTCATTGATTACGAAAGCCTATCTGGATTCACGATAGAAAAAGAAATGTCCTATACATTGCCGGATGGTTATGGGACAAGAACCCTGTCGCTTCTCTCACTTCATTAAACTGACTAAACAGATGTTCCACGTGGAACAGAAGGGAACATGGCACGAACGATCGCGATAGCAAATCAAAAAGGGGGCGTGGGAAAAACAACCACGTCGGTTAATCTCGCCGCTTCGCTGGCCATCCATCAGAAAGCCGTTCTTCTTCTCGATCTTGATCCTCAGTCAAACACAACAAGTGGGGTGGGGATTGACTCGAGGTCACTGCCTAAATCACTGTATGACTGCCTGTTAAGAGGGGAACCAGTCAAGGACATCATCTCTCAAACCACCATACCAGGGTTATCGATAGCACCAGCGAACTCCGAACTTGCAGGGGCCGAAGTCGAACTGGTCAATCTTCCGGATCGCGAGCAGATTTTAAAGTCTTGTCTCCAGTCTGTCCTCGAACATTATGATTACGTGATCGTGGATTGCCCGCCAGCATTGGGACTACTTACGATCAATGCCCTGGTAGCAGTTGGGTCGGTCTTGATACCGGTTCAGTGCGAGTATTACGCGATGGAAGGACTGGGACGCCTCATCTCGAACGTGAAGCGAATTCAAGATACTTTGAATCCATCCCTGGAAATTGAAGGAATCCTGCTTACGATGTTCGATTCACGAAATAGTCTGGCACGGCAGGTGTCTGAAGAAATACGCAACCATTTTAAAGAGAAAGTTTATAAGACCATGATTCCCCGTAACGTTACGCTAGCCGAGGCGCCCAGCTACGGTCAACCCGCAGCAATTTATAATGCCGCTTCTGCAGGAGCACAGGCTTATATCGAACTAGCAAAGGAGATTGAAGATCATGGAGAAAAAAGCGCTCGGTAAGGGACTCGAAGCCTTGCTGCCAACTGTCCAGTTTAAGGCGCCGACGTTGCCAACGACTGACGTTCAAGAAATCTTATTGACTCAAATTATTCCCAACCGCTATCAGCCTCGCACAACATTTTCAGAAGATGAAATAAGTGAACTATCTGAATCTATTAAGAAGAATGGATTAATTCAACCTGTCATGGTACGCCGTAAAGGCGATGGTATTTACGAACTCATTGCAGGCGAGCGCCGCCTACGGGCGTCGAAATTGGCTGGGCTGGCAACCATTAAAGCATTGGTTCGAAATTCAAGCGATGAACAAGCCATGGAATTGGCGTTGGTAGAAAATCTTCAACGGCAAGATCTTAATCCAATGGAAGCTGCACGGGCCTATCATCGCTTGATTACAGAATTCGGACTGACGCAGGAGCAGGTCGCCCAACGAATCGGCAAAGACCGCTCGTCCATCGCCAACATTGCAAGGTTGACGAATTTGCCAAATGATATCCAAGTGTTAATTGAGTCTGGCCAGTTGACGACAGGTCATGCCAAAGTCATTTTAGGACTGACGACTCCCGCAGCTCAGCAAACATTGGCGAAACAAATTATCGATGGCCAACTTTCAGTCAGGCAGACGGAAAGACTCACATCTCAGGAGAAGAAACCTCGCCGCACGGTGAAGCGCCATCAGTTCCCCTCAGATCTAGAGGAGCGACTTCAAAAACGTTTTGGCACCAAGGTAGCGATTGAGAAGAATCGGAAGGGTGGAAAGATTGTGCTACACTTCTTTGGTCCGGAAGAGCTCGATCGTTTATTGGAAATGTTACTGGGAGTGCCGATTCCCTAGAGACGTCGCTCCCACATCGTTGACCTCTAAACCTCTGTACTACCAATCTTGACTGTAACCATCGCCAGCCCAACCTGGATTTTGTCAGCTTCCCGTCCAGCTACGACCGTATCAACCGATACCAAGGCCTCGCATCGCTTTGGTAGTCACCAGAGGAGGAGACCATGTGGGAATTAAATGGAAAGAAGTCGATGCCCGAACGAGAGGAAAATTTTACCTTTCTTGGTCGAGGGGTTGACTTCAAAGGTGTGATCAGATTTGATGGCACCGTCCGTATCGACGGGCAACTGGATGGTGAAGTGCATGCAAAAGGAACCTTGATCATCGGGGAGCATGCCACAATCAAAGGATTGATCAGCGCCGGTACGATTATTTGCGGAGGAAAGATCCAGGCCACGATCACAGCCACGGAAAAAGTGCAACTGTTGAAGACGGGCGTGCTGATAGGTGATGTACGCACCCCTTTGCTAGGAATGGAAGAAGGCGCTCATCATCATGGGATGTGTGAAATGGGCGCCAACAAAATCGCCGAGCGCATCGAGACTGAAGCATTGAATAACGATAACGTACACAACATCGCGGTACACCGAGGAAAGATGCGGGCTCAAGAGTCCGCTATGTAAGCAGTATGCCGAAACAGACCGTCATCGTGGGTATGAGTGGAGGAGTGGACAGTTGTGTCGCCGCGGCGCTACTCGTTGAACAAGGGTATGACGTACACGGGGTAACACTCCAGGTGTGGGAACGCGAAGACGAGTCGGCGGCCGTCTCGAAGCGCTGGCAAGAACGTAGCTGCTGCAAAGTCGGAATCGCCAAATACGCGGCCAAGCGACTCGGCATTTCGCATGAAGTCATCGACGCCCAGACTACGTTCAGGTCGGCCGTCATCGATGACTTTGTGAACGGATATCTCGAAGGGACAACGCCCAATCCCTGCGTGCGCTGCAACGAGCGCGTCAAATTGCGAACTCTCTATGCGCTAGCTCAGACACGTTCGGTGGATTTCATCGCGACAGGTCATTATGCAAGAGTCGAACATGCAACGGATCACTGTCATTTGCGACAGGCGATTGATCGCCGAAAAGACCAAAGCTATTTTCTCTATCGCATCGCTCCGACCTGGCTCCCGCAATTGTTATTTCCAGTCGGCGCCATGCACAAACAAGCAGTCTGGGAACGAGCCGAGTCAATGGGGTTGCCGGCCGACGAATTGAAGGAGAGTCAGGAGATTTGCTTTGTGACGCAAGGCGACTATCGAACGTTTATTGAGATCGAAGCCCCGGAGTCTAAGCGTCGTGGCCCTTTCATCACCACTTCCGGAGAGGTGTTGGGCCACCATGACGGCATTGCTTACTACACGCCGGGACAGCGCCGTGGACTCGGCATCGCAACGGGCGAACGCCTCTATGTCCAACGTGTGATGCCGCAAACCAATGCAGTCGTTGTCGGTCCTGAAGACGGCCTCTTCACGTCCGAATGCACCGTGGCGGATCTCAATCTTTTTGACGAGACGCTGCTCACGACAACGACCACAGCAGACGTGAAGGTCCGCTACGCCACCCCCGCAGCACCCGCTCTCCTTGAACCCCTATCTGGCGGAGCGATTCGTATTTCTTTTCAGAGCCCTCAGCGCACCCTGTCTCCAGGCCAGTCAGCCGTCTTTTATCACGACGATCGAGTGTTGGGCGGGGGGATTATTCAGGCGTCCCACACATGAGAGCTTCCGTCTGCATTCGATCTCCGCACACACGCTTTTAACCAAGCTCTCTTACTGCTTGACACTACCCGTTCCCTGATGCTAGTTTGCCGTGTTTTTCGTGCCCACCCGCACGGATATAACCCCCGGTAACGATTGTGATTAAAACTGCTGTCGCGCGACGTTACGCGAAAGCTTTGTTTGGACTGGTAGACGCGGGACAAATCGAAGCCACCCGCAAAGGCCTCAGCGCCTTGGCTGAGGCCATGCTCAACTCCGCACAATTGAAACATGTGCTCGCTTCGCCGGCGTTCACGCTTGCCGACAAACGTGACGTTCTCGCCTCACTCAGTCAGCGATTGGGGTGTCCACCGATTATCAGTCAATTTTTGGCGCAAGTGATCAAGAAAAATCGCGTTGGCTTTCTGGCGGAAATCGCAGAGGAGTTTGCAAGGCTCGCCGACCAGCAGCAAGGCACGCAACCAGTAGACGTCTCATCGGCATCTCCGCTCACTCCGGCGGATCAAGACCAGCTTCGTTCGCGTCTACGAGAGGTACTGCGCCGCGATGTCGATCTCACGTTTCACACGGAACCGCGATTGTTGGCCGGTCTTCAAATTCGAATTGGGAGTACGTTGTTTGACAGCACCGTTCGCACGCGTTTGTCCGCCATGCGGATCCTAGTGACGAAGGAGTAGCCGATGCAGATCAAATCGGAAGAAATCAGCGCAATCATCAAAGAGAAGATCAAAGGGTTCGACCAACGAGTCGATGTGAATCAAACGGGGTCCGTCATCCAGGTCGGCGACGGGATCGCCAAGATCTATGGACTCGAGGGTGCGATGGCCGGTGAAATGCTCGAATTCCCCGGAGGCCTCTTCGGCATTGCATTGAACCTCGAAGAAGACAGTGTCGGCGCGGTCCTCATGGGCGATGAGACCGGCATCAAGGAAGGCGATCCGGTGAAACGGACCAGCCGCATCGCCGAGGTCCCGGTTGGCGAAGCGCTCGTGGGTCGCGTTGTCAGCGCAATCGGCCAGCCGCTCGACGGAAAAGGGCCGATCAAGACCTCGATCACTCAACGTCTCGAAGTCCGCGCTCCCGGCGTCATCGACCGGCAATCGGTTCGCGAACCGTTACAAACCGGCATCAAGGCCATCGACGCGATGATTCCCATTGGCCGCGGACAGCGCGAGTTGATCATCGGCGACCGCCAGACCGGAAAAACCGCCATTGCGGTCGATACCATCATCAATCAGCGCGGCCAAAACGTGTTCTGCATTTATGTTGCCATTGGGCAGAAACGCTCCACCGTCGCGCGCGTCGTCAAGACGTTGGAAGAACACCATGCCATGGAATACAGCATGGTCGTCTCGGCCACGGCCAGCGATGCTGCGTCCTTGCAATATTTGGCGCCGTACACGGGCGTGGCGATGGGCGAATATTTCCGTGACAACGGCAAGCATGCCCTGATTATTTACGACGATCTGTCAAAACACGCGACCGCGTATCGACAACTATCGCTACTCTTGCGCCGTCCTCCCGGACGCGAGGCCTATCCGGGGGATGTCTTCTATCTGCACTCACGTCTCCTTGAACGCGCGGCCAAGATGAGCGAAAAGCTTGGTGGGGGCAGTTTGACCGCATTGCCGATCATCGAAACTCAGGCGGGCGACGTCTCGGCCTATATTCCTACCAACGTAATCTCCATTACCGATGGCCAAATTTATCTGGCGGGCGATCTGTTTTACGCCGGTATTCGCCCGGCCATTAACGTCGGTCTCTCCGTGTCACGCGTCGGCGGCTCTGCGCAAATCAAGACGATGAAGCAGGTGGCGGGTACGTTGCGCTTGGATCTTGCGCAATACCGAGAAATGGCCGCGTTTTCTCAATTCGGGAGCGAACTCGATAAGGCCACTCAGGCGCAATTAAGCCGTGGCGTGCGCATGGTTGAACTGCTTAAGCAAGGTCAATATAGACCGATGTCGGTGGCAGATCAGGTACTGTCCATCTATGCGGGAACCAACGGTTTTGTCGACGATGTGCCGGTTAACAAAGTGCGGCAGTTTGAAGACGATCTCTTGCATTACATAACGCAAAGTCATCCGCAGGTAAAAAAAGATCTGGCGACCAAAGGGAAGATCGATGAAGCCTTTGGAAACGAACTCAAACAGATCATCGGCGCCTTCAAGCAAAAAATGGGATATGGTGCGAAAGCGTAATCTGAAGAGCCTTTAGACTTTAGACCTTATTTCCGAGGCCGGGACTTCCAAGCGCATGCCCAGCTTACAAAGCCTTCGCCGTAAAATCGGCGCGATCAAAAATACGCAGAAGATCACCAAAGCCATGAAAATGGTGGCGGCGGCGAAGCTCCGGCGTGCTCAGCAACGCATTCTCGCATATCGTCCCTATGGAGTGCGGATGCGCGGGGTGATTGCCGATCTGAGTGCTCGCGTGAATCGAGATGCCCACCCGTTGCTCCAGAAGCGTCCGGTCCGGACCATCCAGGTGACCGTCGTCACAAGTGACCGTGGATTGTGCGGGGCCTTCAATGCGAATGTTTTTCGCAAGGCCGTGCAGGTCATTCGAGAGTGTGAGGCACGAGGCGCCAAAGTGATCGTCGGTGTGATTGGCAAGAAAGGGGGAGAATGGTTTCGCCGTCGTCATTGGCCGATTCGCGATCCGTTTATCAATGTATTTGATCGGCTGACATTCGAGCATGCAATAGAAATCGGGCTGTCCGGGACTGAAGCGTTCAGGAACCAAGTCTTTGATGAATTGTATGTTATCTACAACGAATTTAAATCGGCCGTCCAACAACAGGTCGTTGTCGAAAAGTTGCTTCCGATCGAGTCTCTGGAGGATGACGGAGACGCCTCTCACGGAGGGGGTTATCTCTACGAACCCGATGAGGAAGAATTGCTCGCCGCGCTGCTCCCAAAACATGCACAAGCCCAGGTGTTCCGCATACTATTGGAGTCGTCGGCCGCCGAACAAGGCGCCCGCATGGCGGCGATGGACGGGGCCAGTCGCAATGCCGGAGAGATCATCAAGAAATTGACGCTCTATTACAATAAGACGCGCCAGGCCGCCATTACCAAAGAATTGATGGACATCGTCGGCGGAGCGGAAGTGCTCAAATGATGGTTGTGCACCGATCGAATGCGCGACGTCTCGGTCGTAAGCAACATCAACACTCAAATTAAAATTTCACCCAAGGTGAACGATGAGTATAGGGAAGATCATTCAGGTTATCGGGCCGGTCGTCGATGTGGAATTTCCACCAGGCCAGCTGCCGAATATCTATAACGCGCTTCGCATGGACCTGGCCGAGGACACACGAGCCGGCTCCCCTGAAATCCATTTGACGCTGGAAGTGGCGCAGCACTTGGGGGAAAATCGGGTGCGAGGCATCGCAATGTCTTCGACCGATGGATTAGTGCGCGATATGCCGGTCAATGACACGGGTGGCCCAATATCCGTTCCCGTGGGACGTGAAACCCTAGGGCGATTGATTAACGTCATCGGCGAACCGGTGGACGAAAAAGGTCCGATCAACACGAAGAAAAGATATTCCATTCACCGCCCCGCGCCTTCCCTGGAAGATCAAGAGACGAAAACGGAAGTACTGGAGACCGGCATTAAGGTCGTCGATCTTCTGGAACCTTACTCGAAGGGCGGAAAAGTCGGTCTCTTCGGTGGCGCCGGCGTCGGGAAGACCGTCATCATTATGGAGCTGATTAACAACATTGCGCTCCACCACGGCGGCTTTTCCGTGTTTGCAGGAGTCGGCGAACGAACCCGCGAGGGCAACGATCTCTGGCACGAAATGCAGGAGTCCAAAGTCATCGACCCCGACGATTTTACAAAATCGAAAGCGGCGTTGGTCTATGGCCAGATGAACGAGCCACCGGGCGCACGCCTGCGCATCGGGTTAACCGGTCTGACCGTGGCCGAGTACTTCCGGGACGAAGAAAATCAGGACGTACTTTTATTCGTCGATAATATTTTCCGTTTCACTCAGGCCGGATCCGAAGTCTCTGCCTTGCTAGGTCGAATGCCGTCCGCGGTAGGCTATCAACCGACGCTCGGGACGGAAATGGGCGCGCTTCAAGAACGCATTACTTCGACAAAGAAAGGCTCGATCACGTCAGTGCAGGCCATCTACGTACCGGCCGACGACTTGACCGACCCGGCGCCCGCGACAGCCTTTGCCCATTTGGACGCGACGACCGTCTTGTCGCGCGGCCTGGCCGAGTTGGGGATTTATCCTGCGGTCGATCCCCTGGATTCGACCTCCAGAATTCTCGATCCCCAAATCGTCGGCGAAGAACACTACGCCGTCGCACGCGGCGTCCAATCTGTGCTGCAGCGCTATAAAGAACTACAAGATATCATCGCCATCCTCGGCATGGATGAATTATCGGAAGATGACAAGACTGTCGTGGCCCGGGCCCGCAAGATTCAACGCTTTCTCTCGCAACCGTTCCACGTGGCGGAAGCGTTCACAGGATCGCCCGGCAAATATGTCAAACTGAAGGACACGGTGAGAAGTTTTAAAGAAATCCTGGAAGGTAAGTACGATGCACTCCCCGAACAAGCCTTCTATATGGTCGGCACGATCGAAGAAGTCATCGCAAAGGGAGAGAAATTGGGGTACAAAAAAGCGTAGGCGATTCGATCGCTCTCACGTTCCCATCGCACCGAGCATTCAAACATGGCGCATACGATCCTTTTAGAAGTCGTCACTCCTGAACATCTGCTGCTAAGCCGGCAGGTGGAAGAAGTCATTGCGCCCGGCGTGGAGGGCGAATTCGGAGTGCTACCGGGGCATACCCATTTTCTCACTATCCTCAAAATTGGAGAATTGCGCTATCGCGTCGGCGAGCAGATGCATTACATGTCTGTTCTCTGGGGGTTTGCCGAAGTCACCCCGACCAAAGTGACCATTCTCGCAGAGATCGCAGAAAAAGCTGAAGATATCGATGTCCCCCGCGCTCAAGCCGCCGTCGAGGAAGCCGAACGGCTCCTTGAAATGGGTGGGCTTCCCTCAGAAGTCGAAGCCGCCCGAGTCAGCCTTGAAAAAGCCCGTCTCCGCAAACGCATCGCCGAACGCGCACTAACGCGACATTAAGTAGCCGCCACTCCCCGGACCATTAGGCTCCAACAATCTTCACGCTGCCTCATCCTCTCTCATCGTTGTAAGTACTTTAAGAGGGCAGCGTACATTAGGGACCCAGCGGCACGGTGATCACTATTCCGCCCATCACGTCATTGAGTTTAAAGTCGCGGCGAGGGCTGTTCGCATGGGCGTTATGGCATCCGACACACGCCTGAGCCACGGCGACATCGGGATAAATCGCCTGAAAATACCTCCGGCCGCCGCTCTCGACATAACCCGTATGGGTCTTGTCGGGATGTTTAAGAATGGCCTCCAGCCCCGTCCGTTCGAAGTCCGTGGCAGGACCATTTCGTTCATATATCGGCCAGAGACTCACCAGCCGGTATCGAACGCCACGATCTTTTTTAGCCACCAGGCGCGCAGAATCGATTAAGAACTGCGCCGGCAACGGAAGGGTATTCTGCGACTCCCAGTGCTCAGACGCCACCACCACGCCTTTTTCCTGCATGCGATCCACGACATGCGTCGTGTATACCGCACGGTCGGCCTCGATGACCGCATGGACATAGTCGGCGACGGTCCCGGGTGGGATGCCGGATGGTGCCGGAGGATGTTTGGCAGCCATCAGCACGATGGGTAGCCCTATCACAATGACCAAGGCGGCGACGTATTTTCGAAAAGACCCTCTCATCAGACGCGCCGGCACTCGCTCGGCTCCCTGACCGGCAAGGTGATAGCGACGGTCGATCCTTTTCCTTCCTGCGAATCGATCTCGATCTGACCACCAAGACTCCCCACGATGCGGCGAGCGATCGTGAGCCCGAGGCCTCGGCCCTCGCCCTGTGCTTTCGTCGTAAAGAATGCATCAAAGACTTTCGGCAGATAGGCGCTGGGGATGCCGCAACCGCTATCGTGAATCTTGACCGAGATGTGCCCATCGTGGGCCTCTGTAGTTAATTCAAGGCTTCCCTGTCCCTTCATCGACTGTACTGCATTGGTCAGAACGTTCACCAGGACCTGTCGAATTTCATTCGGCCGGGCGCGAATGTTCGGCAGCCGTCCTAGGTCGAGATGGATCTGAATGCCGGCTCCCGCGTCCGTGGCGCGTAGGCGACCCACAATCTCTTCGATCAGGTTATTGCAATCGACGAGCGCGTATTCATCATCAGTCTCGCGAAGCGCCTGCCCGGTCAATTCCTGGATGATGTCCGCCATCCGCTTCGCTTGCGCGACAACGTCTTTCGCCAGTTCCTTAATTAGTTCCGGGTTCGACTCCTCGGCGATGACCTCGCCCAAACCCATCACGCCGAAGAGAGGATTATTCAGTTCATGCTTGAGACCTGAAGCCAAGAGCGACAAGCCAGAAAACTTTTCTGCCTGAATGACTTTCTCCTGAAGCCGGCGCTCATCCGTGACATCCCTCAGCACGAGTCCGACCCGCGATGGGTCTCCCGAGACCGCATCGATACGAAACCATTGATACTCATAGAGACGCTGGTTCACGCGCAACTCGCATCGTCGCTCCACCGCACGAGGCGCCGCAGGTGTCAGAGGGTCCCCGGCCTCCTCGCGCATCGGAGCTTCGCTCGCATCCGCATGGTTTGACCGACCGGTGAGTTCGGCATACAACCGCTGCTCCGTCATGTCATCTACGTGCAGGAGGTCTTTAAGCCGTTTCGGCTCTCCCTCCTCGCCTGCATCCAAAAACACGTCATGCGCAGCACGGTTGAAATACTCGATCCGTCCATCATGGTCCAAAAGAATAATCGGGTTCGGCACACTTTCCAGTATCTGTTGGTTGACCACTTGCAGCGTGCGCACCTCTTGGGACTTCTGCTCCACCGTATCCGTCAACCCACTGAAGGCGCGCTGCAGTTGCACGTTCATCCTGTTCATCTCATCGGCAAGCTGCTCCAGTTCATCCCCTGTTTGAACCGCAATGGGCTCTTCCAACGCGCCTTTTCCGATCAAGGCCGCGGCTTGTTGCAAGCGACGGATCGGCGTCACGATGCGCCCGGATGCCACATACCCCAAGACACTCAGCAGTCCCATCGCCACCACGCTGAATCCAGCCAACCATCCAAGGAAATGATGCGTCGGCGCGGACAATTCTTCAGAAGCCTGCCAGACAAAGGTATGCCATGTCGCGCCAGTGGACGCGCGTGTGACCCGCGAGGTGCCGGGCAACGACGAAAATCCAATGATCGAGACACCTTCTCCACCGTGTCCGTCGGTCTCGGCCTTGACCCAGCCCGGTTGCGAATTGGTGACCATGCTCACGAGGTGGGTGTCGGCTATACGAATGCCGGTCGGCAAAATCGGACACGCCATCACGGTCCCGAGGCTGTCGAGCAACATCACATGGCCGGTCTTTCCGAAACGGATGGGAAACAGAGACGGAGCGAGGAATTCGCGGGCATCAAACACTCGGTGCAATACTCCGATCGCCCGATACCGAATACGATCCATAATAGGGAGCGACAGGTGAAATGCATAGAGATCCAACTGAGCGTCGAAATAGACATTCCCCATGTGTGTCTGACCGACGCCATGATCGTAGGCCGTGCGCCACCACTCCTCTTCTCCGGACGCGTATGGGACGCGCGAAGTCGTGCTGGCTACCACATTGCCGCGCGAATCGGTCACAAAGAGGGCATGGGTCGCCGCACGTGCAGAGGCGGGAATAATCTGCCCTGTTTCGCCTTCCGGACGCGCGACCTGCTGCTTAAGAAAATCCGCGAGCGAACTTTCGGTCACGGCTTCGAACAGTTGCGCGTCGCCGGACTCCCACTGATGCTTCGCCGTACTCTCGACCGCGGCCAGTTTCGCCTCATCGTACGACTCCAGCCGGGCCGCTCGCGTTTCCAGCGTCTCGACCAGCAGCGGCGACCGCGCGATACGTGCAGTACGGGTCAGCTCGTCGCTGAAAACAAGATCCATCGTCCTGGCCGCCTCCGCCGCCAAACTTTCGAAGTTGACGCCGGCCATTTGATGCAGCTCTTGGGTGCCTTGCAGCAACGCCATGCCCATTCCCA
>Ga0111538_10009980_pt1 | contig 12643 bp, 8 predicted proteins | sample SoiMethybrSBSTD1_FD_79669 | JGI IMG/M metagenome (GOLD analysis project Ga0111538, IMG submission 79669) | Bulk soil microbial communities from a Populus tree surrounding site in Tennessee, USA - Soil MetaG P. TD hybrid SBSTD1 (version 2)... | ecosystem: Environmental > Terrestrial > Soil > Tree...
CCTCCGGGCGCTCGCGCGCGATGTAGGCGCGCAGCGCGTCGGGCGAGTCGCAGATCGCCATCGCCCGGCCGCCCAGCACGTAGGAGGGCCGCACCAGCACCGGGTAGCCGATGCGCGCGGCCACGCCCTTCGCCTCCTCCAGCGAGGTGGCGGTGCCGCTCTCGGGCTGGCGGATGTCGAGCTCGTTGAGCAGCGCGCTGAAGCGCTTGCGGTCTTCGGCCAGGTCGATGGCGTCGGGCGAGGTGCCCAGGATGCGCACGCCGGCCCGGTGCAGGGGCAGGGCCAGCTTGAGCGGGGTCTGGCCGCCGAACTGCACCACCACCCCCTCCGGCTTCTCGAGCTCCACGATGTTCATCACGTCCTCGAACGTGAGGGGCTCGAAGTAGAGGCGGTCGGAGGTGTCGTAGTCGGTGGACACCGTCTCCGGGTTGCAGTTGACCATGATGGTCTCGTAGCCCTCCTCGCGGAAGGCGAACGAGGCGTGGCAGCAGCAGTAGTCGAACTCGATGCCCTGCCCGATGCGGTTGGGCCCGCTGCCCAGGATCATCACCTTCTTGCGCGGCACCGGGTCGGCCTCGCACTCGCTCTCGTAGGTCGAGTAGAGGTAGGGCGTGTGCGACACGAACTCGGCCGCGCAGGTGTCGACCCGCTTGTAGACGGGCTTGATGCCCTGGGCCAGCCGCTGAGCGCGCACCTGGGTCTCGCGCATGCCCTTGCCCAGGAGCTGGGCGATGCGGGCGTCGGAGAAGCCCATGCGCTTGGCCGTGAGCATCAGCTCCGGCGTGAGCTGCGTGGGCGCCCCCATGGGGTCGGGCGCGCCGCCGCGGATGGCGCCCTCCACCTCCACGATCTGCTGGATCTGGTCCAGGAACCAGGGGTCGATGCCGCTCAGGCGGTGGACCTCGTCGTGCGACCAGCCCAGCTCCAGGGCCCGCTTCACGTAGAAGATGCGGTCGGGGTCGGGCGTGAGCAGCTTGGCCTTCACGCTGGCGTCGTCGAGGTCGTCGCGGAAGCCCACGGCGCCGATCTCCAGCCCGCGCAGGCCCTTCTGCAGCGCCTCCTTGAAGGTGCGGCCGATGGCCATCACCTCCCCCACCGACTTCATCTGCGTGCCCAGCACCGGCGAGGCGTCGCGGAACTTCTCGAAGGCCCAGCGCGGGATCTTCACCACCACGTAGTCGATGACGGGCTCGAAGCAGGCCGGGGTCACGCGCGTGATGTCGTTCTGGATCTCGTCCAGGCGGTAGCCGATGGCCAGCAGGGCGGCGATCTTGGCGATGGGGAAGCCGGTGGCCTTGCTGGCCAGGGCCGAGGAGCGGCTCACGCGCGGGTTCATCTCGATGACCGTCATGCGCCCGCTCTTCGGGTCCACCGCGAACTGGATGTTGGAGCCGCCCGTCTCCACGCCCACCTCGCGGATGATGGCGCGGGCGGCGTTGCGCATCACCTGGTACTCGCGGTCGGTCAGCGTCTGGGCCGGGGCCACCGTCACCGAGTCGCCGGTGTGGATGCCCATGGGGTCGAAGTTCTCGATGGAGCAGATGACGACGAAGTTGTCGGCGTTGTCGCGCATCACCTCCAGCTCATATTCCTTCCAGCCCAGCACCGACTCCTCGAGGAGGATCTCGTGCACCGGCGAGAGCTCCAGGCCGCGGTCCACGATCTCGTCGAACTCCTCCTCGTTGTAGGCCACGCCGCCGCCGGTGCCGCCCAGGGTGAAGGAGGGGCGGATGACGGCCGGCAGGCCGGTGTGCTTCAGCACCTCCCTGGCCTCCTCCACCGTGCGCGCGAAGCCGCTGCGGGGGACCTCCAGGCCGATGCGGCCCATGGCCTCCTTGAACAGGCGGCGGTCCTCGCCCACCTCCACCGCCCGCCGGCTGGCCCCGATGAGGCGCACGCCCAGGCGGTCGAGCACACCCCGCTTGCTCAGCTCCACGGCCAGGTTGAGCGCGGTCTGCCCGCCCACCGTGGGCAGGAGCGCGTCCGGACGCTCGCGCTCCAGCACCAGCTCCAGCACCTCGGGCGTGAGCGGCTCCACGTAGGTGCGGTCGGCGTATTCGGGGTCGGTCATGATGGTGGCCGGGTTGGAGTTGACCAGCGAGACGCGCAGGCCCTCCTTCTTCAGCACCTTGATGGCCTGGGTGCCCGAGTAGTCGAACTCGCAGGCCTGCCCGATGACGATGGGCCCCGAGCCGATGACGAGCACACTCCTGATCGATGGGTCTTTGGGCATCCTTGTCTGGTGGCCTCGGGTTAACGCACGGCGATGGAAAGCCCGGTGACGAAGCGCCAGCCGTGGCTGCGGTCGACGCGGTCGACGGCGAACTCCGACTTGTCCGGGTCGTCGTAGAGGTCGTTCAGGCCGCGGCGGTACTGGGCCTCGATGAAGGTGCCCAGGCGGCCCCGGCGCGGGCGAATGGCCAGGCCCCCGCCCAGGACAGCCGAAAGCGACACCCGCTCCCACCCTTCGGCCTGTTCCAGCGGGTAGGGTATGAAGTCGTTTCCCAGTGGCCCCCAGAGCGTTTCCGGGGTGTTGAGGCGCACGGCCAGCGCCGGCCCGGCCAGCACGTAGAGGCGGTCGCCGTACCCGAAACGAATCGACCCCTGAAAGAGGGCGGCCGCCTCCAGCAGGTGGAGGTCCAGGTTCTGCACGTTGCCGCGGATGCGCATGCCGCCACCCGTGTGCAGGTAGGAAAGCTGGCCCCGCAGGGCCCAGTGCTCGCCCAGGGCGCTTTCGACGTCGATGCCTCCCGTCGGGTGGCTGCTGCTCTCCATCGGCGTGCCCACGCTCCGCAAGACGGTCCCGTCGGTCCCGCGAACCACCCCACCCTGATAGATCGCGTGGCGCTGGAAGCCGCCCTGCAACGACACCCACACGTCGCCGGCGTGCGCGCACGGCGCACAGAGGAGGCCGGCCGCCAGGGGAGGGAACAGGAGTCTCATGGGAGGATCCATTCTACGGCGTGCTTCGGTCGTGGCGGGCGCGTAGAATCACGCGCGTAGATACGTCCCACAAGGAGGATCGATGGCTACCCGCAAGCCCGCGCGACGCGCTCCCGCCCGGCCCAAGGCGCGGCCCCGCCCGGCGGCCAAGAAGCGCACCGCGCCCAAGAAATCGGCCCGCCGCGCACCCGCCCGCACGCGCAGCAGCGCCCGACCCTCCGCCGCCGGCCAGGCGGGCCAGGAGCGGCGCCGGAAGGACCCGCAGACCCTGCGCCTGCGCTCCATCCAGCCCAGCCTGACCGTGGACGACCTGAAGGCCAGCCTGCGCTTCTACACCGAGGTGCTGGGCTTCATCGTGGGCGACCGCTGGGAGGACGGCGGCGTGCTGCGGGGCGTCACGCTCAAGGCGGGGGCCTGCGAGATCGGCCTTTCGCAGGACGACTGGAGCAAGGGCCGCGACCGCCAGAAGGGCGTGGGCTTCCGCATCTGGTGCACCACCGCCCAGCCCGTGGACCAGCTGGCCGAGCGCATCACCGCCGCCGGCGGCCGCCTGACCGAGGGGCCGACCTCGCCCTCGTGGGGCGGGCGCAGCCTCTCCCTCGACGACCCGGACGGCTACCACATCTCGATCTACCGCGAGGGCTAGGCCCCGCCCGGCGCCGCCGCTGGCCCTGCGGCTAGCGGCGGCAGAGGCGGAAGTGGCCCATGAAGGCGCGCAGCGCCTCTTCGTCGCCGGGCGTGCCGGTGAGGTCGAGCTTGTCCGGCGCCACTGCCGGGTCGGGATCGGGCCCGAACCAGAAGGCCATGCGCTGGCGGTCGCTGCCCGGGCACTCCAGCAGCAGGGTGGTGGTGATGCCGGGGCCGCCGCCGGAGCCGCCCATGTGCATCTGCCCCCGCTGGGCCAGGTACATGAAGTGCTGGCCCTCCAGGTCGAGCGTGCCCCGCTTCAGCACCTCGCCCCGCTCCAGGTTGATGCCCTGCTGCCGCAGCTCCTCGGGCGGCCCGCCGCGGCCCTCGAAGTAGTCGCGCAGCGCATCCCGCTTGCCGGCCGGCGCCAGGCTCGACACGTAGACGAAGCCGCGCTTGCCGCCGTGCTGGCGGCCGTGTTCGTCGGGGGGCGTGTCGGAGAGCATGGCCATGTCCATCACGAGGGGGATCGACATGGACATCACCGCGTGGTAACCCTCGGGCAGCTCGTCGGCGCCCAGGGCCGCGAGCACCTTCTGGGTGCGGGCCTGCGGGTCCTTCATGTCGGCCTCGAACTGCTTCACCTGGCGGTAGCCGAAGTAGCCGAGGGTGGCCACGGCCGCCACCGCCAGCAGCACCACGGCCAGGCAGCCCACGCCCACGTAGACCCAGGGAGAGGTGCGCTTCTCCTGGCCGTTCACCGCCGCCGGGCCTCCATCATGGTCACGAAGTCGCCGAACAGGTAGTGGCTGTCGTGCGGGCCCGGGCTGGCCTCCGGGTGGTACTGCACCGACATCACCGGCAGCTCGCGGTGGCGGAAGCCCTCGACGGTGCCGTCGTTCAGGTTCACGTGGGTCAGCTCGAACTCGGGCTTGTCGAAGAGGGCGGGGTCCACGGAGAAGCCGTGGTTCTGGGCCGTGACCTCCACCTGGCCGGTGGCCAGGTTCTTCACCGGGTGGTTGGCCCCGCGGTGGCCGAACTTGAGCTTGAAGGTCTTGCCGCCGCAGGCCAGGCCCAGGATCTGGTGGCCCAGGCAGATGCCGAACACGGGCACCCGCCGCTCCATGAACTCGCGCGAGGCCTCCACCGCGTACTCCACCGGCTCCGGGTCACCCGGCCCGTTGGAGAGGAACACGCCGTGCGGCCCGAACTTCAGGGCCTCGGCGGCGCTGGTGCGGGCCGGGACCACGGTCACGTCGCAGCCCGCGTTGCGCAGCATGCGCACGATGTTCTGCTTCATGCCGTAGTCGTAGGCCACCACGCGGTAGGGCTCGCCCGCGGCGGGCGCGGCCAGCGCCGGCAGCTGGTAGCTCTCGGCGCAGGTCACCTCCTGGGCCAGGTCCAGGCCCACCATCGAGCGCGAGGCGCGGGCCTTGGCCAGCAGCCCCTCGCGGTCGCCGGTGAGGGTGGAGACCACCCCCCGCTGCGCGCCGTGGGTGCGCAGGTGGCGGGTGAGCGCGCGCGTGTCCACCTCGCTGATGCCCACCACGCCCGCCTCGTCGAGGTAGCGGTGCAGCTCGCCGGAGGCCCGCCAGGACGACGCACGCGTGGACGCCTCGCGCACCACGAAGCCGGCCACCTGCGGATGGGCCGACTCGTCGTCCTCCAGGTTCACGCCGTAGTTGCCGATGTGCGGGTAGGTCATGGTGACGATCTGGCCGGCGTAGGAGGGATCGGTGAGCACCTCCTGGTAGCCGCAGAGGGCGGTGTTGAAGACCACCTCGCCCGTCGTCTCCCCCTGGTGCCCGAACGAGCGCCCCTCCATCGCGAACCCATCCTCCAGAACCAACCAGGCGGAGCTCACAGGTCCTCCGGTGCGAATGTGCTCAGTGGATGACGCCGATCTTCGACAGGGGCCAGAAGCGCAGGAAGGCCTTGCCGTAGATGTACTTTTCCGGCACCTCGCCCCAGCTGCGGCTGTCGTTGCTGCTGCTGCGGTGGTCTCCCAGCACGTAGTAGTAGCCCTTGGGCACCACGATCGCGTCGTGCGACTCGTCGTCCCGGAAGGCGGCCAGCACGTAGCCCTCCGGCACGTTCTGCCCGTTCACCAGCAGCTCGCCCCGCCGCAGCTCCACCGTATCGCCGGGCAGGCCCACCACCCGCTTGATGAACGAGACGGAGGGGTCCTTGGGGTACCAGAAGACGACCACGTCGCCGCGCTCGATGGGCCGGAAGCGGTAGACGAACTTGTTGACGATGATGCGCTCGCTGTCCGCCAGCAGGGGCAACATGCTGGTGCCCTGCACGCGGAAGGCCTGCGCCACGAAGGTGATCAGGAAGAAGCAGAAGAGCACGGCCACGGAGAGGTCGTGGGCCAGCTCCCAGAGGGCGCGCCAGACCTGCAGCCGGCTGCCCTCGGTGGGCGGCGTGAGGGTGAGGGAGGGGGCCTCGCCCACCAGTGGCTCCGCGCCCAAGGGTTCCAGGGTCAGGCTCCCTGCCGGCGCACCACACGCGTGTGGGCGATCTGGTCGTGCAGGCCGTGGCCGCCGAACGCGATCATGAGAAACCCGATTCCGAACACGAGACCCGACACCCCGTACCCCAGCAACCTCAGCAAGGCCCGCGAGGGCCCGATGGGCCCCGTCCCGTCGGCTCCCTCGACCGCCAGGCCGAAGAGCCGCTTGCCGGGCGTGGCTCCCTTGAGCCCCCAGAAGTAAACATAGTACACGGCGCTCAGGATCGCCGCCACGGCGGCCAGGGCCACCGAGAGCAGGATGGGCAGGAAGGGCACGTCGGCCGGCGGCTGTTCGGCGCGGCGGGCCCCGTCCAGCCAGTAGAACATGGCGGGCAGCGAGAGCGCGGTCTGCACGGCGCCCACGATCAGGAAGTCCACCACGAACGCGCCCAGACGGGACAGGCCGGAGGCGGGCAGGGCCGGTGCCGGCGGGGAAAAGGGCAGCGGCACCACGTGGGCGCCCGAGGGCCATCCCTCGCGCGCGCGGCCCTCCGGCCGCGGCGTGGCCGGCGTGGTGATGGGCGAGGGCTGCGGGACCAGGGTCCCGGGCAGCGGCGCCTTGGCCGGGGCCACCACCGGGGGCGCCCAGCCGTCGGACGTGGGCTCCACCGCGGCCGGCTCCGGGCCCTCGAGCCCGGCGGGCACGTCGAGGGCGGCCGCGCCCTCACGCTCCGCCGGCGCCGCCTCCGCGGCCGCGCCCTCGTCCACGGCCTCGTGCGTCTTCTCGTCGTCCCCCGCATCGGCCTGGGCGGCGGCCTCCGCCTCGCGCCGGGCCGCGGCCTCCGCCGCCGCCGGCGGCTGCTCCTCGATGCCGGAGCCCAGGCGGCTGCCGCAGGCGGTGCAGAACTTGGCCGGCACGGGCACGGCCGTGCCGCAGGCGGCGCAGATGGTGCGCACCGGCGCGTGCGGGGCCAGCGAGCTGCCGCAATGGCGGCAGAACAGGTCGCCCTTGCGGTAGTCCTGGCGGCAGGTCGGGCACTGCTGGCGTGGCGACGAGGGGTGGTGGATGACCTTGCCCGCCGCGTCTTCCGACACCACGTCGTCGCGGAAGAGGAGGCGGGCGGTGCCGATGGCCACCAGGTCGCCGTCACGCAGGCCGCGCTCGCTGATGCGGTCGCCGTTGATCAGGGAACCGTTGGAGGAGTTGCAGTCACGCAGGAAGTACTGGCTGCCGCGGTACTCGATGACGGCGTGGCGCCGGGAGACCATCGCGTCGGGCAGGACCAGGTCGTTGGACGGGTCACGCCCGATCGACACCAGGGCCCGCGAGAGTCCGAGCTCCCGCCGCGAGGGAGACGTCGGGTTGACGATGATCTTGGCCATCGAGACGGCTACCCGGAGCGGAAGGTCTGCCGGAAGGACATCCTCACTTTCACCTTCGTGCCCTTCTTTACGCCGGGCGTGAACTTCCAGTTCCGGACGGCGGCCACGATCGCCTCGTCCACCACCTGGCCGCCCGACTCCGTGATCTTGACCTCGGTCACGTCGCCGGTCTCGCTGATCAGCACCGTGAACGGGACCACCAGCTCGCCCTTGGGCTTGGGCGCCTTCTTCGGGTAGGCCGCCCACTCGCCCGAGATCCGCCCCGGCTTGGTGTCGACCTCGGAGTCGCTGTAGACCCGGCGCGGGTCGACCACGTCCGGCGTGGGCGTGGGCACGGGCGTGGCCTTGGGGATGGCGTGCAGGAAGGCGTCCACCTTCTCCTTGCGGCCCTCGCGCACGGCGACCTCGCGCCGCCACGTGTCGTAGCCGTCCAGCGCGTATTCGACCTGGTGTTTGCCCGGCTTGGCCCGGTAGGAGTTGAGCGGCGTGCGGCCCACCGGGTTGCCGTCCACCTTGATGAGCGCGCCGGGCGGGTTGCTGGTGAGCTCCATGGTGCCCACCGGAGGAGCGGTGCGGGAGAGGGTCAGGGCCAGCTTGGGCGTGGATGCCTCGGCCGTCAGCTCCACACTTTCGGTGGACGGCGCGAAGCCCTTCAGCTCCGCCTTCACCTCGTGTGCGCCCAGGGCCAGGCCGGGCACGTCCAGGGGCGACGTCCCGCGCACCACACCGTCGACGCTGATCGTCGCGCCGGGCGGCGTGGTCTCCACGCTCACGGTGCCCTCGACGGCCGGGGTGGGCGTGGCCTCCGGCGTGGGTGTGGCCGTGGGCGTGGGCACGGGCGTGGCCACGGGTGTGGCCTGCACGCTGGGCGCGGGAGTGGGCGTGGGCGTGGCGGCGCGCCGGCGGTTGTTCCACACCAGCAGCGCGGCCACCACCAGGACCGCGAACACCAGCAGCGCGCCGCCGCCCAGGATCAGGAAGATGGGCAGGCCACGGCGGCGCGGAGGTGGCGCGGCGGCTGCTCCCTCCGCCGCCTCCGCCGCCGGGGGCTCGGCCTCGGGCGGGGGAGCGACGGGCGGCGGCATCACCGGGGGTGGGGGCGGTGTCGGGCGCGGCGGCGCGGGCGGTCGCGGCGTGGGCGGCGCGGCCGCCGGACTGAAGGCCGACGAGAGCGGGACCATCACCGTGCCCTCTGTGGCCGGCGCCGAAGGGGCCACCGAGCGGAGCGGCGCTGACATCACGACCGTCCCCTCGGCCTCGGGAGGCGCGGGCGGGGCGGACATCAACACCGTGCCCTCCGCCGCCGGCTCCGAAGGGGCCACCGAGCGGAGCGGCGCGGACATCACGACCGTGCCCTCGGCCTCGGGAGGCGCGGGAGGCGCGGCCGGCGGAGCGGGCGGAGCCGGCGGCACCATGCGCGAGGGCGGCACGTTCATCATGGGCGAGGCCATGATGAGCGTGCCTTCGAACTCGGGCGGGGCCGGCGCGGCGGCCGGCGGCGCGGCGGCCGGCGGTGCGGGCGGCGCGGCAGGCTTGGGCGGCACCGGTGACGTCATCATCACCGTGCCCTCCGCCTCGGGCACGGCCGGCGGCGGCGGCGCGGGCGGCGGCGGCGCGGCAGGCTTGGGCGGCACCGGTGACGTCATCATCACCGTGCCTTCCGCCTCGGGGGCGGCCGGCGGCACCGGAGCGGGCGCCGGCGGCGTGGGCGTGGAGGGTGCGGCCGCGGGCGGCGTGGGTGGGCCCGAAGGCGGACGCGGAGGCGCCGTCATCATCACCGTCCCTTCCATCGCGCTCTCGGCCGAGAGCGGAACGGGCATCTTCGCGGGTGGGGGTGCGGCCTTGGCCGCCGACGCGGGCGCCGCCATCATCACCGTCATCTCCACCGGCTCCTCGGCCGCGGGGACGGAAGTGGTGGTGGCGGCCTCGGCCTCGGCGGCGGCCAGCTCCGGCATCGCCCCGAACCACGAGCCCAGGCAGTACTCGAGGTCCTGCACGAACTCGGTGGCGGTCTGGTAGCGGTCGTCGGGCTTCTTGGCCAGCACGCGGCTGAAGACCTCGTGCCACTTCTGCGGCACCAGGCCGTGCATCTCGAGGTCGGTGGGCTCGATGGGATCGACGTGGACGAGCTTGTAGAGGATGGACGTGACGTTGGTGCCCGGGAAGGGCTGCTCGCCCGACAACATCTCGAAGGCGCACACGCCCAGCGAGAAGATGTCGCTGCGCCCGTCGAGCTTCTCGCCCATGGCCTGCTCGGGCGACATGTAGGAGGGCGTGCCCAGCAGCGTGCCCGACTGCGTCATCTCGGCGTCGATGAGCTTGGCGATGCCGAAGTCGGTGACCTTCACCTTGTCCGACTCGTACAGCATCAGGTTGCTGGGCTTGATGTCGCGGTGGATCACGCCCTTGCTGTGGGCGTAGTCGATGGCGGAGGCCACCTGGCTCACCAGGCCGATGACCTTCTCGGGCTTGAAGCGCGTGCCCTTCTCCAGCAGGGAGGAGATGGTGTCCCCGGCCACGAACTCCATGGCCAGGTAGGGCAGGCCGGCTTCTTCGCCGATGTCGAAGAGGGTGACGATGTTGGGGTGCGACAGGGTCCCGGAGATGCGGGCCTCGTGGTAGAACCGGTCGATGAACGACTTGTACTGCGGGCTCTGCCGCGGGATGTCGAGGCGGATGGTCTTGATGGCCAGCGTCCGCTTGATCAGCGGGTCGAAAGCCTTGTAGACGGCGCCCATGGCGCCGAAACCGACGCTCTCCAGGACCTGGTAGCGCCCGATGTCCTGCGGCATCTCGTTCGGGCGCTCGTAGTCGCTCATGTTCTCGTGCTGACCTCGACGGTGTGGGGGCCCCGAAAGGGGAGCACGACTCTAGCATCGGCGTAAAAAGGTGTCAACGAAACCGCGGGTCAAGTGGTGGGCAATGAACAGCTTGCGGCGAAATGCGCGGAACGTCCGGGCGGCGCGCGGCGTATGGAAAGGCGGTATATGCTCGCGCCTGGGATGAGCCGCCGCGAGGACCGTCAAGAAGGAGGCCTCGCATGAGCGAGCGCCCGCTCCCGCTGGACTACGGCGCGTTCCTCCATCCGCCCAGCGCGCTCTTCCGCGACTACCTGGGCGGACGCCCATCCGCGGCCCCCTTCTTCGACGGCGGGCGCTGGGACATGGACGCGCTGGCGGAGAAGAGCGAGGCGGCCCTGCGCCTGGACCGGCCGCGGGCGGCGGTGGCGGAGGCGCTGGCCCGGCAGCAGGAGGCGCGCGGCAACGTGCGCGCGGCCGCGCGGGCCCGCGAGCTGGCCGCGGCCGACGCCGTGGCCGTGGTCACCGGCCAGCAGGCCGGCCTCTTCGGCGGCCCCCTCTTCGTCCTCTACAAGGCGCTGGGCGCGCTCAAGGTGGCCGACCTGCTGCGCGGGCGGCGCCAGGGGCCGGTGGTGCCCGTGTTCTGGGTGGCCTCCGACGACCACGACTTCGCCGAGGTGCGCTCGGCCACCGTGCTCGACGAGGCGGGCCTGCTGCACACCGTCCGCTACAACCCGCACCAGGAGCCGCTGGCGGAGCCGGCCTCCCGCATCGTGCTCGACGACACCATGGCCGCGCTGGTGGAGGAGCTGCGCGCGGCCCTGCCCGCGACGCCGCCGCGCGACGAGGTGCTGGCCGCCCTGGCCGCCTGTTACCGCCCGGGAGCCACGCTGGCCGGGGCCTTCGCCTCCTTCATCTCCTTCATCATGCCCGAGCTGGTGGTGCTCGATCCCGACGACCCGGCGTTGAAGGCGGCCATGGCCCCGGTGATGGAGCGCGAGATCGTGGAGCGCTCCCCCACCTCGCGCCTGGCCGAGGAGATCGGCCCCCGCCTGCTGGCCGCCGGCTACCACCAGCAGGTGGCGGTGCGGCCGGGGTTCCTCAACCTCTTCGTGGTGACGCAGCGGCAGCGGCGCAGCCTGGCCGCGCGCAACGGCGACCTCGAGATCCGCGGCGCGGGCGAGCGCCTCTCGGTGGACGAGGCCACGCGGCGCCTGCGCGAGCAGCCGGGCGAGTGGAGCCCGGGCGTGCTGCTGCGGCCCCTGGCCCAGGACTTCATCCTGCCCACCGCCGCCTACGTGGGCGGGCCGGCCGAGATCGCCTACCACGCGCAGATCGGACCCTCCTACGGGCACTTCGGCATCCCGCGCGCCCTGCTGCTGCCGCGTCCCAGCGTGACGCTGGTGGAGCCGGCCCAGGCCCGGGCCCTGGAGGCGGAGGCGCTCACGCTGCCCGAGCTGCAGGCGGACTCGGAGGCGCTGCTCTCGCGCTGGGCCCGCGAGGCCTACCCCGACGTGGAGGAGGCCTTCACCCGCGTCCGCGCGTCGCTGCAGCAGGACATGGCGGCGGTGGAGGAGGCGCTGGGCCGCTACGACCCCACGCTGAAGGCGGCCGCCGACTCGGCCCTGGGCCGGGCCCTGCACCAGATCGACGGGCTGAACGAGAAGGCGGTGCGCGTGCTCAAGAAGCGCGACCAGAGCCGCGCCGACCGGCTGCGCCGCACCCGCGACGCGCTGCTGCCCGGGGGCCTGCTCCAGGAGCGGGGCCTGGGGCTCATCGGCCTGCTGGCCCGCCAGGGGCGGCCGGTGGTGGACGTGATCCGCGAGCGCATCGACCCCTGGGCCCAGGGCCACCAGGTGATCCCGCTGTGAACATCGGCATCACCTGCTACCCCACCGTGGGCGGCTCGGGCGCGGTGGCCACCGAGCTGGGCAAGCAGCTGGCCCGCCGCGGGCACCACGTCCACTTCGTCTCCCACCGCGTGCCCTTCCGCCTGGACGACGTGGACAGCAACACGGTCTTCTTCCACTCGGTGGAGGTCGGCTCCTACAGCCTCTTCGAGTACCCGCCCCACGAGCTGGCCCTGGCCGCCAAGATGGCGGAGGTGGCGCGCGAGTACAAGCTGGAGCTGCTGCACGTGCACTACGCCATGCCCCACGCCATCTCCGGGCTGCTGGCCCAGCAGATGCTGGGAGCGCAGGCGCCCCGGCTGGTGACCACGCTGCACGGCACCGACATCACCCTGGTGGGCCAGGACCGCAGCTTCTTCGAGATCACGCGCTTCGGCATCGAGCGCTCGGACGGGGTCACCGCCGTGTCCGAGTTCCTGAAGCGCATGACCATCGACGAGTTCGAGATCAAGCGCCCCATCGAGACCATCTACAACTTCGTCGACCTGGCCGTGTACGGGCGCCAGCGCCACGCCGACCGCGCCCCC
>Ga0111538_10009983_pt1 | contig 12642 bp, 10 predicted proteins | sample SoiMethybrSBSTD1_FD_79669 | JGI IMG/M metagenome (GOLD analysis project Ga0111538, IMG submission 79669) | Bulk soil microbial communities from a Populus tree surrounding site in Tennessee, USA - Soil MetaG P. TD hybrid SBSTD1 (version 2)... | ecosystem: Environmental > Terrestrial > Soil >...
ACGGACGCCCAGGGCGGCACCGTGAACAGCGCCCTTGTGACACTGAAAGACGCAGGAAGTGCCGCGTCTCGAACCACCCGGACGGGTGTCGACGGCACGTTTGCCTTCGATGCCGTGACCTCCGGCTCGGTCACCGTGCAGGTCGATGCGCCAGGATTCGAGTCCTGGACGCAGACGGTTTCCGTGACCGCGACCACCGAACCTCTCGCCATCGTGCTGCAGATCGCCGGCATCGTCGAGACCGTGGGCGTCGTCGCCCCCAAGCTCGAAGAGGAACTGCCGCAACTCATCGAGCGTGCTGGAACCCGCACGCAGACCATTACCGCCACTCAGCTCCAGAACGGCGGCTACTACGATGTGGCGCAGGCGCTCCAGGCCCTCGCGCCCGAGCTCTTTCTGGCGCCGACGTCCGGTCCGTTCGACTACGTCACGGCCTCGCTGCAAGGGTCTCGAACCAACGAAATCCTGTGGCTCGTCGACGGGGTGCGCATCAGCAATCGGCTGTACAACGGCACCACGCCGCTCGATACCATTCCGGTCCACATGGTCGAGCGCATCGAGGTCCTGGAAGGCGGCCAGGGTCTGTTCTACGGTACCCAGGCTGTCGGTGGCGTCGTCAACGTCGTGACGAAGGCCTTCTCAGAGACCCGCAATTTTCTGCTGAGCGGCGGCGGCAATACGAACCAAGGTGGTTTTGGGACCGGCCTCATGCGCGATACGGTCCAGGGTCATCGGTACGTGGTGTACGGGTCGACGGACGATGCCGTCGGCTACCAGAACTTTCCGAGCGCGCAATACCAGCCCAGCACGACCGATCGCGACCGCGGGTATCACCTCCAGACGTTCGGAGGAAAGTACGCCTTCGATTTTTCCCCGCGGGTGCGGTTCAGCAGCGCCTATCAATTCACCAACGCCGGCCGCCTCGACAACCTGCAGCCGGCCCGGACGAGCACGCGGCAGAGCGGTGGCCTCTCCGAAGAGTTCAACGCCCGTGACGAGCACATCTTCAGCACCAAGCTGGACGTCACGCCGCGCGAGAACCTCGAACTGTTCTTCAAGGGGTACTACCACCGGTGGAGCTCGCACTACAGCGAATCGCGAAACGTCATCGGCGACCCGGGCGCGGTCGACGTCGTCAGCGAGGAGGAATTCTGGGGCTACAAGGATTACGGCGCCAATGTGCTGGCCCGGCTGACACCGAACCGTGGGTTCGAGTACTACGCGGGCTACGATTTCCAGAACTACTCCGGCGAAGACGAAGTGCTGTTGATCGCGCCGAACAGCGAGAAAGTGAATGCACTGTTCGGGCAGGTGCGGACGACACGCGATCTCCTGGGCAAAGCGACGATCACGGCCGGCGTTCGCTACAACGCGCCCAGCGTCAGCCAGAGCCACACCATCTGGAACGTGAGCGGCCGGTATGACTTCAACCGGTCGCTGTTCGCGCGCGGCGGCGTCGGCACGTCGTTCCGCTATCCGGACGCCTACGAGCTCTTCGCCATAGACCCGACGTGCTGCTTCGGGAACCCGGACCTGAAGCCGGAATCCAGCACCAATCTGAACGCCTCGATCGGCGGACGCCTCGAACGCGGGCTCGCGACGGTCGATCTCGAGGTCATCGGCTTCTATCGCAGAGTCGAGGACCTCATCGTCGACGTTGACGACGGCACGGACACGGGCAACACCATCACCGCGAACAGCGACAACGCCATCCGTGTCCACGGGTTTTCTTTGGTCGGCTCGGCATCGCTGACGCCGGCGGTGTCGGCCTCGCTGGGCTATACCTACACGACATCCGAACAGGGGAATCAGCTGGCTGGCGGGTACAGTTCGCTGCCTGGCCTCCCGTCGAACCGCATGGACGCGCTGCTGGATTTCCATCCCGCCGCGAAACGGTACGGCGGGACGATCACGCTGAACTGGGTCGGAGCCATCACGGACAATGTCTCCGGGTTCGGCCAGGTGCCGAGCGGGAAGTACGTGCTGGTCGACGTCGCGGGCCGGTACTTTCTCGATGCTCGGCGACGCCATCGGATCAACGTCCGCCTCGAGAACCTCTTCGACAAGGAGTACGCGACCCGACATGGCCGCGGCTTTACGGATGTCGGCGGCACGCCATATCTCGTCAACTCGTTAGGGGTGCCGCTCACTCTTCACGTGTCGTACACGCTGCTGTACTGAGCGCGGCCGCGACGCGCGGCCGAGACCGCCGGCTAGTCAGGTTCCAACCTGGCACCTTCGACAAGCGGCGGATCCCCTTCTCGGACCGGCCGATCGTGCGTGCGGGCCGTCGAGTAGAGGTGGTCGTATACCTTCCGACGCCTGATGTGAACGTGCAGGACCGTCTGCTGGCCATCGAGGGGAAGGGCGATGAAGAACTCGAGGTCGCCTTCGCCTTGCAGTCCGGCCAGGCTCTGCTCCGATAGTGGAAGTTTGAGGACAGGCATTGAATCAGGTCTAAACTGGCTCCCCGGACGACGCCTGTGAATGACGGCGCACGCCTACCGTTTCAAGCACTTTACCCGCTCGATTGCCGCCGTGGATATCCGAAGATCTGGCGGCAGCGATTGGCCAGGGAGCTTCGAATGCGGCGGATAGGTTCGACGGCGGCACTGGCCGTGGCGGCCGGCTTGGCATGCTTCGGCTCCCCCCGGCCCCTCGTGGCGGCCGAAGCGCCGCGGGTTCATCTCATCGCAACCGGCGGCACGATCGCGAACGCTCGCGCCGGCCGCTTCACCGTTGAGCAGCTCCAGGGCACGATTCCGAATCTCGAGAGCCTGGCGCGGGTCAGCCACGAGCAGTTCTCGAATGTGGCGAGCGGTGATCTGACGCTCGGGCAGTGGCTGGCGTTAGCCAAACGAATAAACCAGCTGTTCGGCGAGGATCAGACCCTTTCAGGCGTGGTGGTGACCAGCGGCACCGATACGTTGGAGGAGACCGCCTTCTTCCTGCATCTGACCGTCCACGATCGGCGGCCGGTAGTCGTCGTCGGCGCGATGAGGAATCCCGACACGCTCGGCTACGATGGGCCAGCCAACCTGCGATCGGCCATTCGAGTCGCGGCCTCGTCGGATGCTGCTGGTCGTGGCGTCCTCGTCGTGTTGAACGACGAAATCAACTCTGCGCGGGACGTGACGAAGACAAATGCAAACCGCGTGCAGACCTTTCGCAGCGGCGACTACGGCCTCGTTGGCGTGATTGGCGCCGATCGAGTCGTGTTCTTTCGCGACGTGCCGCAGCGGCACACCTACCGCAGCGAGTTCGACGTCGACCGGCTGACCGATTTGCCGAGCGTCGAGATTGTGATGACTTATCAGGGAGCGTCGGGTCGTCTCATACGCGGCGCGATCGATGCCGGCGCGAAAGCCGTCGTCCTGGCCGGGGCAGGGGCGGGAGCGCTTGCCGTTACGCAGAATGAGGCCGTCGACGCAGCGCTCGACCAGGGCATCGTGCTCGTTCGCAGCTCTCGGACTGGCAGCGGACGGGTTGCCCGTGGCGAGCCTCTGCCGTCGATGACCGCGGCGCAGCTGCGCCGGCGCCGCCTCATTATTCCAGCCGAGGACCACGCGCCGGTCAAGGCGAGGATTCTGGCGATGCTCGCCCTGACGAGGACCAGCGATCAGTCGGAGATCGAACGGATCTTTCGCGAGTACTAGCAGAACGCCGATGAATCCGGCGGCGGAGACGGCAGACCGATTTCGACAAACTAGACGGACATTCACGCAGGGCGGAGGCGGACATGAATCGAATTGCCGCGGCCGTGGCGCTGTTGGTTGTCGCGAGCGCCCTGGCCTTCGCTCAGCCGCAGGCGCCCGATCAGCAGGTCTACGAGCAGTTCCGGGAGTGGGCGGGGCGGCGGCCGGCCGACGCCACCGAGCAGGCCAAACCGGGCGGTGCACCGGACATCCTGACCTTGTATCGCGCCGAACTGCGATCGCGCGGCCTCGCGGACACCGAGATCGATCGACAGCTTCGCGTCATCGAGGAAGAGGGACAGCGCCTCGAAATCGAGCGGTGGAATCGGATCCTCACGAGTCCGAAGCCGACCTTCAACACCCAGCCGAATGCGTTCCTCGTGCAGATCGTGCGAGGTCGTATGCCCGGAACCGCGCTCGATGTCGGGATGGGACAGGGACGCAACGCCATCTATCTGGCGCAGCAAGGCTGGACGGTGACAGGTTTCGATCCGGCCGAGCGCGCCGTCGATATGGCGCGTCAGCAGGCGCAGCAGCTCGGCGTGAAATTCACCACCGAAGTAGTGGGCGTCGAAGGTTTCGACTGGGGACGGAACCGATGGGATTTGATCGTTCTGAGCTACGTCGGAGCGCGCGGTCTGGTGCCGTCGGTCATCGAGAGCCTCAAGCCTGGAGGCCTGGTGGTCGTCGAGGCGTTCCATCGCGATGCGACGAAGACCGCTTCGATTGGCGGGGCGGTGGTGTTCGACACCAACGAACTGCTGCGATTATTCGCAGACCTGCGGGTCGTCCACTACGAAGACGTGCCCGCCGTCGCGGACTTCGGACCCGGCAATACTCGTGTGGTCAGGCTCGCCGCAGAGAAGCCCTGACCGTCCGCGACCGCGGAACGAATCTCAGATCCGCTCGAGCACCGTGCACATGCCGACGGTTTCGACGACGCGAAAACGCGGGTCGTGGACGATGACCTCGCGCGTGTACACGACGCTGGCCGCGCCTTCGATCGGCATCTCGGGGGTGGGGCGGCTGCTGCCGAGGATGTAGCGTGCGCCCGGCGCGACGAGCGGGCTCCACGCGTCCCACGTCGCCTTGAATCCCTCCCAGCAGTTGCGCGCATCGCTGAAGACGAAATCGAGCGGTTCCTCATGTGACTCTGCGAACCATCGCGCGGCCTCGAGGTCCGTCATCCGGATCCACCGCAGCGTCCCGTTCGTTTCCTTGCCGACCTCACTCAGTGCGATGACACGTTGAGCACTGAAGCCCAGCTGCCCTGGCGCATAAGGATCGACGGCGAACAACACCCCATCCGGGCTCATCGCCCCGCGCAACCGTCGTGTGTTCACTCCGTGCCAGCAGCCGATCTCCATCACGCGCTTTCGTCCGCGGGCATGGCGTTCGAGGCACGCGCACTCGGTGGCGGTGTAGAAAGTTCCGGGTGAGGCCAGCCCTAACGTCCACAACGCGAAATGGTGCAGGACTCTCATGCGGCTCCATAACGTGACTTGACGGCTTCGGCGCTGGCGATGAAGTCACCCCATCGCTGTGTACGATCTTTCAATCGGGCGCAGAGCGCCCGGAAGCCGCGAAAGCCGTCGCGGACTTCGTTGGCCCAGTGGAGCGTGACCGGAATCGTCAGGCCGCTTGCCGCGGCGACTAATCGATCGAATCGCGGCAGCCGCCGCAGGTTGAGGTCATAGGCGTCGCGATACGACGGCACGTAGAGGCGCTGGAGCAGGAACGACGGTCCTACCCGGTAGCCGAGCGAGCTCACCGATTCCGGCCCGCCGCAGATCAGGCGAAAGCGCTCCGCGAGCACGCTGAAGGTCAGCGGATCGTAGCTGTTGAACGGGGCCACGAACGCCACCGTGTCGAGACCGTGGCTGCTCAGATACTCGTCCGCGCGTGCCAGTTCGGCTCGCAGGAGAGTGGCCGGCAACGAGAACAGCTCGGTTCCGTAGTTGCGATACCGGCTCTTGTGCGAAAAGCCGTGGAGCGCCAGCTCGACGCCTTCGGACCGGATCCGGTGCAGCATCTGGATCGCCGCGTCGGACAGCGGAGTGGGCTCACCCTTCGACTCCAGAAACGGTGTCACCGCCAGGAGATAAGGCAGGCCGTGTTCGAACGCTATCTGGTGGAACTCGGCGAACGCGTCGAGGTTGGCCGCTGGCGACGGGAAATCGTCGACGCGAAGGAGGAACCTACAGGGCTGTGTGCGCTCGGTGAGCTTCAACGCGGCCCGCGCCACCTGACGGACGCGGCGCTGCTGAAGAATCACCCGCCGGTGATCGAGCGGCACGGCGTCGTTTGCGAGCCGAAGCCGGACGAGCGCCTTGCGCGCGACGCCCGCTGCCGCGCGAGACGGGAGCACGACGGCCGAGGTCGAGCAATGAAGTCGGATGACGCCGCCATCGTGCGTGGCACGAAAGTGGTCTCTCTGCTGCAGTACCCCGTTCCGCAGCGGCCGTCCGACCAATCCGTCGTCGTCGATGACGACGGTGGCCGAGCGGTGCGTGCGGCAGAAGTCCTCGAGCAGATCCGAGATCCACAGCGCGATGGCGAAGCCGAGATCGCGATCCGTGGTCCGGATTTCGACGCCCTCAGGCATGAGACGTAGCCAGTGCCTGCCGCCGCTCGTCGCAGAACGATTCGGCCTGTCCGGCTGAAATGTCGAGCGAGTAGCGGCGGGCGGTGGCTCGCGCCCGTTGACCGACTTCGCGCGCGAGTCCGGGGTTCCGTAAGCAGTGCTCGATGAGCGCCTGCATCGAGCTCACGTCGCCGGTCTGGCAGTAGAACGCGTCTTGTCCCGACTGCGCGACGTCGGGCAATCCGCCTTCGCCAAATCCGACAACGCACACGCCGCACGCCATCGCTTCGAGAAAGGTCTTGCCGAAGCCCTCGAAGAGCGACGGAAAGATCAACACGTCGTGCTGCGCGTAAACGCCCGGCATCGCGTGTCGATCGCGCCACGGCAGCACGGCCAACCGGCTGCCGAACGCCGGGCCGAACTGTGAGGCGACGCGCGGAGCGACTTCGCTCGGAACGACGAAGGTCATCGAGGCGTCGGGATACGCTTTGGCCAGCGGCGGCAGGACCGTTTCGAGAACGTCCGAGCCCTTGAGAGCGATGTAACTGCCCACGTAGAGGAGCCGCAGAGCGCTGGCGTGTTCCCGCCGCCCGAGGTCTGGATTCAGGAACGCGCCGTCGAGTCCGAGCGGGATGACGGCGACTTTGTCTTCCCCGACGCCATATCGGCGGCGGATGTACGTTGAACCGGCCCGGGTCGGCACGATGAGCCCGTCGCACGCGCGCACGGTCCGGCGGCAAGCCAGGTCGACGATCGCCTTCGACAGGTTGAGCCCGAGTCGGCGGACGGGCGAGTAGGGGCCGTCCCACGCGAAGCGCAGTCTGGCCGCGTTGAGGCAGTCCTCCCAGCCGTGTGTCATGTTCAGAAACACGGTGCGGGGATACGCCGCGCGGAGCCGCTCGTAGACGAGATACGCGTAGGGCTGGCTGATCAGAACGACATCGTATGGGGTGCGCGAAAGTTCATCCGCGATCTGGCGGAATTGGCGGCGCGGCAGCTCCATCCAGCGGGAGAGGCTCGGATGCGGGAGCTTATAGGGCCTGTCGTCCCGCCACAGGTAGTCGATTACGTGACCGCGCGCGGCGAGTGCCCGACCGAGATCGAGGAGCGTACCCGCCGAACCCGCGTTCTCGTCGCGTACGAAGTCCGAAGCGATCAACAGTCTCATGGCTGCCGGCGACGCGATGTGTGCAAACCGTCCACACGAATACGACCAATTTATCGGCAGTATTCGCGGGGTGGTCCATTGCCGGGCACGCTTGCGGCGATCGTCTACGGAGGGTGCGCTGGGCTGCGCAAATGTGAGAGGTTCTGCCGGCGCCTGCCGCGATGTCAGGCCCCACCCTGGCGCTTTTCGAACAATCGCGCCGCCCGCCGACCGATGATTTTCCTGCCTTCCGGCGTTCGTATGCCAGAGCCCTTGCCGCCCGGCGAGGCGTGATCTATCGCGGCGTTGAGCTCGGCGCCGGCGAGCAGGGCCAGTCCGGAGACGTAAAACCACAGGAGAAGCACGATCACGGCGCCGACGCTGCCATACGATGCGTTGTAGTCGGTGAACGTCGCGATATACAGCTTGAAGCCGAGCGACGCGATGAGCCACAGCAACGTCGCCACGACCGCCCCTGGCGAAATCCACACCCAATCCTGTTCGGCGTCCGGCGCGAAGTAATAGATCAGCGCGACCGCAACGGACACCAGCGCAAATACCAAAGGCCATTGCAGGAGCAGCCAGCTCCATTCGAACGGCGCACCGAGTCCAGTGACTCTCCCCAGGTAACCGGCCACCGTCGGGCCAACCAGCACCAACGAGAGCGCGACCAGAATGAAGAGGGCGAAGCCGACAGTCAGCGCCATCGCCGACAAGCGAACTTTCCACCACGGCCGGCTCTCTTCGATGTCGTAGGCTTGGTTCAGCGCGCCGACCAGGGACACGATGGCCGCTGAGCTGCTCCAGAGCGCACCCAGCAGACCGAATGTGAGTAGACCGCCGCTGTCAGCATTTGCCAACCGGCGCATCTGATCCTGGATGAGTTGCAAGACCTCAGGCGATACGAACGGCCCGAGGAACCGGCCGAGGTCGTCGTTCAGATTGTGCAGCGGAAAAAAACTGGCGGTGGCCAGCAGAACGAGAATGGCCGGAAAGAGCGCGAGGAAGAAATAGTACGAGAGCTGCGCGGCGAGACCGAGGCAATCGTCAGCGATGGCTTCGCGAATCGTGCGCCGGACGAGCTTTCGCCACGAAATCGGTATTGCCGGCAGCGCCACGTCCTGGTCTGTTGCAAAGGCAAATCCATCGCCGCGGCGTCAGCGTTTCGTGGCCGTCCATGGCACACCAGTTGCGCTGCCACAGCCGGGAAAATTCTGGAACCCCGCGGCCCCTTCGGCGCGGGTCGCCGAGAGAAATAGTCCGTTGACCGACGTCCGCGGGCCGGCCGGGGGGCCGGAGCCATAGTTGAACGCCCGGTACGACTGGATGCCTGGCGCGCATGGGCCCGGAATGCACGTGACGTCCGGTGCTGTCTCGAGGCTCAGGCCGGAGAACGTCTCGACTCCGGAACAGCCGTTGAAGTTGTGCCCGATTGTAATCGCCGTGACCTTCTCATCAGTCGACACCGAGAAGCTGATCGGCGCGCCTTGAAGGGTCGTGCCCGTCCACAAGCCGCCATTCCCGGGCGAAGGAGTGGGCGGGGTCGCGCCGCCGCCGTCGCACGCGGCTAGCACGCCACACAATCCAACGACCAGGCCACAGGCACGCGGTGTCACGTCACGTTACCTTGCTGCGCCAGAGGCGCGAGGATCCGCTACCGCCCGTTCAGGCTGAACGCGAAAAACTTGTCGTTCGCGACACCGCCCGTCCGCGCGTATCCCGATCCCCAGTACACCACGCCGTCGACAACGGCCGGGCCGGCGACGACCGACCCGCCAGCCTCGAAGCGCCAGAGAATATCACCGCTCCTGGCGTCCAACGCATACATCTGATCCCCGGTGTGCGCCATCGAGCCGCCGTAGACGACGCCGTTGGCGACGGTCAGCGCCGCCAGATCCGGCGCGGCGAGAGGATCCGGTGTCTGCCACAGAATTCGCCCATCCGATGGATCGAGTGCGGCCCACGATCCGCCGGTGAGTGTCTCACCCGATGGCAGCGTGTAAGGCACGGCGTTCTGGTTGTGGCCGATCGCCGCGTAAATCCGCTTGCCGTCGGTCGCGGTGCCCCACTGGATGCCGCCTGGATCATCGCCATGTCCCACGAGACGCGCCCACAGCAACTGTCCGGTTCGCGCGTCGAACGTCCAATAAACCCCGCTCTTCTGCCCGATGCCGACGACCGATCGCATCCGGCCGCCGATCCGGGCCTTGAACACGTTCGCGCCTGAGCCTGCGAAGTCCCAGACGCTGAAATTGTTTTCCCATGGAGGACACCAGTCCGGCGGCTGGCTGCCGCAGCCTAGCAACCGTGCGTCGGGTCCGGCGCCGCGAAACGACCAGCGCGGCTGACCTGTTTGCAGGTCGAGCGCGATCACGGAGTTGAAGTAGGCGCCCGGCGGGAAACACGCTTCATCCCACTGATCGGCAGCGGCCGCCAGGCATGCGCTGACGGCAGCCGGTTGCGTGTACAACTGACCCGCTGCCCCGTAGATGAGGCCGTTCTGTAGATCGATGGCCGGAGGGTTGACGAACGCGCCGCCAGCGAAGCCGCCCGGCACGCCGCCGTTGTCAGGCAGGACGAACGTCTGCCAGATAATGCGCCCCGTGTGAGCGTCCAGAGCGATGACGCTGCCCCGGAAGATCATGCGCGCCGCGCCGCCGCCGGCCGACGACGTCACGATGTACAGGCGATCGCCCAGGATGACCGGCGATGCCGTCACGATGGTGTTTGGATTCGGATCGAGCCGCGTGAGCCAGCGCAGATCGCCCGTCGCACCGTCGATGCCCATCATGTTGCCATTCAGATCGCCGATGAACACCATGCCGTGCCCGTATGCCGGACTCGTCCTGGAAATGCCCGTCGCGATGTCGGTGTAGTCGGCGATCGATCGCGACCAGAGGACCTGGCCGGTGTCGGCATTCAACTTCCAGAAACGGCCGCCCCAATCGGGGAAGAACAGGACCCGGTCGCGGTCGCGGTTGGAGCGATGGCCGTTGTGGTCAGGTTCGGTGATGACGGCCGGCGTCGCCGACACGTCTCCTGCCGTTGTCACGACCCACTTGGGCATGAGTCGCCGAACGTTGCGCTCGTCAATCCGGGTTTCGTCCGGCTGGTTGCGCGTGTTCCGCAGATCGTGACCGATCATCCGCCAGGTCGAGACGTGCTCCTGCTCATCTGCGACGAGCCTGGGTGAGAGGCAGAGGGCGAGAAGCAGCAGCAAGGCGGCAGCAGGCCCCGCTAGGCGAACGATCGAGGGCTGACTGAGCTCGGTCATCGAACGAAGACGTCGCGGCATGGTCCCTCCTGAGTGCAGTCGAAGAATAGAGAGCCCACGTGAGTCTACTGCCGTGCGCAGCCGTGCAACCGCTCGTCGAGCGAGGACGGGCGTTTTTTTAGAGCAGCCGGCCGGAGGCTCGTCGAGCCCGATTACTTCAGGCCCATGCAGCTGGCGTAATAGGTCACTGTTGCCGCCCAGTCGGAGAAGATGCCACGGATGCCCACCTCTTTCGCCAGCACGTCGAGCACGCGCATGACGTCGCCGTCGCGCTGGATCGCGGAATGAATCGTCTGATAGTAGAACTCGTCCGGATCGCCGCCGGCCAGAATGCCCGACCGCTCCAGGGTCCAGGCGATGATATCGAGGCCCGCTTGCTTCGCATTCTTCGCATATTCGGACGGTACGATGCGGCCGCCAGCGTCGAGCGTCAGCAGTGCAAAAAGTGGCGGTCCGACGATCCGCATGCCGGCCTGGCGATAGCTCTCCAGCTCGTTGAAGCCCGGCAGTTCGGCGACGGAGTTCGCATCATCGAGGAACACGGCCTGACGACCGAAGGCCGGCTCCCTTTTGAGCCAATACAGGATGTCGTTCTTGTCGAACGACTGGGGGAACACGTCACGAGCCGGTACTCCGGCGGCCTTGTACTCGTTGATGATTTTCTGGAGGAACTCCTGCTGCGTGAAGCCGCCGAACGGCATGGGCACTGAGGGCGACTTGGCTTCCGGCGTCATCTTGACCCCGAGCTTCTTGAAGAGCTCGATGCTCTCCTTGTGCGTCAGCAAGTGACCGCTGGTCGGTCCGGCCTGAAAATCCGTCCGAAAGCTCGGCACGCCGCCAAGGAATTGCTGCGGTGTGGTCGCGCGTCGATCGAAGCTGTCCATCTTGCCGGTCAGCGTCTTGAACTCGGCCAGCGTCAGCTCGCTGGTTCGGCATTCGGCCGATGCCGGCGTGTCCAGCGACCCGTCGGACTTGAAGGTGGCTGGCGTGAACGGCTTGACGCACGTCCTGGCCAGGTCAGTCACGAGGATATTGGTCGTCGTCGCGAGGTCGTTCTGGGCGTGGCGGCAGACGAGCTCGAGATCCTTCGTGAAGGTCACGTCGCATTCGAGAATGCCCGCGCCCATTCGCGCGCCGGCTTCATACGCCTCCCTGGTGTGTTCGGCATACTGCAGCGCTGCGCCACGATGGCCAATGGAGAAATCTGTTTTCTCGAAAGGACCTTCCGAACAACTGGCCAGCCTGGATTTGAGCGGGCCATCGGTCATGTCTTTCACCAGAAAAAACGGCCGCGGTCCGAGCTGAATGCGGGCGTCGCGCTTTCCAGATTGCTCGTGGTCATCGGCGCCAAGCGTTGACGCGTTGAGAGCGGCAGCGAGCATGATGGCGAGACCGAGCGACACCGAAATCCGCTTCATCGAATGCCTCCTCATCAACGGGCAAACCGTCGATGAGGGTAGCCCTCCCCTGTGGCGACCCTGCGACGCACGCGTGTCACGTCAGCAAACTTCCAGCTCGACGATTGGGGCATATACTGGCCGAATGCGTAAGAGTGCCATGACGCCGTCAGCCGCCCACCTGATTTCTGTTCTTTCGAGGGCCGCTTCAGTCTCAGCGCTGGTGTTGGTCGTCGCCGGTTGCTCGACCACGCCAGTCGACAGTTCTGCCCCAGCACCGGTCCAGACGCTTGGTCTCGACGTCGACGGAATGGACAAGTCGGTGGCTCCAGGCGATGACTTCTTCGGATACGCCAACGGCAGCTGGATGGCGAAAACCGAAATTCCCTCCGACCGCAGTCGATGGACGACGATGACCATCCTGACTGAGGAGGCGACGGCGAGAACGCGCCAGCTGCTCGAAAGCGTCGGCCCAGACGCGTCGGCCGCCGGGCGCAAAGCGGCGGACTACTACGCGAGCCTGATGGACGAAGCCGGCATCGAGG
>Ga0111538_10009984_pt1 | contig 12641 bp, 12 predicted proteins | sample SoiMethybrSBSTD1_FD_79669 | JGI IMG/M metagenome (GOLD analysis project Ga0111538, IMG submission 79669) | Bulk soil microbial communities from a Populus tree surrounding site in Tennessee, USA - Soil MetaG P. TD hybrid SBSTD1 (version 2)... | ecosystem: Environmental > Terrestrial > Soil >...
TGCAGAATTATACAATTTTTTCTTATCAACTTCTTGTTAGTTAATCCAAGTTTTGGCATGTTCCAAAGCCCTTTCAACCAAGCTCTCAGAAAACAAGTTGCAGACAAATTTAATATTTCAATGGTTTCCCAATCCCCAGCAGCATTACAAACTCTCATTTCATCGAATACTGAAATTCGTAATAATATGCTCATACGTTTTGCTCTTGCAGCTCCTATAGCAATAGGTGGACTTTGGTTAGGCTATACTACTCTCACCACGAATTATGGTGAATATAAAACCTTTCTTACTATGGGTGCACTCGCTGCAGGATATATGATCAAGACAGGACGGTCAATATACATAAGACAATGGATGGTTAATAATTTACAAGAAAAAACAGTCGATGCTTTTAGTCAATCATATATAGCACGTGTCACACAGAATGATATCAGTAATAACATATATAAAACACGTATTATTCCAACAGAAGCAATAAATACCACAATAGAATTAAATCCAAAGCCCTCTTTTTTTAGCCCTAAAACACCATTGACTCCACTACCAACAAAATCAGTATGGAATATCAATGACCATCAGATATTGGGTGACACATTACGCGGTAAATACAACTCGTCAGACTATATTTTATACCCAAATACACCAATGGCTTTGGAACAAAACAAGATATAGTTAACAACTATTAACAGTCATAATAAAAAAAGCTCCTCAATAGCAGGAGCTTTTTTTATTATAAAAATACTATATCTTCATGAAACTTTAAGTAACTCAACCTCAAAAATAAGATTTGCATGAGGCGGAATAACTGACCCTGCGCCACGAGCGCCATAGCCAAGGTTTGACGGAATAAAAAGACGGCGTTTTTCGCCAACTTTCATAGTCATAACACCTTCATCCCACCCTTTAATAACATGGCCAACACCGATGATAAAAATAAATGGTTCACCGCGCGTTAAACTACTATCAAATTGCTTGCCACGCTCACCGTTAACATCAATCCAACCTGTGTAATGGACAGTTACCTCTTTGCCAACACTTGGGCTATCACCTGATCCTTGTTCAAGAATCTCATATTCTAAGCCAGAGGCAGTTTTTATGCGAGTCATTTGTTTGTTTCCTGTTTGTTCTGTTGTTGTATCTTTTTTTATATTTTTTGAGTTATCACAGCTAACCATTAAGCATGCTGAAGTCACTATTAATGCAGACCCTATTACTAATCGTTTCATAGTTTTTCCTTTAAAAATTACCTTGTGTTCATTATAACAGGTAAAAAGGTTTTTATAAGCCCTTTTACACCATCTTCATATATTTCGAAGGGGACCCCCAGCAAACTATTGCTTTAATAAAACTGTTTTTTATAAGATTAAGAAAGATTAATTTATCACAAAAATATAACCAGACAATATGTATGAAGCTAAAATTATCTTTAATTATTTTTATATTCCTCGTAATTCAACCGATTATTGCCCAATCTCAGTTAGATATTGAGAATCAACAACCATGTTATTCCTGGGCAATTGTTGGCGCTGGATTGGCGGGAATTACGGCATTAGCTGTTTTATTGGATTGTGGCGTTGATCCTGCAACTATTGCATGGATTGACCCTGAATTTAATGTGGGAAGACTGGGCAAATATTATCGGAATGTACCAGGTAATTTACAAACCGGTAGCTTTATAAACTATGTAAATAATTGTCCTTATTTTAAAAATGTTAACTCTTCATTCCTGGACTCCTTACAATCTCGTGACCCGGATGAGTTTCCACAGTTAAGTGTTATTGTTGATCCTTTGGCGGATTTTACCACCTATTTACGCAGCAAAGTTGTAACAATAACTAATACTGTCACCTCTCTTAACCGCAATGATAACTATTGGATTTTAGAAGGCTCTGATTTTATAATAAATGCACAAAAAGTGATTTTGGCTGTTGGCGCCCATCCAAGAACACTGGATTATGACCTACCAGAAATTCCTCTTGATGACGCACTTGATAAAGATAAATTAACGAATTATGTATCTCCTACTGATTGTATTGCAGTATTTGGGAGTATGCACTCAGCAATTCTTATTTTAAAATATTTGTCTGAATGTTCTGTTAAACAGATAATAAATTTCTATATAGAACCATATTTTTATGGTTCACCAGGCTTAGAGGGTAATACAGCTTTATGGGCAAAAAACGTACTAGAACAAAATCCACCAGCTAATCTTATACGTGCATTAAACACTCCTGAAAATAGAGAAAAACTATTCCCGCAATGTACAAAAGCTATTTACGCAATAGGGTTTGTACCAAACCCAATTCTTGTTAATGGAACATTCACGTTAGAATTTGATGAAGATACTGGCATTATTGACCAAAATCTCTATGGAATTGGTATAGCTTTTCCTGCTACTGGCATTTGTAATGGCCAAAAAATAGCTAAAAATGGCGTTCATGCCTATCTTGGTTATGCAAAAAAATTAATACCTCTGTGGATAGCTAATGATAAATCATATGTACAATCAGTTAGAGAACAAGAAGAATTGCCATGGATGTAAGTAATAAAGAATAAATCTTATTCCCCTGTCTGTTGCTTTTTTACAATAAACTTTGCGATATTAAGTGTGATTATGTATATCTGTATTTAAAGTATACAAGGGGGAAATCGGGATGAAATATATAAAATTTATCTTTATATGTCTTATTTCACTGCAGTATTCTGCCCTTTGTGCACAAGAATCTACTTCTGTAGAACCAATAACGGTATCTTCTGATATCCAACAAACAATGCCCACAACAAGCAGTGAAGATACAAAAACAGAAATCCCGGCTGAAACAGCAGTGACTACCGAAGAAAAAAATGAATTACAGGATTGGGATAATCATTTAAAAACATTAAATGAAAATTGGGATACCTCAACTAATGCTCCCGAGCCTACATGGACAAGTAAGGCGATTGAAATTGCCGTGACAGCAGTCACCGATAATAAAAGCCTTGCAGAACAGCTTAAAAGTTCATATCTCGATGCGCTGACAAAATTTACCACTGACACAGCTGTATTAACCACTGAATTTAACAATGCTATTGATAAAGCACTCGCAAGCACAGAAACAAAAGAAGAATCCAAAACTGAAACTCCTGCTGTACCAGAACAAGTTCCTGCACTAGAGCCTCAAGAAGAACAACAAAAAACCGAAACTACAACTACACCCGTAGAAACACCACCTACAACAACAGAATCTGAAAAAACTGAACCTGCCAAAGAAGAAAAGAAAGAAAACCTCATTGCAGAATGGAATACTTATCTAGCAAATATGCAACATAGTCGGAGTAATCTCGAGGAAGTGGCAAATAAAGCTGCTGAACTAGCGCAAAAAATACAAGAACAAAATCTTATGCACCCAACAAAGCTTATCGAAGAATTTGAAAATGCTATTGAAGGAGCTATAGCTCGAAGACCAAAAGAAAAATTTTACCTTCTTAGTATTAAAGATGACGTTATGAGCAATTTTGCAAGTCTTCTTGGTGTTTATAGACTGGTACCTTCAAAACCAATTGATTATTATGAACCAATGCAAGAAATGGCACCATCACCAGAAGAAATAGCAACTATGCAGCAAAAGCTTGCTGAACAAGAAAGAATAGCCGCTCTTGAGGCAAAACGCCATAAAGAATCAATGATAAAACAAGCAGCTATAAATCGAGCAACTGAAAAAGAACGATTAACGCAAAGACAATGGCAAAAAGCACAAGAAAGTATCAGAGAAGCAGAACAAAGAAAAATAAGACAACTGCAAGCAGAAGCTGAACAACTCAAACGAGACCTAAAAAAAGCTAGTGATGAGCAAAAAGCTGCTCGTGAAAAATCATTATTCACGCGTGCAAGAGAAAAAGTGACTCAATTTATTTGGGGGCCGCAAACAACACAATTAACAGAAGAATCAATTACTGAAAAAAGGAAGCAACTTGAGCAACTCACTAAGCAAATTGAACAGGAAGAAGCAATACTCTTTAAAGAAACATGTCAAAAAAATGATCAAGCAAAAAGAGCAGAAGAAATTAGAACTCTTACGGGGCATACATTAACGAAAATAGAAGTAGCGAGAAAAGCAGAATTGGAAGCAGAAGAAAGAGAATGCGCACGCATCGCTGATACCGACAATCTTACAATACAACAACTCGAATGGCTTACATTCATGGATCATATTCGTAATTTAGAGAATATTATCAAAAGACCTGTTACTCCAGAAGACAATCAAGCAATGACTAAACAAGCAATTCAAAAAGCAGAATCTATAATTAGGTTAGCATCGCGTGTTCCATCAGTAAATGTAACACATATAGAACAAACACTAAAAAATACGTTTAATCCGGCTCTTGTTCATCAACAACATGGAAAAATGAGATCTGATCTTAAAGAATTAATATATGATCATATAGACAATTTTAATAATGAGATTAATAATTTTGTACAACAATATAAGGGTCAGCTATAATGCTGACCCTATTCATCTTCACCATTAACCTGTAATTCATTATCAATAATCATCACGCGTTGAATGTTCACCGCTTTTCCTGTTTCCGTATCAATTTCTATCCATGCACCGCTTAATACTATTGGAACAGCAGTATCAGGAACAAATTTTACTGGCAAAGCGGTAAGAAAATTATGAATAATTGGCTCTTTTTTCATACCCAACATTGAATTAAATGATCCGGTCATACCAAGATCAGTAATATGAGCAGTTCCTCCTGGTAAAATACGTTCATCTGCTGTTTGCACATGAGTATGAGTACCAACAACACCACTCACTCTGCCATCAAGATAAAATGAAAGTGCCATTTTTTCTGAAGTAGCCTCTGCATGAAAATCAACAAGAATTATGTTTGTTTTTTCCCGTAATTGGGCAAGAATTGCATCAGCCTTATTAAAAGGACAATCAATCAATTCTTTCATGAAAACGCGGCCCTGCAAATTCATCACCCCAACACGGTGACCTTCAACCATAAAGGTTGTTACGCCAACACCTGGTGTTGCATTAGGAAAATTAGCAGGACGCAATAAATCACTATGCTCATCAAGATAGGCATAAATCTCTTTGTGTTTCCAAATATGATTGCCCGATGTAATAACATCAACACCATTATGCTGAAAAAAACGCACATTTTTGGTAGTGATACCTCTGCCATGCGCACAATTTTCGCCATTCACAATAACCGCATTAATATCATGCGTTTTTCTTATTTTATCAACGTGTTTCTGGAATATTGCACGTCCGGCTGCCCCAACAACATCACCAATCATAAGTATTCGTAATGTTTTCATACTTACCTAGCATATTCAATTGAGCGTTTTTCACGGATAACATTTACTTTAATTTGACCAGGGAAGGTCATTTCTTGTTCAATTCTACGTGCCAAGTTATGCGCAAGTAAGTTTGCCTGCTCATCATTAAGGCTATCTTCCTCAACAATAACGCGCAATTCACGGCCAGCTTGAACCGCATATGCTTTTTTAACACCATCAAATGAACTTGCTATTTCTTCCAGTTTTTCTAATCGTTTAATATAAGCAGATAATGTTTCTCTACGCGCACCAGGGCGAGATGCTGAAATAGTATCGGCTATAACAACAATAATTGCATAAATCGATGCAAACGGTACCTCTTCATGGTGGGCAGCAATAGCATTAACAACGAGAGCATTTTCACCACAGCGTTTTGCTATATCGCCACCGATTGATGCATGAGGGCCTTCAACTTCAGCTGTTACCGCTTTACCAATATCATGCAGTAAGCCTGCGCGTAACGCTAAAGCGCTATCAAGACCGAGTTCTTCTGCAATCATGCGAGAAAAAATACCAACTTCTTTACAATGCACTAAAACATTTTGGGAATAGCTGGTGCGGAAATGCAATTTACCAAGCAAGGTAATAATTTCGGGGTGAATTCCCTGTAAATTAAATTCAAGAACTGTGTTTTTACCATATTCCTGAATAATTTCTTCAATCTCTTTTTCACATTGAGCAACAGACTCTTCAATACGCGTCGGATTTATTCTGCCATCAGTAATAAGCTTTTCTAAGGTACGAACAGCAACTTCTCGGCGTATAGGATTAAAACCAGAAACAGTAATATCGGGCGATTCTCCAATAATAAATTCCATTCCCGTAGCCATTTCTAAGGCTTTTATATTTCTGCCTTCTTTACCGATAATCCGACCCTTCATTTCTTCATTAGGAAGGTGAACAATGCCGGATAAATATGGTGCAACAAGGTCAGCCGTATAGCGTTGCATAGCACTTACTATAATATTAGTGGCTTTTTCCTTTGCCGTTTGGCGGGCATCTTCTTCAACTTTTTGTACAAACTTTTGGCTTGCCATCCTCACTTCAGCATCTATGGTGTCAAATAATGCATTTTTTGCTTCATCTTTTGACATGCCACTCACGTGTTCTAATTTTGTTATAAGATCGCCATACAAGCTTTTTACTTTAACTTCATTAACACGGACAGAATCTTCAAGACGAGAAAGATTACGTTCCTTTTGTTGTAATTCAGAACGTAGTTCATCAAGTTGAATTTCACGTTTTTCTAAATGCTCTGACTTGGTCCCCAATTTTGCCTGAAGACGATCAATTTCTATACGTTCACGCTTAAGATCTAACTCAAACTCTTTTCTTTTGTGATACATTTCATCTTTAATCTTTGCCAAAGCTATTTGCTTTTCAGCATCAATATCACGTTTTGAGTTTTTTAACCGATCTTTAGCATCATTCAGCATAAGCGATGCCATAGAAACTTTTTTATACGCAAAAAACAAAAGAACTAGCGCTGCGAGAAAGCCCACACCACTAGCAATTGTTAATAAAATAGACATATCTATCATGGTCATTCCTAAATACTAAACAGATATAATACAATGGTGTTATATCTGTAGCTATATTAATTATAATAAAAAATTAGTGCAGAATGTGTAACTTGCACCAAGGAATGCACATAAAAAGGATACTATTTTTCAATGTAAGCTCACTTAGTTTGCGGTAATAAATTACCTACATTTACTTTATAAGTTGAGCAAAGTTAGTTCTTGATCGTTATAATTTTTGAGAGCCAATTTTTTTTGTTCTTTTTTGTCACATTCATGCTCAAAATGTAATAGCCGTTCAGCAATACGTAATGCCGATAAAACAGCTATTTTTTTTGAATCGGTGATACTAGACTGACGACTGATTTCCTTCATGCAGGTATCCACTATTTCAGCAGCTTTTAATACCAAGGATTCAGACTCATCACTTGCAAGAACATAGTGCTCTTCAAAAATTTGTACCTTATAACTCTTTTTTTCATTCATTATGGTTGATTTTCATTCTCGACAATTAAATCAATACTTTTTATCAAATCATCAAGAACCAATCGTGTCATAGATCGCTCTTCTGTAAGCTCCTGAACATGACCGGTCTCTTTTAATATTGAAGACTCTATTGTATTCAATTGGAACGTCAATTGTGCATTACCTTCGGCAAGTTTCGCATTTTCTGCTTTTAATTCTACAACTTCTGTCTTCAATGAATCATACTCTGACTGTAAAGCGCTTAGTTGACCTTTTACATCTTTAACCATTGCAACTAAAGCTTTTATTTTTTCTTCTAGTACTAATAAAACTTCCATAATTCTCCTTTTTTAGTCTTCATTCCTGGAAGTTAGTCTAATGATTCATGAAAAGCATTGTCAAGAAAACTACTGCTTAGTTATCTCAACAATCTTAGAGAACGCATCTGGCTCGTATATTGATAGTTGGCTCAACATTTTTCTATTTAAATCGATGCGCGCAACCTTTAAACCATGCACAAACTTGCTATAAGAAGTTCCATGAGGTCTTACAGAAGCAGTTATGCGAGAAATGAATAATGAACGCATATCACGCTTATACAGTTTTCTGCTCTTAAAAGCAAAAGCCCACGCACGTAGTAATGTTTCATGCGCCCTTTTAATAATATTCTTTCTCTGTCCCCAAAAACCCTTAGTTTGCTTTAACAAACGTTTGTGTCTTTTTTTAGTAGCTATACCGCGTTTAACTCGTGACATTATTGAATCCTATTAATTATTGATTATGGTTTAATTTGGTAATAAAAGTTTAATTCTCGGCAAATCTGCAGCGGTAAAATACGTTGCGTGACGTAATTGACGATTTGATTTAGGTGTTCCCTTTGTCATCAAATGACGTCTAAATGCTTTAAACCGTTTAATTTTAAGGGTTTTTCCACCTGTTTTTTTAAAACGCTTTTTTGCAGAAGAATTTGTTTTCATTTTAATTTTAGTCATTTTTGCCATTGCTTATCCCTATAGTTGGCTTATTTTAAATAATAAATACGAGACCATAACTTACCCATTTTTGAATCTTGTTCTTGCACCAAATTGCTCGCCCATTCATGTTCTTCAAAACTTTTTTCTATTTTGCTAAAAAGCTCTGAACCACGTGCTTCTTTAGTGGTAATTTCACGGCCTCTAAATGAAAGCGTTATTTTTACTCGTTTACCTGATGTCAAAAATTGTATGGCTTGCTTGATTTTTGTTTGATAATCATGCTCACCAATTTTTGGGCTCATTTTTATTTCTTTAACCTGAATAACTTTTTGATGCTTTTTGGCTTCTATACTTTTTTTCTTTTTTTCGTATAAAACCTTGCCAAAATCCATGATTTTAACAACAGGTATTCCATCTTTACCAGTTTGCGCTATCAACACAAGGTCAAGTCCCGCTTCTTCTGCTTGACGCAATGCCTGACCTCTGCTTACTGTACCGATATTTTCACCATCTTGTGTTATTAACTGAACATTTTCAGCACGAATTTGGTGATTAATTAATGGAGCGCTTTCTCTTTTTTCTTTCAACATGTACCTTTTTCTCTCAATCAATTACTTATTCAAATTCTGAAACGTTTTCTTTAATTTGAACACTACTTTCTGTAGTAACTAAATCAATTTTTTCTGTCGCAATTGCTTCCATGACCTTTTGACGCACTTTTTCAAAAGCATCTGATGTTTTAAGATATTGTAATACCTGGTCACGTCCTTGCGCTATTTTTACATCGTTAAACGCAAACCACGATCCTGATTGAACAATAATCTTAAAATGTAATGCCGCATCAAGGAGATCAAGCTCTTTACTAATACCTTCACTAAACAATAAATCAACTTCAACTTGTTTAAATGGAGGGGCAACCTTATTTTTTACAACACGTACTCGTACGCGATTACCAATATTAACCTCATTTTTCTTAAGGCTCGCAATTTTACGTACATCAAGCCTTACCGATGCATAAAATTTTAATGCATTACCACCAGTGGTGGTTTCCTTATTTGCAAACGGCATTGCACCAATATTTTGCCTAATTTGGTTAATAAAGATAAGTACTGTTTTTGACTTATGAATAACAGGCGTTAATTTACGTAAAGCCTGAGACATTAACCGTGCCTGAAGACCCATATGAGAATCCCCCATATCTCCCTCAAGCTCAGCCTTGGGCACCAATGCTGCAACTGAGTCGATAACAATTACGTCTATCGCTCCAGATCTGACAAGCATTTCTGTAATATCAAGAGCCTGTTCGCCATAATCTGGCTGAGAAATGATCAACTCATCCGCATTAATACCTAAGTTTTTTGCATACGTAATGTCAAGTGCATGTTCCGCATCAATAAAAGCACAAATACCGCCAGTTTTTTGAGCTTGGGCTATAACATGCATAGCAAGGGTAGTTTTTCCTGATGCTTCAGGTCCAAAAATTTCAACTATTCTACCCGCTGGCAAACCCCCAATACCAATAGCACGATCAATAAGGATAGATCCTGTTGAAACAGCCTCAAGATTGTTGCTTGTAGATTCTCCCAACTTCATAACAGCACCGCTGCCATATTGCTTATCAATCTGAGCAAAAGTCACCTCGAGCATCTTCTTTTTCATTGATTGCTCGGTCTGATTCTTTTCTTTTATACGTTCTTCTTGAGGTAAAGATGTTGTTTTTGTTTTCATTCTGAATATTCTTCGCCAGCTATAAGTATTGATTCATTAGTTTCTATTGTAGCATTTCTATGCAAAGAAGCAACAAAGCCCTCTAATTCGAACTTTGCGCGCGTAGCCTCTAAATGATCTTTAACTTCATTTTGTACGTCAAGAAGCATATTTTCATTATATTGTTCAATAGCATCCAACTTAATAAGGGCACTCGTTCTTTCCCCATTATTGATAAGAATAGAGCCTACTTTATCAAGACTCAGCATTGTACGGGATGGAAGCTCTTTTTTATCCAGTTCTTGAACTTTTTTATTATCAGTCGGCTGAATCATATCAGTATGACTTAATACCCCACCAAACTGCTTTTGAATCTCATTAAGGGGCAAAGTCGCTGCAGCATCTTTTGCTTCTTTGACTCTGTTCGCCATCCTGTCATGCGCTCGCTCCTCCATAAGATCGCCTTTTACCACTTCTTTAATGGTATCTAATGCAGGAAGATGCCGCTCCTCAATATCAGTCAATGTAACTACAAACCCTGTTTCATTCTCCACAAAAAAGGTATATTCACCTTTTTTAAGGCCAAAAAGTTCTTGTGAAACATGTGTATCATTTTTGATTAAATCAACAATATTTTCTTTTTTACCGGCTTTTTGAGTTATAAATGATTCTATAACTTTTGAATCATCCCCTGATACTATCGCCTTAATATCCTTAACAAAATTCTTTTTAAAATGTTTTTCTACCAATATATTTTTTATTTCATTTTTTACCGTACTTAATGATTTATAAGTACGTGGAATACGTTTAACCAATTGAATAATAACTTTTCCATCTTTTGTTTCTATCACCGGTGAAATATCACCAACATTTTGTAGCACAAATGCTTCACGTTCAAAAGCACCTTTTCTTTCACCACGAGCAAATGGCTCTAAAGATTCCCATTTGTGAGTCCATTGTGATGATGAATTGTTAATTAAATCCTCTCTTACCTTTTCAAGAGAAAGATCAGGAGATAATTGTTTTTCTGTTATTTGTTTTACCTGTACTTTTATTGGATCAAGAACGTATTTGCTTACTTTATTATCTTCATAATATTCAGCAATTTCCTGTTCAGAAACAGAAACCCCATAATGCTTAGCATCAATCTTCCAAAGTACTCCATCACGTTTTTCTGGCACCCAATAACGGCGCCGTTGCGTATTTTCTCGTGTATAAAATGATGTTAGCTCTTCATCAGTAACACTATTTTTTTTCTCTTCTGATAAAAATTGATCAAATGAAAAAGTAATATATGAAAATTGTTTACCAAGACGTGTCGCTATCAATTCTTGTTTACTATCAAAAGAAGGAGTGTAACACGAAGATGCAATAAAACGCATAACTTGAAGGTTAGCAAGAGCTTTTTCAATTTTATTTTCAAAAGCATCTATAGAAAGACCTTTATGATGCAAAAATGCTTTCAATTTATCGGTATCCAATGAGCCCGCTTGATCAAAAACAAACGGCGGCACAATATTACTTAAATTTTGTTGCGCATATTTTTGATTACTAAGATTTTGAGAAATATAATCTGAATGAAGTTGAATTCCCATTTTTTTTGCACACTGGCCTATCAAATTATCCTTAACAAGTACTTCAAGCGCTAATGCTTTTGGGTCTGTTGGTATATTCATTGCTTGTAATAACATATCTGCATATTGACCATACTGAGATCTCACATGAGCAAGCCATTCACTGCGCTCCGCAACTTCTTGTGCAAAATCTTGGTAACCTATCTTTTTACCATTAACCTTAGCAATCCATGAAACTCCAGCTTTTTCATTTCTCATTAATGTTGGAACTGAAATCATTCCCAAAGCAATAAGTACAACAATAAATAGTGCAACGTAACGATACGTCGACTGCTTAAACTGGTTGCGAATAGTTGTTATCATCTGTAATACCTTTCCCTATACTCTTTTTAATTAACAAGTTCGAATGCAAACATCTTTAAGTTTTTCTGCTTTTACTAACTTATCCACAATATGCGATAAATCATCCTTATTTGTGTAAGCCGTTGTTACCACTTGATACCAATAAGAAGTGCGTCCTTTTACTGTTTTACTTACTCGTTTTTTTATTTCTGTCGTAACACCATTTGATGCAAGCCGTTTAACAAACTGTTCAGCTGCCTTTTCGGTACCAAAACCGATTAATTGTGCATAATAACGCTTTTGTTCTCCTTCATCAGGAGTCACAATATCTTGATTTATATTAACAATGGGTTCATGATGCACTAAAACCTCATGTGATACAATAGGCGCTCTATTATTTTCCACATTTGTTGCCAATGTATTATCATTACCCTGAGCTTCTTCATTTATGAGGGGAACCGCTGCTGCAGAGATATTGTCCTCGAGCGCACTTGACTGCATTGTTTGAGCAAATTGCTCTGCAGCCCATTTTTTGCCTAAAAAATATCCGGTGATAAATATACAAAATGATAAAAACAACAACCCTGCAACAATCATGCTGAGTTGTCTATTTGGTACAAAAAGACCTTGATTACTCGTACATTGACACGTACTGCCATTATCAAAATCAGTCATTTGTTTTTTAAAAGAATCTTCCCATTTACTCATACTTTTCACCTCAACAAAA
>Ga0111538_10009988_pt1 | contig 12640 bp, 10 predicted proteins | sample SoiMethybrSBSTD1_FD_79669 | JGI IMG/M metagenome (GOLD analysis project Ga0111538, IMG submission 79669) | Bulk soil microbial communities from a Populus tree surrounding site in Tennessee, USA - Soil MetaG P. TD hybrid SBSTD1 (version 2)... | ecosystem: Environmental > Terrestrial > Soil >...
CCAGAACACCGCGGGCAGGAAAAAGAATATAATCAGGAAGTACACTTTCTTTTTTAAAGGGAACAGTTCCGACATCAACCTGAACAACCAGTAATGCCCGAAAAAAACGATCGCATTGAATATAACCGAGTTTAAGTAATAATTGCCCCTTGTAAGCAGGTTCATTACTGCCATGCTTTTCACCACCAGCACATACTGCAGGTCGTTCAGGTAAATATTGATGATCTCAACTGTATTTTTACCGGTCTGCAGCGCATTGGCGGGAGTAAATTCATTGATGAAAAATTGTTTGGGATTGCTGAGCAATAATTCCGTTTCCGCGAGCGACGCCCTGAAAAATTTCCAGGTGTCATCACCATTGTAATAATGAAGGAAAATATAACCGTAAAGAAAACCCATCAGTACTTTAACAACAAAGGCGGCCAGTAATGGGCTAAACGCATTAAGCAATACGGAATTGCCTTTTGCTTTTTGCGTATTGCCTTCTTTATTCATAGTCAAATCTATATTTTTGATGTCAATATATGGGAATACGAAATCCGATAGCCCCAAATAAAACCATTGCTTTTGTCTCCAACAGCGCGTGGTCCGTATTCAATTTCCGCCTTGATGTAATAAAGTGGTTACTTAAAAACGATATAAAGGTTCTTGTGTTCGCACCCGATGACGACTATGCAGAAAAACTTATTACTCAGGGTTGCCATTTTATAAAGATCAATTTCAACAACAAAGGCGAGAACCCGGTAAAAGACTACCTGTTCTACCTTCAGCTGCGAAGGCTGTACAGGCGCTTCAAACCAGATTTTATTTTCCATTATGTAGCAAAACCTAATATTTATGGATCACTTGCGGCTGCTGCCGAAAAAATACCAAGCGTTGCAGTGATCACGGGCCTTGGCTATCCATTTGCCAAACGAAATATTTTGTTCCGTATCATTCGGGCTTTGTACCGTAAAGCGCTTAAGCATTCCAGTGAGGTTTGGTTCCTCAATAATGAAGATGCCAAAGTGTTCATCACCGAAAAAATTGTATCGATCAATAAAATGAAAGTGCTTCCCGGTGAAGGCGTGAACACAAAACATTTTACCCCGGTTGAATACAAAAGAAATAGTGACCCTTTTGAATTCCTGATGAGCACAAGACTGCTCAAAAGCAAAGGGATTGGTCTGTATGCAGACGCAGCAAGAATCCTTAAAAAGAAAAATTATCACGTTATCTTTTCCCTGATAGGGTTTTTTGAAAAGAATCATCCTGATTCCATTTCTCCTGATAACATAAAAAAGTGGGAAGATGAGGGATTGATAACCTATCACGGTTTTGCGGATGATGTGCGTCCATACCTGCAAAAAGCAGATTGCATGGTATTTCCCTCTTTTTATAATGAAGGTGTTCCACGCTGCCTGATGGAAGCAGCAAGCATGGAAATACCTGCCATAACCTCTTACAACCGCGGTTGCAAAGAGGTAGTGCTCAATAATTCAAATGGCTATATATGCAATTCCAATGATCCGTTCGACCTCGCCGATAAAATGGAGAAGATGATCAATGCTTCACCTGATTAAAGAATGCGGATGGGGAAAAATGGGCGCCAACTTGTGTTGAAAAAATTCGATATCTGCAAAATCATAGAGGAATATTCGAATACCTTAATTTCGGCCTTTGAAAACAATCATGGAAGTAACAGTTAACACAGCAGCGCAGCTAAGGATAACCGCGGAAGAATTTGAACTGATCAAGAAAAAACTTAACAGAACACCAAATTTCAATGAGCTCTGTGCTTTCAGCGGCATGTGGAGCGAACATTGCAGTTATAAGAATTCAATAAAATGGCTTAAAACTCTTCCGCGTGATGGAAAACGCATGCTGGTAAAAGCCGGTGATGAAAATGCAGGGCTTATGGACATCGGCGACGGATACGGCGTAGTGTTCAAAATTGAATCACATAATCATCCCTCAGCAATAGAACCTTTCCAGGGCGCCGCAACTGGCGTTGGAGGTATTCACCGCGACATTTTTACCATGGGAGCCCGGCCCATCGCATCCCTTAACTCCTTGCGATTCGGAAGCCTTAACGAATCCAAAACCCGTCATCTCCTTGCAGGCGTTGTACATGGTATCGGACACTACGGTAACTGCTTCGGTGTGCCGACTGTAGGAGGAGAAATTTATTTTGAAGAAAAATACCACACAAACCCGCTCGTAAACGCTATGAGTGTGGGTATATTAAAAGAAGGCGAAACAATATCGGCAACAGCAAAAGGTATCGGTAACCCGGTATTCTTTGTTGGCAGTGCCACGGGTAAAGATGGTATCGGAGGAGCTTCCTTTGCTTCCGCTGACATCACCGAGGAAAGCACTGAAGAATTGCCGGCAGTACAGGTTGGCGATCCCTTCCAGGAAAAGAAATTACTCGAGGCATGCCTCGAAGTGTTGCAAACAAAAGCTGTTGTAGGCATGCAGGACATGGGTGCGGCTGGCATTATATGCTCAACTGCAGAGATGAGTGCCAAAGGTGAGGTCGGCATGAGGATCGACCTTGATAAAGTTCCTACACGGCAGAAGAACATGAAGACCTGGGAACTGCTACTCAGTGAAAGCCAGGAACGAATGCTGATGGTGGTGGAAAAAGGTAAGGAACAGGAAGTGCTGAGAATATTTGAAAAATGGGACCTGCCATGTTCTGAGATCGGAGAAGTGACCAGAGACGGATTACTTAAATTTTATATGCACGGAGAACTTGAAGCGGAGATTCCGGCTTACGAGCTTGTATTAGGAGGAGGTGCACCGCAATATGATAGAGATTTCCGGGAACCTGCCTACCTGCAAAAAATTAAAAACTTCGATCCTTCTTCAGTAGAAGTTCCGGATAACCTTAAAGACATTGCCCATCAACTTGTATCACAGCCAAACATTGCTTCGAAGCGCTGGATATATACTCAATACGATAGTATGGTAGGAACAGGTAATGTTTCAACCAACGACCCAAGTGATGCAGCAATTGTAATAGCCAAGCCTACAGGTAAAGGACTTGCCCTCACCACGGATTGCAACAGCCGTTATGTTTTTGCGGATCCATATAAAGGGGCAATGATCGCCGTTAGCGAAGCTGCGCGAAATATTGTTTGCAGCGGAGGCCAGCCTTTAGGCATCACGAATTGCCTCAATTTCGGCAACCCTTACGATCCCGAGGTATATTACCAGTTTGTGCAGGCTATAAAAGGCATGGGTGAAGCCTGTCGAAAATTCGATACACCGGTTACCGGTGGTAACGTTAGCTTTTATAATCAGAATCCTGATGGAGCTGTGTATCCTACCCCAACAATAGGAATGGTGGGTTTGATTGATGACGTAAACGATAAGATGACCATGAATTTCAAAAATGTGGATGACATTATTTTCCTCATCGGGAAAAGCAGCGGCGACATCAATTCATCGGAATACCTGCAGAAAGTAAAAGGAGTTGAATACAGCCCTGCGCCGGAATTCGACATCAATACAGAATTTGACATGCAGCAAAAGCTTGCGTTAATAATAAAAGAGGGGTTGATAGAATCTGCACATGATGTAAGTGAAGGAGGTTTGTTCATTACATTGCTCGAATCTTCATTCAGAAATAATCTCGGCTTTGATGTAGTAGCATCCGATTACAGGATCAGGAAAGACGGGTTCTGGTTCGGTGAGGCGCAGAGCAGGGTAGTGGTGAGTGTGAATCCCGGTAAAGTACAGGCATTTAAGAAAGCGATGGGATCCCATCCATTTGAAGAGCTTGGATTGGTTACAAATTCTTCCATTGAAGTTGACGGACAGGAATGGGGAAGGATACCTGATTGGAAAAATGAATACAATACAGCAATAGAAAAGTTGCTTGGAGTGAATGCAAACAACTAAAGATGCCATAGTGGTAACAGGTGCTGCCGGCTTCATCGGCAGCTGCCTTGTTGGATACCTGAATGATAAAGGGTATGAGAACATTATTGTTGTCGATGATTTTTCAAGGAGCGACAAAGTGATCAACCTGGAGGATAAGAAATTTTCGCATAAGGTAGAACGTGATCAATTCTTTGACTGGTTGAAACTTCGAAAAGATCCGGTCGGTTTTATTTTTCATATCGGTGCGAGAACCGACACCACGGAATTTGATTACGAAGTTCATCGCAAGCTGAACGTTGAGTACTCACAGAAAATATGGAATTATTGTACCGCAGAAAATGTCCCTTTGGTATATGCATCATCTGCAGCCACCTATGGCGCCGGTGAGCTGGGCTATAATGATGACCATGATGTAATAACGAAGCTGAAACCTCTCAACCCATACGGTGTTTCAAAAAACGAATTCGATAAATGGGTACTTGGTCAGAAAGGTCATCCACCTTTCTGGGCAGGCCTCAAATTCTTCAATGTGTACGGTCCTTTTGAATACCATAAGGGTCGTATGGCGAGTGTGATCTGGCATTCCTTTAACCAGATCAAAAAAGATGGCGAAGTGAAGTTGTTCCGTTCACATCGTTCCGATTTCAAAGATGGTGAACAGTTACGCGACTTCATTTATGTGTTTGATGTAATAAAAGTATGTTTCTGGCTTATGCAGAGCCAGCCAGCATCTGCCATTTATAACCTGGGCACCGGCAAGGCAAGAACCTTTGCAGATCTTGTGGGTGCAACATTTTCGGCACTTGGACTTCAAACAAATATCCGGTTCATCGACATGCCGGAAGACATCCGCGAAAAGTATCAGTACTTTACCGAGGCAAACATGAAAAAACTACGCGACGCGGGCTATAACGACAAGTTCTATTCGCTTGAAGATGGCATACGCCACTACGTGCAGCAATTCCTCGTGAAGCGTTTCCCACCTATATTTACAAAATGAAAGAAAAGATCGCCATTATCGGTGGCGGCAATCTCGGAACTGCAATCGCAGAAGGATTGATCGCCAGCAGGTTTGCGAAACCTGCGGACATCATCATTACTAAAAGGAACACTTCAACGCTGAAGCCATATGAAAAGAAAGGTGTGCAGGTAACCGGCAATAACAGTGATGCGGTGAAAAAATCAGGGATTGTAATTCTTGCGGTAAAGCCATTCCAGGTACAGGAAGTGCTCGAAAAAATAAAAAAAGATCTTACCGGCTCTCATATTCTTGTTTCAGTGCTGACAGGTGTAATGATTAAAGACATTGAAGAAATAGTTAAAAAGAAGTTGCCGGTGTTCCGCGCGATGCCTAACACAGCTATTGCCATCAGGGAAAGCATGACCTGCCTCAGCTCTTCGAATGCAACACCTGAACAGTTGAAATATATTAATGATCTATTTTGCACTGTAGGTAAAGTAGTAACGATTGATGAAAAATTGATGGATGCTGCAACTGTTCTTGGTGCGTGTGGGACTGCTTATGCAATGCGATATATCCGGGCAAATATCCAGGGCGGCATCGAAATAGGATTTGATGCGCTGACGGCAAGCCTCATTGCCGCTCAAACTGTTAAAGGCGCTGCGCAGCTGTTACTTGAAAAAGGGTCACATCCTGAATATGAAATTGATAAGGTTACTACGCCGAAAGGCTGCACCATTGCGGGCCTTAATGAAATGGAACACAGAGGCTTCAGCTCTTCTCTTATCAAAGGTGTTGTAGCGAGCTACGACAAGATATTAAAATCATAACTGTAACTTTTCCACATGATACCTCACCGGTTTTCCCGTTCGGGAAAATCGGCGTAGTTTTGTATGACCTTCAGGATCTTGCTTAGCGTTTTTTTAATTCCCTTAGGTCAGCAAAAATCTTCAATATATGGCGAAATACATTTTTGTAACAGGAGGAGTTACGTCTTCCCTGGGTAAAGGAATTATTGCTGCATCGCTGGCAAAATTGCTCCAGGCGAGGGGATTGAAAGTGACCATACAGAAATTCGACCCATATATAAATGTGGATCCAGGCACGCTCAATCCTTATGAGCATGGTGAATGTTTTGTTACAGAAGATGGCGCAGAAACGGATCTCGATCTAGGGCATTACGAAAGGTATCTTAACATATTTACAACTCAGGCCAATAACGTTACAACAGGTCGCATATACCAGACCGTTATAAACAAAGAGCGTGATGGTGCGTATCTCGGAAAAACTGTTCAGGTTGTTCCTCATATCACCGATGAGATAAAGAGAAGAATGCTGCTCCTCGGCCAGGGTAAGGATTATGACATCATTATTACTGAACTCGGAGGAACTGTAGGCGACATTGAAAGCTTGCCGTTCATAGAGGCTTTGCGTCAGCTGCAATGGGAACTTCCTGAAGAAGACACCGTTGTGGTTCATCTGACATTGATCCCTTATTTAAAAGCCGCGAAAGAACTTAAAACAAAACCTACCCAGCACAGTGTAAAAATGCTGAGCCAGGAAGGAGTTCATCCGGATATTATTGTTTGCAGAACAGAAGAGTCCCTTTCTGCAGACATCAGGAGAAAGATTGCATTATTCTGTAATGTAAAGCAGGAAGCAGTGATCGAAGCTGCTGATGCTGCATCTATTTATGAAGTACCTCTCGCGATGATGCGCGAAAAACTTGACATCATCTGCCTGAAAAAATTAAATATCACGCACTTTAACGAACCCGAACTTACAAAGTGGAAAGAATTCCTTGACAAATTAAAATATCCGAAAAGTAAAGTAACCATCGGGCTGATCGGAAAATACATAGAGCTGCAGGATGCCTATAAATCTATCCTCGAAGCATTTGTACATGCAGGTGCAATGAATGAATGTAAGGTGCAGGTGGTAAATGTGCACAGTGAATTTATTACCGAACAGAATGTTTTTGAAAAGCTCGGCCACCTCGATGGTTTACTGGTTGCGCCCGGATTTGGCCACAGGGGTGTGGAAGGGAAAATCATCGCGGTAAAATATTCACGGGAAAATAATCTTCCATTTTTTGGTATTTGCCTGGGTATGCAGATGGCTGTGATCGAATTTGCAAAAAATGTTCTTGGCCTCACCGAAGCCCATTCAACTGAAATGAATCCGGGAACAAGCGATCCTGTTATTGATCTTATGGAAGATCAGAAAAAAGTAACAGCGAAAGGAGGAACCATGCGGCTGGGCTCATACCCATGTGAGCTGAGGGATGGTTCACTTGCACGCTCAATATATGATGGTGAGGCTGTTATCAACGAAAGACATCGCCACCGTTGGGAATTTAACAATAGCTATCTTGAAAAATTTGAATCTGCCGGAATGGTGGCAAGCGGAAAAAATCCTGAAAGCAACCTTGTAGAAATTATTGAGTTGCCTTCGCATCCATTCTTTATTGGCGTTCAATACCATCCGGAACTAAAAAGCACAGTCGAAAATCCACAGCCGGTATTTGTTAATTTTATTAAAGCCGCAAAAGATTACTCAGAGCTTAAAAACCAGGTGAAAAATCCTGCGTTGCAAAGCGAGATGAATTAAAGGAGTGGCTATCCCCTATCTTTGCAATCCAAAAAAATCTCTGAATAATGGGTAGTATGGATCGCAATACGGTGATAGGCTTTATTTTACTGGCTGCATTACTGTTTCTTTATTTATTTCTTTCTACCAAAAGCAGCCAGGATCTGCAAAAGCAGAAAATGGCTGAAGCTGATTCCATCTCCAACGTAAAAAGAGTTCAGGATTCCATCAGGATCGCCAAGGACACTACCGGAATAAATCTCAGTGATTCGAATAATGTTGCCATTCCTATTACGGAACAGCTTACTACAGTTGAAAATGATGTGTTCAAAATTACTTTCTCCAATAAAGGAGGACAGCCCAGGAAAGTTGAGCTGAAAAAATATAAATCGAATGACGGCAAATCACTGGTAGCTCTCGGCAGCCGCCCTTTTGATAAAATTTCTTATGGCATCAATACAGGACAGGGACAATCAGCACAGGTAGGCGAATTGTACTTTTCTCCCGGCATTGTCACTAAAAATGGAGATAGCAGCCAGACTGTAACTTTCCAGGTGCCCGTTGCAGGAGGCACCATTATACACCAGTATACAATTAAATCAAATAATTACCTGATTGACTGGAATATCCAGATGAACGGCGCCGACAAGCTGCTCACCCAGGGTGCCTTCAATCTTACCTGGCAATCAGAGCCTATACAACATGAGAAAGATGTATTGTATGAACGCCAGCATACCAATATCTGTTTTTATGAAGATGAGGATTTCGATTATATCATGTCGAAAACTTCAAAGCAGTTTGAGAAGCAGGTGATGTGGGTGAGCGTAGCGCAGCAATTCTTCAATGCAACACTGATCAACAAAAGTAATTTCAGTTCAGGCGATGTTAGTTGGGTAAAAGAAAAAACGGATTCTGCAAGAACAATTGCCCGTACCACAGCCAATTTGCAGGCGAAGCTCCCTATTGGTGCAATGGCAACTATTCCCCTTCAACTTTATTATGGTCCCAATGAATACAGGATTTTGAAGCAACAGGCTCCTGACATGGACAAGATCGTTAACCTCGGAAGAGATTTCTATGCCTTTGTAAGGCCGATCAATAAATACATCGTGATGCCGGTATTCCAATTATTCCACAGTTTTGTTGGAAGTCTTGGGTTGGTGATCGCATTGCTCACAATATTTATCCGTTTGCTCACGTCACCACTTGTTTATACCAGTTACCTGAGCGGAGCAAAAATGAAAGCATTGCGTCCTGAAATTGAAAAATTAAAGGAACGCCTTGGCAACGACCAGCAAGCAGTAGGTGTAGAGCAGATGAAATTGTTCAGGGAAGCTGGTGTTAATCCGTTAGGTGGTTGTATTCCTGCGTTACTGCAGATACCTATATTCTTTGCATTGTACAGTTTCTTCAACTCTAATATCGAATTGCGCGGCGTACCATTTTTATGGGCTGATGATCTTTCAAGTTATGATGTGATTGCCCGCTTTCCTATTTATGTATGGGGGTTGGGAAATCATCTTAGTTTGTTTACGCTTCTTGCTGTCGGTACAAGTTTTCTGATCTCTATCTATAACATGAACATGACACCGGACCAGAATAATCCGGCTCTCAAGTACATGCCTTATATTTTTCCTTTTATCCTGCTATTTATATTTAACAGTCTGCCTTCAGCCTTAACATGGTACTATACGGTGTCGAACGCCATTACGCTGATATTGCAATGGGTCATAAATCACTATATAATTGACCACGACAAAATACTTTCGAAGATCGAAGCCAACCGGCGAAAGCCCAAGGTGAAACCTAAGTGGCAGGAGCGATTTGAACAGATGCAGGAAACACAGAAAAAACTCCAGGATCCAAAGAAACCGGGAAGAAAGTAATTGCAGCATAAAAGCCAGGCGGAGCTACATTAACAGTATGCACACATTGCATTTGCAACTCAGTTAACTATATATCCGTCTTTATGTTATCTTACATAGTGATATGAAAAACTTTATAAGTTTAACTTTCTTTTTTTGTGTGGCAATTTCCGTTTCTGCACAAAAAAAGATATCCGAACTGACCCTTGTTTATGATGCCAAAGTAACCACCGGTAACGCGGAACCTAAAATGGCCGATGCGTTCGATGGCGCCACAACAACTATATACCTGAAAGGTAATCTCAGCCGCTCAGAAATGGCAAGCGCATTATTCTCTTCAACCACCATCCACGATGCAAAAACAGGTACTGCTGTTGTGCTAAGGGAAGTGAGCGGTCAGAAATTACTTATCCGTATGTCGAATAAGGACTGGCAGGAAAAGAACGGCCGTTATGATGGTATTACTTTCACAAATACTAATGAAACAAAGGAAATAGCAGGATATAAATGCGTAAAGGCAGAAGCAAAGATGAATGATGGTTCTTCTTTCACTGTTTATTATACGCCGGACATTGTTCCCGAAAACAAAGAATACGATTACCATTTTAAGAATCTGAATGGCCTTCCGCTGGAGTATGAGCTTACGCAGCGAAACCTCACCATAAGATATACTGTATCCAGGATCAATCTTAACCCGGTACAGGCATCTAAATTTGACATTCCCACAAGCGGTTACCGCGAAATGACATTCGAGGAGAGCAAGAAGATCAGAACGGAGAAGAAATAAAAAAAGCCTTTATAAAAAGGCTTACAGAGGGCGAAAAAATTTCAGTTTTACCTGCACAATCTTACTTTCAGATCGATAACATTCAAATTAGATCTGAATGTTTGATTTGAATTGAAGGTCAGCTTTCGCTGGTTATTCAGCCTGTACTGGGAAGGAACTACAAATGTTGTATTTCCCTTCTGATATGTAATAACAGAACGGTACGTGGTTGAATTTTTCAGGTTGGCTGTCGTATAAAGGAAGCTGCCTGAATATGAAGGCTTAGACTTTAATGTGAAAGTGCCGTTTGAACGGATGGGTATTAACCCCAGGGTAGAACCTGATGATTTTTTCTTCCCGCCACCACTGCTTGCAAGTGCAATGACAACTAAGCCAAGCATGGTAGCGCATACAAGTGTTTTCTTGAGCATGTGGTTTAGTTTAGCGTAAAGATTTTATACATATCGAAGGCAAAGATATTGTTTTTTTAGGATTCCTTTAACCGTATTCACAAAAAGTTTAAGAAATCCTTCACCTCTTATTCAATATATATACGCTTTATTACAGAATTTGGTTGCATGGCCCTCCTCTAAACTACTGGTACTAAATAAAATTGTTTAAATGAGGCGGATGGCTTACTTTACGTAAACCTTCAGTAAATACATGAGAGACAACTCGTTTGGTGAAGATAAAGATGAGATTAGACAGCTGATCAGGCAATTTCAAAACCTCAGGTCCGGCAGGGGCAACTCCTTCCTCGAGGAAGATTCCTTCGAAAAGATTGTGGATTATTTTGATGACATTGAAGACATGTCACAGGCCCTTGAAGCTGTTGAAATGGGCATAGAGCAGTACCCGTATTCGGCTATGCTTAACATTAAGAAGGCCGACCTGCTGATCGCCACCAGGCGCTACTACGACGCCCTCGAGACACTCAATCACGCAGAACTTCTCGACAGTAACGATATTAACCTTTATATTCTTAAAACTGATGTTTACCTCGCCCTCGACCAGCAGGAAAAGGCGGTTGATCTTCTTGAAAATGCTTTGTCATTATTTGACGGGCAGGAAAGAATTGAAATGCTGTTCGAACTGGCAGATGTATACGATGATTATGAAGAGTTCGATAAGATCTTCGATTGTCTGAAACTTATCCTTGAACAGGAACCAACAAACGAAGAAGCGCTGTACAAGATCTGTTTCTGGACAGACTTTACCGGCAGGAACGAAGAAAGCATTAAACTACATCAGCAGATAATAGAAGATCATCCTTACAGCGAACTTGCCTGGTTCAACCTAGGCGCAGGATTCCAGGGATTAAAGCTTTACGAAAAATCAATCGATGCCTATAAATACGCTGTAGCCATCGATGAAAAGTTTGATTATGCTTTCCGCAATATGGGCGATGCTTACATAAGGCTCAGAAAGTATAAAGATGCTATCGAATCGCTCGAGAGAGTACTTGAGTTATCACGACCCGAGGATGTTATCTATGAAGCTATAGGGCATTGTTACGACAGGCTGAAGAATTACGCGCAGGCAAGATTTTATTACAGGAAAGCATCACACCTGAACCAGGAAGACAGCAAACTGTATTTTAAAATTGCATGCACTTATATCAATGAAGGTCAATGGAACACGGCGGTTAAGCAATTGCATACCGCACTTCAGATCCATAGACTGCAACCGGAATATAACCTGGCAATGGGAGAGTGCAAGATGCAGATGGGCGAGTTCAGGGAAGCAATACAGTATTTTTCTAATGTTGTAGCACAACGCCCTAAGAATATTTCGAGTTGGGAAGCACTTATCCGATGTTTATATATTGGTGAATATTACGATGAAGCGGTTGAACAGGTTGATGCAGCAATAAAGCACACCGATAATAAACCCATCTTTACATTTTATTTGAGCGCTGTATATTTTGCAATGGGCAGATCAAAAGAAGGGCTCGTGCAGCTTGAAAACGGAATGAATAAAGCGCCGAGACTACTGAAAAAATTAATAGATTTGAATCCATCGATTTTACAACATCAGCAGGTCGTTGATGTAGTAGCCAGGTATAAAAAAAACAGGGCTATTTAATACCTATTAAAACACTTCCCTATTTTTGCGGCGGCAATAAAATGAGATTTAATGAACTTTAAACTTCTGCAGATACCCGAGAGAAATCTTAAACCAAGGGACCACGGCCTTACTATGGTAATGGATAAAGGCCTCAGCATCACAGAAGTTCATCACTTCATGAGTGTTGCCAGCCCACACGTAGATATAGTAAAACTTGGCTTCGGAACATCATTCGTTACCCCCAATCTTCGTGAAAAGATTGATGCTTACAAATCTTATGACATCCCTGTTTACTTCGGTGGCACTCTTTTCGAAGCTTTCCTGATTAGAAACCAGTTCGAAGATTACATCAGCGTTTGCAAAGACTATGGTATCGAGTACATGGAAGTAAGCGATGGCTCTATCGATATTCCTCACGCAGAAAAATGCGGTTATATCGAGAAGCTGACCAAATACGGAACAATACTGAGTGAAGTAGGCAGTAAAGACGCGGCACATATTATACCTCCCTACAAATGGATC
>Ga0111538_10009991_pt1 | contig 12639 bp, 10 predicted proteins | sample SoiMethybrSBSTD1_FD_79669 | JGI IMG/M metagenome (GOLD analysis project Ga0111538, IMG submission 79669) | Bulk soil microbial communities from a Populus tree surrounding site in Tennessee, USA - Soil MetaG P. TD hybrid SBSTD1 (version 2)... | ecosystem: Environmental > Terrestrial > Soil >...
CGACGGATACCGGTGGTGCTTCTCTCACCGGAACGCCCGCAGATCGCACCCCGGCCACAGTCGCCTGCTACCGGCGTCAACTCGGATCAGTCGTGACCCGACGTCGTCACGACCTGCGCCGCCATCGTGGAAGCAATCGACGATCCTCGGTGGACAGTCCACCGATGCCGTCGACGGACTGCGATCGAGCACGCGAACGCACGAGGGACCAACCTTCGAATGGGCCAGCGTTCGGGAATGTCCCCCTGAGCGAGAAGTGAGTCGCGTCCGCAGCCTGCCCCGCCGGCGGCTCGACGATGTCCTATGGCTCCAGCCTCGTTGCGTCGTGCTCGAAGATCCAGGCGATCGCCGTTTTCGAGAAGTCGGTTGATCCGGTCGCCATCTGTGCGTCGCGTTCCTCTTGTTCGGGACCATCCGCGAGGTGGAAGCGCGTCTTGTTGGCAGTAGACGTCGCTTGAACTCGTGAGGCGCGGGGTAGCCGGAGTTGCTCGTAGCGATGAAGCGCCATCGGGATGTCTGCACGGCTAGAACCGGCGAGGCAGGCGGTGAGCGCCGCGCCGTCCTCGATTGCCTGCGCAGCGCCTTGAGCCATGAACGGCAGCATCGGATGGCAGGCATCGACGAGGAGCGTCGTGCGCCCAACGGACCAGCGTTCGAGCGGCGGCCGGTCGAACAGCGCCAAGATGGACACCTCATCGACCGCGGCGATGATGGCGCGTACCTGGGGGTGCCAGCCGTCGAACTCGGCAAGCGCGGTCGCGACGTCGACCTTGTCGGTCCATGACTCGCCCGTCCAGCTGTCCTGCTCGACGGCCGCGGCGAAGTTGAACAGCTGCTTGTTGCGCACGAAGTAGTGGACGAAATGCCGACCGGCCCCATCCATACATCGCACGTCACCTCGAGATCGAGATCGCTCAGGCGCTCGGCCGGGATGAGGCCGCGATAGGCCGCACAGCCGGTGAAATGCGCGCTGCGCGGGCCGAACAGGATCCGCTGGACCGTCGAGTGGATACCATCCGCACCGACAAGCACATCGACGAGAACAGACTTCCCGTTCTCGAACTCGGCCTCGACGGCATCGCCACATTCCACGAGGCCCACGAGGCGGTGCCCAACGTGAACGCGCTCCGCTGGCAACGCCCGGAGCAGGATGGTCAGCAGGTCGGTGCGGTGCGTCTGGTACCAGGCGAACCCGAAAGCGTCGACAACCGCATCTGCGAGCGGGGTATGCAAGAGGGTCTGGCCGTCATACCAACGGCGCTGATGGAGTGCGAGAGGCCGCACACTCATCGCCGCCAGATCGTCGCCAAGCCCGAGCCCATGCAAGACGCGGGTCGCGTTCGGGCTCACCTGGATGCCCGCACCGACCTCGCTGACCGAACTCGCCTGCTCGTACACGTCCACATCGAACCCGGCCCGGTGGAGCGAGAGCGCAGCAGCGAGGCCGCCGATCCCGCCACCGACGACCCCCACCGAAAGCACATCAGCCATGTAACAAACGATACGCCCACATGATGGGAATTCTCGGTGCCGGCGAGGCGTTCGCGCCCTGCGCGAGTGTCCTCTCGCCTGAACGGGAATCGCGTCGCCTGCTCGACTGAACCTTGCCCGTGTCTTCATTTGTGACAACGACGCCGATGTGGGAGTCAGTACCGGGTCGTGAGCCGCCGCCTCGTCCGTCCAGGCACCCAGCCTCGACCCCGCGGTTGACCGTTGGACTTCCCCGGACGAACGGCGCATGTGGCGACACGATGCGTCAGAATCCGCCGTCGATGCCTCTGGCTAGTGGCGCGGGCGTTTCGGCGCTCCCTCGGGCTACGGGGCCGGGAGCTATCACGACGAGAACACTCGAATCGGCCGAGGAGATCGAGGCGCTGCGGTGGGAGTGGCAGGCGCTCGGGGGAGCGAGCCTCACGACAGACATCGACTACGTCCTCACCGTCGGTCGCTTTCATCCGGAGGTACTCCGTCCGCATGTCGTGGTCGTCGAGCGCGACGGCTCACCGGTGACGATCGTCGCCGGGCACCTCCAGCGGGGATGGATCCCACACGGGCTAGGCCCCTGGATTGGCTACAGGCCGACCCTGCGGTCGGTCAACGTCTCGTACCGAGGCCTGATCGGCGAGCAGTCGCGGGAGACGGTCGAGGCGAGCATCGCGGAGCTCAGGCGGGCCCTCGACGAGCGCGTCGCGGAGCTCATCCAGCTGCGGTACCTCGAACCGGGGGGCCTCATGCACCAGCGCGCGCGCGCGACGGCGACCTTGGGCCGGCGCCAGCACCTCGTCCCCCTGCGCTCGCACTGGTCGATGAGCATCGGCGGGTCGCTCGAGGAGACGCTGTCGCACCGCTCGGCCTCGACCAGGGAAGGGCTCAGGCGCCTCCGCCGCCGGATCGAGCGGGCGTGGAGCGGCGCCCTCGAGCTAGAGGTGCTCTCTGAGCCCGCGTGCGCGGAGCGCCTCTTCGCCACAGTCGACGAGGTCGCGTCACGCTCGTACCAGCTGCACGGGCGAACGTTGTTCGCCAGGTCGGAGCTCGAGCGGGAGCTTGCGCTTCTCGGCCTGAGACGCGGCTGGTACCGCGCCTACATCCTTCGGCTCGGCGGCAGGCCTGCTGCGTTCTGGACGGGCTACAGCTATGGCGGCTGGTTCGGGTGGCGTGGTGCGACGGGCTACGACCCCGCGTTCCATTCGCACAGCCCGGGCACGTACACGCTCTTCCGGCTGATCGAGGCGCTTTCGGACGATCCCGCCGTGACCCAGTTCGACCTGGGCGGTGGCGACACCGACTACAAGCCGCGCTTCGCGGACCGGCGGTGGCAGGAGATCGACGTGCGCCTGCTCGGGCCGGGGATGCGGCTGCTCGGGATCAACGCGGTCGGGACGACCTTCCACGCCGTCCACCACGGCTTGCGCGGGGTGGGCGCCGCCTTCGGTATCCACACCGCTCCGACGCGGTTGCTTCGCAGGCGGCTGAAGGCGATCGCCCGGGAATCCGAACGCCGTGCCGCCCGCCGCCATGGGCTGGAGACCTCACAGACGTGGCCCGTTCAGCACGTCGGCGAGGTCGAGCGCGGTGAACCACCCGGGCACCTCGATCCGCGGTAGGGCGAGCCGGTTGTCGGTGAGCGCCGCGTGCCTCCCCTCGGTCGTGACCGCGTAGGGATATCCGCAGCCTCCGGCCAGGTGACGGACGATCGCGTCGACGTCGCCGTACGGGTAGGCGAGCGCCACGGGGGCGACCCCGAGCTCGCGCGCGATGGCCGCGCGGGACCGGGCGGCCTCGCGGACGACGTCCGCGCTCGAGAGGCTCGTGAGGTAAGGGTGCGTGGCGGAGTGCGAGCCGATCGCGACGCCCGCTGCCGTCAGCTCGCGGAGCGCGTCCCAGTCGAGGAGCTCGACCACGTCCCCGTAGGCGGCATCCCAGGAGTTCGTCGCGCCGACCCGGTCGGTAACGACGAAGAGCGTCGCCGTGAAGCCGTACTGGGCCAGGAGTGGCTGGGCGTGCTCGAGGAAGTCCGCACAGCCGTCGTCGAAGGTCACGAGTACGCATCTGCCCGGGAGCGGCCGCCGCAGCCGCATCGCCTCGCCCAGCTCACCGAACGTCACAGACCGGAAGCCCTCGTCGCGGAGGTAGCGGAGGTGCTCCTCGAAACGGGCCGGTGTGATCCGGTAACGCGCGAGGGCCTCGGCGCCGCTCTCGTCGACACGGTGGTACATCAGGATCGGCAACTCACGGGTGACCTGCGTGGCAGACGAAGTGCGTCGTACGCGGGCGCGCGCGAGCAGGCGGCGGCGGAGCGGCGCTCGGCTGGGGGCCGGGACGACGGGTAGGGCGGGGATCAGCTCCGGGGCGTAGCGCACGTGGGTGTGGTGCGATCCGTCCTTCACGACGGGCTCGCCCGTCGCACGGGCGGACTCGAGGAGCTCCGACGCGGCGCCGACAGGAAGCGCGTACGAGCGGGAGGCGGGCCCGCCGATGTCGAGAGGCTGACGCCGTGCCAGCACGAGCTCGTGCGGCGCCGCGGTCTCTGCCCCCTCCCGCTCTGCTGCCGCCTGCAGTCGGGCGCGCAGTGCGCCGCCGGACCGGAGGGGACGTCCGACGAGCGCCTCCCGCACCGCGACGAGGGCGAGCTCGACCCCGGCGCTCCGCACGGCCTGCGCGACAAGGCGCTCCGGCGCAACGCCGCCGTCGCGGCACTGCACCGTCACCAGGCCGAGCGGCGCGCCTCCCAGCGTCATGACGACGGCTGGGTTGGCTGGTGCGGGTGTCATGGGAGAGATCTCCCCCGAGAGCTCGACCGTCGCCTCGGATCGCGGCCTTCCGTGGCGGCTGGGGCGGGGTGGGTGGTAGAACCACTCCGGCGGCCATTCCGGCCGGTCGAACAGCTCCTGGAGGAACACCGCCCAGCCGACGGGCCCGTTCAGCACAGCCGGGCCGAGCTGCGTTCCCGGCGGGACGCGGCCGACAGGGGTCGATCCTCGCACTACCTCCAGGTGTGTCCCCCGGTCGCGGAGCGCGAGCGACGGCAGGGTGGAGCCCGTCAGGAAGCGGGTGAGCAGCGACCAGCCCAGCTCGCCGGCGATCGCATCGGCCAGGACGGCGCCGGGCAGGAGCCCGTCGCACGCAGGGAGTCCGAGCACCCCGAACGGCTCACCCTCGAGCGCGATGCGACAGACAAGCCGCTCGACGCCGTCGGCCACCTCGATGTCGGCGAGCGGCTCCGTCACCTCGATGTCGAGCGCCGCGCTCGTGCCGATCCGGGTGGCGACGCCGCGCGGTGAGGCGGCAAGGATCTTCTCCTCCAGCCGGCGCCACACGCGCGAGGCGAGGCCCGGCAAGCGGGCAACCTCCTCCGCCGAGGTCAGGAACGAGTCGATCGGGTCGCGGAGCTCGTCGGCGAGCCCGGTCCAGTCCGCCGGTGTCAGGCACCGCGGCAGGACCGTGCTCGCGAACAGGCAGCCGGCCATCACGAGGGGTTCCGCAGGGATCGGTGCCGTGCTCCGCACGGCGTCCAGCAGCGGCTCCGGGTCGACACCGCTGCCGATCGCGAGTCCCGCGGTCCAACACGCATGGTTGAGCCCGTTCACGGCGAGGTCGTCGGACGCGAGACCCCGCTCGTGGGCGACCGGCCCCTGAACTCTGGGATCGGGGCGCCGGGCCTGCGCGATCACGCCGAGCCCGTCGGCGAGCAGCCGTGGCGCGTCGAGCGACGCCGACCGAGGCCGCATGCGGTAGAGGGCGAGAACGGCCTGGATCGCCGCGAACGGTCGCCCGTATCGGGTGACGCGCAACCAGAGGTCCCAGTCCTCGCACGTGGTCAGCCGTTCGTCGAACGCTCCCGCCGACCGGACGAGGTCCGTACGGACGACGCACGCGTGGATCGGAAAGAGGCAGTGGCGGGCGAACTCGGTGAAGAGGTCTCCTTCGATTTTCGCTGGGACCGCGTCGACGATTTCGCCGCCGGGGGCGAGCCGCGCCCAGCCGCAATGCACACCGGCAAGGGCGGCGTCGCGCTCGAGGCGGGCGGTGGCGTGCTCGTACAGCGTGGGTCGGATCAGGTCGTCGGCGTCGAGGAACGCCAGCAGGGGGTAACGGGCGCGCTCGATGCCGGCGTTCCGGGCCGCGCTGACGCCTCGACCGGCCCCGTCGACGACGACGATCCGTGAGTCGGTACGGGCCAGCGCTCGCGCGAGCTCTGCCGTCTCGTCGGTCGACCCGTCCTCGACGACGACCGCTTCCCAGCCGGTCAGCGTCTGCGCCTGGAGGGACTCGATCGCTTCTGCCAGGGTCTCGGCCGCGTTCCGAGCCGGGATGACGACGGAGACGTTGGCGGCGGCCATCTACGTCGCAGACCAGCGGCGCGGCGGTCCGAACCCGGCGCCGCCGTCCTCGACGTGAACCGGGTACGCGTGCCAGTGGTAGTCGTAGGCGAATTTCCAGTCGCGCTCGAACAGGCCGATCGAGAGCCGGTACTCGCCCGGCTGGACGTCGAGCCGGTCGAGGTCGAGCGTGACCGTTCGCGGAGTGTCGAGCCGGCCGAGCTCGCTCCCGTCGCCGCTCGTGTTCACCTCGAGCACCTTCGCGTAGTCGTCGGCGTGATGCATTGTGACAACGAGGATCGGCCCCTCCACCGGCTCACGAGGGGCGAGGTCGACGGCGATCCGCAGGCTCCCGCCGTCGTTTCGGCCGGAGACCACGGACGCCGGCTCGATCCGCACCGCTGCGATCTCGACCTCGTACGTCCCGAAACGTTCCTCTCCCGCTGCGGCCTCGTGTTCGGGCTCATCACGCGCCAACGACTCGGAGCGCCGCGCCGTCTCGAGATGCATGCCCGTCTCGTAGCGCGCGTACACGTCGTCGGGGCTTCCGTGGGCCGCGACCTCCCCGTGGGACAGCCAGACGACCCGGTCGCAAAGTCGGCGGACGTGCTCTTCGTCGTGCGAGGCGAAGAGCAAGGCCGTGCCGCCCTGCTGCATCTCCTCGAGGCGATGGAAGCACTTCTCCTGGAAGCGGAGATCGCCAACGGACATGACCTCGTCGAGCAGGAGCACTTCGGGGGCGGCGCTCGTCGCTGCGGCGAACGCGAGCCGCAGCTGCATTCCTTCGCTGTAGGTGCGGAGCGGCCGGTCGAAGAACGACTCCAACTCGGCGAACGCCGCGATCTCGTCGAGCCGTGCCACGACCTCACGGCGCCGGAGGCCCGACAGGATCCCGATCAGGGTGGCGTTCTCGCGTCCGGTGAGGTACGGGTCGAGCGTGTCTCCGAGGGAGAGGATCGCCTGGACCGGCCGCGTGGTGACGATGCGTCCGCGCGTCGGCTTCCCGAGCCCGCCGACGAGACGAAGGAGCGTCGACTTGCCTGACCCGTTGGCCCCTATCAGGCCGACTGTCTCGCCTGCTCGGACGCGCAGGCTCACGTCTTTCAGCGCCCAGAAGTCGTCGCGGTTGCGGTGCTCGAGAGGGTGGCGCACGAGGTCCTTGAGGGTCGCCGGTCTCGGGCCCCTGCGCCTGAAGCGCTTGGAGACCCCCTGGACGCCGATGACAGGCTCTCGGCTCACAGATGCTCCGGGACGCTGTCGCGGAGACGCCTGAAGAGCAACCATCCCGCGCCCAGGAACGCGAGGCCGACCAGCGCGACGACGAGCAGCGGGCCCGGTTCCGGCCAGGTGCCCTCGATCAGGATCTCCCGCTGCGCGCCGATCAGGTAGGCCATCGGGTTGAGGCGGTACACCCACACGAACGAGTCGGGCACCTGGCGCACGCCGTAGAAGACCGGCGTGATCCAGAAACCCACCGTCACGAGCAGGGCGACGATCTGGCGGACGTCCCGGACGAAGACCTGGAGCGGCGCGAGGGCGAGCACGAGCCCGACGCAGTAGACGAGCTGGATCGCAAGCAAGAGCGGTAGGAGCACGGACTCCGGCTGGAGCCCGTTGGTCACGGCGAGCGCGACCACCAGCACGGGAAGCGCCAGGAGGTAGTCCACCAGCGCGACCAGGACGCTCGTTGCCGGGACGAGCTCCAAGGCGAAACCGGGCCTAAGCGCAAGCTCGCGTCGCTGCTCGAGCGACCCGACACCGTCGCCGAGCGAACGGGTGAACCACTGCCAGGCGAGGATTCCGACCAGCAGAAAGACTGGATAGTCGGGCACGTCGAGCGGGATCACACGGGTGAACAGGAAGTACGTTGCGACGAGCTGGGCCAGGGTTGGCACGAGCGCCCAGAGCCATCCGAGGAGCGAGCCGCGGTGCCGGGTCGCGAGCTCGGTACGCACGAGGTGGGCCGTGACGTCGAACCGGTGCCCGAGCCGTCGCCGGCGCGTCGGCCGCGGAGAGCCGAGCTCGATCCGGGAAACGCTCACCCGGGGTGGGTGCTCTCGCCGAGGCGCCGGGCCGCGAGGTCGCAGAGAGGGGAGCGGTCAGTCGACACCGGCCAGCTCCGTGCTCCGCTCTCGCACCCCGCGCTCCAGCCGTTCGAGGATCGCGGCGCGCGCGCTCGGAGGCGGGTTTCGGTTGAGACGCTCGAGCGCGGTGCGCCAGCTCCACGAGTCACCCGGCTGTCCCGGCTGAATCCTGCAAACCTCGTTGCCTTCGAGCGTGAGACAGAGCTCGACGGCACCGACCGGCGGGACGTGCGGGGGTGCGTCGCCGTCGAGAGCGACCGTGACCGTCGTGGGAGCCACTGCCTCGACCGCCGCCACGAATGCGCGGTACTCCGCGTCGGTCGGCAGGGCTTCCCGGAGCCCTGCGACGTATGCGTCTCGCATGAGCGCCGAGGTGAGGTTGCGCCAGGCACCTTTGCGGCCGCGCCGCTCGAGGCGTGTTGCCCGCGCGAGCGCTGCCTGCTCGTCCCCGGCGACGTCGCTCCTGTGGGCGGTGTCGCCCAGGTAGTGCGCGAGGGCGAGCTCGCGACCGATCGACGGGTACAGGCGTGCGAGCTGCACGTCCGCCTGTGCCTCCTCCTGCTGCCGGCGGATCGCACCCGCGAGCGTGTCGTCGAGATGGTGCCGGGCGACGGCGCGTGGCTCGTACCGTGCCCGCAGGCCCCGTCCGAGTGCTCGGATCCCGAGCTCCCAGTCCTCGTGCCGGCGCGCGAACGTCGCGTCGAAGCCACCGAGGTCGGCCAGCACTGACGCCCTGAAGGAGCTGTTCAGGGTCACGACGTCGTTCCACCGCAGCACGCCCCGGCTCGACTTGTGGTGGAAGTGGTCCTCCCACCAGGCTCGGACGACGAGGCTCCACCAGTCTCCGCAGACGACAGGTGGCGCGTAGCCGAGCACGATCTCGTGCTCATCCGCGACGTGCGCAGCCGCGTGCGCGGCGAGACAGTTGGGTGCCGGAACGACATCGTCGTCGAGAAAGACGACGAGCTCGCCGGTAGCCGTCGCCGCGCCTGCGTTGCGGGCGGCTCCCACCCCGACCCGCTCCAGCTCCTCGACGACGAGCCGGAACGGCACCTCGAGCGCACGGAGCCTGCTTGCGCTGTCGTCGCCGCCACCGTCCAGGACGACGACCACTTCCGTGCTCGGCGCGGGGTGGGTTTGGGCGGCGAGCGCGCGCATGAGCCGCTCGAGCGAAGCGGCACGTCCGACCGAAGCGACGACAACCGACATGGGCGTGCTTGCGCCCTCCAGTCCGCGCACGGCGCCGCGGTCGGGTGGCCTGGCGACGGGGAGCTCGACGGGTCGGATCGACCTGCGGCTGTAGCGCGAGCGGGCGAGCGCGGCAGGGCCCGCGAGCGTGCCGGCCAGCTCGCCGAGCGTCATTCGGAGCGGGACACGCTTCTCCGCGCGCCTGAGCATGTCGCCGACATCGCCGGGGACGTGCTCGAGCCACCACCACTGGAAGACCCGTAGCGCGCCCAAGTCGCCGTCGCCAAGGATCCGCTGAGTCGCGAGCGCCGACGACGAGCAGCCGTAGTCGCGCAGCGTGCGACGGAGGGCAGGCAGCCCGGTCCTGTGCCGATGCCAGACGAGCCGGGCGGGGTCGTAGACGATCCTGTCTCCCGCCGCGAGGATCCTGCAGAAGACGTCGTAGTCGTCCGCGGCCCGCGCCGGCGTGCCGGGCCCGAGCCACTCGCGGAACAGGCCAACGCGCTCGAAGACGCTGCGGCGAAACGCGACGTTTGCCCCCACACCGAGGCGACCGACCGTCATGATCGCGTTGACGTAGGCGCCGTCGGCGACCAAGCGCCTGAACCCCCGCCGGTGCCCACCATGTGCTTCGAACAGCCACTGGGACGGCGTGCGCAGCTCGAGGGGCGCGACGATACCCGTGACCGCCGCCACCCGCGGGTCGGCGAGCTCGGTGCCGAGGTCGGCGAGCCATGCGCGATCGACGACGCAGTCGTCGTCGGTGAAGGCGACGACGTCCCCGCCGGCCTCCACGATGCCGCGATTCCGGGCCCGCGACTGCCCGGGTGCCGGCTCGAGCAGATAGGACGCGCCGAAGCGATCGGCGACCCCGCGCGCCGCGGCGCTCGTCGGGGCGCTGTCCACGACGATCACCTCGTGAGGGGCGGGGTCGAGGTCGCCGATGCTTTCGAGGCACCGCTGCAGGTCGTCGGGACGGTCGCGTGTGCACACGACCACCGTGACCGCCGGATCGGCCGCGACGTGACGGTCGGCTCCGACGGCTGCGAGGAACAGGCGCTCGAGCTCGGCCCGCCAGGCGTCCTCGGCGACCTGCTCCAGCAGCGGATCCCCCGGCACGTCGACAGTCGACGCACCGCCGGTCTGCAGCTCGACCTGGGCGACGACCCGACGCCCCAGGCGGACGACGAGCACGACACGGTCGTGGCGGGCATCGACCGCGAGCGGCCGAAGCGGCTCGTCGAGTTCGAGGACGACGACCGTGGCGGTCGGGATATGACGTGGCAAAGGGCGCTGAGGTATCCGGGTACTGTCGGCGAGCGATCGTCGAGACGGTCCGTATCCTAGGTCGGCGCCGCGGGCTCGTCAGTGGGGCGGTCGGCCGCAGGCGGCGGGTGGGCGCGGGACGCCTCGAGCCACCGTTCGGCCTCCTCCAGCCAGCCCGGATCCATCGTCCTCTGCCGGTACGCGTTCAGCCGCGCGACCCACCCGGGCCGCACGGCCATCGAAAGCCCCTTCAGGGCGAGCACCGGCCGGCGTCTTCGGGCGGCGAGCCGGGCGTAGGTCGCTGCCGGCACGAGGCGCGACCCGCCCCTGCGGGCAACCTCCGCGAACCAGCGTGCCCAGGCGTCCACGTCCAGCTCGACCCCGGCTTCGGCACGCGCCGCGGCGTGCTTCGCGCGAATCCGCTCGAGCTCGATGTCGAAGCCGCGCGGCTGCGCTGTCATGTTCGCCCCGTGGAAGACGTACGCGACGTGCGGGCGCCACACCGTGGCAAGCGATGACGTGAGCGCCAGGCGGGTCCACAGATCCCAGTCGGCGAGGATCCGAAAGACCGGATCGAAGCCGCCTGCGTCCAGCACGAGGTCGGTGCGTGCCAGGACGCCCGACGCGCCGCCCGGGATGCAGTTGTACGCCAGCACCCCCGCGGGGATCACGCCCTCCCGCGGGGGGCGCTGGGCCCCGACCACGCGGAGTGCGTCGTCGACGACGACCGCGCCGCTCACCGCCCACCCGGCGGCGGGCGCGCCCTCGAGCGCATCGAGCTGGGCCGAAAGCCGCTCCGGCGCCCAGAGGTCGTCGTCGTCGAGGAACGCCACCCAGGGTGCGGACGCCGCCTCCAGCCCCTGGTTCCTCGCCCGGGCCACCCCGACAGGCACGTTGTTGCGGAGCACCCGGACTGAGGGCGCCTCCTGCGAGTCGAGATACGACGCCGTGTCGTCCGTCGAGGCCTCGTCGACGACGACGAGCTCCACGTCGACGCCGACCTGGGCAGCGACGCTCGCCAGGGCGCGCTCGAGAAGCCCTCGCCGGTTGCGGGTCGTGACGACGACGGTGACCCGGCGGTCGCTCACCAGGGCTCAGTCTGCAGCGTCGAGCTCCGCGGCGCTTCGTCACGATGTGGGCGGCACTGCGCGGGGCCGACGACAACTCGGCCCCGCAGGTCAACGACCGGGTCGCTGTTCGTTAGTCGCGTCTCAGGCCTTTGCGAACTCCTCGGCGGTCGGCGCTTCGAACTCGAAGCCGACGAACGGCTCGTCTCCGACGACCCATGCGGTGTGACCGGGCTCGATCACGTACGCCTGGCCGGCACGGATCTCCTGCTCGGTTCCGTCCTCGTGGGCGATCGCCATCGCGCCGGACTGGGCGAGGCCCACGTGCCGCAGCTGGCAGCTGTCGGTTCCGACGATCGGCTTGATGCACTCGGCCCACGTCCACCCCGGATCGAGCGTCATGCGGGCCGCAGTGGCGCTGCCCAACCGGACAAGCTCGACCTTCGTCTTGCTCGGTGTTCGGGTCTCGTCAGGCGTGTCGAAGCTGCGTGTCTCTACCCCTGCCACGGTTTGGTCTCCTTCCCGTCGTCGACTCGGTGGCGAATGGCGGCTCCGACGCGCTGTCAGGTCGTCATTCGGTGCGCGACCTGATACTTGTCGACTCCGGAGCGCCGTCCCGGCGTGTCGCTCGCCGGCATCGCGCTGAGGACGGCATCACCCTGCCGGTAGTCGTCCTCGTTCTCGAAGAAGAGGATGACCAGCGATCTCTCCGAGTCGGGGTCGTGGAGCACGATCAGCTCCGTCGCGTTCAGCCCTTCGGGTTGCTCCTCCTCCTGCATGTCGCGCCGCATCTCTGCCATGCGGTCGGCGCTCACTCCGTCGAAGGAGACGACACGTGCTAGGGCCATTTGTGGCTCCTTTCCGTTGAGCGGCCGCCGGTCATCAGCGGTGCTCGGGGTTGGGGAGATCCCAGCGGCAGCCGGCGTCCCACAGCGAGCGCTGGTTGCCGTGAGCGGGAATCCCGCCTGCCACGCGCAGCAGGCGTGCGAGGTGCATGAGGTTCCATGTCATGAACGTCGTGTTGCGGTTCGTGAAGTCGTTCTGCGGCCCGCCGGACCCGGCGTCGAGGTAGGACGGGCCAGGGCCTGCCTCGCCGATCCAGCCCGCATCGGCCTGCGGTGGGATCGTGTAGCCGAGGTGCTGGAGCGAGTAGAGGACGTTCATCGAGCAGTGCTTGATACCGTCCTCGTTGCCGGTGATCAGGCAGCCACCGAC